>Ga0247839_1009044_pt1 | contig 10163 bp, 9 predicted proteins | sample LaCruzMarch2015__6_FD_192405 | JGI IMG/M metagenome (GOLD analysis project Ga0247839, IMG submission 192405) | Freshwater microbial communities from meromictic Lake La Cruz, Castile-La Mancha, Spain - LaCruzMarch2015_16m | ecosystem: Environmental > Aquatic > Freshwater > Lake | place: Spain...
ATGCCCTGTATAATGTGGATTTAATTCCAATTTTGTGCATTATCCTAAGTTACTATTTTCAACAGCAACAAAAACCCTCCGCTGCGATTTTAAGCCTTGCCATCGGCACCGCAATTAAAGTTTTCCCGATTTTTCTGCTACCAGTATATCTATTGACCAATCCACCTAAACAGCGGCTTAAATTAGTTATGCTCTTTGTAATTACATGGCTAGCGTGCAATCTGAATATTATGCTCACCGATTGGACGCGCTGGGTTTATCCATATCTGTGGCAAATTCAAGAAAATTTTGCCAAAAACAGCCATGATGCTTCATGGACTTGGCTAGTCTATGTTTTATTTGATCATTTTGGAATTGGGAGTTGGTCGGGCAAGGTAAGTTTGCTGTTGTTTGCGAGCGGCTATTATCTAATTCTGCGCAAATATTCACAGTGGTCGCTGATACGCAAATTAACTGCGGTTATGATTTTATTTCTATTAACCGATCGAATTTATTCGCCGCAATATAATTTATATCTTCTACCATGTTTGGCATTACTGGATTATAAGGTTAATTGGCGCTATTTTTACTTATTGGAAATCCCTAATTTTTGCCAAGGGTTGTTCTTATTTGCGATTAAAAATCAGCCTTGGTTATTACAAAGCCTGATTGGTGTTAAATATTTAGCGTTAATTTTATTATTGAATGAATTAATGCGTAAACCACACGTAACGGCAGTAGAATTAAAATAAACTTGTTAAAGCAAGGCATTAAATAAGATTAATCTAGAATATTAATCTTTCGTTTCATATCTCATCTTAATGCCTTTTAAAAACAAATAAATAAATAAATGCATGTTGTAGAAAATATTTTTGTAAATAAATCACCTAACAAGAATGCGGTATTATTATCATTGTAACTAACATTAGAATTTAATAATCTTAGTGGCCATAAAATTTCTTTTAACGCAAAATTAAATGACGAGACACATGGATTACGTAAATAATAATACCCCCACCAACAAAAGAACATTATTAGCAGCCACAGCATAGGTAACCATATACTTCTGCCTTTTCTGTTCAATATACCATACATAAACAGAGGTACTTTTTCTGCACACGTACAGTTAATTGCATATGAATCTAATGCATGAGCTTTATATTCAATGGCTAGGTTCTTACAGCCCATTTTGGCGAAGTTCTCAGAAAATGCATTGCATTCTGCGTAGCCAAACTTTTTATTATATTTTACTGATATAATGGAATGAATTTTGCAATTAGCAAAAAACGGTAATTCCTCAAAGACCGCAGTATCACCTATAAACTCATAGTATTCAACCTCGAGAGAACTAATTTGATCAATCTTGCAAAGGCTGTAGTATAAGTTTTGCGGTGTGCATTTTGAGTAAACATAATATCCTGTTAAAATAACTCTACAGGTGTTTTTTTATTAACACAAATAATATGTATATCTAGGTAATGACTGCTCTAATAATAATTATCTATCAAATTTTTCTTTTAATATTTCAGCAATTTTACTTGTTTCACTATAGTTCCTACCTGTAGACTTAATAACAACCCCATACCCACTATCCTCCCAATGTAAGACTAGTTCAATATTACCATTTTTTTCAACTTTATTAATAAACCTAATGGCTTTTGGATTAAACGGCAAAGAATTAATAACCTTAATTACATATTCTGAACGTAATAATTTATTTGAAAATTCTTCTAATATATCTTTTCCATGATCATTTCGAATGTATTTCTTTTTTAGCTCAGGAAGAATGTCTGAAATAATCAAATCAACTTTAGCAATAGCACCTAATTTATTAGCTAATGTATTAATTAGTTGAGCATTAGATATATTTAGTACCTTGAGAGTGATTTCAGATAGAGAAGCAGGGTCAATTAAAAAAATATCAATTTCTTCAGAATCCCAGAAATCATGAGTTTTTAAACTTAATGTTGCGGATGCTTGCATATATGCTGCTGCAAAACCTATACAAGAAATATCACAACTTTCAATATTCTGGTTTTTAAAACCAAAATTCTCAATACAGCTTAGCTGAGACGCATCTAGAGTGTCATGACTAAATGGTTTTCTTATTGTTGACATGATTGTTGATTTTGCCTTATGATCCAAACCATTTACCCATTCCATGAAAGTTTTATTATTTAAAACCTTTTGCTCCGCAATATTAATAGGGAAAACTAGCTGTTTAAAATCGTAATCTTCTTTTATTAATGCAAATAGTTTAATTAGATCTAAAAAAATATTTTTTAGTTCTACATCTGTTGTTACAAAAGGCTTAAATGATACTTCATTGAAAAATAAGTTATTCATTTTAAAGTAACTTTAACAATTGATCATTCCATTCATCAAGCATCCCAACTGGATAATCACTTAATTCGCCATAACTATCAATTTCAATATTGATAATCTTAGAATATTGTTCAAATTCATCTATTTTTTTTTCAAAATAATAGATCACCACGTTATCTTTATCCATCAATTTCTCTTTGACAGCAACCCTAATACCATTTATTATATGATCACTATGCGTTTCAACTATGATTTGTACACCACCCATGGCAGCCAATGCTAATAGCTTTCCTATTACAGCTTGTCCCCTTGGATGGATATGCGATTCTGGATTTTCAATAATAATTAAATCACCTGACCGAGCCTTTAACAATGCAACCACAACGGGCAATACATAAGTTATGCCAAAGCCTACATTTTGTGGTTTGAATTTATTTGTAGTGCCAAGATGCGGCTGTTTGTATACGTATTCAAGTGTAAACTCATCTTTTATGGACTCTGTTTTTATGCTTATGTTAGGTGATATTTCTTCCATCCATAAATTTATTTGATTTGCTAATGTTTTAATTACTATTTCTTTATTTTCTAGTTTGTCAATAATTTTGGATTTAGGATGAATTAATTCTTCTAATTGTATATTTATATCACCAAACTCAGTAATAAAATGAGCTGTAAATTCTCCACTATTACCTAAGTTCCCTAAGTCATTAACGTGACTAAAACTTTTAGGGTATGAGCTTTTAGGTTCTATCCTATGCGCTTTAAGATATTGAAACGCAGTATTAAAGAGCGGCTCTTCTAACCCCCTTATATTGTTCAAATTTTGGGAAGTAAAATAATCAGCATCACTCTTATAATTAAAGACACATTTAATATCTTTGTCATCAGCAAATTTAATATGTGTTGCAAATTGAGAATCTTTTGCATATTGATATAATGCATCAGACGCAGTTCCAATGTTTACATAATCCCCATTTAAGTCTAATCTACCATCATGTATGTTTTTTGACTGTCTAAATGTTAATAAATTTTGAATAAATGAGGATTTACCCATACCATTTAATCCAAGTAAGATATTCAAACTTCTTAATTTAAAACATTTATACTTTATTGATTTAAAATTTTGTATCTCAACAGATTTAATCATAATTCCCTACAATTTCTATAATTAATTTTTTAATTGTTTCGTGTCTATACCTTACTTTATTTTTGTCATTAGTTGAGCTCGTAATAGAAGAAAAAAAGTAACTATCTTGACTTAGTAAATTCTTTAACTTTTCTTTAACATCTTGTTTATGCGTCAAAAGAATGCTATGTTTATGTTCGGGTATTTTAGCAAATTGTGTTGCAACAGCATCAAATAATGCTTTATTAATTGGAGAGCGATGGTGAGCTCCATCTTGAAATTTACGAAAAACATCTTTATTAAATATTTTGTGCGCAAGACTTAACGCACTTTCAAACCTTTGTTTAATCAAAATACGATCTTCATTTGTAATATTATGAAGAGCTGCCATTGCTTTACTCATAAATAAATCTAAATCTGATTGATATTCATCATATCCAAAAAGATAAAATGCAAGAAATCTATTGACAAAATCTCTATCCAACATTCTCTTTGAAGATACACCAACTACCTCAATGAATGTATCAATTTTTGCCAGATCTGCAACAAATTGAGCAGGAATACCCTGAAACAAAGCGTGCCTAATTTCCTGAGATTCTAATACTAATCCACCTGTATTTATTCTTTTAAAAATATTAAATTTAACATCAGTTGGTGTTCCTGGCATTATTTTATTGATTACAACTTGTGATTCTTCAATTACACGTTTTAAGTCATCACTTAAGTCTTCCCATCCAAGACCTTCTAATTGACTAAGAAACTCTAAGTTGGTCAATTTTAAAGTTTTTAATACACAAAAATTTCTAATTGAACTTAACCGCTGTAATCCATCAACTACTAACCAATAACTATCGTTAGTTGCATCAAAGAAAAAAGCAGGCAGTGGAAACCTGATTAAAATAGACTCAATTAACCTACTTTGCTGCATATTGCTCCATAAATTATCAGCACGTTGAAAATACTCCTCAGTATTTAATGCGATAGAACCTCTTTCAATTCTTTTAATCAACGTATCCATAGACGGTGTCTTAGTATCAATATTTATTAACATTGGATCAAATGGTTCTTCCATAAGTAACACGTCATCGTCTAAAGACTCATTCTCTACTTCTATATTTCTTATATTTTGTTCACTCATTATTTTAGACTTTAAAATAGTACTTATTTGATTTAATTAATAATTCATATTAATTACTGATGTTACGCACGGAGATGCGCAAATTGTGTAAAATGTGATGTTCATTTATCGGAGATAGCCATGAACAACATCTTTGATCTTTACACCGATTATTTACAAATATCATTTGGTTTAGCAACAGCTACAGGATTATCCAGACTAATGGATAATTCAGTATCACATGACCAAGTGACACGAATGTTATCAAACACCAAGTTTGACAACAAAGAACTATGGCTTAATGTAAAACCCATAGTTCGACAACATGAAACAAATATGCTTGCCTTATCTTTGATGACAGCATAGCGCATAAGCCATACACTGACGAGAATGAAATCATATGCTGGCACTACGACACTGTAGTGGTACATCTGTAAAGGGAATGAATCTCCTCACGATGTTTTACCACACTCAAAAATATGAGCAAGCTCTGAAAGTTCCATTGGCTATAGAGATCGTACATAAATACCCTATGTGTGATCTCAAGACTAAAAAAGAACATCGAAAAAGTGCAGTTAATAATTTAAAATCAAACCGCAAAGCTACGCTTGGCGATAGAAATAAGCCCAACTGGACAACGGTAAGTTTATTGGAATTACAAGCAAATACTCCAACTTTAGTTTGGTTAAAAGATGTCGAGTTACCGATACTTTTATTCAAACAAGTCTTTACAAACAAAGATAACTCAACTGGTGTACGTTATCTTGAGAATAATAAGCTGGATTTAACCAATAATGATTTCATCAGCATATACCACAAACGGTGGAGTGTTGAAGAATACCATAAGAGTTTTAAACAAAATGTTTACATGGAGAAATCTCCAACGAGAACAGTTAAAACTCAAAAGACACATGTCTTTGCTTCATTAGTAGCTTACATAAAACTGGAGCGCTACAAATTTAGCACAGGACTCAATCATTTTACTCAGAAGAGCAAATTGTTCTTGAATGCGACTAAACTTGCATTTCAAGATTTACAAAAACTTAAAGCAGAGAATGAAGCTTATGAGAAATCTTTAGCCTCTGCGTAACATCCGTTAATTATTATAAAATAGAGATAAAAACCTCATTGACAAATATACATCACTAACACCATATCCCTGTAAATACTAATACAATTTATTTAACATTATATCATAAATAGAATTAACACACCCTATTTCACACAAAGTCAAGCATAACATTATAAATCGATTTATTACTAAACATCCCCTTAAGCTTTTCTAATATTCGCTTTCGTTCTAGCGTGTTAAAATCAAATTTAGTTTCACTCATCTTATTCCATCTCTCCAAGTCATTAATTTAGCTGACGATAAAAAGCCAGCAAGCGCTCCTGCTCTTGATCCCAGGTATAATGATTTAACACCGCTTGACGCCCATTCTCTCCCATTTGCTTAGCTTGTTCTTGATTCTCTAATAACCACTTACAGGATGCAGCAATTGCCTGCGCATCGGACGGATCGACCATCAAGCCACAATTATGTCCTTGTACAATTGACTGCCACAGTGGAAAATTAGAAGTAATTACAGGAATCTCTGCTAGCATATATTCAAATAATTTAATTGGCAATGACTCTAAATAACTAGGGGTTGGCAATAACGTAACCATGCCAATTTTAACTTGACCCAGTAACTCACTAACTTGTTGACGATTTAAAATTCCATGATAATTAACTTGATTAAAACCACGACTAGCTTTAATCTTACTTTCGCTATCACCACTATACGGTCCAGCTAAATCCAAGGTTAAGCCACTAAGTGCTAAAGAATCCACCAAGGGTAAAATACCACGCGTTTCCGAAATACTGCCGAGATAACACAGATGATCACTGCGTTGTTGCCATGTAACTTTTAACTGCGTTAATTCGGCTAAAATTGGATAATTATGAATTGCGACGCTTGTGGGATTGTAGCGAACAAAACGCTGCGTAATAATCTCCGTCGCACAAATCACCCCCGCAAATTCATTTGCCGCCTTACGCTCTTGCCATTCCACATAAAGTGAAATCACTGGACGCAATAATTTTGGAATCCAATGTTTATTCATGATTTGTTTAGGCACATCTTCATGCACATCATAAATCACTTGGTAGCCAAGCTTAACTAATTTACGCCCAATGCTAATTAATTCAGGGTCATGGAAATGCACAACTTGCGGTTTAAGCACGCAGACTTGATTAAAAATAGCTTGGCTGGTAACGCGCATCCGCTTAAGCCGTCCACCAGCGACTTTACCCACATCATAGATATGGATACCCGAATGCAGTTCATCACCGAGCGAATCAGCAACAATCAAGCTAACTTGATGTTCACGTGCTAAAGCTTGGCATTCTTTAATAAAAATCCGAATATCATAACGTGGATGCACTGAAGTAATATGACAAACTTTCATCTTAGACATTCACAACTTGAGTTAAATAATTTTGCAACTGCACTAATTTACCATGAAAAAAATGCCCGGTTTTAATAAACACACTCACTGGCACATCATGTTGTTCCGCCCATTCATAAATTGCGCTTAAAGGAATCACCTCATCTTCTTGACCATGAATCACCAAAGTTTTATTCCGCTCAGGAACTTGAACGCTATAACGCGTTACGGCAGGTCCAATCAAAATTAATTTATTATGCTCAACTTGCAGCGCTAAATTCGAGATAACCGCGGTACCAAAGGAAAATCCTGCCAATACAATCGGCAAATCAGGATATTGTGCTTTAGCATAAGCATAAACTGCATGCGCATCTTCAACTTCACCAGTGCCAAAATCATGTTCGCCAGCACTCATTCCGACCCCTCGTAAATTAGGACAGAAACATAAAAAACCTTTGGCATTTAAAACCTTAGCAATCGTTTGGACAATTTTATTGGTGTAAGTTCCACCACCTTTAGGATCAGGATGGATAATCACCGCAATTCCACGCACCGCTTCTTTGGGACTTAATTCTAATGTATCTAAACTCCCCACGGGACCAACAATTAAAATTTGCCGTGCATTCCTTGGCATAAACATCGCATTTGGTGTCATATTAATCCTCTCCAATAAAATCTAAACTTAATCTAATTTACGCATCCGTGTACGCTTTTTACCGCTCACCACACTTTTTAACTTCTCACAATAGGTATTTTTATCTAAAGTGAAACAATTAATGAAATTACGTCGCTCATGCGCCACTGCTAAATACAACTCCTGCAAGCTCAGCTGCTCAAAATTAACATAGCGATTTAAATCGTTAATTGCGACATCTTCAAATTCGTCACAGTGTAACTCAAGATAATTAATTAATCTAAATAATTCAATTACCTGATGATCCATTTTCTCCAGTTCATCTAGTTCTGGAATCGGAAATTCACGAGCTAATTTAGGCTGATTAAATAAGGCATGCACTAGCGTTTTAAGCGAATTAATATTTGGCGGATCACGCTTAATTTGATTTTGAAAAGCGTCGTTAATATTCTTTAATTTACGATTATAAAAGGCAAACCGCGTGCGATTATTTAAAATGCTTTCCACCACACTCGGATCTAAATCCACAATATTAGCTAATTGTTTTTTAAGGATCACTTGTAAAGCAATCGCTTTAATTTGATCAATATAGGGCTTAACCAAACTGATTAAGCGCGCTTTACCCTCATCGGTGTTAATTTGGACATCCGCGACTAATTGATTTAATAAAAACGTCACTAAACCCAGCGAACTAGTTTTAATCCGCGCATGAAAGCCTTCCACACCAAATTCACGAATATAACTATCAGGGTCATGTTCAGCAGGCAAAAATAGAAAACTCACCGCTTTAATATCGGTAACTAGCGCCATCGAACGCTCAAGCGCTCGCCAAGCGGCTTTTTTACCTGCATTATCACCATCAAAAGAGTAGCAAATATTGTCACAGAGCCGAAATAAAATTTTAATATGCTCTTCGGTAACCGCCGTTCCCATGGTTGCAACTACATTGGTTACGCCATATTGATTAAGCGCAATCACATCCATATAGCCCTCAACCACAATCACTTGATTTAGCTCACGAATGGATTTTTTAGCTTCAAATAAACCATATAATTCTTTGGATTTATTAAATAATTCAGTTTCAGGAGAGTTTAAATATTTAGGTTCACCTTTAGTTACAATGCGTCCACCAAAACCAATTACTTCACCTTTAACATTTTTAATCGGGAACATTACCCGTTCACGAAAACGATCATAACGTTTACCATTTTCATTTTCAATAATTAAGCCACACGCAATTAGCAATTTACTTGAGGCATAATCACTAAAATTTTGCTGCAAATTCTGAAAATTATTCGGTGCAAAACCTAATTCAAATTGATTAATAATATTGGAATTGAGACCACGATGTTGTAAATAATGTTGCGCATAGCTTGACGCGGCTAATTGCTTGCGATAAAAAGTTACCGCACTGGTCATGGTTTGATGAATATCTAATTTATGTTGTTTATGGCGTTGAACCTGTTCCTTACTTAATTTAGGTTGATTTTCATCTTCAGGAATTTGCACACCATATTGATCGGCTAATGATTTCACCGCTGAGACAAAATCCAAGCCTAAATACTTCATCACAAAACTAATTGAATTACCCGATTCTCCGCAGCCAAAACAATGATAGATTTGCTTAACTGGGCTAATTGAAAATGAAGCCGATTTTTCATTATGAAATGGGCAGCAGGCAAAATAATTTTGTCCTGAACGCTTAATTTTAATATGCTTGCCAATTACATCGACGATATCGGCGCGCTCAGCAACCTCATCAATGGTTTTTTGTGGAATTTGCATCCTATTTAGCCATAACTTGTTTTATTTCACCCGCGGTTAATTCACGCCATTCGCCAGTTTCTAGACCACGATCAACAATATTATCAATGCGAATGCGCTTTAAATCTACCACTCGATAATCGCAAACCTCCGCCATACGGCGTAATTGACGATTTACGCCCTCAGTTAAAGTTATTTTATACGCATGAGTCCCAATTTGCTTAACTTGTGCGGGGCGTAATAACTTACCGTCCAGCTCAATGCTACCGTTGGCTTGTTTAGCTAAATACTCAGGGGTAACAGCTTTATTAACCCGTACAATATATTCTTTTTGTTTGGCAAATTCAGCACCAAATACCTTATAAACAAATTTACCATCATTCGACAAAATCACCAAACCATGGCTATCTTTATCTAAACGCCCTGCATAAGTTAAATCTTTTACTACGGGCAATAAATCAAAGATAGGTTTACCATCTTCCCGATTTTTACTGCACACATAGCCTTTGGGTTTATTTAAAACGATATAACGAAACTGCTGTTTTTCCAGCGTTAATTCAGGAGAAAGTTCAACTTTGTCCAAGAGAGGGTTCAATTTAAAACCCAATTCGGTAATTATTTGACCATTAACCTTAATATAGCCCTTGGCAATAAACTCATCGGCCTTGCGGCGAGAGCAAATATCTTGATCTTTGAGGTATTTATTTAAGCGTACCAATTCCACAACTATTCTTTCTTTGCGATTAAAACAGGATTAAACCATTGATTATAACAAGAAGCGCTAAATG
>Ga0247839_1009053_pt1 | contig 10154 bp, 4 predicted proteins | sample LaCruzMarch2015__6_FD_192405 | JGI IMG/M metagenome (GOLD analysis project Ga0247839, IMG submission 192405) | Freshwater microbial communities from meromictic Lake La Cruz, Castile-La Mancha, Spain - LaCruzMarch2015_16m | ecosystem: Environmental > Aquatic > Freshwater > Lake | place: Spain...
TTGTTTGTTTTTTTAATTTTAAGGGCTGCGAATATATAGCAATCTAATTTAAATACAAATACTTGATTGTATTTTTTTTATAATAACTGAAATTTCTTATTAATATAACGTGGTTTATAATGAAATTCGTAATGATTTGGAAATTGAGCATAATTTTTTCAAATAAATAATAATCAAAATTTTACTGTTAAAATGTACAGAAAATTATATTTTAAATCTTCTCTCATTTCAAATATCACTTTCGTTATTTTTTTTAAAATATAGTACTTTTTATCGGATATTTTTTAAAGTTTACAATCTACCAAAATCTTTCAATTACTAAATATATGCTTAATATATTTTCTTTACTCAGTTATTCTTAAAGGTAGTAAATAGAAACGGCTATATCTTATCTCATTATTTACATTATTTAAAGTTCTTGTTTTATGAATATTTTCTTTTGTTTAAATTTTTACAACAAAATGAAATCACATATTACTTTTAAATAAAAATACAATCATATTTCCACCCAATATCATTTTTTTAATATCATAAATTAAATAACAAAAATACTTAGAATATAAAAAAACGTATCAGTTTATTTAGTATACATTGTATAATATATAGAAATAACCAATTAGAGTTAATAAAACAAAAAAAACAGGAATATATATAAGTGTTGAGCTAAAAACACACCAAAAAAAACAATAAAAGAAATAAGAGGACTATACTAAATAGTTATAATCAAAAACAAAATAATCAAAACCATATAAAATCCTTTGAAAAGGAAGAATAAAAGCTTGTATATGGTTTATAAAATAAGTAAAAGTGCAATAAAAGAGAGTAGTAAAAAAAGTAAAGTTATTCATAATCAGCAGGGGAGGGGAAAAAGAGAAAAAAGAGTGATAAAAAATTAGGAAAGGAGTAATGAATACTTACATTTGCAGCCCGATAAAACGGAAAAAGTTCTAAAAAAAGCGGAGTAAAAGAAATAAAAATAAAACTTGCAAGAGACAAAAAATTTATTACCTTTGCACCCCGCTTAAAAGGGAAAAGAAGTTCTAAAGAGAGGTAAAAAGAAATAAAAAATAAATCTTGCAAGAGACAAAAAGTTTATTACCTTTGCACCCCGCTTAAAAACGGAAAACAGTTCTAAAAGGCAAAAAAGAAATAAAAAATAAATCTTGTAAAAGAAAAAAAGTTTATTACCTTTGCAGCCCTCTTAAAAACGAGCAATCAAAAATAAGAGTTTTAAAAATAAATATCGAGACTATTGAAAGATAGTTGAACATATAAAGTTCTTTGAAGAAAATGAAATAGCAAACCTTGTTAGAAATAACATTTTTAACTTTGAGAATTCAAATCTTGAAAGTCAGACAATCAAATAAACTTTTACTATGGAGAGTTTGATCCTGGCTCAGGATTAACGCTAGCGGCAGGCATAATACATGCAAGTTGAACGAGATTAGTTTTAGCAATAGAACTTTTTTAGTGGCGCACGGGTGCGTAACGCGTATGCAACCTACCTTAAACAGGGGAATAGCCTCTCGAAAGAGAGATTAATACCGCATAATATATATTTGGAGCATTCTAGATATATTAAACCTACGGGGGTTTAAGATGGGCATGCGTGACATTAGCTAGTTGGTGAGGTAACGGCTCACCAAGGCCACGATGTCTAGGGGGTCTGAGAGGATGTCCCCCCACACTGGTACTGAGACACGGACCAGACTCCTACGGGAGGCAGCAGTAGGGAATATTGGTCAATGGAGGCAACTCTGAACCAGCCATGCCGCGTGCAGGACTAAGGCCCTATGGGTCGTAAACTGCTTTTGAACGGGAAGAAATGTATCTACGTGTAGATATTTGACGGTACCGTTAGAATAAGGATCGGCTAACTTCGTGCCAGCAGCCGCGGTAATACGAAGGATCCAAGCGTTGTCCGGATTTACTGGGTTTAAAGGGTGCGTAGGCGGACTTATAAGTCAGTGGTGAAAGCCTTCAGCTTAACTGAAGAACTGCCATTGAAACTGTAAGTCTCGAGTTCGGTTGAGGTCATTGGAATGTAACATGTAGCGGTGAAATGCATAGATATGTTACAGAACACCAATTGCGAAGGCAGATGACTAAACCGAAACTGACGCTGAGGCACGAAAGCGTGGGGATCAAACAGGATTAGATACCCTGGTAGTCCACGCCCTAAACGTTGAATACTCGACCTTAGCGATATACAGTTAGGGTCCAAGCGAAAGCGTTAAGTATTCCACCTGGGAAGTACGTTCGCAAGAATGAAACTCAAAGGAATTGACGGGGGCCCGCACAAGCGGAGGAGCATGTGGTTTAATTCGATGATACGCGAGGAACCTTACCTGGGCTTGAATGTTAGTGATCGATGCAGAAATGCATAATTCCTTCGGGACACAAAACAAGGTGCTGCATGGCTGTCGTCAGCTCGTGCCGTGAGGTGTTGGGTTAAGTCCCGCAACGAGCGCAACCCCTATCTTTAGTTGCCATCAGGTTAAGCTGGGGACTCTAAAGAGACTGCCTACGTAAGTAGTGAGGAAGGTGGGGATGACGTCAAGTCATCATGGCCCTTACGTCCAGGGCTACACACGTGCTACAATGCGCATTACAAAGGGTTGCAACATGGTAACATGAAGCCAATCCCTAAAAGGTGCGCTCAGTTCGGATTGAGGTCTGCAACTCGACCTCATGAAGTTGGATTCGCTAGTAATCGGATATCAGCAATGATCCGGTGAATACGTTCCCGGGCCTTGTACACACCGCCCGTCAAGCCATGGAAGCTGGGAGTGCCTAAAGTCTGTAACCGCAAGGAGCGGCCTAGGGCAATACTGGTAACTAGGGCTAAGTCGTAACAAGGTAACCGTACCGGAAGGTGTGGTTGGACCACCTCCTTTCTAGAGACTCTAGATTTGAAGTTTGCTATTTCATTTTTTCTTCAAAAATTTAAGACAATACAATAAAATAGTTCTAAAAAATAAGATTTTATCCCATTAGCAGAATTATCAGGAGGTAATCTCCTCTTGAGTTAATAAGACTAATAAAATAGTCTCGTAGCTCAGTTGGTTAGAGCGCTACACTGATAATGTAGAGGTCGGCAGTTCGAATCTGCCCGGGACTACACCGCTTTTGGGGAATTAGCTCAGCTGGCTAGAGCGCCTGCCTTGCACGCAGGAGGTCATCGGTTCGACTCCGATATTCTCCACATTCCATGAAAATGGATTAAGTTCTTTGACATATTGAAAGAAAACAAAACAATTAACCACAATTGTAAATTAGAATATTACAAAAATAGGATTAAGTTACTAAGGGCGTATGGGGGATGCCTAGGCTCTCAGAGACGAAGAAGGACGTGTTAAGCTGCGAAAAGCTGTGGGGATCTGCCAAAGAGAAATGATCCGCAGATATCCGAATGGGGAAACCCTTCCAATTTATTGGAACATAAGGACAACCCGCTGAACTGAAACATCTAAGTAAGCGGAGGAAGAGAAAATAATAATGATTCCCTGAGTAGTGGCGAGCGAAACGGGAAGAGCCCAAACCAATAATGTTTCGGCATTATTGGGGTTGTAGGACTGCAACATTGTTACGTAAAGCTAAGTAGAATTATCTGGAAAGATAAACAATATAGGGTGATAGTCCCGTACACATAAACAATACGAACATAGCAGTATCCTGAGTAGCGCGGGGTCGGAGAAGCCTTGCGTGAATCTGCCAGCACCATCTGGTAAGGCTAAATACTACTGAGAGACCGATAGTGAACTAGTACTGTGAAGGAAAGGTGAAAAGAATCTCGAATAGAGAAGTTAAATAGAACCTGAAACCATACGCTTACAAGCGGTCAGAGTCCCTCTTCGGATGGGATGATGGCGTGCCTTTTGCATAATGAGCCTACGAGTTGCTCCTCACTAGCAAGGTTAAGAACTTAAGGTTCGAAGCCGAAGCGAAAGCGAGTCTGAATAGGGCGTAAAGTTAGTGGGGGCAGACGCGAAACCTGAGTGATCTACCCATGGGCAGGATGAAGTGTCGGTAACACGACATGGAGGTCCGAACTCATTAGCGTTGAAAAGCTACGGGATGACCTGTGGGTAGGGGTGAAAGGCTAATCAAACTGGGAGATAGCTCGTACTCCCCGAAATGTTTTTTGGAACAGCCTCGCGGTTGAGTGTCATAGAGGTAGAGCTACTAATTGGGTGAGGGGGTGTCAAAACCTACCGAGCTCAGATAAACTCCGAATACTACTGACATATACGCGGGAGTGAGCCCTTGGGTGCTAAGGTCCGAGGGCGAGAGGGAAAGAACCCAGACCATCAGCTAAGGTCTCCAAATTTAATCTAAGTTGAACTAACGTGGTTCAATCGCAAAGACAGCTAGGATGTTTGCTTGGAAGCAGCCATTCATTTAAAGAGTGCGTAACAGCTCACTAGTCGAGCGATTGAGCGTGGATGATAAACGGGCATCAAGATTAATACCGAAGCTATGGGATCTGAAAAATGATCGGTAGGGGAGCATTCTAACAGCATTGAAGGTGCAACGTGAGTTGCGCTGGAGCGGTTAGAAAAGCCAATGTAGGCATAAGTAACGATAATGCAGGCGAGAAACCTGCACTCCGAAAGACTAAGGTTTCCTGATCAACGTTAATCGAATCAGGGTTAGTCGGGACCTAAGGCGAAGCGATAAAGCGTAGTCGATGGACAACAGGTTAATATTCCTGTACCAGCTGAGAGGGACGGAGAGACGTGGTAACTACGTACTGACGGATTAGTACGTTGAGCAGAGCCTTCGGGTAAAGCGAAGTTACAAAATCTCTTCCAAGAAAAGCTCCAGCATTAGCCCGTACCGTAAACCAACACAGGTAGTCGGGATGAATATTCTAAGGAGCTCGAGTGATCCACGGTTAAGGAACTCGGCAAATTAACCCTGTAACTTCGGGAAAAGGGGTGCCTCACTTCGGTGAGGCCGCAGAGAAATGGCCCAGGCGACTGTTTATCAAAAACACATGGCTTTGCAAAATCGAAAGATAAAGTATAAGGCCTGACACCTGCCCGGTGCTGGAAGGTTAAGAGGGGATGTTAGCGTAAGCGAAGCATTGAATCGAAGCCCCAGTAAACGGCGGCCGTAACTATAACGGTCCTAAGGTAGCGAAATTCCTTGTCGGGTAAGTTCCGACCTGCACGAATGGTGTAACGATCTGGGCACTGTCTCAACCGTGAGCTCGGTGAAATTGTGGTATCGGTGAAGACGCCGGTTAATCGCATCGGGACGGAAAGACCCCATGCACCTTTACTATAGCTTTGCATTGACTTTGGGTAAATGATGTGTAGGATAGGCGGGAGACTTTGAAGTTGTGTCGCTAGGCATGATGGAGTCAATGTTGAAATACCGCCCTTTATTTACTTGGAGTCTAACCAATCATGTTGGGACATTGCATGGTGGGTAGTTTGACTGGGGTGGTCGCCTCCAAAATTGTATCGGAGGCTTCTAAAGGTTCTCTCAGTACGCTTGGTAACCGTACGTAGAGTGTAATAGCACAAGAGAGCTTGACTGTGAGGCATACAAGCCGAGCAGGTACGAAAGTAGAGTATAGTGATCCGGTGGTTCTGTATGGAAGGGCCATCGCTCATAGGATAAAAGGTACGCTGGGGATAACAGGCTGATCTCCCCCAAGAGCTCATATCGACGGGGAGGTTTGGCACCTCGATGTCGGCTCGTCACATCCTGGGGCTGGAGAAGGTCCCAAGGGTTGAGCTGTTCGCTCATTAAAGTGGCACGCGAGCTGGGTTCAGAACGTCGTGAGACAGTTCGGTCCCTATCTGATGTGATCGTTGGAAGTTTGAGAGGATCTGACCTTAGTACGAGAGGACCGGGTTGGACGTACCTCTGGTGTATCTGTTGTGGCGCCAGCTGCAGTGCAGAGTAGCTATGTACGGACAAGATAAGCGCTGAAAGCATCTAAGCACGAAACTTACCTCAAGATGAGACTTCCTTTAAGGGTCGTAGAAGACTACTACGTTGATAGGTTGTAAATGTAAAGATGGTAACATCATAGTTAAGCAATACTAATTACCCGTAAACTTAAACATTTAAATAATTACAATATTCTAAATAAGATTGTGGTTAGTTGTAACTTGTTTTCTTTCAATTTATGTCAAATACTGTAAAGTATTTAGAATTTATATGATATTTTTGGTGATTATAGCGTTGATGTCCACCTCTTCCCATTCCGAACAGAGAAGTTAAGCTCAATTGCGCAGATGATACTGGGGTAAAACCTGGAAAAGTATGTTGTTGCCGGATTTTTTAAAACCTCACTTTTGTGGGGTTTTTTTATGCTTTCCGTTTTTAATTAGAAAAACTATGAGTGAATTAGTACGTAGAACTTTTGGAATTATTAGTCATCCAGATGCAGGTAAAACAACTTTGACAGAAAAGTTTTTGCTTTTTGGAGGTGCCATTCAGATAGCTGGTGCAGTGAAAAGTAACAAAGCAAATAAATCTGCCACGTCAGATTTTATGGAAATTGAAAAACAAAGGGGTATTTCTGTAGCTTCATCAGTAATGGGATTTGACTATAATGGTTATAAAGTAAATATTTTAGATACACCTGGTCATAGAGATTTTGCAGAAGACACTTATAGAACTTTAACAGCAGTAGATAGTGTGATTTTAGTTATAGATTGTGTTAAAGGTGTTGAAGAACAAACTCGAAAGTTAATGGAAGTTTGTAGAATGAGAAATACACCTGTTATTGTTTTTATTAATAAAATGGATAGAGAAGGACAAGATCCATTTGATTTACTTGATGAAGTAGAAAAAGAACTAAATATTCATACTAGACCTCTGACTTGGCCAATTGGAATTGGATCAAGTTTTAAAGGTGTATATAATTTATTTGAAAAAAAATTGCAATTATTTTCTCCAGATAAGAAAAAAATCGCAAATGATATTATTGCTATTGAATCTTTAGATTCAAATGAATTAGTTAATATTATTGGTGATAAAGCCGCAGTAAAGCTTAGAGAAGATGCCGAATTATTAGAAGGTGTTTATGAGCCATTTAATAGGGATTTATATTTAGATGGATATTTAGCTCCTGTGTTTTTTGGAAGTGCAATTAATAATTTTGGTGTTCAAGAATTACTAGATACTTTTGTTAAAATTGCACCAGAGCCAAAGTCAAGATTTTCTGATACAAGAGAAGTTAAACCTGATGAAAAAAAGTTTTCAGGTTTTATATTTAAAATACATGCGAATTTAGATCCAAATCATCGAGACAGAATTGCATTTTGTAGAATTGTTTCAGGTAAATTTGAACGTAATAAATTTTATCAACATACAAGATTAGATAAAAAAGTTAGATTTTCGAGTCCAACAAGTTTTATGGCTAACGAGAAGAGTGTTGTTGATGAAGCTTTTCCTGGAGATGTAGTTGGTTTATATGATACAGGATATTTTAAAATTGGAGATACCTTAACTGAAGGAGAAATGATAAATTTTAAAGGAATTCCAAGTTTTTCACCTGAAATATTTAAAGAGTTGGAAAATAAAGATCCTTTAAAATCTAAACAATTAGAAAAAGGTATATTGCAATTGATGGATGAAGGAGTTGCACAACTTTTTACCCAACAACCAGGTAATATAAAAATAATTGGAACAGTTGGAGAATTACAGTTTGATGTAATTCAGTTTAGATTGCTACATGAATATGGAGCTTCTTGTTCTTTTAGACCATTGAATTATGAAAAAGCTGCATGGTTTACATCAGCAGATAAGAATGCTTTGGATCGTTTTACAACTTTAAAACGATATAATATAGCATTTGATAAAGAAGATAGACTAGTTTTTTTAGCTGATAGTTTGTGGTCATTGAAAATAAATCAAGACAATTTTCCTGAATTGTCTTTCCATTTTACTTCTGAATTTAAGAAAGAAATTCAATAAAATCAATTAGATATCTTTTAGTAATTAATTTAAAATTTTATTATTGGATTTTTTATGAACTAAAATATTTATTTGTTTTAAGTTAAATTTTATAAAAAGTATACTTTTACACTCCATTTATGAATTTAACTCAAGAGCAACTCGACATTATCCATTCAACTGGAGATATAAAAATAAATGCGGTAGCGGGCTCGGGAAAAACCACAACTATTATTGAATACGCCAAAGCCAGACCTAAAAATAGTCGGATTTTATACTTGGCTTTTAACAAATCGGTAAAGTTAGAAGCGTTAAAAAAGTTTGCTGAAAGTGGTTTGAATAATGTACATGTTGAAACTGCTCATTCGTTGGCATTCAGTTATATTGTAAGGCAAAGTAAATATACTGTTAGACCGCAAGAATACAAGACTCAAGACATAGTTGAATTATTAAATATTCAGGTAAGAGGCGAAAAACATGCTTCGTATATTGTGGCCAATCACATTAATAAATTGATGGCTTATTTTTGCAATAGCAATAAAAACAAAGTACAAGATTTAAACTATTTGAGTTTGATTACTGAAGCAAAAGCCAAGGCATTTGTAACCAAACATTATGCTGAAATAGTTCAACAAACGCGTATGCTTTTGGCTAAAATGGACAAAGGAGAAATTGAAATTACTCACGATTTTTACTTAAAAAAATTTCAGTTATTGAATCCAAGTTTACCTTACGATTATATATTGTTTGATGAAGGACAAGATGCTTCTCCAGCAATGCTTCACACGTTTTTGAATCAGTCGGCTACCAAAGTAATTGTTGGCGATACACATCAGCAAATATATGGTTGGCGGTTTGCTGTAAACTCATTGGCGCAAGCTAAATTCAAATCATTTAACTTATCAAGTAGTTTTCGATTTAGCCAAAATGTGGCTAATTTAGCCATTGATATTTTAAAATGGAAAGACCATTTCAATGCGCCTTTATCAATAAACATTACTGGAAAAGGTGCTGATAAAACTGGAAAATCAAAGGCAATCATTGCGCGAACTAATTTAGGATTGATTTTAAATGCCATTGAATTTATTACCGAAAATACCAAAGTAAAACATATTTATTTTGAAGGAAATATTAACTCCTATACTTATGCCGATGATGGCACTTCGTTATATGATGTTTTGAACTTATATAATGGCAAAAAAATGCAAATAAAAGATGCCTTGATTAAAGGCATGAAAGACATAGACGAGCTAGAAGATTATATTAGAAAAACAGAAGATAAGCAGCTAGGAATGATGATTGAAATGGTGAAAGAATATGAGAATGAAATATATGATATCATCAAAACCATTAAGTGCAAACACGTTGACAATGCTGATAAACACAAGGCAGAAATGATTTTCTCAACAGTGCATAGATGCAAGGGAATGGAGTACGATAGTGTGGAGTTAGTGAATGATTTTATTACAGAAGAAAAGCTTGAAAAACTAAAGAATGAAAACAAGGAATTTGATGAAGAATTTGAGTTAAGTATTCCAAAATTAAATGAAGAAATAAACTTACTTTACGTGGCAGTTACACGAACTAAAAATAAGTTGAAAATTCATCAAGATTTGATGCCAAAAGACTTTCCTAGTGCTCCACAAATAGACATTATTGCGAAGAAAACAGAAGACAAAACTCCTAAAAAAGAACCTGCAAAAACTTTAAAACCTGCCCAACGCAGAATTGTAAATTATAGTGATGTGGATGCTAGAATTTATCATGGAGTGGAAGAAGATGCTGTTGTAAATAAAAAGCCAAAAGAAGCTTACCAACCTTGGACCAAAGAGCAAGATGATTTATTAAAACGACTGTATCAAACTGGTATAAGTATGACCGATTTGTCGAAACAATTTAACCGCACCAAAGGAGCCATTTGGTCGAGAGTAAAAAAGTTAGGAATTGATGTGATGTAAAAAAGCTTACCCAAATTGGTAAGCTTTTACAATAATCTAAGTCATTAAATTCCTATTTATCAGGACAACAATCCAACTCACCTAATCCTCTCTACTTCCATCATCAGCCATACGCACAATTTTTGGGGTAAATTTAGCAACTACATCCACCAAATCTTTTTGCGAATTCATCACCATATTGATGTCTTTATAAGCCATTGGTGCTTCATCTAAACCTGCACCAATTAAAGTAACTTGGTTAGCTTCTAAAATGGTTTTCATGTCAGCTTGTGAAAT
>Ga0247839_1009080_pt1 | contig 10134 bp, 5 predicted proteins | sample LaCruzMarch2015__6_FD_192405 | JGI IMG/M metagenome (GOLD analysis project Ga0247839, IMG submission 192405) | Freshwater microbial communities from meromictic Lake La Cruz, Castile-La Mancha, Spain - LaCruzMarch2015_16m | ecosystem: Environmental > Aquatic > Freshwater > Lake | place: Spain...
GGCCGTGGCGGTCTGCGGAACTGCTCCTACGCCAAAATCCCAATTGCCAGAAGAGGTTGATGTGAAAACTACATCCGAATTAGTGCATCCGCTGCTTTGCATTGTTATCAAGGGTGGATTGCCCGGTACTCCGTTGTTATTGATAGCTAAAACGGGCTGGCCTGATGCCTCCAGAATAGCCACAGAAATTCCGCTGGCTCCTGCACTGCCGTTGCCACCATTTCCACCATTTCCGCCATTTCCCCCGTTGCCACCCGAACCTACATCGCAGCTACCACCACCACCTGTACCACCTGTGCCACCCGAACCACCTGTGCCACCCGCACCACCTGTGCCTCCTGCACCACCTAGCCCCGGATTCAGCGCACAGTCTTGCACCATGCCATTGGCTCCATTGGCGGTAACAAATATGCAGAGCGATGCACCCCCGCCATATCCACCAGTGCCACCCGTGCCACCGCCACCACCACCTCCTCCACCAGCACCATCAGCGCCAGAGCCATCATCACATAGGAAGCCCGATTCCGAACCACCACCTCCACCACCACCTCCACCTGCACCACAGGCTCCATCACCCCCTTGACCTCCCTGTCCGCCTGCTATCCAATAATTGTTTGCTACCGCCCCTGCAGAAGCTGCAGCACCGTTGGCTCCAACTGTTCCGCTGGTCCCTGCTTGTCCGATACCTCCATTTGCGCTGCCAGGATGACTACAGTTTGACGAGCAGAAATTCTGCCCTGCAGTGCCACCAGTTCCACCAGTGCATCCTCCTGCTTGACCAACAAGACCAACGTTGTTGCCAGACCAGCCTCCGTTGCCGCCTGCACCACCATTGCACCCACAGGGCGATACTCCGCCTGGGGCTATAGACGCAGCTGTATTAAAATTCTGATTGTCAGGGTCTCCATCTTGGCCGTTTGTGCCATTGGAACCTGCAGCCCCAACCTGACCATTCACTCCAGATTGTCCTTGACTGCCATCGCCCATAGTAACCTCGCAGCGTGATACCAAATAGTTTGAGCAATTGTTAAGATAGATGCCGTAAACAGTAAAACCTTGTGGATTGAGCCCAGAAGATGGCGGGGCATCATCAACATTGATGGTGATTTCGTGCAAACTAAACCCGTTGATGTTAACACCTGAAAACGCGATGATTGCATTAATAGGTGCAGGTCGAGGATTGAGTGCCGTTCTCCTGATGATGGTGGATCCACTGTTGTCCTTAATCCATGTTGCAGGGTCAAATCCTCCCTCCAAAGTTATCCCCGAGGAGAGTGCAATTTCATTATTTATAGTGTATAAGCCATTGGAAAGTCGCACAACGGCACTTGTGGGGCTAACTAAGGTAAGGCCATAATCAAGCGTTGCAGGGTTGGCTTGAGTGCCAGTGATGCCAGAAGAAGCACCATTAGTAGAGACATAGATTACTCCACATTCTTGGGCAGTTAAATGGCTTGAACATACACCACTTAAAAAAAGGAAAAGCAAACTAGCACTAAAGAAATAACGTGTCACCTAAATGAATAATTGCTGGCTATTTCCAATTTTTGGCTACGAAGCCGCAAAAGTATACCTCACTTACAGGGCAATATCAAGCGCACCCTATTGATAATGATAACTTAATTCGGGCGCTGAAACAGCATACTACCGCTCATAAATTGCCTACCTAAATCACGGATGGAACGGGATTAAATAGCTACATCTCCGGGGTATATGACCACATAAAGATGGGGTTATTTAGCCACACGCGACTAGAAGGCTGGGCATACTCGGATTGCACTGATGCCGCACCTGCAGCACTGATTTCGGCTGATTTTAACTGGATATAGGATAGCGAGGACGCTACCGAATACTAGACACGAGATTCTTTGGAATTCTTGCGCGAGACATACTTAATGCCGAACACTTAGCCAGATGGGGATTAATAAGCTTTGATTCAAATGGCCAGCTTAAACTACTTATCCTATATTTGTTTGAAAATAAATTGGAAGTAATGAAAAAAGTAGTTTTATTTTTGATTTCTACCTGCCTCATTTCGGGGCTGCATGCGCAAACCTATTTAGTTACAGATTATGGAGCGTTAGGTGACGGTAGCACGTTAAATACCATCGCAATACAAGCAGCTATTGACGATTGTAGTGCAAATGGTGGAGGAGATGTGGTGTTTGAATCGGGAAACTTTGTGACTGGAACCATTGTTCTCAAAAACAACGTTTCGTTGCTTATTCAAGCAGGTGTTGAGTTGCGTGGAAGTACTTCTATTGATGATTATCCTGACATAACTCCGCAAATTCCAACCTGTATTAACACATATACCAAGAAAACGTTAATTTATGCTGAAGGCCAGCACCATATAGGTATTCGCGGTGGAGGAACTATCAATGGACAGGGAGCGTCTTTTTTGGGCGCTGATACCCGACCTTTTGGTTTGAGATTGGTATCATGCCAAAATGTTGTTTTAGAAAATTTATCTATGCGAAACTCAGGGTTTTGGATGATGAATAATTTGGATGTGGATACCATGGTAATTCGAAATGTAGACATAGTAAATCTCACCAATAGCAACAATGATGGACTTAGCCTCGATGGATGTCGCAATGTGCTTATCGAAAATTGTACGGTAGACAGCAATGATGACCCGTTGGTAATTAAAACCACTAGCCCTGCTTTGAGCGAGAACATAGAAATCCGCAATTGCACGGTGGCCACATGGTCGCGAGCCATTAAAATTGGAACAGAAACACTCTCAGGAGTTCGCAATGTTCATATCCATGATATCGATGTGGTTTGGAGTTCGCTTGCCTTTCCTCCATTCATTGGCGTGGCTTCGTGCGGTATCAATCTGGCTATAATGGATGGCGGATTTATGGAAAACGTGGTGGTGGAGGACATTACCATTGAAAGTGTGGAAACAGCGCTTGTGATAAGGTTGGGCAACGGTGGCCGTGTTTGGGAGGAAGGTCTGCCCCCTCCGGCTGTGGGATATCTGAAAGATGTGATTGTAAGAAACGTCACGGTAACGCAGGAAAGTAACACCACGTCATCCATCACAGGCATTCCAGGTTTTTATGCAAAAAATCTTCAATTGGAAAATGTTGTGATCAATTTTCCAGGAGGTCAAGAAAACTTAGGGTCGGGCTTTGTTGTGCCAGAAAACGAAACCGAGCGCCCAGAGAATACCATTTTTGGAGATGTGTTACCAGCCTATGGGCTTTACATACGCCATGTGGACAGTTTGCAGTTGAATAATGTTTGCTTCAATTGGCAAGATGTTGATGGCAGACCGGGTATCATTATGGAAGATGTGACCAATAGTCCTAACTATACAGTAGTTCCAAATGCCATGGGAGGCTGCGTTGGGCTAGCGTCTAGCATTAATGACTATAAGGACAGCGAAGTTTTTTGGATTGACATGGACGGGAAACTACATTTTCCTTTGGCACAAGCAATTGGGGCATCGGTGAGCGTTTATAATGCCCTCGGCCAGTTAGTGTGGACTACCGCTGAATTATCTGCGATGCATGACCTTTCTGAGCTTCACGCGGGGTCATATATTGCGGTGCTTCAAACGGATAAATTGCACCAAGCCTTGCGGTTTGTGCGCTAATGAAGAACACTTTCCCAAACTGGGCTAAGTGTTCCCAGGCTCGTTGCACCGACCGAAGGGTTCCGAATCCCGATGCTTCGGGATCGGAATCAATGCCGTAGGTAAAAACAAAAACTCCTCAGGGTCTCTTCATCCAAGGCTGATGAAACATCTAGTCGTATTACTGGAAAATTCCTGTGATAGCAATAATAGTTGTTTCGTTGTAGGGCTCCGGATTTGTTGATGCGGGATGCTGAACGGTCAAAAATAAAGTTGAACCATTAGGCGTCATGGCAAGTCCTGTCTGTTCGCAACCTTCTGGGCCAACGGTAAGTCGTTTCACCTTTGTGGGGTCCGCCTTCGGGCCATCAATAGGAATAAGATACGTTTCCATGTAAATTTTTCCCTGCTTCCACGATTCAATCTTTTCATCCACAATCATCTTCACGCTAGCATCTTCACAAACAATCAGATAATCCTTACCAAATTGATTGATTGCAATCAACCCGTCAGGAGCAGTTAGATAGCCCCCATCGGGCAATTTTCCGCCTTCCAAGAATACATCAAACCTGCCTGTTTCAGGGTCAAATACAAGAATTCTCCCAAAGGGATCATGAGTGGTGTTGATTCCGTTGCTGATAGGAGCTTTGGTTAAATGATGGGCCATTTTACCTCCTTTCGAAACGGCTTCGGAATAATCCACACTTCCGCCCGATTCACTTATGTAAATCTTCCCATTGATTCCATCAATCCATTCATGCGAAGTAAACAAGGTAGCTCCCTTTCGGATTGCAATGTCGCGGATAGAAACTAACGAGTCCAATGCCATTGGAAGTGCCAACCATGACCCACGTTCCGCATCATCACTTTGACGGTAGGCAAACAATTGACCTTTTGAATAATCACCAGCACTTTCGGCTACGAACTTGAAGAAAACACCTGGCTGCGCATCATCCGTAAGAAAAACGGTACGGTTGTCGGGCATGCAAAAGGCATCCTCGTGCGAGTAGCGCCCCATTCCGTACACTTTTCGAAGCGGTTTTCGGGTCGACATATCCACTTCTACCATCCATCCGAGGTTTTCATTGCGCTTCAAACCATTAATGTTGGCAGTATCGGCATAGTTAAATTTCTCATTGTACAGTTCCATATTAGTGGCAGGTGGGTATTCCTCAGCAGTAAGAATAGTTCCGTTGGGAGTAACCGTTCCTCCACAGTTGTGCCAAGTGCCTCCCAAGGAGGAAAAATCGATGTTGTTTCCGTTTCCTACCCGCTTCCAGTTTCCGTTTTCGCGTTTCACTTCTATCCACGACATTCCGCCTCCGTTGCCCAAGGCAGGATCATCATTCCGCAATTCGTGGTTCATAAACAACAGACCATGTTCGTTTGAACCTTCGATAGGCAAATAGCTTAGAAAATCAATCCCTCGTTTAGCAGGAAGCAACGCACCATTTGTGTAAATGGCACTATCATACACACTTCTATACAGCACATCTATCGCTGCCCCATTGGGTACAATCAGCGTCTTGGTATCGTAATTATTGATAACAGAGGTGAACAACAAACCTTCATTGGTCACTTCATCAGCAGATGGACTTGGTTTTTCGGAGCACCCGAAAAATAGTAGTGCTGAAGCTAAAAATAGGGAGTTTGCTGTATTCATGGTATGCGTTAGTGGAGTAAAACTGTAAAACGAAGGCCTGAGAATCAAGGATAGGTCGTTGGCGATTCCTTGCCCATTCCCAGGTTTTTTCTATTTGATTTTCTAAAGAAAATGCCCCACACGCTTGCTTTTGGTGCAGGTGCGGAAGCACTCGGTTAATAGACCATTACGATTTCTTTCGGAACAATGCATGGTGGCCTTCACCCAATTACCGCACAACTTCAAATCGTTGGGTAGTCATTCCTTCCATGGTTCGTATGCTAAGGTAGTAGAGGCCAGGGCACAGTTCGGAAGTGTTCACCGTTTGTCGGTTTGAGTTCAAGGACGTGCGCAACACCTCTTGTCCTGTAATGCTAACCACCGTTATAACACCTGCCGAATGATTGGCCTTGGAGGCAATAGTGATACTGCTGGTGGTGGGGTTGGGATAAAGGGAAAACTCAAGTTCAGAAGAATATTCTGCTACAGCGTTGGCATCACAATCGTTGATTATCGCTACTTGCATGGTATCTTCCATCCAGTATTCGGCACGAGGGTCGCTACCTTCAATCGAAAAGCACACATTATCGAACGTGATGTTGCGGGCATGGCGCACATAAAATCCATGTGCCGGAAGAATCTCTCCCCACATGTCGTTTTCGGGGCGGTCGCCTTCCAGTTCAGGAACGGGCACCACATCCGATGACCCACCACCCGGCACAGTAATTTGGATGTTCTGCAAAAGCACATTCTCCACATAATATCCGGGTATGGCGGTGATGGAGCACGGAATAGTGGAGGCTGATGTGCAAACCACATCGCGAATCACCACATTCCGCAGAAACTGAACGGGCGGGTCACTACCATTGTAACTATTGCCGCGGTTGTTGAGTCGGATGAAAATTGGTGTTTGATATTCAGCGTTGATGGTGATGCGCTCGAATGAAATGGAATCGGCCGAACCTCCATCGGCAATCGCCAGATAGATGGCCGTTTGAGGAAGAACAAGTGGAGGCAGCGAGGACGGATTTACCGTTATGTCCTCGAAACGTATGTTGCGAAAGGCCCCGAGACTTTCATTCCCAACCTTCACGGCCCGTTCAAACGTTGCCACGGTGCATCTGCGCACCAGCACGTCACTTGTTTCGTCCTCGCTATGCGACTTGATAACGATTGGGTCATCATTCGAATCTACATCGCAGTCCTCGATAAGCACATGTCGGCAGGCGTCAATGTTTATCCCATCGTTGCTCCCAAAACCCTGATTGTAAATAGACACGTCATGGATATGTACTGAATCGCAGCGTTGAATATGCACCATCCATTGCGGTGCGTTTACCAAACGGATGCTGTCCAACATAACACCAACACATTTATGCATGCGAATCCCATGCGGGCGCGGTTTCACCTCCGAATTCAACAGAATGCTCAAATCCTGCCCGGAACATTTGATGGTTCCACCACCGGTGATGCGTATGTTGTGTGCCTCCTCAGCAAAGATTAGCGATTTGGTAGTGTAGGTGTCCGACCATGAGGGCTGGTTGAACGGCATTTCCGGATAGTTTCCAAGTCCAGTAATGGCTATAAGTACTCCCTCTATGCGCAGCGTCACTTCAGACTTAAGGACAAGCGTGTTGCTCTTGAAATCTCCAGCAGGTATAAGCACTTCGCCACCTCCAGCATTGAAACATGAATCAATCGCCTCCTGAATGGCGATCGTGTTCACCGTTGATCCATTACCTACTGCCCCGAAATCGACCACGTTCAGACTTACCTGCGCCTGACACTTTAGCGCCATGCAGAACAGCAGCATTAAACCAACATTCCGGATTGCAGCAAAGGTGAGCTTCCTTATACCCTTCCTAAAACAATTCATGCAGCGCATTTTTGGCAAAGCTATGCGGACAGCGTTAAGCCCATGTAAAATTTAGACAACCTTTACTTGCCACGAATTTGCCTATATGAATCGAGGCCGCAAGGAAATTGAAGCAGGCATGGTGCTAAACCCATGAAACCAGCGCACGTACATTTCTTGGCCCTTCCAATCTTCAGCCTCCATATCGCTGCCGTTTGGTTTTTCAGTAGGTTCAGAATTAAACCTTTCTTTACAACAATTATCAAAAGCGCATGAAAAAATATCTCCTAGTGCTTGCCCTATCTTGTGCTTACACCGCATTAGTTGCCCAGCCCAACAACACCAATATCAGCAATGGCAACCTCTTCGATGGCGAACCCTATTTGGCCATCAACCCAACCAACAACCAAAATTTAGTAACCGCTTGGATGGGCATGAAACTTACCAACGGCCAATTCAAAATTGCCATAAAAACACGCGCAAGCTTTGACGGTGGCACCACTTGGAGTGCCGTTAATTCGCTGCCCCATCTTGGCACAGGCTATGGCTCTGCCGACCCAACCATGGCATTCGACCGAAATGGTTTGTTGTATGTAGCCTATATCGACTACAAACAAAACCCCGATAGTGGGGGCATTTATGTGGCGCGTTCTGCAGATGGGGGTTTGAATTGGGATGCACCAAGTTTGGCTTTTGACATGTACGATATTGCGGATAAACGTCCCATTGATCGCCCGTGGTTGGTGGTAGATAAATCAACTACTGCCAATGCAGGAACGCTTTACATCACCACAAAACCAGCACCATGGATTGCGCCACCCAACAGAGCCTACTACAAAGTTTCAACCGATAGCGGACAAACATGGACAGCTATTAATTATGTAGATGGCACCGGATTTCTAACAGGAAATGCCATAGCCGCACCAATGGCCGCACCCGTTACCACAGCCAACGGAAAGCTATGCATCATCTATCCAAGTTATGTGCAATCTCAAAATGTGCTGCCTGCTTTTTATTTGGCCAAGTCAGATAACCAAGGGCAAAATTTTGCTTACAACACCGTTTATACCTCGCTTCCAGCAACCCTTGACGACAATTTAAAAAAGGGATATCTACTCATAGCACACCCCACTGACGCCAATAAAATGGTATTCATTACTCCAGCAGGACAGGCGGGCGATTCAGACATCAATGCCCATAATAGCACAAATGAAGGACAATCGTGGAGCGCAGCAGTGCGTGTAAATGATGATGCGCTCAGCAACGGAAAGGCGCAAGACATGGTTTGGGCAGCGTATAACGAGCAAGGCAAAATTGCTGCCGTGTGGCGCGACAGACGAAATGCAGCACCCAACGGATTTTGGAATGTAGGCTATGATTTTTACTACGCAGTGAGCGATGATAATGGGCAAACCTTTTCGGCCAATCAAAAAATGTCGAGTGAGTTTATCTCTTTCGATTCGATAGTGGCAGAAAGTGGCAATGATTTTTTGAGTGCTGTCTATAGTGGCGATACCTTATACACCGTTTGGGGCGACACTAGAACTGGAAGACTAAATGTGTGGTTTGCAAAAACAATAGCTTCAACCAATACAACCGTGGATATCAATATTCTGAACGAAAGTAAAGGACACTTTCAGATGTATCCTAATCCAGCACAGAACCAATTGCATATCATTTTCAACAAAGAAATAAAGACAAAGCAGCTCCAAGTATTTAATGCACATGGGCAATTAGTCCACACGCATCATTCGCCTCAAGAGCAGCACAGCATTGACATTTCACGTTGGTCATCGGGCATTTACTTCTTAAAAGTAGATGAGGAAGTAGAACGGTTTGTGGTGAATTAGGCAATCACTCCCCCCACAGCCATCCCGCAGAATCACTCCTAATTCCGAAACTTGGGAATTCAGGTGGGCCAATTCGTCCAGTGCTTTACTCCACCTTGTTAGAGCTACCGTACAACCAGATTACATTAAGAATACGGTAATCGGTTATGGCCTGATTACCGAAATAAAGAACCGTCCGGATGGTGCGTGGGTTTCTAAGTTCTTTTTATTTTCGTGTGCATAATATAGAACCAATGAAACGTTATAACCACCTCACCCATTTCGCATTCCTTTTCCTTTCAGTCATCTGCATGGCGGCCTGCAATGAAGACAGTGACGATGATACTGACTGTGCAGGGCAATTGCAGGCAAGTTGGTACGCAAATGATATGTTCGAAGAATGCTACGTTGGGTTTTATTCGCACACTGCCGATTTGCTGAGCCTGTCCTTCAGCTCGTGCCATTTGGGCGAAGAACGAGGAAACGTTACGGTGGTCTACCTTCCCTATCCGCCCGTGGTGGGAACACAGCAGCTTTTGAAAGGCGTTGATTTTACTGGGGTCACTGCCCAAGGCGTTTATACCATAGATGATGTTTCGTTCGATACCGACACGGTCAATACCGGAACTTTCACCATCACCGAGGTGGATTTGGTTGCCAAGACGCTTTCGGCCACTTTCGAATTCACAGCAGTGAATGTTGACGACCCCACTCAAACCACAAGCATCACAGAGGGGCAAGTGTTCAACATAAAATACGAATAACTGGGGATTACGGCCTACACCCCGTCAACTAGAATCTTAATTTTTCACCCCCCTCACCTGCAATACGATGCCTTTGGCGATGCTGTCTTCATATTCCTCGCGGATAGCCTCGATGGTGATGGGCAGTTTCATTTCGTCTAGCAAGCGTTGTATTGGGGGCGTGGGGTCGAAGCCTGTGTTGTGGCAAAAGAGCATGAAGAAATGCCCGATGTGAAACACGCGGTTGGCCAATTCGTCCAAAGCCTCGCCTTCTACCCTCACCCTATGCTCGCCTTCTAGCTGCACTTTGCCGTCATAGAGCATATCGCCCATCAGGAAATAGCTGCGGGCGTCATGGTCGGCCAAGAAGAAATAGACCGCAGGCATGGTGCTAAACCCATGAAACCAGCGCACGTACATTTCTTGGCCCTTCCAATCTTCAGCCTCCATATCGCTGCCGTATTCGGTTTTGAATGCGA
>Ga0247839_1009083_pt1 | contig 10131 bp, 5 predicted proteins | sample LaCruzMarch2015__6_FD_192405 | JGI IMG/M metagenome (GOLD analysis project Ga0247839, IMG submission 192405) | Freshwater microbial communities from meromictic Lake La Cruz, Castile-La Mancha, Spain - LaCruzMarch2015_16m | ecosystem: Environmental > Aquatic > Freshwater > Lake | place: Spain...
TTAAATGACTGAAGTTTTATTTTAAACACGCAATAAGCATCCATGCTGCTCTTGAAAGCCATCCATGGCTTTCCAAGGTTTAAAACAAAACTTCAGTCATTTAAATTTCAATTAACTATATCTAAAGTTAAGAATTAAAAGATCTAGACCGTGCATAAAGTACAGGGCAATAGGGTTTTGTTGTAAAACGCGCTTACGCTATCCTTAGCTCGCTCGGGAAAAACATCCATGTTTTTCAACGGTTTTATAACAAAACCCTATTGCCCCGTACTTCCAATTAAATCTGGTTATAGTTGACTAAAAAACAAAATATAAGATTGGTTATGGTCTGTTGACAATTTATTTTCATAAACTCCTTTATTCTATTCCTACTTGGCACAATGCAAAAAACTCGCTTTCGATCTTAATCCTTAATGCGCTTCATCCCAGTTCTTTCCAGTACCAATAGATACTATAAGTGGTACAGATAACTCTACGGCATGCTCCATTAATTGTTTTACCGTTTCTTTGGCTGATTCAATATATTTTTCTTTGACTTCGAAAACTAATTCATCATGTACTTGCATAATCATGCGCAGATAAGGTTCTGTTTGTTGATTTTGCCAATTAGCAATTGAAAGCATAGCTTTTTTAATTATATCGGCGGCCGTCCCTTGTAATGGCGCATTAATAGCGGTACGTTCAGCGGCTTTTTGGCGCATTATATTTTTGGCATTAATTTCTGGTAAATATAATCTTCTGCCGAATAGGGTTTCAACATAACCTTCTGCGTGGGCAAGACGTCTTGTGTTTTCCATATATTTTAATACACCTGGATAACGCTCAAAATAAAGATTAATGTAGTCTTGTGCTTCAGGCCTTGTCACGCCTATTTGTTTCGCTAAGCCGAATGATGACATGCCATAAATTAAGCCAAAATTAACGGCTTTAGCACGCCTTCGTTGTTCATTAGTTACTTCGGTTAACGGAGTTGAAAATATTTCAGCGGCAGTTGCTTTATGTATATCCCAGCCATTGGCAAATGCTTTTAAAAGAGCAGGATCTTGGGATAGGTGGGCCATAATACGTAGCTCGATTTGTGAATAATCTGCAGATAATAAGACATGCTCAGGTGGCGCTATAAAGGCCGTACGGATTAATTTACCTTCTTCAGAGCGCACGGGTATATTTTGTAAATTAGGTTCGCTAGAAGATAGTCGCCCAGTTGCGGTAACTGCTTGATTATAAGAAGTATGTACTCGGTTAGTAACTGGGTTTATGCGTTTAGGTAAAGCGTCAATGTAAGTAGAAACTAATTTGCTTAAGCTTCTATATTCTAATATAACTTTAGGTAAGCGATAATCAAAAGCTAATTCTTGTAAAACTGATTCAGCAGTTGATGGTTGGCCAGTTGGAGTTTTACTTATGATAGGTATTTGAAGATCTTGAAATAATATCTCTTGTAATTGTTTTGGTGAATTTAAATTAAATTCTTTCCCGGCTAATTGTACGGCTTCTTCTTCTAATTTAAGAATTTGTAATTTTAAACGTTCGCCATGAGTCGCTAAAGTTTTTTTGTCAATTAATACGCCATTGCGTTCTATTTCTGCGATTACGACAAGTAACGGCACTTCAATATCATGTAGTATTTGTTGTAATTTTTCATCCATCATTGGATATAATTTTAAGTGTAATTTTAGGGTGATATCGGCGTCTTCAGCGGCATATGGAGCCGCTTTTGATACTGGAATTTCATTAAAATGTAATTCTTTGGCACCAGATCCTGCAATTTCTTTATAGGTGATAGTTTTATAGCCTAGGTACTTTAAGGCAAGTGAATCCATATTATGTTTAATTGCCGTACTATTTAATAAGTAAGACTCAAGCATCGTATCAAATTCAATACCTTGTAAGGTAATGCCGTGATTTTTAAAGACGTTATAATCATATTTTAAATTTTGGCCAATTTTACCTATATTTTTATTTTCTAGAATTGGTTTTAGTGTTGCTAATACGTGATCTTTTGATAATTGTAAGCTTTGATCATCGTGTGCTAGAGGAATATATACTGGGTTGTTAACATCAATTGCAAGAGCAATACCTACAATTTTAGCTTTAATTGCATCTAAATCAGTGGTTTCAGTATCTACGCAAAATAATGGGCATGATTTAAGTTGTGCTACGAAATTGTTAAATTGTGACTCTTCATTTATGATTGTATAATTAACTATGTTTTTTTCTTCTTTTTCAGTTTTAGTTTTAATTTCACTTAAATTCGTCTCTTCAATACTTAATAAATCTTTAAGCCAAGTCTTAAATTCAAGCTTTTTTACAAGCTCTATCATTTTAGAATTATTTGCGGGTTTGATAGTTAGATCTTTTAAAGATAGAGGGAGATCAACATCAGTTTTAATGGTAACTAGTTTTTTTGATAAAGGTAGATGATTAAAGCTTGCCCGTAAATTTTCACCAATTTTACCTTCGATTGCATCGGCATTAGCCATTAGATTATCTAATGTTTTATATGTTTCAAGCCATTTAACCGCAGTTTTAGGACCACATTTATTAACTCCCGGAATATTATCAGAGGTATCACCCACTAAAGTTAAATAATCAATAATTTGCAGAGGAGTTACACCGAATTTTTCTTTGACTCCATTTTCATTTAGAGTTTGATTAGACATGGTATTGATTAGAGTCACATGAGAATTGACTAATTGCGCCATGTCTTTATCGCCGGTAGAGACAATAACCTCTAAATCTTCCTTTAAAGCTAAATGAGTCAGCGTACCAATAACATCATCAGCCTCAACCCCTTCAACAATTAATAATGGAAGTCCCATGGCTTCTAAAAGCTCAATCATTGGTTTAAATTGTACGCCTAGATCTTGAGGCATTGGTGGGCGGTGGGCTTTATAGTGCGGATACAATTCATCGCGAAATGTTTTACCTTTGGCATCAAATACTACTGCCATTTTTGTAGCATTATAATCTTTGATTAATCGCTTAACCATATTAACTACACCATAAACAGCGCCAGTTGGCTGTCCTTCGGAGTTAGTTAATGGAGGTAAAGCATGAAAGGCACGGTAAAAGTATGATGAGCCATCGATTAAGATTAAGGGCGATTTTTTTTGCTCCATTATTTTTTATTATTCCTTATTAATAAGATCCAGGCGCTCAGCTATTTGCTCTACTTTTTCGGTTAAAAGTTTAAGATTTTTTCGGATTAAAGGGATCCTTGTAGTTGCAAGTTCTTGTTCAATTGCTTTTTCGCGCGGTCTTGCAGGACTGCCTAAATAAATATTCCCATTTTTTAAATGCTTTCTAGGAGGCACGCCAGCACGAGCTCCTAAAATTACTCCATCTTCGATAACTACATGCTCACTAACGCCAACATTAGCGGCAAAAATCACATGATCACCACTGCATGTGCTGCCAGCAATTCCTGTAAATGCGCAGAGGATATTGTGTTTGCCCAATTTAACTGAGTGAGCAATTTGGACTAAATTATCTATTTTTGTACCTTCACCTATTACGGTTGTTCCTAATGTTGCACGGTCAATAACAGTATTTGCACCAATTTCTACATCGTCGGCTATAACCACCGCTCCAACATGAGGTACTTTTAAATGCTGCCCTGCGTCTAAAGTATAACCAAAACCATCTGAGCCAATAACCGTAGATGCATGAATACTAACTCTGGCACCAAGCTTAGATTTATCATAAATAGTAACATGAGGATGAATGGTTGAATCATTCCCGATACTAACATCATGACCAACATGTACATGGCTTTTAATTACGCAGTTGTCACCTATTACACAATTAGATTCAATAACTACATATGGCGCAATTGATACGTTCTTGCCTATGGTTGCAGTTGGATGAATCACTGCTGTAGGATGGATTGAAGCTTCTGGAATATGCTTTGGATAGAAATGATTTAATAATTTAATAAATGCTACAAAAGGATTTTGTACTTTTATAACAGGTTTATTTACGTTTTCAATGTTATTTGCAACAATAATAGCAGTCGCATTTGATGCTTCTGCTATCTTTAAATTATCAGAGCCTTCAGCGAAGACTAAAGCATCAACGGCAATATTATCTATTGGCGAAAGAGCTGTAATTCTTAAGTTTTTATCACCAATTACCACGCCTTGAACTAAGGTGGCAATTTCTTCAAGAGAAGCATTCATAGCAAGCCTTTTAATCATGCAAAATCTGGCAATTATAACGCTATGTTGGAAAAGTTGCTATCCTTGCATGATAGTTTTGTTATTCATACCTTTTAAGTACTATAGCAGCATTTGCTCCACCAAAAGCAAAATGGTTAGATAAGGCGATATCTATTCGTTTTGCTCTTGCAATATTAGGAACATAATCAAGATCACAAAGTGGATCACTTTCTTGTAGATTAATAGTTGGGAGAAGCAAATCGTTTCTTAGGCTTAATGTCGTTGCAATAATTTCCATAGCTCCTGCCGCTCCAATAGCGTGCCCCGTCATTGCTTTTTGGGCCGTAATTGGGATTTCATAAGCGCGGTCGCCGAATACTGCTTTAATAGTTTCAGTTTCTTTTAAGTCATTTAATTGCGTACCCGTGCCATGGGCATTTATATACTGTATGTCACCAGGTGTAAGTCTTGCATCATCAAGGGCTGCATTAATCGCACGTGTTTGGCCTTCTGAATTTGGTGCAGTTATATGATAAGCATCACAGCTCGCACCAAATCCAATAATTTCCCCATAAATTGTAGCTCCACGAGCTTTAGCATGATCTAAATCTTCTAAAATTAAAATTCCCGCGCCATCTGCCATAACTAATCCGTCGCGTGATTTCTCAAATGGACGGCTTGCTTCAGATGGGCGCTCATTTTGAGTCGACATTACGCGTAATTTACACCATGCTGCCATAATGGTTTCCCAAACTAAAGATTCGGTGCCACCACATAAGGCTACAGATAATTTACCATTAGAAATTTGTTGGTATGCATTGCCTATTGCTTCAGCTGAAGATAAACAAGCATTAGAAATGGTAGAATTTGGTCCGCCAAGGCCAAAGGCAATGGCAATATGGTTAGCAACGGAATTTGGCATCCCACGAATTACGGTCAAAGCTGGAATTTTTTTCCAACTTTCATTATAAAATATTTTGTAAGCTAACTCTAACTCAGGCGCACCACCTAGGCTTGTTCCAATGAAGGTGCCTGCATTTACTAATTCAGCTTTTGTGAGACCCGCATTTAAAATAGCATGGTGGGCACAATATAATGCAAATTGTGTTACGCGCGGGAAACGTTTAGCTTTATTGAATTCAGGTAAATTATCTAACGATAAATCAGTAATTTCACCAGCAATTTGAGTGGTATAAGGAGTTGGATCATAAGATTGAATGCGTTTTATTCCACATTCACCATTAATTGCAGCCTGCCAGAATTTTTCTAGGCCACTCCCGATGGAGGAGGTGATATCCATTCCCGTAATTACAACCCTTTTTTTCATGCCTTATCCTTATCATAATTTTGACGTAATCCATAGCTTCAAGCTGCAAAAAATCTTACATTAAATTTTGCGCAAATTTTAACAAATATTTCGTTAATAGCCAGAACTTTTTTCAATTTTTTAGAGCTTTAATTTATCTATTGCGATTTCCCAATAATCATATGCATTATTTACTCTAAAGTCTAGGCGTGTATATAGTTGGATTGCGTTTATATTATTTGTAGAAACTGTTAGTTTTAAGTTGTATTGACTATTATTTAGACAAAAGTTTACGCAATGAGTTAATAAAGCACTACCAAAGCCTTGATTTTGAAATTTAGGCAAAATAGCTATATCAGATAGAAGGGCGTGGTCATGTTGCCAACAGATATGAGCCTTACCGATAAGGATATTAGATTTTAACGCTATAAAAATGGTGTATTGTGTATCGTTAAGGAGCTGGTGCAGGCGTAAATTCATTTCAATTTCTTGTTGATTAAAGCAGGCGTTATCAATAGCACATAATTCTTCTATATCTTCAATTGTAGCTGGCCGTATGGTTAACCCCATGTCTTTGGGTAATAATTTTGTAGAACTTAAGCGCTGCAGTTCAAATTCACTATTTTGGTAGGATAATCCTAATGATGATAGCCAGTTATTATTTATGCCATTCGGGCTTGAGAAAATAATGTTTTTAATGTTTTCTGTTAAAAGAAGCGGGGTGATTTTTTGTAACATAAGGCTAGCAATCTTACGTCGCCTATATTTTGGCGCTACCATTAGGGCTACTTCACAGGTATCATCATAAAAAAAATAGGCGCTTAAAAAGCCGATTAGATGATCTTGATGATAATAAAGAATAATGCTTGGTCGTAGGCGTTTAGAGTTTAAAATATAAGGGTAATTCGCAACGATATTACCATCATATTTTTTGCATATATTACATAGCTTATTAAAATCTTCTAATTCTTGGCTATCAAGATTAAAAATTTGTTTTTTGATAATTTCCATTTATTGTAATAATGGTTTAATTTCCCCACCATGTAATATGGCACGCTTTATAACTTTGCGACCATAGGCAAAGCGCGCGATTACATTAGTGATAAATTTATTAATCATATGTGGTAAAAACGGCATTGGACGTAAAATATCGATAATTAATACAGCGCGAGAATCATCACTATTATTTTTAACTTCATGTGGCCAAGAATCATCAAATAAAACTGCTTTTCCTTCCTGCCATTGGTATGGTTGATTATTTACAATAATTTGTGGCGGATTATTTTTGGGAACATTAATACCTAAATGATATCGTAAATACCCAAGATAAGGCCCTTCATGTAATGGAATTGATTTTTGTGGATCAAGAATTGAGAAAAAGGCTTGGGTTAAATTCGGGATATCTTTTAAAATTTTACAAAGTGTAGGACATAAATTTTGCGCCTCTTGAAGTTCATAACCTAAAAGATGAACCATAAAAACATTCCATTTTTTTTCACACGCATTTGAAATCTCAGCTTCTCCAGGATCTATGTCATGATAACGCGGTAAATTTGGTGTTTTTGTTTTTATATTTTCAAATTCTTGGCGAATAATTTCATAATTATCGGTAATATTATTCAAAGCCGGGCAAATTTCATTAATATCAAAAAAAGTTGGCCGTTTTTTATATCCCGCATAACGCGCAAAAAAATTATTGAGTTTTGATTTAAAATAATGATAGTCCATGTTTATCTCGACAAAATTATATAGTTAATTAAAATTTAAGTAATTTCTTACTAAGTCCGGGATGATGAAATTTCCCGGAGTTATGACGTTGTTGCACGGATGCTATGTGTCATTCCCGCGAAGGCGGGAATCTATTCAATAAATTGGCATTGTGCTCAATTAAAGATGGATTCCCGCCTTCGCGGGAATGACTGGCAAACAAAAATCAATCAAGTCCTAACCACGCAACAACGCCAGAGTTATTAAGAAGTTACAAATTTAATAGCTACATTAAACTATGCGTTGGAAAAAAATGCAAATGTAGCCGTTTTTTTATTAAGGATTAAAATACCTTACATTATCTTCATCCCTCAATCTTTGTTCTCGTTGTTGTTGTCTAATAATCCCCCGACGACTAAAGAATTGTGGAGCGTTATCTAAAAATATATCAATCGCGCGTAATTTCGCTCGGTCTTTTGCAACATCAAAGATTTTTTCAGCATCACGCTGAGTGCAGCCAAGTAATGGAGCTAGCATTAATGCCACTGTTGGATAATGTAGATAGCTACGTAGCATGCGGCGAATAATGTCATCATAATGGTTGGCATAAAGCCAAGCTTGTTTGAATGATAGCTTTTTTTCATCCATTAATTCTTTGATTTTTATAGTGCTATTGCAAAACCATGGGTCAATTAAAGTTGCCGAAACATCGGTGGCTAATTTTTGGACGTATTTTGATTTTAAACCAGGATTTTCTTCAAATACTTTCGCTTGTTCAAGTTCTTCAAATTTTATTTCATGATGTTTACGGATAATGAAATTCAAAGACTCTGTGAAATCTTCATCTTTTTGAATTTCCGAAAATAATGCCTGTAATTCTTTTATGCTTTGCGAGGATACAACGAGATAAACTAAATTTTCATATTCTTTAGTGGTTACATCAGTTATATCAAGTTCATCTAGATAGTAATGAATAAGGTCGATTCTTAAATATTTTCCTGCTTGGAGGATGCTATCAATAGCAGCAAAATCACCTGTTTTTAAGGTTGTAATGACAGGGATTAATTCTTCTTGATAAGTTCGAGCAATAGTCATTACCTCTCTAAATGCCGGTTTTTGTGTTTTTAAAGCTCTATGTGCTGAAATTAATTCAGTAGCATTTTGGGGTAAAATGCCTTTATGGGCAATAATCTCTAGCATTTCATCATGAGAATAATTTGGCAATTCTATTTTTAGTAAGCGCCGATATATTGCATTACTGAATTGATTTCTTCCTGCAAGTGTAATGGGATTTTGGGTGCCAATTATCAAAAATCCAGGACATGCCGCTTTTTGACCATCAAGGGTTATTCCCATTAATAATGCGTTTAATAATTTTTCGTTGATAGGGAAGCAGTTGATTTCATCAATGACGACTACTGCCCCTTCATTAAAAGCTCTTAATAATAACTCTTCTTTCGTAGTAGCACTCATACTGGCTGGCAAATGATAATAACGCTTTTGGCGATGTCCCGTGGCATATCCTCTGGTATGAAGCAATGCAAGAACCATTTCAGATTTACCTTGTCCAGGATCGCCTTCTAAAATGACACCACCTAATCCGCCAGATCGGTTGCTTTCATGGTGAAAGTGAGTTGTATTTTGACGCGACTCTCTTAATGATAAGAAGGTATGTAATATATTTAGTGGGTCAATACGTGAAGATGTAACATAGAAATCTTGGAGCTCAAGTTTGGCAGGTCTAGGTAATGTTGATTTATAAAATTGTTCTTGGAAAGTTGGCAATAGGGCAGAAGGCACCAAAGTTTGACTAATTTGGTAGCCAAAATAATATGCTGTTACCACTTCATCAACATTATTGTCGATTTTTAATTTTTGACAATGAGCAATAGTTAGTAAGGCCATCATTTGTAATTCCCGTGGGGAAATTAATAATTCAGCGTGAGAATTTTGGCAAAGGAAACGATAGTAGTTAAGTAATGCAGTGCAAATAATTAATTGGGTGTTTTTGGTAAGTCTAGTGCCCTTAAATAGAGGTAGTAATAGATCATGATATAGTACACTGCTTGGTATGGGTTCAAATACTAAAGCTTGCCCGTGACGCGCAAAGAAAGATGCAAGTTTACGTTCTCCGCCAATGTTCAAAGGATTGCCCGCAAAAATCATTTTGTGCTTATTGCTTAAGAGATAATATTGGCCTTGAATGATAATGCCATGATGCTCATTATCATAAAGCCCTTCAAATTGGGTTCTATCACTTAAGCTTAAATTATCTTCATCCCAAAATAAGTATTTAATCAAGTCTGGATTTTCGTCTAATGCCCAAGCTAGTAGGCCAGATTCTCCATAATAAAGTTTAGATTTACCCTCTTGGTGAAGGATCTTTGTAACAAAGGTGGTTTTACCAACACCTGATAAACCAGTTAAAAAAACATAGGGTGAGTGTGATAGTATGGCCTGTACTTGCTCGATGCGGCTTTGTTGAAAAATTCCTGCATGGGCTAAGTCTAGATTCTCACCTGGGTCCTTTTGGCTTGCAGAAAGGGAAGTTAAGCCATCAAAGGTTGCATCACTTGATAAGCCAGGATGAGTAGCAATAAAATCTCTACGGGTTTTTAGTTTTGCTAAAGGTTCGGTAGCAAGATAGGGTAGAAGCGATTCCGGAATATATCCTAACGCTTTACGCTTATCTTCTATAGATACAATATGTCTTTGTTCTGCAAGATATGGAAAAATAGACTCATCTTCGCTAAGCATAATAAGGCGGCCTTTAACTTTCTCTTGTTTTAATCTTTCGAATAAAAATGGATCTAATCCATTTCTTAAGTCATCTGAAAATCGGCCTTTAAGGATGACGGTTTTTCCTTCTTTTAATAGATTGATTAGGGCACATGTGGTTTTTCTAAATGCAAATGATGCTCCTTCTTGCCTTTCTACTTTAAATAATAAATCAGATAC
>Ga0247839_1009087_pt1 | contig 10123 bp, 14 predicted proteins | sample LaCruzMarch2015__6_FD_192405 | JGI IMG/M metagenome (GOLD analysis project Ga0247839, IMG submission 192405) | Freshwater microbial communities from meromictic Lake La Cruz, Castile-La Mancha, Spain - LaCruzMarch2015_16m | ecosystem: Environmental > Aquatic > Freshwater > Lake | place: Spain...
CGTCATACACAGTCCCGGAAATTGTTGTGAAAAATCCAATGCCGCGAACCTTGTCGCCGACTTCGATTTCTTCTATCTCGTGTTTCATGGCGCATCCGCCCTCAAAACATGCCCGCCGCGAATGCGTCGGTACATCTCTGTAATGGCCTGCTGCATCTGCATCGGGCTGCTGGCCTCGGCGATGACTTCAAAAACTTCAATGGCCGTTGGCACATCCTGCAAGCCTTGTCCGTCAAAGCCCAAGGGCAGGCCGCGCTGATGACGGGCGGCCATGCGCACCATCGCCTGCTGGCCGAGTCCGATCAATTCGACTAGCTCGGGGTCGATCTGCTCGGCCCGGATGATGCCCAGATTGATGTGGGTACTGAGCAGGTCAGCATCCACCAAGTCGCCCGCACCGGTGCGCAGCCGCTCAAACGCGCAGCGGATTTGCACAAAGTTTTCCACCATCTCGCCGGGGTCGTAAGGCCGCACCTGGTCAATGATCTGCGCCCACACCGTGGCCTGTGCCAGTGTGCGCCAGTTGCGGTCGATGCGCGGTTTTTGGTGTTGTGCCGCGCGGCGCTGGGCGCGGTTGGGTTTGATGTTGGTCATGCGAAAAGCTCCATAGTTTTCCCAAATTCGCAAGCCCTCAGCCGCTTGAATTCTGTTTGAGTTTGAAAAACCTGATGGTGATACTTGTCCCGAGCAAGCGTTCCATCTGTGTTTTTTACCGCGATGAGCCAAGATGTGAATGGATTGCCCATGCCATCCTTCACGCCTGCAGCTTCTTGCTGCTCTGCCCAGGAGACAAATTCAGCGGGGGTCATGCCACCCTCCTTTGCACAGAATAATTTTCGGAATAATTTGCACCGACGATGGCGCGACTCAACGGCGGGCAAACACTGTTGCCGCACATGCGCACCTGGGCAGTTTTAGTCAGCGGTCTGCCAGTGCTATCAATTTTGTGTGCCACTTTTCGGCCTCATGGTTTCTTTGTGGTGGTTAAAAAATGGTTCAAACTTCGCGCCAGACCCGCACAATTCCGGCTTGCGGGTAGCGTTTTTTGATAAAGTAGCCGAGCGACTTTGATTTATTGGCTTCGATGATTGAGCGGGCCAGCGAAGGTGTGGCACGAATCGTCAGCGTCGCGCTTTGCGTGGGCTTCATTTTTTTCAGCAATGGCAGCCAGTCTCGCCCGCTGTAACTACCGGGCAGCGGTATGCCGTCCTCGATCTCAACGTCCTCAATCGCGGGTAGCGGGGGCAGGGCTGACTTGGCTGGCTTGTTTGAGCAGGCATCGGTGCCGATGTCGTCAGCGGCGCAGCAAGCGGGTGTTTCGATGACAACCGGGATGGCCACTGGCGCTGGTACGGGCGCAGGGACAATCTCAACGACGGGCGGCTTGTAGCTTGTCGCCAGCTCGTCAATCGACAGCTTTGGTTGTTTTGCGGACTTGGCAGACTTGGCCGGGATTTGCTTGGTTGACATGGTTTTCCTTGGGTCGATAGTTGTGGGTTGTGGGTTGTGGGTTGTGGGCGGTAAGCCAGATATTGAGCAGTGCCCGCTTGATGCCGCCAGGTCGTTTGTGGCTGAAACACTGCGGGCTTGACTTTGCTATTCACGCAGCGACTTCCTGCTCAACGGCAACCCGGCCCGCTTGCAACACATGGCGGGCAAGAACTTGGCACATGCGGGGGAAGTCGTTCTCGTGATACAACTTGGCGTTTTTGTCTGTGGCTGCTGGTGCAAAGCCCAGGCTGTCCAAAAAATCAGCGCTGACAGTGAACCCCAGTCGTGCGCAGATTTGCCCCAGGCGCAGCGCTGGCGGGCTTGCCGGGTGGCTGTCATCATGCTTGTACGCTACAGGTTCTGTAGCTGTGTGCGCAATACTGACGGGCGTTATCGGCTGGTTTGCTGCCTGGGCTTTCGCAATGGCTTCATCGCTGGCCCGCTTGGCCGCTGCATCGGCTGATGCTTGCGCGTAGGCTTGCTCTCGGGCTTTGGCTGTTGCAGCCGCAACGTCGGCGGCAATGCGGGCCTGGGCGGCGGCTTCGGCTTTGGTGCGTTCTTCGGCGGCAATGCGCTGGCGGTCAGCCTCGATGCGGGCTGCTTCTTTGGCCTGGTGAATGGTGATTCTGTTTTGCATAACAGCAGCCAGGTCATCAGGAGCCTTGAAAACCAACTGCACCACGTCAGCAAACAAAAAGGCAAGCTCTGGTTTTTCATTGATCAAACGCAGGTTGATGGTGACCCGGTCTGCAATGGCATTGGCCTCGATCTTGGCCCGTGCCAACTCGGTGGCCACGGCATCACGCATACTGTCAAGAGTTCGCTTGCCCTTGATGACCCCGGCAAAGTCAACCGCCACAGTCGGCACGATGCCGTGTCCGATGCGCTCGACGAGTGCGCTGATGTGGTCGCCAAGCGCATTGCGCCCGTCGGTCACAATCTCGGCACGAATGGCATCCTTGCGGGCCTTGACCAGCCGGTCAAGCCCAAGACGCACGGCACGCGCTTCGGTGCCAATGTCATCCATGGTGCGAAACAGCTCGTCAATGCTGGCGGTCTGGCTCAAGGCGTGCTGCTTGGCCGCTGCCAATCGCGCCTCGATGTCGGCGCACCACTTCACGGTTTTCTCGGCATCGGCAAACTGGGCATCCGTCACCAACTCGCGATTGATGCCAGCAAACACGGCCAGCGCATGGGCCTTGAAGTCGGCCAGGTTGCTGGCGGTCACCATGCCGGTGACCTCGATGTGCAGCGCGGGAAGTGTCTCGGGGGCGTGGCCGGTGGGCTTGATCTCGATTGGCACTGGCTTGTAATCGGCCAGGTCGGCGGCAAACTGCTTCCAGCCGTCAAGGATGCGCTGGCGAAAAGCATAGTTTGGCATGTACCAGGCGTAGCGCATGGCATCCTTGTCGCCACTGGATGCCACAAACAAGCACCGCTCGGCCCCCGACAGCATCAACCCCATTTCAAGCTGCGCATGGTATTCGTCGGGGATGATGCCATCGGCCAGCGCTGCTTCCAGCGCCGCGTTGAGAGTTTTGTGTTCAAAACTCACATCCTCAGTCATCGTCAGGCCGTCCAGGCTGGCTGACAACTTCAGCCCGTCAACCTCGCCTGCCAGCACCACCGGGTAAAGCTCAGAGCCGATGATCTCTTCGGCCCAGGGGCGGGCAATGGCCTCATATTCATGCCCCCGGTCAAAGCGGGCCTGGGTTTGCGCGTCAACTTCCGGGGTCAGGCCAGTGGCCTTTTCGTGCAGCAGTTGGCTGCGGGTTTTGTAAGATGACTGGCCCAGCATGGCGGCGCAGTCGCTGGCGTTGAAATGGCTGGCCCGGTGGGTGTGCCAACCGGCGCTGCCCTGGGTGTGGGCGATGATGGTGGTTTTCATGATGTTGCTTTCGGTTTCAGGCGTAACAAGCCCCGGCTGGCAGGGCTTGGCTGGCTGGTTAGTGGGTTACCCGCTGTGGCACCGGGCGACCGGCTTCGGTCTGCGACAGGTTGCGCGTCCACAGCTCTTGCACCGCTTTGGTGACGATGATGTTCAAGTCAGCCTGGGGCAAAGTGCCGTCAATCTGGTTTGCCACTTGCTGGCCCCAGCCGGTGTCTTTGGCTTCGTTCCACACGTTGATGTAAAGCGCCATGCCCGATGTGGTGGCAACTTTGAGCAGGGCTGATTTTTCAGTCAGGCCGCTGCTGAGGAATTGCACCAGCGTGTCAAGGCTGAATGGCAGGGTGGGGGCTTCGGGGTTTTTCATGGGAGGTGCTGGCAGTTGCGCCAGTTGGGGAAAGTGTTTGGCGGCAATGGCCGCGAGGCTGGTATCGTCAAACTTGCCATGCAGGTATTCGACGGCGGCATTGAACTGGTCGGGGCGCAGCATCAGGTAGCTGTTGACCTTCATCTTGCGATGCAGGCGGTTCCATGTTTCGCCATGGCCTTGCTTGCCGGACTCAACAACCAGTTGCACCAGCTCGCGCAGGTGCTGGGCTTGGGCTGGGTTGATGACGGATGGCAGCAAAGGGGCCGACGCTTGCGCCAGTGCCTGTTTTTCGCAAGCAATGAAGTAGCGCCGGGCTTCGCGGCCTTTTTCGTTGTTCTCGACCATCGACAGCTCTTTTGCCATGTCAAGGGTCAGGTGGTAGTCAGTCACCACGACATTCCGTGTTCCGCCCTGGTGGGGGACTTGCTCGCCCGTTTTGGCGAGCAAGTAGTCAACACCTTCAACAAACTTGAATTTGTCGATTCGGCCTTTAATCCAGTTTGAGAAGTCGCGCAACACGGCCATGAAGGCGTGAAGTGTGCGGGCATCACAAAGCTGAACGGATTGGCCCTGAAGGGTGCCGGCGAAAACGGGGACGAGTGCGGTCGTGGCTGTGGTTGTGCCAGTGGTGATGTCGGTGGTCATGGTTGACGCTCCAAAGTTCCTGAAAAACTCTGCCGACAAACGACTAAATCTGGCGGCAGTGCTGACGGGTTAGTCGACCGGGGAACTCGCGGAGCGAAAACCGGCAGGGCTTGCGCCCTCCCGTCAGCACCGCCATAACTGGTGCCAACAAAAAAGCCGCGAACTGTGCAGTGGCGGCTTTTGGCCGCGAATTCCGACGGGCGACTAAACCCGGTCACGCCTTTGCTGGACGTGACAGGCGAATGATACACCACACCGGTGCAGCGCGTCAACATGTTGTTTTTGGTCATCTTGGATTTATGGATAATCAGCCTGTAACGCCCGTCACACGGGCGCAGAGTGCTATCAAAATGGAATATCTTCATCTGCATCCGGCCCGCTGAAATTGCTTGATGCAGGCGCGGTCTTTTGGCTTGCGGGGGCAGGCGCAGCCGCCGGTGCGCTGGCGTGTGCTTCACCGCTTTCTTTGCGCCCGCCTTGCAGCGCCAGATCGTTCACTCGAATATCCATACTCTTGCGCTTTTGGCCGTCCTTGTCCGTCCATTCGCGTTCGGTCACATTGCCGACCACAGTGACCTGCTGGCCCTTGACCAGGTACTGCTGCAACGATTCACCACGCTTGCCCCACAGGGCACACGACCACCAGATCGTCGGCTTGTCCTTGCCCAGGCTATCGGCCACTGAAAAGCTGCATACCGGGTCGCAATTGGGCAGGCGGCGCAATTCACTGTCTTTGCCCAGGTTCCCTGTGACGGTGATTGAGTTCATGCTGCCACCTCGACCGCATCGGTAACCGTAGCGCGAAGCAGGGCCACATGCTCTTCACTGAGCCGCGCCTTGCTGCTGACCATGCTGATAATGTCGTCGGCGCTCTTTTTGCCGGATTCAATGAGGCCACGCCAGCCGGGCAGGTTTTTGCTGAATTGCTCATCGGTGTAGTCGGGCAAGGCGGGCTGCACCGGCGGTGTCGGGGTGATCTCGCCGGTTGCGCCGTCAATCAATTCAAACCAATCAGCCGGTGAACTCATGCCGTCGCGCAGGCTGGCGTAAATCTTCTTTAGCGCAACCACCTGAGCGGGCTGAATAGCATCAATGCGTCGTTGAATTCGCTTTTCAAGCTGGTCACGAGTGACACCAAACTTGCCAAACACATCAACCATTTTTGCCATAGCCTCGGGGCTGGTGTCGGCGCGGGCTTTCATAGTGACCTCGCACTGCGTTACTGCAGCTTCGGTCACATCGCCGGGTATGACAGCCAGAATGCAGGCGCGCAGGCGGCGGCTGCCCTGGTTTGCCACCAGCTCGTAAATGTCGCGCGGGTCTTCGAGCTTTTTGGAACCGCTTCGGGTGTAGCGCAGGTGCGGCACCTGAAACACCTTGTCGCATTGGTAGCCGGTTTCCAAGTCCCAGGCGATGGTTTGCACGGTTGACACGCCGTTGCTTTGGTCAAGCTCACGCACACTGGTCTTGATGTTGCCCCACTGCTGCGCCATGGCCTCGGCCAGCCGGATGCTGGGGCCAGATACGTTGCTGCCGCCTTTTGCATATTGATAAACCGCTGCATCAGCCAGGGTTGGGCGGGTGCAGGCGTTTAAGATGCGATCCATAGCCGCTACCGGGTCACGCGGGTTACTACGTGCAATGACCATCGCAGCCTGCACCTCAGCAATGGCGCGTTGTTGGTCTGTTTGTGCCACAGCATTGGAGCTATTGGCGCGAGCCGGTGCAACTTGGTTGCTGGCGAATGGGTTGGCTGTAAGTTCGTTGCTCATGATGAGTCCTCAGTTGAAAAAATGGTGGTAAGCATCCATGCCCAAGGTGGCAACCCCAACGGCTGCCAAGGTGGCAAGTGCCGGAAAAATCCACGCGGCCAAGCGGTCAATGCGCTCATCGATCAGCCGGTCAAGGTCAGTCACGCCGCTTGGGTACAGATCGCGGGTGTCGGTAGGCTTGCGCATCACAGTCACCCCCCGATCAGCCAGCCCAGCAGCACCAGGGCAATGACCCCGGAGATGATCTTGATGCCGCTGCGGTCGGTGCGGCGGCTGCGCTCAATGCTGGCTGCCCGCTCGGTGCCAGACTGGCGGGCGGTGCGACTGAATGATTGAGTGGTGTGGTTCACCATGCTGAACACCTTGCATCCTTCAGTGCGAGGGCGATGGCCTTTTTGTAGATGTTTGCCAGCGCGTAATCACTGAACTCACTCATCATGTCTTCGCCGTTAGATGCAAGGACAACATCACAAAGCTGCTGCTTATTGCGGCTGACAGTGGCCACGAGCTTGATGCCACAGTATTCAATATCAACCTCTACTTCACTGGCCTCGTCATCAGCCAGCGCGTCGTAATGGTCAGCAGCATCACGCGTTGGGTTGTTGCTGTAGCAGCCCATGCTGCCAAAGTTGCGGTAACTGGCTGGGCTGTGCTGTGTGGTCAACACGGCGGGGGATAGCGGTGCATTCATAGAAAACTCCTGTAAAAAGGCGTAAAAAAGCCCACATCAGTGGGCAGGAAGGGAAAGGGTGGGGCGGCGTTATGGACGGTTTGAAAAACATCAGCCAGCTGTCACCAGGCTGATGTTTTTCCCCTGTTGCCAAGGGCTTTGCTGGCATATTCCCGAAGGTTACAGCGCGTATTTCCTGCCAAATGGCCATACGCCTGCGTTTTGCTTACGCAGAGGTTTGTTTGATTCGCGGTTCTTAGAACCAGTAGGGGACACCCATCGACCTAGACGCTGCCTTACACACACGTCCCCGGCCCTACTCGGCTTTCGCCTTTGCTTGTTTCTCCGGCCAAGCTGCGCCGCTTCCGCTTTCAGGTGCTGGATGCACCGATCAAAGGCCGCTTTTGGCTGCCTGTCGCATCAGTGATCTGCTGCGATGGGGTGAACTTTAGCACACTAAAGACTAAATGTTAAGTGGCCTAAACATTTATTTCAACTTTTTTTCACACCAAGGGAAAACACTTAGGCGGTGCAGGGCTGTGGGCGGGGGTTTGACGTGCGTCAGGGCTGCGCACGGGGTTACGGGCTGGCAACAGGCGTAAAAAAACCGCCTCGGTGGGCGGAGTGTCATACACAAATTAAGCCAGTTAAATTGTTTAGTGGACTACGCAATAGCCGTTTAGTGTGCTAAAGTATCGGCATGAAGAAACAAACTGCCATCGACCTAGCGAAGTCGTCAAAAGCGCTTGCTGAACTGCTTGGCATCAACCCAAGCGCTATTTCCCAATGGGGCGATGATGTTCCGGATAGCCGGGTTTGGCAGCTCAGATGCCTGAAACCAGAATGGTTCACATCCACCCGCCAGCCAGAAAAGGCCACAGCATGAACCAGCTCGTAACCATCGACGATGTTGTGGTGCGTGTTGATGCGCATGGCCGCTACTGCCTCAACGACTTGGACATGCTGGCATACCTGCAAGAGCGCAATGCCGTACTCATTGGCCGTGGTCTGGATTACGACCAGCGCAAGCCGATCATCAAGCAGTACGCAATGGACAAGCGATTGGCGCTGGCATTGGCCGCAGAAAAGGCGGTGGCCCATGCGTGATGCCACGACGATGATGGTGGCACGGCTGGCCCTGCGCCAGTATGCACAGCAGATGCTCACACCAGAATCCATGCTGGCGTATTTGCAAGTGTGTTTGGCTGAGCGGGCTAAGCCACACCTGCTGCAACGTGTATTTCTCCCAGCAGCATGGAGGCCAGCATTTCTTTGGCTTGCTGATCGTAATGCGGTTGAAAGTGTGCGTCGTTCGTTCCCTCTTCCGCTACTACGTATAGCCAACCGTCTCGCTCTGCGGCTAGGGCACATCTCCCGTTTTGATTTTGAACAAGCCAGTACTTGGCTGCGGGTGATTTGTCTCTTTCCAAAGGCCAGCGCCATGCCTGATGACAACAAACGCCTCCACGATCTCAAGCTGTGGCTGACAGACCGTGAATTCATTGACCTGTGCAAGCTCTCAGATCGCCACGACCGCAAGCCGGGCGAAATGGGCAGAGTGATTGTGCGGCGGTACATGTACGGCAATGTCGCTGTTATCGAGGCCGATGGCAACAGGGCTATCAGTGCTGATAAGGGGCGCGAGCCATGAGCGCCTACGGACTGGCCCGCGACTTCAGTGCCCGCTTCAGCGAGCCGGGCTATTGCCCATTTACGTCAGCGCTGGCAAGCAAACAGCCAGAGCCGATTGAGACACCAGAGCAGGCCGCAGAGCGCGTAGCGGCTGAAAAGTGCAAGCGCAGTAAACGCTACTGGCAAGTGCAAAAAGAAAAGCGCCGTCTTGAAAGGCTGGCAGCAAACCCATAAGCGACTTGGCCGCGCTTTTCATTCGGCCAAAAAAATGCCCGGTTAGTGGCCGGGCAAGTTCAACTAAAAACAAGGAAATTGTATATGAAATTTGAAGATGTTGGCAAGTCTTATCGGACACCAGGAAAACATGCTGCACTTAACTCTTTTTTGGGTAAATGCGCAGGCGTGGCAACCACCGATAAGTTTCGCCGGTTAACCAATGGCGGCACGTTTCACGTCATCGACTGCACTGCTGGCGATGGTCAGTCAAACGACTTTAGTAAGTTCACATCCCCAGGCATTGTCTGCAAACACGTTGATTTTTTGCGTGACAGGCTTTTTCCGTGTAAAGCTGAATTTTATGAGCGTAGTCAAGCCAGTGCAGCCATGCTTAAAACCGTGGTGACGCAATGGCCCGTCATCAATGAAGATGCTGCCAACTTGATGCCAACATGGGCAGAAAACGATGTTCTTTTTATCTCGAATGACCCAAACACGATAGCCGACTGGGCACTGCCTTCTGCTTTGAAATCAGCACCAAAGTTCACCACCGTGTTCTCCACACTTGGATGCAATGTGGGCGGGTTGAAGCGCATGAAGCGTGAAGACCGGATGCAATGGTATGTCCACGTTGAAGACCAGCTCGCGCTGCTGCAAACATGGCATGACGCGCTTCTTATCACTCTTGAGGGTGACAGTAGCCAGTGGGCCTACTTGGTCAATTGCCCGACCGCTGACGGCTGGCCGCAAGACCTTGAAAAGTCATTCACCAAAGCGTTCGAAGACACCGGTCACGCTCTGCGCATGGCTTGGTTCAAAAACGACCCAATCGGTTTCAAAGACCTTCAGGACGACTTGTTTTTGACCAAAAAAGAGCGTAGCGCAGAAAAACAAACTGAATTGGAAGCAGCATGATTTACGACGAACCAACAATGAAGGAAGTCTGCGAGGCTTTCAATCTCAAGGGCGTTCACCCAGCGGCTAATCTGTTCCCGCTTGTTACCGGCGATGAGTTCCAGGCACTGTGCCAAAGCATCGGCAAAGACGGGCTAGAGGAGCCGGTCGTATTGACCCATGACGGCCTGTTGCTTGATGGTCGTAACCGACTTAGGGCTTTGCTGGTAACAGGCTCTACAGAGCGTTTTAAGACCCTTGATGAGACTTATGCCAGCGACAACTATATCGGCTATGTTCTACGCCTTAACCTGCACCGCAGGCACTTGTCAGCCAGTCAGAAAGCAGCACTGGCTGTTGACGTTGAGAAGCTTTATGCGGATTTGGCGAAGGAGAGGCAGGTTCGCACTGCTGAAAATCGCGCAAAGGTTGAAAGTCTTGTTCCGCCAATCTTGGCGGAACAAGAAGCAACCGAACCGCCGCCATTCGAGCTATCAGCCAGCGTGCCGGTAGCGCCAAAACTTGAAAGGTGGCAAGAGGTTGAG
>Ga0247839_1009113_pt1 | contig 10097 bp, 7 predicted proteins | sample LaCruzMarch2015__6_FD_192405 | JGI IMG/M metagenome (GOLD analysis project Ga0247839, IMG submission 192405) | Freshwater microbial communities from meromictic Lake La Cruz, Castile-La Mancha, Spain - LaCruzMarch2015_16m | ecosystem: Environmental > Aquatic > Freshwater > Lake | place: Spain...
ACAGCCCATCCAAATAAGTGCAGGGGTATAAAAATCAGCCCATAAAGTGGTGCGACTCCAATAAACACACACATGGATAGAATTAAATTAAGCATGTGGTATTCAAAGGTAACGCCCATAGTCATAGCTGGTCTTGTTAAGGCATTAAATAGAGGACTAACGTGCATCTCGTTCATGTACCTATCCTTAACCAATCAGTGTTGAATACAAAGTAGAACCACCAAAAATGATCCCCATTCCCACCAAAATCATGAGAAAATATTCCTTGGGAAATTTTTGCAGTGCCAAGCACAGATAGCCTGAAATGATGATGCAAAAAACGCCCACAGTTCGGGCAAGACCTCCTTGTAAGTAGGTAATGGTTCTATGAATGATGCTCTCAATAGATTGTGCCTGTGATATAGAAGGGATCATCAAACAAACCCCAAATAAATACAGGCTTTGAAGGCCTTGTTGCCAAGTGTTTTGTTTTTTCATAGTGTCACCTTGGATAAAGAGGAAAGTGCGCGTTCTTGTTGTAATTTCCTCTCTATCTACGTCAATATGCTGTGGGGCTTTGATGCCTATACTGATCACATCGTCATTCACCTTCAGCACTTTCATTTGAATTAAGCCCTTGCCAATTAAGATTTGTTGCCCAATTTTTCTTGTTAAAACCAACATAATGTTCTCCCTTGTTATTTGTTTAAAAACTCTTTACATCGTTGCAAGCAAGACAGAACCAGCTCTTTGTTTGCAGGTACGTATTTTTCTGCAACCACTTCAACTGATGTTTGCTTTTTAATCTGCCTACAGCAGTGCATCATTTGCGGTAAAGTAGGCGGTAATTCATAAAAATCACGGCAATTCAAAATAGCTTTTGTAAGCACTACATCCGAATACCCGCTTAATGCGTCCTGCCATTCTTTTTTAGCGAACTTCAAAAACACCTCATCTTTAAACTGGCTGCGCCAGATATGCCCATAAAAGGCCGCAAATTTTGAGAACAGTAGATCTATACGTTTCTCGGATTTATTAATTTGTGTGGAACTGGATGACATTGTTTCTTGGCGGTTCATCATTGCTTTCACAGGGTGGACAGAACATGTCTCCGGCTGTGTCACGTTTTCGAGTATTTTTTTCATGCTCTGCATGGTGCGTCTCCTGTAATGCGTCCGTAGATAATTCATCCTCCCAGCAGCGTTGGGCTAACCAATTCGCGGGATATTTCCAAGGTGCTACCCATGCCCCACGAAGGTTCATTGCAGCAACATGGTCAATTTGCTTGTGTAAGGCCTGAATGAGTTGTTGAAACAAAGAGGGATTAGGGTTTAATTGCTCAAAGGCTGCCTGTGCTTTGTGTTTGGATTTTTTCTCTGGGTACACAGTCCAAAATTGTTCGAATTGCGCTAATAAATAAATATAATTATTATCTTTTAGAGGTATGGCGGCTTTTGGTGATTCCACTATGGCGGCTTTTAATACCTCACACTCAGAAAACCCAGTATCTATAAGGCTTATCTCGTGTGGGTTTATGGCGGATTTCTGTGGCGGGTTTATGGCGGCTTTATTTTGGACAGAATAATGATTTGAAGCTAATGGACATTTTAAAATAAGTTGCATGCCATCAGAGTGAACTTCAATCATACCAGCACGAACCAATCCAGAAACAGCACGACGTACTTGATCGCGAGAATAGCTTTGGCTTTTAATCCCTTGATGCGGTTCAATATAAAGTTGTTCAGATATAGACTGATAACTAATACGGCGCTTGATACCTGTTATTCCTGTTTTAACATCCATATACGGCCTTATTCCTCTAAGGTAAGTTAATTGTTGAATATGAGGTAGGCCACTCATAGCCGCCAGCTCATCACTATTTATGACAAAATCCATCATCGTACATATCCCTGTTAACCCTCGTTTTTATTTTCATAGTGTGATATCTTTATAGAAATGGCAGATATATATCACTATTTGTGAATATTAATGTGCAATATATATCACGAAACGTGATCTTGCAATAGGTAATTCTTACTTTTTTGAGGTGAATTTGACTGACTTGAATATTAAAAAAGAAATTGGTAAGCGAATCCTTGAAGCCAGAAAAGCCAAGGGCTTAACGCTAAAAGCGCTTGGGGAACTTGCAGGTGACTTGAAGCAAACACGCCTAACCAATTGGGAGCAGGGCACACGTGCGCCAGGGCCAGAAGAAATCAAGCTGTTGGCAAAGGCGTTAGACGTATCCCCAGCCTTTTTGATGTGCTTGTCAGATGATATACAGGTAAAAAAAACAAAAAGCCCTAGCCATTTAATCCCGCTTTTGGATCAGCATCAGGCTTGTGATGCTAAGTTACATATCAATGCAATTCGTGAGCAGGGGGCAAATGCTGAGGTAGTATTTATTTCTGTCAGCTCCGTTTTATCCCCACAATTAAGTGATGAAGCATTCGCATTGAAAATGACTGATGAAAGTATGATGCCTGAAATTCGGGTGAATGATCTGCTGATTATCGATCCGATAGTTGCTCCTATGCCAGGGGATTATGTTGTGGTTAAAGTCGCTACTAAAGCGGAGACTATTATTTGTCAGTACAAGAAATTATCTTATACCTCATCTGAATTTGAGCTGATCACCTTAAACGATAATTGGCCAAATATTACTGTGAATGAAAGTATTCAGGTTCAGATTATTGGAAAGGTTATACAAATCATTAGAATGTGTGCTTAAAGTTAATCTCCAGCAGGGTGGTATTTCAACAGATATTTAGGTTTAGTAATTTGAAAAAATCTAGGTTGCGCTATCATTGTCTATTGAAAAAAAGCCTAATGGATTAATTTCTGTTTTTCTTTTATTAAATGCACCCAGTTCTTTAAATGCGTTACATCTTCCAAAAGTTTAGATGGTTCAGGGAGCGTTTTATTTCTTCCCCTTGAGCTGTCATGAGACTCTGTAAAATCACAGCAAAACCCATAGTGTTGGAGCCATTTGGTACAGTCCGATAAATCTAATGCGCTGATTTTTTTAATTTCTTTGGGATTTATATAATCTCTGTATCTCATAACAGTATGAGATAACCCAATTTCTTCCAAACCTCTTTCCCATGAAGCTCTTAATCTACTATAAAAATGTTGGGCTTTAATTTTATAATTTTCGTCGGTAATACTAATTCTACATTTAGCTAGTTCTTTTGCATCTTTTTCCAATTTATCAATTCTAGCAAGTACCTTCATTCCGTCCCAAGGATGATCATCATTTACTAAACCGACTATATTTGGTGTTCTATCAAGATGTTTTGCATAAAAGGTAACCCCTTTTTCTTTTGCATAGTCTTCCAAATCATTTAAAAAAATCAAATCATGGGTGAAAACAATGACCTGCCTTATTTTTGCTTCATCAATTAATCGCTCAGCTATTCTACTTCGCCATTTATGATCCAAAGAACTTATAGGGTCATCAAATACCAATGAAGACTTATGCGGAGAAGTTTCTAATTCTGCTAAAAAAGAAGCAAATGCTACACAAGTTTGCTCCCCTTCACTTAAAATGTCCGATACATCTTGTTGGGGGGCAGATAGGAATGATAAACGATATTCAGGAGAGCCAAATTTCCCCCCTGATCGTTTGAATTCTACGCGAAGTCTATCTCCAGCGAGTAAGACGATTTCATGCATGAATTTATCGCTTAAAATTGGTGTTATTAGTTCATCGGCGATTTTATTGCCTAAATTTGTAATACTCGTAGTTTTGGTATCAGTAAGACTCGTTAATAGCCTATCGAGGTTCTTTAATCTTTCAATTTCAACAGAAAAAATATGTTCATAATTTTGAACTGTATTTCGATCAATTAATTCATCCATTTCCTCTTTTAATTTAGATAGTTCATTTGTATCCTCAGCCTTTTTTAATTCGTCAGCCATATTATTCGCATTTTTTTCCAGGGCTTCAATTTCGAGATAACAATTATTGGATGTTATTAGACAAATCATTGTTTCATTATGAATGCTGTTATTAAGTTGGTATTTTTTTAGCCGGATTATTGCTAAAAAGCGACGAATATTTCTATATAAATTATAGTTAATAATTTTGATGAAATTTAATGTTCCTCTATAGGATAGGAAGGTCTTATCTATAATAAATTTATTAAATTCTTGATCAAACAGTTCCTTCGAGGTCCTAACTTGCTTTTCCAAATCGCCTTTGACAAAATTTTGAAAATCGGATAAGTTTTTTTTTCCATTTTCAGTAAGAATCTCTTGGCACAATACACATTTACTATTATTTTTTGTATTAGGAAATTCTATTTCTGGATATGCCATGGAGGAATAATTTTTGGCTGAATTCCACAGGTGTTTCCAAAGTTCTCCACCCGTATCTGGTAAATAAACATCCGAGAAATCTAACTCAGCAAGATGAGCTGCTTGTTTAGCCATTTTATAATTCTTATTAAGCATTAAAATATTATTTAAATTTTCATTAGAAAATAAATTATTTAATTGAATTAAATAATTTTTCAAAAGTTTAAAGTTTTCTGCATTTAGTCGTTGTTCTTGTTCAGCTTGCTTGATATTTTTTGAAAGCGTGTCTTTTAATTGATACAATCTTAGTTCTTCTTGCGAGCTTAGAGTAATATCTTTCATTAACTCATTTATATTTGTATTTTTAGAAAGAGAAGTTATTTTTTTGCCAATCTTTGAGTACGAATTCCAAGGGGTAGTAGAAAAAATATTATTTCTTTGTTGATTTAGAATATGTATTTCTTCATTTATTTTCGATTCAATTTGTTTGTAAACTTCTGCCAGTCTGTCAGGTATATCTAAACCGTAAGGCTGAAAGGCCACTTTATTTTTTCTTTTAAGTTGAATCGATGCACAATCGCGATCAAAAACACTAATAGCCGATAATATTTTATCAGGCGTGTCGGCGTTTACCCAATCAATGCACTGATCGGAAGTAGTGAAATCTCCATAATAAATTTTAGCAGTCATAGTTATTTGAGGTGGATTCTTATAGATATTAGGGATTATATTTGGTCTATGGCGTGCCCTGCATGCATTTTTTAAAATTCGCGTATATCCCGTTTTTCCTGAACCATTTTCTCCGTAAATAATTGTAATTCCTTTTGCGCTAAAGTTGAGAGTTTGGTCCGAAGCTAGGGAATTTACACCTATTATTTTAGAAATTTTTTCTAACCATATAGTCTTATCTGATGAAGCATGTGATGCAATATGCTCTGTTTCCAAAGGTTTTGCACCTGGTATTGAATTATGAGCTAAATCTGTTTTGGTTAAGTGATAAATTTCATTTATATCTAGATCGGTTATTTGGTCATTTTGAATTATTCTTCGTAAGGCATCTCTTTGCCAAAGTAACTTAGTTTTAGACCATTCATAAATATATTCAAGAACCGTTTGTTTACTGTCCATTATTTTTTATTCACAATTTGTTTAAAGTGTTAAAGAAATACCAGATTAAAAATAAGTTTATAATTTAATCATTGGCCTATATAAATTATATTTGGGGCCTTTATTATATCCCATAAATTATTTGTAGATCAGGCCCAGGCTGCACTTAGTGTTTCAGCTTGTTTTAAAACCAATTCTACCGCTGCATCTTGCTGATCTGGTGGATACTTATATTTTCGCAATATACGTTTTACCATTAACCGTAATTTAGCGCGGACACTATCACGCACAGACCAATCTACCGTTACATTTTTGCGAAGATTTTCTGTGAGTTCATGCGCAATTTTTTTAAGTATTTCATCACCTAACTCTTTAACAGAGGCTTCATTATTGGCAAGGGCATCGTAGAACGCTAGCTCATCTTCATTGAGTCCGACTGTTTCCCCACGCTGCACGGCTTCTTTGAATTTTTTTGCCATTTCACACAGCTCTTCCATCACCTGCGCAGTTTCAATTGCACGGTTTTGGTAACGTTTGATGGTATTAATCAATAGTTCTGAGAATTTTTTCTCTTGAACTACATTGGTAGCAAAACGGGTTTTAATTTCACCTTCTAGCAAACGCTCCAATAACTCGACAGCTAAATTCCTTTCAGGCAGGTTTCGTACCTCGGTTAAAAATTCTTCATCGAGAATGCCTATGTTAGGCTTCTCTAAACCAACCGCATCAAAAATATCAACCACTTCAGTAGAGACAACAGCTGAGCTAATGATTTGCCGAATAGCTATTTCGCGTTCCTCATCTGTGCGTTTTTTAGCAGTAATATCACGCTTGGTCAGTATCACTTTGAGTGCTTGCATAAAAGCTACTTCTTCTCGAACAGCTTTTGCTTCATCCAGAGTGCAACAAAGAGAAAAAGCTTTAGACATTGCAAGGGCAGTGTCCGCAAATCGCTTTTTACCATCAGGGGTTTCTAAAATATGGTTTGCTGCTTTCGCTAGCAAGCTGTGGCCGCTAGTAAGGAAATTACTATAATCAAACCCGTGTAGTATCCCACGCAAGATATCAAGTTTTTCTTCTAACAATGCATAGGCTTCATGCGCATCAACAGTAGGTCTGCCACGTCCATGACTTGCTGTATATTCTTTTAAAGCTTTCTTTAAATCATTAGCAATACCAATATAATCGACTATCAATCCGCCTTGCTTATCACTAAATACGCGGTTTACCCTCGCAATGGCTTGCATCAGGTTATGCCCCTTCATGGGCTTATCAACATACAGAGTATGTGCACAAGGTACATCAAAACCAGTTAGCCACATATCGCGCACAATCACCAGACGAAGTTCATCGTTCGGATTTTTAAAGCGTATTTCCAAATCTTTTCGTATTTGTTTAGAGTAAATGTGAGGACGTAATAAAGGTTTATCACTAGCAGAACCAGTCATTACCACTTTAATCACCCCTTTTGCAGGGTCTTCGCTATGCCAATCAGGACGTAAAGCGATGATTGCGTTATAAAGGTGTACGCAAATATCACGGCTCATACCTACAATCATTGCTTTACCAAATTGTGCCTTACTACGCTCTTCATAATGGGCTACCAGATCAGCAGCTACTTGCTTAATACGAGGTTCTGCGCCTACTATTTTTTCTAGTGCTGCCCAGCGTGATTTAAGTTTGGCTTGCTCGCTGCCTTCTTCGTCTTCCGCTAGCTCATTAACGTCATCATCAAGTGTCAGGATTTCCTGCTCTTTAAGCGATAATTTGGCAAGACGTGATTCATAATAGATAGCAACTGTTGCACCATCTTCCTTTGCTTGCTGCATATCATAAATGTGGATGTAATCACCAAATACAGCACGAGTATCTCGGTCTTCTGATGAAACTGGTGTACCAGTGAAAGCCACAAATGTAGCATTTGGCAAAGCGTCACGTAAATGTTGTGCATAACCTACAGTATATTTTTCTTGGCCTTGTTTGCTTTTAAGCTCAGCCGAAAAACCATACTGTGTACGGTGTGCTTCATCAGCAATGACAACGATATTATGCCTGTTCGATAGAACAGGGAAAATTTCTTCATCTTCGTCAGTCATAAATTTTTGAATGGTAGCAAAGACAATGCCGCCAGAAGGGCGGTTATTTAATTTGGTGCGTAAATCCTGACGATTTTCTGCTTGTACAGGCTCTTCACGTAGTAAGTCCTGGGCTAGTGAAAAGACACCAAATAATTGCCCATCCAAATCATTGCGATCAGTTATGACTACTATGGTTGGGTTTTCCATTGCTATCTCGCGCATGATGCGTGCGGCAAAACAGGTCATGGTTATGCTTTTACCACTACCTTGAGTATGCCAGACAACACCACCTTTTCTGTTTCCCTCAGGGCAAGAAGCCATGATTACTTGTTGAATAGCGGCGCGAACGGCGTGGAACTGGTGATATCCTGCAATTTTTTTAATAAGCGTACCATCATCTTCAAATAAGACAAAAAATCTCAAATAATCCAGAAAATAGGCTGGATTAAGTATGCCGCGGGTTAAGGTTTCGAGCTCGCCAAATTGGCCTAGCGGATCAAGTGTAACTCCATCAATTGTACGCCATGACATAAAGCGTTCAGCATTTGCAGATATTGATCCCATGCGCGCTTCAGTACCATCCGAAATAATCAAAATTTCATTGTATTGAAAAATATCAGGTATTTGCTCTTTGTAGGTTTGTATTTGATTAAATGCCTTCCAAATATCGGCGTTTTCATCAGCTGGATTTTTTAATTCAATTAACACTAACGGTAGGCCGTTTATAAAAAGGATAATATCTGGACGGCGCGTGTGTTTTTCACCTTTGATTGAAAATTGATTGATTGCTAGCCATTCGTTATTTGAAGGGATTTCAAAATCAATCAGACGAACAAAATCACCTCGAGTTTCACCATTTTTTTGATATTCTACGGGGATACCGTTAACTAAAAAATTATGTAGGCAGCGATTGGCTGATAGTAAAACAGGGGTGTTTAATACACGTACTTGTTGTAATGCATCTTCGAGAGCTTCCAACGGAATAGTTGGATTTAATCGGGCGATGGCCGCACGTAATCGAGTGCTTAATACTACTTCTTGGTAATCGATGCGTTCAGGGGTGTTGCCGTCATAAGCGATGTCTGGGCCATAAATATGCGTATAACCGAGAGCTGATAGCCAAGTTAGGGTTTCTTGTTCTAATTGATCTTCAGTCATCTTCGTTCACTTTTTAAATTATATATTTTCCGAATTAATGCCATTAATCCATTAATGTTTAAACGCACTGACACTCACTATCAGCACTCACATTAAAACACCGTAAGCCCATAGAAGGTGGAACCTTACACAATGGGGTCATTTCATATTTTTCAATAGAACATTCAGAATGATAAATTCCAATGTCATTATTTTGGGCAAGAATGGAAACAAATTCTTTAGCTTTATCTGCAATACAGTTTTCTTTAAAATTATGATTGTTTAGCCCATAACTATTGATAAAATCAATAGCATCTTTACTTAAGCCGTGCCCAAATTTATGTCCTAAAATGATGCCAGTAATCTTAATAAATGGATATCCTCGTAAATCCATTAATCCACATGCTGCACTGTTTGCATTTACTACCAATCGATATTCTTCTTCATAGGCCCACTGTTTAAATTTAACTCCAAATGAATTGGTTACTAGATATTTTATCTTTTCATACTGCGAACTGTTGTGTAATTCAACCTCTTTTATTTCTTCAATAATAGGCCTGCATTCCTTATAAATTACTTTTGTAAAAATAAAATGCTTATCTTCATCATCCTGTGGCTGCTGAAAAGACAATATTTCTTGGTCACTACCATCTGGTTTTGGCTTGAAAACATTATCTAGGTAAATACCTAATTTTTTTTCAGAGAGATAATCCAAGTCTATTTCAAATATTACACAATACCCTCGATGATAATTTGCATAATGTGCCCACATTGGAATATTAGAATGATTTGAGGTTAAACAAATTGCACCGAAAGAATGGAAAAATCCCTTTTCGTATCTCACCTTTCCTAGCATTTTTTCTGCCTCAGGTTTATTTAAACCATTCCTAAATTCATTTTCAGAAATTTGGGGATTAGCTGTTTTCACAATATTATAATATTTATTAAATAGAGCTTTATTTGTTCGTATTTCTTGTACAGTGGCATATTTGAAATCGAACTGCGCTTCAAATGGGTCATTAAATTCACCAACTGGCGTGAGCCATATTTTCTGCCGCATGAAATTTTTAAGATGCGTAAAGTGCTCTAAAGTTGATAGTGGTTTATAGTGGTATAAATAAATTTTATTTGTCATCACGGACACTTCACTTCAGCTTCTTTGTGCGCATGAGATACATCAAATTCTGGCAATCGAAATTTTCCTGAAATCAAATATGGAAGAAGTGTATCGCGTAGGTTCATAAGAATTTTGCTTTGACACTCCATAATAAATGCCTGTTCAAGTAGAGGAGATACTACTTCATCCCATCTATCGAGTAACGGTTTGGGTGGAATAGCTAATTTTAATCGCTTTAAATCAGCAATAGTAACGTGCCCCAATCCAGTTGTTTGCTTGTTGCGTGCTATTTCTGTAAACATAGGCTTCAAATATCTTAGCGTCATAAGTAAAAAAGACCTTTCTTGCTCATTGCGAGGAATTACGCGGAAAATATGTTG
>Ga0247839_1009114_pt1 | contig 10095 bp, 14 predicted proteins | sample LaCruzMarch2015__6_FD_192405 | JGI IMG/M metagenome (GOLD analysis project Ga0247839, IMG submission 192405) | Freshwater microbial communities from meromictic Lake La Cruz, Castile-La Mancha, Spain - LaCruzMarch2015_16m | ecosystem: Environmental > Aquatic > Freshwater > Lake | place: Spain...
AATTGCAGGCAACGGTGTACGTTCGATTTCAAAGCGTCCAGTGAACTCAGCCGCAAAATGTTGCGCATCTGCCGCCGAACCGCCATTACCGCAAATCAACATTTTTTTACCATTTTGAAATGCTGCAACAATCAAATTAACTGCATCCGCGATTGGCTCAAGCATACTTAATTGTGCCTGTTGTTTGGTTGCAATACTTTGACTAAAATTATCTTGAATCAACTGTTTAATATCCATTTTCACCTCCAAAATTATATCTACATGCCGCTTAGAATCTCATTCTTTAATTCACAAAATTATAATATTCTTAAGCCACTCAATTTCATCATGCGCACCTAACACCACCGCATCAAAGCGACAATTAACATCTTTGCCTAATTTCATTAAGAAATATTGTGCGGTTTGAACTAGTTTACGTTGCTTGGCTGGAGTTATGCTTTCAATTGCATGATTCAACCCTGCTTTACGCTGTTTAACTTCAACAAACACATAGCCATCCGCATCACGCATAATTAAATCAATCTCTCCAAAACGTGAGAAAAAATTAGCGTGAACTAAATACAACCCATGCTGGCGCAAATAATCCAAGGCACGATCTTCCGCCTCATCACCAATTTGTTTATGTGGATGCATCGCTTACCCTAACCTAGATTGTTGTAAGTTAATTCAGATATTCAAACAACGTTATGACCTTATCCACACCACCCACGCTAGCAGCAATTCGAGTTGCCGACTCAGCCTGATCTTGGTTAACCACACCCATCATATACACCACGGCATTGGTCGTCACAACCTTTACACCACCACTAGGAACCCCAGGTTCACCAAATAATTGGGTCTTAAGTTGCGCTGTAATCATTGAGTCTTTACTCCGCGCACTAAACGAAGATGGCAAACGAATATCAACATAATCGTAAATTTTCACCACACCAGGATAACCCCGTGCAATATTTTCTGCAAAATCTTTTTGAGCTTGATCTTTAACCTGTCCAGTTAGTAAAGCCGTACGATTAAACACATCAACATAAATATTACTATTCGGAAAATTATCGCTATTCGAATATTTCGCGGATAATTTAGATTGAATTGAGCTATCATCAATGGAAGCAGGCGCCTCAACCGTAGATTTATCTGGCGTGGTTGGTGAAGAATTATTTGCACAAGCCACTAATCCGCTTAATAAGCCACCACTAATTAACATTATTTTTAATAATTTACACATAATCTTTCCTATTGATTATTGAGGAGGGAGTTCAAATAAAGCCACTACTTTTTTAACACCATCAACTTCGCGCGCCGCTTGGGTCATTTTCTTGGCTTGATATGGATCAATCATACCCATTAAATAAACCGTACCGTTACTCGTTACAACTTTCACATCGTTACTACTAACACCTTTTGAAAACAACATATTTGACTTAATCACGGAAGTTAAGTATGCATCCTTGCTCGTCTGCGAAGCACTTTGACTGGCGCCAATTTCAATTTGGTTATAAACTTTATTAACATTTGGTACTTGACGTGTCATTTGTTCGGCTTTTAATTTATTGTCATTAGTTAACACTTGCCCAGTTAAAAGAATGTTTTTATCATAACTAGTCACTTCAACATTATTACCAGGAATAGTTGCATTAATTGCATCCGCAACTTTACTACGCAAGCCTTGATCATCAAAAACACCACTTGAACTGCGCGGATCACTGGCAACTGCAGCACCACTCGTTGCACCTGCTGCAACTCCACCCACAACTAATGCCGTGCAAGCATTTAAAGCCAATGCCGTTAAACAGACTACTGTCAATTTACTTAATTTGTACTTATTATTCATCATAAAACCTTTCAGTTAATTTAATTGCCCCAAGCGACGTGCCATATCTTCCAAACGCATAATTCGATTAGCTGTCGCTGGGTGCGTGGAAAACAAATTATCTCTACCCGAACCAGATAAAGGATTAATAATCATCATTTGTGCGGTAGCAGGATGCTCTTCTGCAGTTTGAAACTGTACCCCACGCGCAATATTTTCAATTTTGCGTAAACCTGAAGCTAATGCCAACGGATCATTGGTTAACTCAGCCGCACCTTGATCGGCTAAATACTCACGTGAGCGTGAAATTGCCATTTGAATTACTGCGGCAGCTAAGGGTGCAAAAATCCCAATTAATAAGCCTGCCATCCAATTGCGATTACCATTTTCGTCACGCACACCAAACCACATCGCCATATTTGCCACCGCCGAAATAGCTCCTGCCACAGTTGCCGAAATAGTTGAAAGTAAAATGTCGCGATGCTTAACATGCGATAATTCATGCGCCGCAACACCACGTAATTCGTCATAGCTTAAAGCCCGCATAATTCCCGTGGTAAACGCCACCGCTGCATGTTCTGGATTACGCCCTGTAGCAAACGCATTGGCTTGATCTTCATTAATCACATAGACTTTAGGCATTGGTAAATTAGCCCGACTAGCTAACTCAGCTACCATTTGATATAAGTCAGCGGCATTATGTGGACTAACTTCTTGAGCTTGATACATTTTCAGTACCATATCAGCTGAATTCCAATAGGCATAGAAATTTAGTGCACCACCAAATAGCAATGCCAATAGCATGCCACCCTTACCGCCAATTAATCCGCCAATCACCACAAATAAGGCAATAATTGCTGCCATCAATGCATAAGTTTTAATTTCATTATTCATGATAAATTCTCACTTTTGAAAATTTTGCCCACTAAGTCGGTTTTATTTTGCAAATATTGCGCAGTATTTTTACGCTTACTTCCAGCTTCTTGAATTTCATTAATTGCCAAAACGCTCTGTCCACCACAGGCAATCCATAATTGATCAGCGTTCGCCCGCAAAATAGTTCCGTGCAGCGACTCATTATGTTCAATTTGTAAAACTTCACCACTCCAAACTTTATGCAACACACCATCTAAATAACTGTTGGCTCCAGGAAATGGGTTATAGCCGCGAATTTTACGTTCAATTTCGCAAGCATCTTCGCTCCAATTAATCCGTGCCTCTTCTTTATCTAATTTATGTGCATAACTTACACCATCCTCACTTTGCACTTGAGGTACATACTGCTCTGGATTTTGCAAAAATTCAACAATTTTTTGTGCCCCAATCTGAGCAAGTTTATCATGCAAACTTGCAGAAGTTTCTGTATCAGATAGTTTTATTTTTTCAACAATTAGCATATCACCAGTATCTAAACCTGCGTCCATCTGCATAATTGTAACTCCGCTATGCTCATCGCCAGCCAGTACTGCACGTTGAATTGGTGCTGCACCACGCCAACGTGGTAGCAAGGAAACATGAATATTTACACAACCTAGGCGCGGAATATCTAATAATTCCTGTGGTAAAATTATCCCATACGCCACAACTACGATCAAATCAGGAGCGAGTTCACGAATTTTGGCTAAATTTTGCGGATCTTTTCTAAATCCCAAAGGTTGAAAAACTTCAATGCCTTGCTCTAAAGCCAATTGTTTAACTGGTGATGGCGTTAACTTCATCCCTCGCCCAGCTGGACGATCAGGTTGCGTTAAAACCAAATCAACTTGAAAACCCGAACTCAAAATATTAGCCAGTACCTGCCGCGAAATTTCAGGTGTTCCCGCAAAAATAATTTTCAATTTTTTATCCATTAATTAGTTGCATCCTTTGTAGTTTGACTATTTGACTCAGTATTACTAGTTGCGACTGTATATTGATTCGCAATACTTAGTGCTTGACTCTCAGACAGTAACGGATTTGCAGAAATTAATACCTTAGAAATTTCACCATTGATTACGTTATTAAACACGCCATTCTCAATAACATCCAAATGAACTTGACCAAGACCATTAATTCCAATTTGTTGTGCGCCAGCAGTGGTTAAATCAATCACATGCCCACTAGATTTTGGCATTCGATCATTAACTTCAACATAGACAATCTTATTATTGCGTAAATTAGTGACTTTTAACTTGGTTCCCATTGGAAGAGTCGGATGAGCAGCGGTAAATCCGTCCATGTCAAGACGTCCTCCACTGGTGGTTTTACGCCCTGCAAATTTTCTCGCATAATAACTCGCCGTTCCATCCATATAATCATCACTATGTGCTTTAGTAATAATTCTCTTTTTCGACACTTTATGCTTTGAGGCTGAATTTAAATGATGTTTTGTAGTTTGTGCTTGACTAATTTGCATCCCACCTATCAACAGAACTCCAATAATTATTTTCGTTGTAATTCTCTGCACTAATTTAGCCTCCCGATGAGTAAACTATGGTTAAACAAAATCTCTGCTCACCATTATCGTTATTAACTGATGTTACACACTTATTTATACAACACATTGATTTACAATCTACCTACGCGCCGCAAGCAACCACGGTATCCATCCAAATAATACTAATTGTTTTTCTCGTGAAGTTTTTTATGTTAATTCTTTCCTTGGTTTTCCACATTGTTTGTTTATGTTTGCTTAATTTCCATCTTGCGCGACCGCAGCAGCAAAATAGCCGCTACGACAAAACTCTCCACCACAAAGCTGTTTTTTTACTTCTAGGCATACCGAAAAACACTAAGGCGCAGCAAGTTGCGAAAAATTAAACCCAAACAGATGAAATAGTACATCTATCTATTAGTTATATAACTTCCTTTTTCTGGCCTATTTTTACATGAAACAATAACCAGTGCCAGAATTAAGCATAAAGGTATTAATATGTCTGTCCATAATATTGTACCAGCATTACCTGGGTTAAAATTATGAGCTGCGATAATTTGATGGACATGCCCTGTGGCTGCACCCCATAAAAATACAGTTGTAACAATAACTACGGCACTTTTAAAGGAATTATTAGCAAACACCGCTATAATGCCAACCAAACCTAAAGCCAAATTAGCCAGAGCTACTTCAAACTCAAAAGGACTTGGCTGCCAACCAATTAATTTAGTTGTAATTTCACTAAAAAATGTATGCATTACAAATCCCCACGCACCACCTAAACCTACACACAAAAACAATAATGAGTTTAAAAAAACACTACTAAACTTCTTATATGAGAAGAGTGCCAACACCACAGAAAGCACAAACATAGACATAGGGAAATTAGATAAAATTATTTGAAGTGCTAAAATAATCATGATAAGCCCTCTTAAAACTCAAATTAAGGTGTTCTTATATATTCACAACAAGTGCTAAATCCCACCAATAAAACTTAATTGACGCCAAGCCTCATAGACCGCAATCGCCACAGAATTAGATAAATTCAAACTCCGCTGGGTAGGTTGCATTGGTAAACGCACTACCTGATCCATGCCTAACTCAAGTAAAATACTTTGTGGTAAACCACGCGTTTCTGAGCCAAATAATAACACTGAATCCGAACTATACTCAACTTGATGATAATATTTGCGACCATCGGTTTCAATTGCCCAAATTGGACGTTCCGCAAAGTATGCGCGACAATTTTCCCACGATTCATGAATGACCAGATTAGTATACTCATGATAATCTAACCCCGCACGGCGCAGCTTAGCATCATTCATACTACCCCAACCAAGCGGTTTAACCAAATGCAGTTCTACCCCAGTGTTCGCACATAAACGAATAATGTTACCTGTGTTTTGGGGAATATCTGGCTGATATAAAATCACGGCTAATTTATGCATCAATTACGCCAATAACGCATAGAGTTCACTGATATTATTCAGCAGATAGCGCGGATTGCATGCAGCTAATTCAACGTGGGCTTGCGCTCCGTGACTAACCCCAATCGCATCAATTCCAGCATTATGTGCCATATGAATATCATGCGAGGTATCGCCGATCATCACTGCTTTAGCCTTATTCACACCAGTAAACTCAAGAATTTCTTCAATCATCTGCGGATGTGGTTTAGAAAAACATTCGCAGGCTGTTTTGGTTAACATAAAATAATGCCCATAACAAGTACCAGCCAAAATATCATCAAGCATTGCACGCGAGCGCCCAGTTGCAATAGTAAGAAATTTGCCCTCAGTCGTTAATTTATCCAAGGTTTCTTTGACATGCATAAATACGGGATTATCTAAGGTATGGTCATTTAAGTATTGCTCATAAATTGCCGCAAATTTTTGTAATAATTCAGGATTACCCCGCAACTCTGGCACAATATCGCTAACTACTTCAATAAAACTTTTACCAATAATTGAGCGCGCCAAATCATCACTAATTACATTTAAGCCCAAGACCTTACACGCATGAGTTGTACCATCCACAATCGTTTGAGTGGTATTCATTAAAGTACCATCCCAATCAAAAATATATAAATCATAATTTAACATAAACGCACTCTAATCAAAATAATCGGCTAAATCTGCCCGCGTTAAAACAAAAACTACACCATCACCACTAATCGTTTCCAACCAAGTAAAAGGTAAATCTGGATAGAGTTCTTCTAATTCAAAACGATTATCACCCATTTCAACAATTAATACGCCAAATTCACTCAAATAGTATTTAGCTTCATGCAAAATAGCTTCAACCAATTCTAAACCGCTTTCACCACCAGCCAAAGCCAAGCCTGGTTCAAATTTATACTCATCCGCCAAACTAAGCATCCGACGTTTATCAACATAAGGAGGATTGGTTACAATTAAATCAAATTGCCCTTGATAATCCTCAAGCTCATTAAATAAATCCGATTTTAACAGCGTAATTTGCTCACTCACCTGATTGCGTTTGAAATTCATTTTAGCTACTTCAAGTGCATCATCCGAAATATCACTAGCCACTACTTCGGCATCGTAAAAATAATCTGCCATAATTGTTGCCAAAGAGCCATTGCCTGTGCATAAGTCAAGCGCGCTATGCACCAATTCTGGATGCTCAATCCATGGCATTAATTTATCATTTAAAATAATTTCGGCAATAAATGAGCGCGGAATAATCACTCGTTTATCGACATAAAAACTATAACCCTGTAAAAAAGCTTCATTGGTAATATACGGCAACGGAATACGCTCTTCAACCCGTTGCTTAATTCGTGCCAAAATTAAACTTTTTTCTTCATCTAATAATTGCGCATCTAAATATGGTTCAAGCTGATCAATCGGCAAATGCAAGCTTTGCAAAATCAGGCACACCGCCTCATCGTAAGCATTAGTTGTCCCGTGACCGAAAAATAAATTATTCTTGCGAAATTCTGATACCGCATAACGCAAAAAATCGCGAACGGTATTAAACTTAGTTTGTGGCATCCTATTTCCCTTTGTTTATATTATTATGTCGATTTATTCTAAATAAATTTTACTTTTTGGTAAAAAATCAAGCTATTTTAATTTAATTAATTCCCCAACTCAGGCTAATTTTTAGCTGATTAAGTGCAATATTTAACACATACTACATCCCACTATAACTAGTAAGTATATAATAATCACCACTCGCTATGTATTTTTTTTTACCTAGCTTGCCAAATTCATTTAAAATTACGCCCGAGAAACACTAAAACTCAAAAAAAGAATAATTACTTAACCTAAAAAATAACCCAGCTCAACTCGCACTAAACTCCTTCAGGAAACGTAGCCGCGTTAAAATAGCACAAATATCACATTAGGAACTCAGCTTACATGAAAAAAATATTATTGACCTGTTTAAGCATTACCCTCTCTAGCTTTGCCGTAGCAGCCACGCAAACTTCAGATCCAATACTAGATGCAGTTGCACCAAAAACCACCAGCAAGACGGTTAAACCCAGCAAACCAGCTGTAAAAAAACATAAAACTAAAAAAGCTAGCACGACATCTCAACCAACTAGCGCAACTAACCGTACGCCTAAATTATATTCTTATTCTGCCTATGCACTTGATGCAAACACCAATCAAGTTGTGTTAAGTAAAAATCCAGAGGTTTCTCTGTCAATTGCATCAATCACTAAATTAATGACCGCAATGGTAATGCTCGATGCAGGACGCGATTTGAACGAATATATTACAATAACTCAAGATGATGTGGACAATTTAAAAAACACTTCTTCACGACTTAAAGTTGGTATGCAATTACGTCGCCGTGATTTGCTCTTATTAGCCTTAATGTCCTCAGAAAATCGTGCAGCAAATTCAATTGCGCGCACCGCCTATCCTGGTGGGATGAAAGAATTCCTCCAAAAAATGAATGCCAAAGCGCACTCATTAGGCATGAATAATACTCAATTTTATGATCCAACTGGTTTGACTGTAAACAATAAATCCACTGCCACCGATTTATCCAAAATGGTACAAGCCGCATTTAAATATGAATTAATTCGTGAGGACACCACCACCAAGAGTGCGGATGTAATGCTAAGTCCACGCTACATTCATCGTTACGTGAATAGTGATGCACTCGTGCGCGGTAACTCATTCCAAATTGAATTATCTAAAACTGGTTTCATTAATGAAGCTGGACACTGCTTAGTGCTCTATGCCATTGTCGATAATCGCCCAATTGTAATGGTGTTTTTAAATAGTTCAGGTAAAAGTGGGCGCTTAATTGACGCCATAACGGTCAAGAGCTACGTTGATCGGATGCAATAATAGTTATAGGGCGTAAAAATGCAAGCGACTTCCACTACATCAAAATCAGCTTCAATTAAAGTCAAAGCTCTGTGTATATTTTCAAATGCATGGCGCATTCTGCTGGGCGAAGGCTTTGATCCACACAAGCAGGAACTCTATTTACGCCCACTAGGTGGTGGCGTGGATTTTGGTGAAACTCATCATCGTGCAATTCAGCGCGAAATAATGGAAGAACTAGGTTTAGCCATTACTGATCTCAACCTAATTAGCGTCATAGAAAATTTCTTTACCTTTAATAATCAAGCTGGTCATGAAATTATTTTTGTTTATGATGCGAAATTTATAGATAGCAGCGTATATCGCCAAGATAATTTTCAAGGTCAAGAAAGCGATGGAACACTTTTCAAGGCACGCTGGTTAGCGCTGGGTTCAATTAATGCCAACACTCCGCCGATATATCCAACTGAATTAATTCAACACCTCAAACAGCAATGTGAAAAGTTAGCAAAAAACCAGCCTTAATGACTGGTTATGTTATTATTTAATATTCATCCATATCTACATGTTGAGACAGTTTGATAATTTTATCACGCTCGCATCGTTTTCATCTTGTGACCTCCATTACAGTTGGTTATATTCTACTAAAATAGTATGGTATTTGTCAATTGTATCTCATCTAACTGATTGTGTATGTGATTTGCAATATTTACGCTGTAGCTATATGGATGCTAACAAAATAAAATGGTTCGATCTTTTCTTGTATGTAAACTCAAACCTAAGGTCTACACTATTTTTTCACTTTCTGATGCAAAAAGAAAGAAAAACTGACTGACATCAAAGGCGTTTATAACATAGACAAAACTCAATTCAAGGATAACACTGAAAAGATCAACTTAAGTATTTCGTATAATTGACTTTAGATGCTATAACATAATCATTCTCTGCCGTCATTTATCATCATCAATATAAAATAGAATGATATTACAGCGTTGGCATTGCCTAAAATGGGTAACGCGAATGGTTTGCTCATTTTTGCATTTATAACAAATTATATCACCATTGGCTTGAATTAGTTTTGGATGATTGATCCGATAATCTTGTAGTGAACCCAATTTATGTAAATAACGCTGATACAAGAACAGCTCAATTTTATCTTTTACATAGAAAATCACAGCGATAACTAATATCGCAATTATAGAATACTTTATGTAGATAACATAATCGCCCATTTAAAACTCCAACTCAGCTAAATAAATTAATTGCTATTATATACCCAATCGCTGACTAAATCAATGAATTAATCAGTGTTTATCAATCCGTTATTTGCATTACAAGCACAAAAATATCACGCGTTGACACCTGTAAGGGTTATATTTCTATTTTAAATTGATCTAATGACAAATAAAGCTACCTGAATTAAATTAGTGTGTTACAATGCAAACTCAATTAAAATTAAATCTTTAATGTACATCATATCTAGCTAGTATTTACTTATTTTCATAGTATCTTGCCATCAAAAATTCAGTTTTATTCTTATTGTATTTATTTTATAAGGCATTTAC
>Ga0247839_1009122_pt1 | contig 10088 bp, 10 predicted proteins | sample LaCruzMarch2015__6_FD_192405 | JGI IMG/M metagenome (GOLD analysis project Ga0247839, IMG submission 192405) | Freshwater microbial communities from meromictic Lake La Cruz, Castile-La Mancha, Spain - LaCruzMarch2015_16m | ecosystem: Environmental > Aquatic > Freshwater > Lake | place: Spain...
GAAAGTTACGCACAGGTGCACCATCTCACTTCAGTTGTAACAGGAGTATTAGAAAATAAACAAACAGCTGCTTCTCTACTGCGCTCCTGCTGGCCGGGGGGATCGATAAGTGGTGCTCCCAAAATCAGCGCTTGTGCACATTTAAATAAATTAGAACCAGTGGCAAGGGGCCCTTATTGCGGCAGCTTCTTTCACTTTAAAAACGATGGCAGTTTTGATAGCAATATCCTGATTCGCAGCGTAATGGTGCGCGCTAAGCGTTTAAGGGTGCATGCTGGCTGCGGCATTGTTGCTGATTCCAATCCGCAGCAAGAAGCAGCAGAACTTGGCTGGAAAATAGAACCTTTGCTCGCAGCCTTGCGCTAATGGATGCAATCGCTTGGTGTAATTCAAAATGGGGTGATCCCAATGAATTGGGTGTACCGATCAGCGATAGGGGTTTAAGGCTGGCAGAAGGTGTATTTGAAACAGTTCTGCTTGTATGCGGGGAAGCGCAACTGCTTGATCAACATCTTGAGCGCTGGTATCTAGGGGCATTGCATCTGGGTTTACCAAATCCGCCTGCAAAATCAGAAATAAAAACCTTGATCGCAACAGCGATAGAGCGCAGTGGCATCAAAGATGGCGCCTTACGCCTTAATTGGAGCCAGGGCAATGGGGGCGGCAGAGGCTTAGCCCTTAGCGAAAATGATCAAACAGGACGCCTCTGGGGCAGCTTGCATCGCTATAAGCCAACATTTCAAATGCAAACCATAATTATCAGCAAAAAAATAAAAGTATGGGCAGATAGCGCCCTGCGCCACTACAAAACATTTGCCTACGGCGAAATGGCGTTAGCCCGGCGAGAAGCAGCAACTGCTGGCTGCCAAGATGCCTTATTGCTCAGTAGCGCTGGCGGACTCTGCTGCGCCACAAGCGCCAATCTGCTGGTGCAGCGCCAGGGCGTCTGGATAACACCAAGCCTTGCCAGCGGCTGCTTACCTGGAATCATGCGGGCTGCCGCCCTGCAACAAGGAAGAGCTACTGAATCACAGTTAGGCGATGCACTAATCCCTGGTGAAGCAGCGGTGTTGCTTAATAGCCTCGATTGCCGCCCGATCACACCTGAGGCAGTTTCGCTTGCTGAACCACTATTTCGCAATTTATTAAAAGAATCTGAAATCAAGGGGCAAGCACTAATTGAGTGACCGTTGCAACCGCTAAATAAAATTAAACATGGCTTGATGTGTTCAAAGGATCAGCACACCGATGGAAGCAAGCGACTGCAGTTTTCGAAACAACCTAAATCGAATGATTATCCTGCGCTGCTTTGGCGCTGAAAATTATTACCTCGAGCGGGTGATATTTCCATTTGAAATACTAAACTTTTCGGCTCCAGAGGAGGCAGAGGTGGAGATATGGAGCCATGAATTTGGCGGAGCAGAACTGGTGGAAAGTTTTAAGGTTGCAGAATTACACACTTAAAAAGCGATCGATCACAGCCTTACTTAAATCAGCTGTTGGGCCACTTGCCACCATGCCCCCTTTTTGCATTGCGTAATACCAATCGGCCTGCCGCACAAAATGTAAATGCTGCTCCACAAGCAAAACACTTATTCCTGTAGTTGCAACAATTAGCTTTACTGCCCTTTCAATATCAAGCACCACAGAGGGTTGTATTCCCTCCGTGGGTTCATCTAACAAAAGCAAACGAGGTTTACCAAGCAGTGCTCTTGCAATTGCTAATTGTTGCTGCTGCCCGCCACTTAAATCACCGCCACGCCGATGCAAAAACCCCTCTAAAACGGGAAATAGTTCAAATACCTGAGGATCAATATGGCGATTTTTTGCCAAACCACCAGGCAATGCTTCCAGGCCAAGTAATAGATTTTCCTTAACAGTAAGCTGGGGAATTATCTCCCTACCTTGAGGCACATAAGCAACACCAGATCTAGCCCTTTGATAGGGTGGAGATAAATCAAGAATATTCCAATGGCAAAAATTACAATCATAATCAGATTGCAGAATAAAACATATTAAAATAGCAATAATCTGAAGAAACATGAACATTAAGCTCTATAGAGGCAATGTTATCTTAGATGTAAACACCCTACTCCTAATCAACCAAACTCCTAGATCAACATGAAAAACAATGGCATAAATAAAAGAGCAACTACTTACTTGGGTAAATGTTAAAGCCAAGCGCAACCCTGGATTAATAAAAAGTAAGAGCACAAAGCGTTACACTTATGCACTTAGATGGATCTAGTATGGCAGAACTGACTAATTTTAGAATTAATGCAAATCCCTTAACAATAAATGTGATAGCAAAAGATAAATAATCTTTGTTAAATCAAGAAGATACGGTTGAATATGAGCAGAAACTATATATTGGATCTAAATCCATAACTATCACCCAACCTTGCCATGAACTGATTAAAGAAACTGGTGCTGCTAGGAGGGAGCAAACAGCCTCACACAATGCAGAGAGCGATAATAGGAAAATGTGGTAGAACTATGAGGGACAATTTGCTAAAATATTAAGTGTGAAACTTTTTTCCTTAAAATCATGCAGAGCTTTTTTGGGCTGAGACTCCTAACATTGTTGATGATTTTTCTTGGGTCTACCATAGTTGGTTGCAATTTCTCCCAAAAAGGAGTTCCAATACAAAGAGCCAAAGCGGGAGATCTATTAATTAACATCAAAGGAAAGAAGGTTGAGCTGGTAAAAGCGTTCACACCAGGTATTGCCAATGGTCTTCACAATGGAATAATAAAAGTAACGTCAAACGAGAAGGATGCCAGTAGTAAATTATACAAGGTTACGGCAATTTGCAGCATCAAAGGAGAGCCAGGCTGGCCAAAGTATGACAACTTATACGGAAATTTGATCAATAATCTAAATTCAACAGATACAGTACTTATCAAAAATCGCTGGCAATTTTTATTTCATTTTGACGGGAGAGTAGATAAAACAGGAGTCCTTAATTCCAGTATCTGGGTCTCTCCTCTAAAGGATAACCTATGCCGTAAAGGTGACTTTGAAGACACTTAAATTGTGCTAATTAATTATAATATTTCTTTAATCTTGGGCCCATTAAAATGGAATTAATGCAAGTTTTGCGCCGCGGGAGGTCAACTATTAAATTCGTCAATGGTATCAGCGGACACATTTTAAGTGAGATGTTTTAATTAAAATAAAATTTGAATTCTGCAATTAATGCCGAAAAAACTTTTCTCAATCGACTTAACAAAGTCAATGGATAAGCAGGACATGCCTGGGCACAACCGTTGGCATCCAGACATCCCTGCTGTTGTTTCAGTAAATCCTGGTGATGTGTTCCGAATCGAATGTAAAGATTGGACTGATGGTCAAATTTCAAATAATGATGACCCAAAAGATATTAAAGAGGTAAATCTTGAAGTAGTACATGTTTTGAGTGGACCGATTTGGGTCAATGGAGCTCAGCCTGGGGATATTCTAGTAGTTGACATTCTTGATGTCGGCGCCTTGCAAGGTGATGAGTGGGGTTTTACTGGAATCTTCGCGAAAGAGAACGGAGGCGGCTTTCTGACAGATCATTACCCTAACGCTGTAAAGGCCATCTGGGATTTAGAAGGTATCTACACCACATCCCGTCATATTCCTGGTGTGCGATTTGCTGGCATCACCCACCCAGGATTAATCGGCTGCGCTCCATCACAAAAGCTTCTAAATGAGTGGAACCGTCGTGAAACGGAACTCGTCAGAACAGCTCCAGACCTCCGCACCTACGGAGCTGGACTTTCTGGGAGCGAACCGGTGCTGGCGGCCCTACCAAACCCCAACAGCGCCATTCTTGGGTCACTTGACCCCAGCGAATTCGAGCGGGTCGCAAACGAAGCAGCTCGAACAGTACCACCTCGCGAACATGGTGGTAATTGTGACATTAAGAACCTAACAAAAGGCACAAAAATATACTTTCCTGTCTACGTAGAAGGAGCAAAGTTATCAATGGGTGACATCCACTTTTCACAAGGGGATGGAGAAATCTCGTTCTGTGGTGCTATTGAAATGTCCGGTTATCTTGACCTTCACGTGGAGATTATTAAGGGTGGCATGGAAAAGTATGGAATGATTAACCCAATGTTTAAAACCAGCCCGGTTGAACCTCACTACTCTGAATATTTGGTGTTTGAAGGTATCTCTGTTGATGAATTTGACGGCAAACAATACTACATGGACGTTCATATCGCATACAGACGTGCCTGCCTGAACGCTATCGAATATTTGAAGAAATTTGGCTACACCGGTGAGCAAGCCTATTTACTCCTGAGTTGTGCTCCAGTTGAAGGAAGAATCAGTGGCATTGTTGATATCCCTAATGCATGCTGTACCCTATCAATTCCCACTTCAATATTCGAGCAAAATATCTTGCCTCGTTAATAAGTGAGCGAGATTAAGGGTTTAAATCATTGGACTCTTAATCTCTATTTTTTGATATCATTACACCAAAATTTCTCTCCCATTTCTCATGCCTATTTACGAATACAGCTGCATCAATCAATGCGATAATTACGAAATTTGGTGCAGCATAGATGAGCGCATTAAAGTGACTAATTGCCCTTCTTGTAACGCAAATGGCTCACGTGTTTTCGCACCAATAATGTCTCTTAGCGGCAATTTTAGACTGAGACAAGAAGAAACTGTCCCTACAATAGTACAAAAGGCAATTAATAAAGATGCAGGCAAACAAAGACTCAAAGAAAGCAAGGTTCGCCCCTGGATGCTCAATCGTGGCTGCTAAGTATAACCCAGAATATTGAAAATATTATTATTGTCTTTGAGTTTGTCGCCATACAGGATGTCAAATTGTTAAAAAATTCTTTATAACAGAATCAGAAAGTTGATCGATTTTTCCGCTGGAAACGATACCACCACGATGCATGGCGTAGTAAGAATCAGATTGACGTACAAAGTGCAAATGTTGCTCTACAAGAAGAATACTTGTCTCAGTTTCTTTTAATATGCGTTGAACTGCTCTTTCTATATCATATACAATAGAAGGCTGGATTCCTTCAGTCGGTTCATCAAGTAATAACAATCTGGGCTTTCCAAGCAAGGCACGAGCGATGGCCAATTGTTGTTGTTGACCGCCACTTAGATCGCCTCCTTTGCGGTTAAGGAACTTCTCAAGGATTGGAAATAAATCAAATATAAGAGGATCTATGTGGCGATTCCTCTCAAGCCCGCCAGGCAAGGCCTCCATCCCAAGCATCAGATTCTCCTTAACAGTCACTTGGGGAATGATGTCCCTACCTTGAGATACATAGCCAATACCTGCACGCGCACGTTTGTAGGGAGGCTGTATAGCAAGTCGGTCACCCTGATAAATTATTGTCCCAGACCGCTGCTGTAATAGTCCGATAAGTGTCTTGAGGAAGGTAGTTTTGCCGACGCCATTTCGGCCAATCAGGCAGACCATTGTTCCTTTAGAAATAGAAAGGTCGACATTGCGCAGAATATGACTTTCGCCGTAATAGGCATTTAGGCCAGAAACATGAAGCAAGGGTTGGTCGGTGGTTGAGGACATTATTTCAAAAGGGTGTTGATAATAAAATGATTAATGATCGGATGCTCCTAGGTAGACCTCGATGACCCGAGGGTCGGATTTCACCCTTTCAAGCGGGCCTTCCGTGAGCACTTGTCCCTGGTGCAAAACGGTTACGTCAAAACCTAGTTCTCGGATAAACTCCATGTCGTGCTCGATAACCACCACGGTGTGGTCACTTGCAAGCAATTTAATTAGCTCGGCAGTGAGCAAGGTCTCCTCGTCTGTTAAACCAGCCACAGGTTCATCAAGTAGCAGTACCTGAGGAGATTGCGCAACAAGACAAGCGATTGCCAACCACTGCTTCTGGCCATGGGAGAGGTAGCTGGCTTTTACAGTTGCAAATGAACCAAGGCCAACGTAGTTCATAATTCCATGTACCTCATCCTTCACAGATTTAGACAAACCGGAACTGAGCAAGCTAAGAGGATCTTTGAGCGGTGAAGCTGACAATTCGAGGTTCCTCAACACAGTCAAATTCTCGAATACACGTGGTGTTTGAAATTTTCGACCGATTCCTTTGCGTGAGATCTGCTCCTCAGAAATTCCAAGTAAGGAATTTCCATTAAAAGTTACCGTACCCCTAGTCGGTCTAACTTTACCTGTTATCACATCTAAGAATGTTGTTTTACCAGCACCATTTGGTCCAATAACTGATCTTAAGTCGCCCTTAAAAAGCTTCATGCTTAAATCTGTGAGAGCAAAAAACCCATCGAAACAGACACTTACGCTATCGAGCTCAAGCAAAGGTTTTGAAATTGACATAAAGGGATTGCAAAATTAAAGAATGGCTGATTTAGGAGCTAAAGCTAACAAGGGAGCTAATCAACTGGTATCGACTTGCCTTCTAACTGCGGATAAGTATCAATCTTTTTCGCAACACCAAAAGCGGCTAACAAGTGATAGATTCCCCCTTTAGTGATCCAGCCATAGATGCCATCAGGCATCAAAACAACAACAAAAACAAACAACGCACCTTGAACAAATAACCAAGCTTCAGGAAGAGCTTCGCTAACCAAACTACGTGTATAATTGACTAATACTGCTCCTATTATAGGCCCAACAAGTGTCCCTCGTCCGCCAACAGCTACCCAAATAACCATTTCAATAGAAAAGGAAATCGACATATATTGAGGAGACACAATTCCAGACTGCACTGTATAAAGAGCGCCGGACAGACCGCAGAGTGCACCAGACACAATAAAAACAATCGTCTTAAAGGGGACCGGGTTGAAACCTGCGAAACGTAGCCGGCTTTCGTCATCTCTAATTGCGATCAGGGCATCACCGAATCGACCATTACTGAAATAGCGGCAGATAACGAAAGTAAATGGAAGCAGCAACACTGTTAAGCGATAAAACCAAACTTGCATGTCCGGAGAACCTACAAGTTGGCCAAATAACTCAGAAGTGCTGGTTTTTAGACCATTAGTACCGTCAAAAAGTTTCTGTTGTCCATTAAAAAAATGGAAAAAAACCATCAGCGATGCCTGAGTAATAATCGAAAAATACACTCCTTTTATCCGATTCCTAAAGATCAACCAGCCCACCACACCCGCCACTAAAGCAGGAATTATCCAGAGCGCAAAAAGAGTAAAGAAGGGAGACGAAAAGGGCTTCCAAAAGAAAGGAAGCTGAGCAACACCGTAATTTTCAAAGAATTTAGGAATACCATTGCCGCCCGCTAAACTTTTTGTATTTAGCATTAAATACATGGCTACTGCATAACCTCCGAGTGAAAAAAATATACCCTGTCCAAGACTTAATAGCCCGGTATACCCCCAGATCAAATCAATAGCTAAAGCGGTGATAGAAAGAGCAAAATAGCGACCGAAAAGATTAAGGCGAAAGTCGTCTAATACCGTGGGAAGGATAAAAAGAGCAATAATAAGAAGAATCCAAGGAACTAATTTTTTAAATACTTTCACAGGTAAAGCCATTTGGTGAGATAATTGAACGGGAATGAGAGGAGGGCTGGAACTAACGTATCAAGCATCGACAGAGCGTCCCCTCTGAGGGAACATTCCTTTAGGACGGAACTGAAGGAATGCGATAATGAAAATGAACACCAACACAAGCGACATACTTGTGGTAGCAAAAAACTCGACAATTGCTTTAGCCCCCAATGGCATGTCAGGGAAAATTGTCAGCAATGTGCCAGAACCGATTACAGACTGGATGATGCCCAACATCAAAGAAGCAAACACGGTGCCAAGTAAATTGCCTACACCTCCTAAAACAATCACCATGAAGCAAGAAACTATGTAAGCCGCTCCAAGGTTGGGCCCAACCGAACCCAACAGAGTGATTGCACTTCCAGCAATTCCCGCCAAACCGGATCCGATACCGAAAGTGATGCTGTCAACCTTGTCGGTTGGTATTCCCAGGCAATTACTCATCTCGCGATTTTGGGTAACTGAACGGATACGCAAACCCCAGACACTTTTATTGAGGAACCAGTAAGTAGCAAGAAGTAAAAGGGCAGAAAGCAGAATAATGAAAATTCTCAGACCAGGAAGCTCAATACCACCAATCTCACCCCAACTTCCTTGTAGCCACTTTGGCGCAGTTACATCAATATTACGGGGACCAAACCAAGGTTTTGGAAGCGACTGAACACCACCTATCAAATTGATAGAAATCAGACCAGCTCCAATCGCAATAGCCCATGCAAAACCATTTAAATATATAAAAAAGGGTTTCTTGCTAAAACTAGTTGACAATAAATTTGAAGAAATATACCCAATTACAATAGCAATAACGACGCCGATCATCATGGAACTTGAGATACTGCGAACAAGCTGAATAAGAATTAAACTCACGCCCCAAGTAGCTAGTAAAGTTTCTAAAGGGCGACCATAGAGTTGACGTATTAAAGTTTTCTCCAGCAGCACTCCGATAAGCGCCGTCAGAACAAAAGAGAAAATCAGTGAAATCGGGAAGTACAATTCAAAAATCAAACCACCTATGGGCTTGAGGGCAGATTGCACAACATAGGTAACATATGCTCCTAGCATCATAAATTCGCCATGGGCAAGATTTATTACCCCCATCAGTCCAAAAACTATTGCTAATCCTGTAGCCGCAAGAAGTAGCACAGAAGCGATACTAAAACCATCAAGTACTTGAGAGAATAAAAGTTCCATAAATGCTTAGTAGTGATTAGAAAAAATTATTCTATTAATTTAGAAACTGACCAGCAGTAATATTGAACTGAGCAAGGGGGGCTTTCTAAAGAAAACTTCCCCCATGATTAAATTTCCAGAATAGAAACTAAGTTACATTTTATACTTTCCAGCATCGGGACGGTTTTGAGTCCAATCGCAAGTAAAGCCCTTGGTCTCAGGAACGAATTGGTTCCATGGCAAGGGCGGTATAGCCACTTTGCTGTCTTGAAGAATTTTGAATTGACCATTTTTTTCAGCTTCGCCGATGAGCACACGCTCAGAAGTGTGATGATTGGGGAACATCTTGATTTCACCTTGGGGTGCCGCGAAGGTGATCCCAATCAAAGTATTACGAACCTTATCCAAATCCTCAAAAGTTCCAGCCTTCTCGACGGCATTCTTCCAGAGATAAACCATGTTATAAGCAGATTCGGCCGGATCTCCTGTGACTCGATCTGCACCAAACATCTTTTGGAAATCGGCGGTGAACTTCTTAGATGCTGGGGTATCCAGACTCATGAAGAAGTTCCAAGCCGCGTATGTTCCAGTGGTGTACTCTGGCCCAATTTGACGAATTTCCTCTTCTGCGATAGAGAATGACATAATAGGATATTTAGCCGGATCAATACCTGCTGCCTTAAACTGCTTGAAAAGAGCAACATTGGAATCTCCATTCAAAGTGTTAATAATAACACCGCCATCTGGGAAAGCCTTCTTGATTTTTGCAATAATTGGCGCAACCTCAGTATTCCCAAGAGGAATATAATCTTCGCCTACAGTTTCCCCGCCAAGCGCCTTCATCTGCTCCTTGATAATGGTATTGGCAGTGCGGGGGTATACGTAATCGGAACCTACGAGGTAAACCTTTTTACCAAGCTTGTCGGAGAACTTGTCCATCAACCACTGAACTGCTGGTTCAGCTTGCTGGTTTGGAACAGCTCCAGTGTAAAAAATGTTTTTGGAGCATTCCTGCCCTTCGTACTGGATTGGGTAGAAGAGAATGTGATTCTTCGCCTCATAAACTGGCATCATTGCCTTTCTGCTTGCAGAAGTCCAACCACCAAATACAACAGATACTTTATCGGAATCGATAAGTTTTTGAGATTTCTCGGCAAAAGTAGGCCAGTCAGAGGCACCATCCTCTGAAATTGCAACTATCTTGTAAGATTTCCCTCCAACTTTTACGCCGCCGGCATCATTGATTTCTTTAATAGCCATTTCCTCTACTTCTTTCAAAGTTGTTTCGGAAATTGCCATCGTGCCACTAAGAGAGTGCAAGATACCCACCTTCACTTCACCATCAAATCCGCCATCAGCCTTTTTCTCACCACTGCAAGCCACTATCGAAAGG
>Ga0247839_1009137_pt1 | contig 10071 bp, 10 predicted proteins | sample LaCruzMarch2015__6_FD_192405 | JGI IMG/M metagenome (GOLD analysis project Ga0247839, IMG submission 192405) | Freshwater microbial communities from meromictic Lake La Cruz, Castile-La Mancha, Spain - LaCruzMarch2015_16m | ecosystem: Environmental > Aquatic > Freshwater > Lake | place: Spain...
TCGACCCCGGCGACCCCATGCCGTTCTGATCCCTGCCCGGTCGGCGCTCCTCGCGGGGGCCCCAAGCCCCCGCTCCTACCGCAGGTGAGTTCGCCATTTTTCCGCGCTTTTTGGAAGCCGCTAACAGGCGACCTTCCGACATGACGACCTGGAGGTCTCGCTTGCCCAACAGCGCCTGCTACAGGAGGTCATCGGGTCGGCCTTGGTCGGCAACCTCTACCGGCACGAGCGCGCAGTTCTATTCCACGGCAAGGCCCAGGCCGGGAAATCCACCCTCCTGCGGTTGATCGATGCCCTGTTTCCTCGCCAGTTTGTCAGTGCGGTGTCTCCGTTCGATTTTGGCGACGACTACCACCGGGCGGCCCTGGCCGGGAAGCGCGTCAACCTGGTGGGCGAGCTGCCCGCGGACAAGGAAATACCGTCTTCCGCGTTCAAGATCATCACAGGACGTGACCTGGTGGGGGGGCGGCAACCCTATGGTCGCGTGTTCGACTTCAAACCCACCTGCGCGCACATCTTCAACGGCAATGACTTCATGACCACGCGCGACCACCACCCCGCGTTCTGGCGCCGCTGGTTCTGTTTCGACTTCTGCAACCCCGTCTCGGCCGCTGACCGTGACGAGGCCTTGGACGAGAAGATCATCCGGGAGGAATTGCCCGGCGTTGCGTGGTGGGCACTGGAGGGAGCTAGACGCTTGGCGGAAAAGGGGAAGTTTACCGAGTCCCCGGCGCATCATGGGCTGATAGAACGCTGGCGACAGGCCGCCGATGCGGTTGCGGAGTTCGCCGCCGATCCGCTTGCGGTGCAGTTCGACGCCGCCGCCGCTGGTGTCGTTCGTGGCGAGGCTTACGAAGCTTTCCGAACATGGTGCAAGGACAACGAGCGTAAGCCGCTAGCCAAGAGGAAGTTTTTCGACCGACTCAGCAACTTGGGCCATGTGATTTCAAAGAACTCCCAGGGAGATTGGGTTATCCGTGGCCTGCGTTTGGTCCAACCAGCGAGGTATATCTAAATCGTGATTATTTGTGTACGGAAGAAACGGAAGATTTAAACGGAAAAACTCCTTATGCGCGCGCATGCGCACATGCATGGAACCCGTGTCGAAAAAATCTTCCGTTTCTTCCGTCCTGCCACCCTGCCCGAGGTCCGGACCTGGTATCCGGGGGCGGACATCGAATCCGAGGTAGAGAACCATGGGTAAGGCTGCATCCCGCAAGCGCCAGCTTCGCGCCGTCCGTGCTCGGACTGGTCCGGGTGTCACGTCGCTGGCGTTCAACGCCGAAGCGCTTGCACCCCCGACGCCTGGCGACCTGGCCAGCGACCTGGAAGCCATCGCCACCGACCGCGCCGCGTTCGCCGCCGCGCCTGGCCTGCTGTCCTACCAGCGTGAGCCGATCGGTGCCGAGTTCCGTTACGCGGTGCCACCCGGACACACCTTGAGCGCTGTTGATGTCGTCCTGGTTGGCCGTGGGTTGCGCATCCGCCGCCCGATCTTCAGGCGCCTACAACCCAAGGAGGTCAACTAATCGCGCCCGCGCCTGTGACGAACTGGACATCGAGGCCCACTTCGAGGCGTGGACGGGCGCCGATCCGGTTGCCTTTGTCCTCTCCGAGAACCTGCACCGTCGCCACCTGACCCCCTCGCAGAAGGCGATGATCCTGGTTGAGGCCGAAGCCTTTGCGGTCCACAAGGAGGCAGCCAAGGCCCGGGAGACAGCAGGGAAGACCCTAGCCTCCCGGGAGGCTAGGGTTGCCGATTCGTCTACTAGAGGAAAGGCCGCCGCGACGTGCGCAACCGATTGTTTCCTTGTCTTTTCCAGTCTGACGCCGCCGCCGATGTGTCGCGGGTCCTTCGGGGGAACCCAAGCCCCGGGGTTGTTTCGGACCCCGGGTGTTCTGCAAATTTCGCTTATAAATCCAATTACTTAAGCTAAACGATAGTAAAAGCCGATGATTAGCCATGCAACGATAGCTTGTGGCGATCGAGCGCCCGATGTGAATCCCGCGGAAAGCCTGGTAATGCTGGCTGCTGCGCTGGAAGCTGGCACCCTGCCCGCCGCTGCGGATTCCGCCCGGCTGGTGGCCGGCGTGCGCGCGTGGATCGAAGACGGGGAATCGCTGGAGGTCGCCCTGGGGCTGGGAGGGACACGGGGCCGCGAGTCTGCGCGCGGCCGGTACCGCCGCGCGGTGCGCGATCGTCACTTACGCATCGCCCATGCCCTGTGTGATGGGCAAACGCCTTGGAAGAGGTCGGTATCACTGGCGGCTGAGGTCCACATCTTCATGAACAAGATGTGGCCGCGGTGGAGTTCACTGGACGGGCCGCCTTGCGAGAGTAGCCAACTGAGGCGCGCCCTGTTCTATGCGATGCGGCAAGAGGGCAAGCTACCCGAGACGGCCGCGCGCCTGCACGATATCTGCCGGCCCGCGCCGTAATGCGAAACCCCGCTTTTCATTTCGCAAAATTCTGGTAACCATGGCCATGCTGGCGCTTGCTTCTGGGTGGACCAGGCGCCAGCACTGCGACGGCTAAATGATGGTCTTTAGCCGTCGCCCCTCTAATTCTTCATGAGGAACGTCGCCATGTTTGGCATGAGCCCTGACAGTTCGCTTAACCGTCTAACCGGCGCGTTCGAGGCGAACCCCAACGCTCGCCCGCGTGTGCCGGATGTTCCCCATGGTTTGCCCGCCGTGCTGCCAGTCCCCCGGGCGCCCGCCGGGGCGGCCGCACAGACCCCGGTGAAGTCACCCGCTCCGCGTACACTGCCGACCGCGGCCGCCATCCTGTCGAACATGCGCCGCGATGCCTACCGCCAGGCCGCCGCGCCGCTGAACCCGCCCGCCGCGGTCAATCCCCGCGCAGCGTCTTGGGCCGTTGCGGTGCGCATACTCCAGAACTATTACCTCGCGACCGGTCACCGATCGCCAGGGTTGCCGCTGCCGCCCGCCGCCGTGCGTTCTGTGGTTGCGGATCGTATCTTGAGCAATCACCAACTCGTGATTGAATCGGGATTGGCAAATACCATCTTGAGCAATCACCAACTCGTTACCCAGGGGACCCGGCCATGAAATCCGCACTTACAGCCCTTCCCGAGTCGGATGAGCTTGGTCTTTCCAGTCTTCGCGCTTCGCTTGATGCGGTCCGCGACAAGTACGCCGTGGCGGCAAAGGGGCTGGAAGACTTGAAGCGTAAGCGCGAGGAAATCGAAGCGGCGCCTGCCGCAAAATCTGATGTCATTGCCGCCATCGAGCGACATGTGGACGACATTGCGAAGAACTACGAGGCCAAGCTTACGGATAGTCTGATGGGCATTGCGCGCCTGCCGCTTGAACTGAACGCGCCCAATGTGGCAAATCGCGATCGGTATATCTGGAAGTTCTTTGGTTATGCCCACTCAGGCAAGCTGTCCGACGGCGTTGCCGCTCAGGGTGCATTAATCCTGATGATCGGCCCCGATGTCGTAAAGACCGCGCTACGCCGCAAGGTGGAGGCGTTACCCTACCAAGACGGATTGCCCCTGACCGAGCGCGCCGCCAAGCTGCAGCGCCTTGATGAGAAGATCGGAAAGGCCGAGGCCGCGCTTGATGACTTGCGCCGCGCCGTCTCCGCTTCCGGTATTTCCTTTTCCCCCGTCTCCGAGACGGAACGGGGGATTTCCCTAAGGTCGGTCTGAGGCAGTTTCGCGCCCTGGCGTTTCCCGGGAAACGCCAGCGCCCCGGGTTCGGCTTGGCGGCCGTCTCCACCTGGTGATGACGCCCGCGTCGGCCGGCGGATCGTCGGCGCCGTGGTGGCGTTGCGCCCCGGCGGGTTCGAGCGCCCCGCGCCGGGCTCGCCCTGGTCCTCCTGGTCCTGCCCACCGTACCTAAGGCCCTGCCGGGCTCGCCCTGGTCCTGCCCACCGAGCCCAAGGCCCTGCCGGCGCCGACTGCGGCGCAACCTCCCAGGAGCAGGACCAGGACCGCGCCCCGGGTCCGACCTGGCGGCCGTCTCCACCTGGTGATGACGCCCGCGTCGGCCGGCGGATCGTCGGCACCGTGGTGGCGTTGCGCCCCGGCGGGTTCGAGCGCCCCGCGCCGGGCTCGCCCTGGTCCTCCTGGTCCTGCCCACCGTACCCAAGGCCCTGCCGGGCTCGCCCTGGTCCTCCTGGTCCTGCCCACCGTACCCAAGGCCCTGCCGGGCTCGCCCTGGTCCTCCTGATCCTGCCCACCGAGCCCAAGGCCCTGCCGGCGCCGACTGCGGCGCAACCTCCCAGGACCAGGACCGCGCCCCGGGTCCGACCTGGCGGCCGTCTCCACCTGGTGATGACGCCCGCGTCGGCCGGCGGATCGTCGGCGCCGTGGTGGCGTTGCGCCCCGGCGGGTTCGAGCGCCCCGCGCCGGGCTCGCCCTGGTCCTCCTGGTCCTGCCCACCGTACCTAAGGCCCTGCCGGGCTCGCCCTGGTCCTGCCCACCGAGCCCAAGGCCCTGCCGGCGCCGACTGCGGCGCAACCTCCCAGGAGCAGGACCAGGACCGCGCCCCGGGTCCGACCTGGCGGCCGTCTCCACCTGGTGATGACGCCCGCGTCGGCCGGCGGATCGTCGGCACCGTGGTGGCGTTGCGCCCCGGCGGGTTCGAGCGCCCCGCGCCGGGCTCGCCCTGGTCCTCCTGGTCCTGCCCACCGTACCCAAGGCCCTGCCGGGCTCGCCCTGGTCCTCCTGGTCCTGCCCACCGTACCCAAGGCCCTGCCGGGCTCGCCCTGGTCCTCCTGATCCTGCCCACCGAGCCCAAGGCCCTGCCGGCGCCGACTGCGGCGCAACCTCCCAGGAGCAGGACCAGGACCGCGCCCCGGGTTCGACTTGGCGGCCGTCTCCACCTGGTGATGACGCCCGCGTCGGCCGGTGGATCGTCGGCGCCGTGGTGGCGTTGCGCCCCGGCGGGTTCGAGCGGCCGGCGCCGAGTTCGCCCTGGTCCTCCTGATCCTGGCTGCCGTGCCCAAGGCCCTGCCGGGCTCGCCCTGGTCCTCCTGATCCTGCCCACCGAGCCCAAGGCCCTGCCGGCGCCGACTGTGGCGCAACCTCCCAGGAGCAGGACCGCGCCCCGGGTTCGGCTTGGCGGCCGTCTCCACCTGGTCACTGTGCCCGAGGTCCTGCCGGCGGATCGTCGGCGCCGTGGTGGCGTTGCGCCCCGGCGGGTTCGAGCGGCCGGCGCCGGGCTCGCCCTGGTCCTCCTGATCCTGGCTGCCGTGCCCAAGGCCCTGCCGGCGCCGACTGTGGCGCAACCTCCCAGGAGCAGGACCAAGACCGCGCCCCGGGTTCGACCTGGCGGCCGTCTCCACCTGGTCACTGCGCCCACTGCGCCGCCCCCGCACCACGTACACACCCGCCGGAACCCGGCGGGTAAATAGTCAAAAACGATCGGGAACGTTTTTTGCGTTCTTTATAAATCAGTATTTTATTAAAAATATGCAGAAACCGTGCCTATAGGCTTTGCCTATCGACCGGCTCGAACACGAAACGGTAAAATGCGGCCGTGCGTCACAGTGACGCCGCTTTCCGCGCAACCTCCCAGGAGCAGGACCGCGGCCCCGGGGTTCGGCTTGGCGGCCGTCTCCACCTGGTCCACTGCGCCCCGCTCCGACCGGCGCCGACTGCGCCGCAACCTCTGCCAGGTTGCGCTATCGCGTGGTACTCCGCGTTTCTCCGTGCTATGCTTTCAGTGTATCGCCGTGGCGCTAAGTGCTTGATTTGCCTTGCCAAGGTTGGGGTCGCGAGTTCGAGTCTCGTTTCCCGCTCCAATTCTCTTGTAGGCTGTTGATTCTTATCGGGTAGTGCGCCCCTGCGGCGACCAGTTCAACCCTGTTACTGGGTTCTGATCGTTCTGCACTGCCGAGGAATCGCAATGGCAAGCCTCACCGCGGTGCCTCACCGCCCTGATTGACGCGCTCATCGCGTCACGCGAACCCGACCGGGCGACCCTCGCCCGGCTCGCTTTCCGGATCGATGATCCCGTGCCTCGGGACCTGTCCGTAATCACCCCTGAAGACCTCGACGCCTCCCTTGGTGCGCCTCGCTGACCGCGTTCGGCTATTGCTTTGCCCGAGCGAAAACCGTGGTTTGCCGTGAAGGTCGCGCAGCGACGCTGTGGGAGCGGCTTTACCGTGAAAGTTAGGTCGGGCTCATCCGTGGTGGCTAGGTCCCGCCGCGATGCGGCCATGTAGGGGCGGGTTTCAAACCCGCCCCTACGGCGGCCCTTTCATGCGCCGGGCGTCCAAAACAGTACATGGCCGTTAGCCGCGACGAGACCTCGCGCCTAACCCGACCTACAGACTGCTCCGGCCAAGATTGGGCCTTGATCAGCGTTCCGGCCAGCGGTGCTCTTCTGGAGTCCAAGGCTTCAGCCTTGGTCTTGCCCATCCAAGGCTGAAGCCTTGGACTCCGTCCGGGCGGCGGCCGGAACGATGATCAAGGCTCAAGATTACATCGCTACGAGTTCAGTCTTGCGGCTCTTTGGGCGCCGGTCGAGTGCCGGGGCGGGTGGAGCGATGGGGACCGCTGAGCGGGCGGGGACGGCCCGTGGTGGTCCTGGTCAGGGTGGTCGTGGACTTCTTCGGCGGTGTGGTCACGGCCAGCGGCGAGCGGGTGCTCATCAAGCCCTTGCCCTGGGGCGCTTGCGGCCCGGCGACGGCCGCTTGGGGCGCTGGCAGCGGTTCGGGGGCCGGTGCGGCCGGCGCCGCGCTTGCCTGATCACTCACCGACTCGCTTGCATCATCCACCTCCACGGTGCCCCGATAGCCCTGCTCCCGCACGAAGCCATAGGCCGCGTCGAAGGTCGACCACTGGCGCAGGTCCCCGCCCGTCGTGTGGATCGGCGCGGACGCGGACTCGGCCAGGGTCTTGCCCACACGAACCCAGACTTCCCACCGCGCGCGGCGGTGGACGATGCCGATGCAGCGCACGGCGCCGGTGCTCAACAAGTCGGCGAAGGCAGCAGGGTCGAGTGACACGGGGGTTGCTCCGGGGGTGGCAGGGCTTGAGGCTCCAGAGTAACCGCAATCGATGGCCCCGGATCAGCGCGCGGTGCGTTCGCCGGTCTCCGGTCTCATTGGGTTTACCATAGGGTCCGCGGTGCGGACCGATCGCCGCCGGGCGGAGTAACGATCGAGGCCCCGCCCGGCCGGGCTAGGGTTCCCGCTTCAGGGGGCCGGGCTGAAGTCCTGAGCATAGGGGTTGTCGGTGCGCCGCTGAATCTGGAGGTAAGGCCGGTTGGCGGCCTTGTGGCAGCGATTGCAGGCGGCCAGGAGGTCATCGTAGGCCGTGTCGAGCCGGCCCTGATCACCCACCTCGACGGCCTCTTCCAGGGCCGCGAAGGCGGGTGTCAGGTTGGCGGTGAGGAGTCTGCCGATCGCGATGCCGTCGACCTCCTCGATCTTTTCGATCTCATCGATCACCTCCTCCACCTCATGGACGTAAAACCCCTGGAGCGGCCGGTTCTGGGCCGTGACCGATAGACCCAACTTGTGCACATAGTATTGGAGTTGCCCCATGCGGGCGACCAACCCCGGGTCAGGTTCAGTTGGCGCGCCCGCCGCCGGCGGGGCCAAGGCGCAGAGCAGCACGAGGTGCCAGACGGTGATCCGATGCGGTGTCATGGACGCCCTCCGAGGATTCTTGCCGGTTGCGGCAACACAGTCTAACCACGCGTTGTTGCGCCTTTGATACGGGCGTGTGACCGGATCATGTCGGCGCGACGGACCTGTCAAACGCCCCGGGTTGCTGATCGCGACCGGCCCGGCGGTGATCGCAGGCCCCGGTTGCAGTCGCGGGACCGCCTGGTTTCCGTGTGGCGCGGCGGGGCGCGTAACCGTACCGTCATAATCAGTGGTTAACGTGACGCGAACTGCCCTTGCGCCCGGCGTTGGTCCGCACCGAACCGCCGCCCGCTCCCTGAACCCGAGGTCACCCCGATGCCCAGACGACCGACCCCGCTGCGACTCGCCGTTACCTTGGCGCTGCTTGGGGCGTCCGCCCAGGCGGGTGCCGGCTTCATCATCGACAGCACCGTCACCGTCGCGCAGACCCTGAGTTCCGGCACCGGCGAGGTCACCGCCGCCGGCACCCTGTCCGTCAGCGGCACCGCGCTCGCGATCAGTGTCACCGACAGCGCCGCCATCGCCAACCGCGGGGTCATCGAACAGACCGGTACGGGGCGGGCCATCCGCATCGACCAGAACAACCGGACCTTGACGGTCACCAACGCCGCCGGGGCGCGAATCAGTTCCGCCGACGCCGATACCTTCCAGGTCAACAAGGCGAACGTGGCCGTTACCCTGGAGAATTTCGGCACGCTGCGCTCCTCCAACGCATCCCAGGGCGGGGCCCAGGTCGTGGATTGGAACGCCGTCACCACGGCGGCCAACACCCTCACCAACCGCACGGGTGGCCTGATCGAGGCGGCCGCCGCGGATGCGGTGCGACCGGGCGTCAATGGTGTCATCGACAATGCCGGGACCATCGCCGCCCTCCCCGTGGTCGAGGGCACGGCCCCCGACCGCGTCGCCGGCAGCAGCGACGGCATCGATACCCAAAGCCGCAGCGGCGTGCAGATCACCAATACCGGGGCCATCTCCGGGCGCCACGGCATCACCGGCGGCGATACCGGTGCACCCATCGCCATCACGGTGACCAATAGGGCCGCCGGCACTATCGAAGGGCTCAACGGCTCCGGCATCAACATCGACAACGCCGGGTCCACTGCCAACGTGGTCAACCACGGCAGCATCACCGGCCGGTTCGACGCCACCCGCTTCGACGTCGGCGACGGCGACGGGGTGGACGTGGACGGCACCGTGGACCTCACCAACGCGGGCCTGATCCGCGGTACCGACGCCTCCGGCGGCAGTAATCCGGAGGGCGTATCCATCGGTGGCGGCACGGTCGTCAACCAGGCGGGGGCGCAGATCACGGGTGAGAGCACGCTCGGCAACGGGGCCAAGGGTCAGGGGCTGTTGGTAGACGACTCCAACGGCGGCAACGCCCTTGCCGCCACCCGGATCACCAACGCCGGGCTCATCCGCGGTTACCAGGGCTTCGCCGTCAAGCTGATCGGCGACTTTGCCGACACCATCGACAATCAGGCCGGCGGCACCCTGCGCGGTGCGGGCAGCGAGGCGGCCGTGCAGACCGGCGGCGGCAACGATCAGTTGAGCAACGCCGGGGCCATCGTCGGTGACGACGGCCTGGCGGTAGACCTGGGCGCGGGCGACGACACCCTGACCATCCAGGGCGGGGCCGCCGGCATCGTCGGGGCCGTCTCCGGGGGCGCGGGCACCAACACCCTGATCCTGGACCCCGGGGTCGGTCACGCCTTCACTTACCAGGGCGTCATCAGCAACTTCGCTACCGCCGAGCTCAGGAGCGGGAGCGCCGCCCTGGCGGGCGCCATCGACGGCGCCTTGAGCGTGCAGGCCGGGGCCGTCCTGGCGCCGGGCAACAGCGTCGGCACGCTCGAGGTGGCCGGACTCGCGCTGGCCGCGGCCGGTGTGCTGGCGATCGAACTCGACCCGCTCAACGCCCAGGGGCAAGGCACCAACGACCAGGTACGGGTGTCCGGCGCGCTCGATCTGGGCCTGGCGGACCTGGTCATCAGCCTGTACTCGACTCCCACCCTGGGGCAGTTGTTCGACCTCGTGCTCAAGGCCGGGACCGCCCCGGTGACCGGCCGCTTCGCGCAGGGCGAACTGGTCAGCGCCACCTTTGAAAACCGCACCTTCTGGTTCGCCATCGACTACGCCGCCAATGCCGACGGCGGCAGTGCGGGCAACGATCTGCGCCTGACCGCCGTCCCGGCGCCGGGCAGTGTCTGGCTCTTCGGGCTGGGTGCCCTGGGCCTTGGACTACGCCGCCGTCGCGCGGTCCAGCGTGTCGCCCAAGGCGGCGCGCGCCACCCACTGAGCCTGCAAATCAGCTAGAACCCTGATGGCGCGCGCTCGCTCTTTGGGCGTTCGTTAGGCATTTCTTGAATTCATAATTGAGCTTGGCCCCTTTTCCTCCACTGACGGTTTGATCAAGCTTTCCGCAGGGATGCCAAGAT
>Ga0247839_1009141_pt1 | contig 10068 bp, 9 predicted proteins | sample LaCruzMarch2015__6_FD_192405 | JGI IMG/M metagenome (GOLD analysis project Ga0247839, IMG submission 192405) | Freshwater microbial communities from meromictic Lake La Cruz, Castile-La Mancha, Spain - LaCruzMarch2015_16m | ecosystem: Environmental > Aquatic > Freshwater > Lake | place: Spain...
CAACTTTTCAAATTCGGTGCGCTTACATGGTGTAAGTATTTTTTGCATAGCCTCAATTATAAAACAAGTTAGCTGGGAAAATACAACTTTCAGTTACGAAGAGTATATGAAGACATAATAATTAAGCATAATCCAATCAAGGCGATTAAATTCACCAAAATCCATTTTGACCTAACTGAAAAGTCACTAAAAATGTTTGGCTTTTGTACAAGAAATAAGGCTAAAATTGAGCCAACCATTAACTCAAATGCTCGAGAAAAAATAGAATAATAACCTGTACTACTATTATACTGAATTGAATAAATTGAAAATGAATATGAAGCAATAAACATTATACCAATGGTGAATAAATTGATCCATTTAGGTCTTTTAGACCACATGTTTAATAGAACAAGAACCAAAGGCCAAAAAATATAATACTGTTCTTCCACTGATAAAGACCACGTATGCAATAATGGATATGCATTTGAATCTAGCGCAAAATAATCACTAGTCTTTGAAAAATAAACATTTGATAAATACGTGCTTGCACTAACAGCAGTTTCCACAAACTTCAAATAAAAATTAGGTAAAAGTAAAAAATATGCTGCTAATGACGTAAAAAATACCATTGTATAAAAAACTGGCAAGATACGTTTAATTCTACGTGTATAAAATAGTTTAAACGTAAACGTACCTGCATTTAATTCTTTATTAATAATTGAAGTAATTAAAAATCCTGAGATAACAAAAAAAACATCAACTCCAATAAAGCCACCAGTTAAGATGTGCGGCCAAATATGAAATAAAATTACCATTGTAACCGCCAAAGACCTTAACCCATCAATATCTGAACGATATAAAATAGGTTTATGCTCAACTAGGTTTTGCATTTTTCAAAATTTTCCTCTATATAAATTTAATAACCAATTATTAAACTACAAATGAACTAACTGTACAAAATAAAGCTACTAATATTGAGAAGAATAAGGTACATAAATATTATCACTGCTAAGAGTTTCATAAAAACTATCATTACCATAAATCTTCAAAACAAAATAACTATTAACACCTTTAATCAATGGCTGATATTTGAAAACTACGTTACAAGATGCATTTGGAGCTAAAACTGTCTGATTATTTAAGTTACACGTTGTTCTAGTATCATCATATGTCATATAAGATGGTAAATTCCAAGTTGATGTAAATGTCAAACCATAAATGGTCCGTGATGTATTATTTTTAATTTCGTATGTACGTAAGCCAAATTTACCAACTAGAATATCTCGCAATGTATTATTTCCATAACTCACATATTCTGGATTGTAAACAGCTATATCTGCAGTTTGAAGCATACCATTATAAGTGGTGCTAAAATCAAAGCGATGACCTGAGCCTTTAAAATTAACGCTAGTACCGTTATCAATAAAAATTGGGCTCGCAATATCCATACCAACATGAAAATAGAGCGGACAATCAATATCTAAAGTAAAGGCGCCATTTTTTGCAGCAGCAAAAGCTTTGGCCAGCCCCTTACTATCATCAGTAACTCCATCACAGACAGTCCATTCTTTAACTGACTTACTAAGTACCAACTTAAGCTGATTTTGACTAACGGCAGCTGCCGTATTACTATCTGATGTAGCACTACCAATATTATTGCAACTGCTTATAAGACCAGCAGCAACTATAATTATGGTTGAATTAACCAAGATTTTTTTCAACGTATTTCCCCAATCTAAATCGTCTAATTCTAAGCTTATCTTCTAACTCGTACAACTTCAGTTAATCTTATCTTAATATTTTTTCCATACAATCCGATTTATATAATCAGTATAACTATGAATAATCCGCACAACTTTATCTGACACATTTGGCATGCTATAATCCGCAACTTGACGGAACAGGCGCTCATTACCATAAGTTTGTTGTTCTAAAATCGCTAAACCTTGCATAACTCGTTCAAAATTAAAACCTACCATCATTACCGCAGCTTCTTCCATACCTTCAGGACGTTCGCTTGCCTCGCGCATATTCAACGCTGGAAAATTTAGAATTGATGATTCTTCATTAATCGTTCCACTATCTGAGAGTACAGCTTTAACAGATTTTTGCAATTTAACATAATCATGAAAGCCCAGCGGTTTTGATAAATTAACTAATGGATCAAACGTCACGCCCAAGCTCTCAATTCGATTACGCGTGCGTGGATGAGTTGAAACGATGATTGGATAAGCATATTTTTTTGCCATTGAATTTAAAATATCTACCAAATTCAAAAAGTTTTTTTCTGACTCAACGTTTTCTTCACGATGAATACTTACGACAAAATACTTGCCATCTTGCAAATTCATCCGTGATAAAACATCAGAAGCCTCAATTTGTGGTTGATAATGATTTAATACTTCAAACATTGGACTACCTGTTTTAATCACCAAATCAGCAGGTAAGCCTTCACGCAATAAATACTCACGTGCAATTGAACTATAGGTCATATTTACATCAGCCGTATGATCAACAATCCGACGATTAATTTCTTCAGGTACGCGCATATCGAAACAACGATTTCCAGCTTCCATGTGAAAAATTGGTACTTTACGTCGTTTAGCAGGAATTGCCGCCAAACAACTATTAGTATCACCAAGAATCAAAACTGCGTCAGGTTTAGTATCAGATAAAACTTTATCCACTGCAATAATCACATTGCCAATGGTCTCAGCCGCGTTACTTCCACTAGCGTTCAAGAATACATCAGGGCTGCGCACACCTAAATCTTTGAAAAATATTTCATTTAACTCATAATCATAATTTTGACCAGTATGCACAATAATATGTTCACAAGCTTGGTCTAATTTTGCCATAACTCGTGATAAACGAATAATTTCTGGACGAGTTCCAACCACCGTTACTACTTTTAATTTTTTCATTTTAATTTACCTTAAATCCAACTGTATCAGGTTTTTCACGATCAAAAATTTCATTTGCCCACAGCATAACCACCAATTCATCAGCACCAATATTGGTAATATCATGTGACCAACCAGGAATCGTTTCAACTACTATAGGGTTATTTCCATCAGCTTCTAATTCATAATACTCATCGGTAAAAATTTGTCGAAACCGATATTTAGCTCGCCCTTTAATGACCAAAAATTTTTCGGTTTTAGTATGATGATAATGACCACCACGAGTAATCCCAGGATGTGCAGTGAAGAATGAAAACTGCCCGCAATCTGGCGTTTTTAACATCTCAACAAAGGAACCACGTGGATCTTCATGTTTAACCAATGGATAAGAAAATTTAGCCAACGGTAAAAACGATAAATACGTCGAATACAATGCACGCACCAAACCAGTACCCACACGTGGTGTGATTCCACTAACAATGCTATCTTTAAAACTCTCGATCATATTTGCCAATTCGCCAACCGTGGTCTGATAAACCGGCATAACACTTTGGTTAACATCCGCATCATCTCCTAAAGTTAATAAACTCACAAATGCAGCTACAACATCATCGATATAAACCAAATTTAATTTAGCTAATGGATCATTAATCATAATCGGCAAGTCATGGGCAATATTGTAACAAAAAGTAGCTACCGCAGAGTTATAATTAGCTCTACTCCATTTACCAAAAACATTCGGTAAACGATATATATAAACGCTGTTATTTTGCTCACGCTTGAGTTTTAACAGAGCTTCTTCAGCGGCACGTTTGCTTAAGCCATACTGGTTATCCAATTCAGCTTGTGTTGAAGAGCTAATCACAATTGGAATATTACGTCCAGATTTAGCTATTAGCTCACATAAGTATTCGGTTAATTCAGTATTTCCCTGTGTGAACTCAGCTGGGTTTTGCGGTCGATTAACGCCAGCTAAATGGAAAATAAACTCGCTAGTTGCAACTAATTGCTCTAACTCGTCCAATGATTGATCTTTGGTGTAAGTTAGAACATTATGAGTACTTAGCTCTTTTAAATGCACTTGCAGATTCTTTGCCACAAAGCCATTTGCGCCAGTAATTAAAATATTCATTAAATTAACCTTTACTTATGATTTCTTGATAGTGCGACGATCTTGTAAACAATCGAGATCGGCCAACAACTGCTTGGTTTCAAGTAAATTTAAGCGATTGGTATTATGCGAATTGTAGTCTTCAAATTTATCAATATTTATATCTCCATTTTCATAATATTTATTATAATTATGTTCACGTATATCTGACGGAACTCGGAAATAATCACCAAGATCAATTGCGCACATAACTTCTTCACGGCTCATTAAAGATTCAGAAATTTTCTCGCCACCACGAGTTCCTATCACCTTAATTTCATGACCTGGACTATCTAACAATTCAACTACACTTTTTGCAATATCCTCTACAGTTGAAGCTGGTGCTTTCTGTACAAAAATATCGCCATTTTGCCCATGCTCAAAAGCAAAAATAACCAAATCAACCGCACTCTCTAAAGTCATCATAAAACGTGTCATACTTGGATCAGTGATAGTAATTGGTTTTTTAGCCCGTACCTGACTCACAAACAAAGGAATTACTGAACCACGGGATGCCATAACATTACCATAGCGAGTACCACAAATTATTATTTTACTAGAATCCAAATTACGTGACTTAGCTACCATAATTTTTTCCATCATAGCTTTAGAGACACCCATGGCATTAATTGGATATACCGCTTTATCAGTACTTAAACAAATTACACGGCTGACACCACATTGAATTGCTGCCTCTAGGACATTTTCAGTACCTAGAACATTAGTCTTAACAGCTTCCAGCGGATAAAATTCACACGATGGAACCTGCTTTAAAGCTGCTGCATGGAAAATAAAATCTACACCACGACACACATTCATAACGCTTTGCATGTCACGAACATCCCCAATATAAAATTTTAATTTCGGATGATTAAACGTTTTACGCATATCATCTTGCTTTTTTTCATCACGACTAAAAATACGAATCTCACCAACATCCATATTCAAAAACCGCTTTAAAACCGCATTACCAAATGATCCTGTACCACCTGTAATTAATAAAACTTTATCTTTAAACACATTACACTCCTTATTAAAATTTTAAATACCTCTACCTAATTACCTCAATATTATACTGAATTTATTTAATCAATAGCACGACACCATAACCAATAACAACAACTGGCAAATAAAACACCTAAGGCACTTCCAGCTAAGCAATCGCCAAGAAAATGGTAATTAAATAGTACCAACCCACAAAATAATAAGCCAAATAAACAACTCATTACTAACCTAAGCGAAGAACGCAACGCAATTACCCAGAAAATGCAAAAGCTCATGAATGCACAATGTCCAGATGGAAAACTAGCAAATCCACTAACCTTACTTAACCACGCAAAACCATATTGATTACCTTGTTCAATATACCAAGGCAAAAAACAAACGTCTGGTACACAGCGCCCAAAAAGATATTTAAGCAGACTTTTTATATAATTGAGACACATTAAACCCGTAATTTGATAACAAATCAAGACAAACAAACGCCTCTTGCTGAATAAATTACGAAACTCTAGCGAAACTATCATTAAAATAACTAAAACAAAAAGCACAAGTGATAACTCAGAGGTTAGTACGTCGTATAACCACGACACACCTTTTAAAGAAGTAGCATTAATATTGTGGTGATGCAAATGTTCATTTAACCATAAGGCAATTAGTTTATCTAAAAATAGAATCGCGAACAAAGTTAAGCAAATTAACCCTAGCGTTAATTTAATATAATTCACAAGATGGAATGCTAGTTTATTTTGCTTGCTTGATAACATTTATCTCTAAAACCTTCTCAATAGCTGCACTTACTGACAAATTAGAATCACTCATAGCACGGCGAACTTCCGCCAACTTAGCATCAACCAAAAACCGGTACCAGAAACCTTGTAAAAAATGAAATGATAAACCAGCGGCACCATCCAAAAACCCCAACCCCAAGAAATAACGATAGCAAAAATAGGCAAATGCCCGCAATCCACCTGGTAATTTTGCGTAAACATTTTCTTTCAACCAACGTTTGAGTCCAAATGGAGACTTTAAATTTAGCTTATCAACACCACCAATTAAGAACTGATATTCTTTATTCAATATATCCACCACCTCACGCGCCGAGTAACCATTATGTTTGGCAGTCCACCAGCCTAAAGAATTCAGATTATGATCAACAATATAACCACTAAAATGAATTGCTTTACCATCCAACTTGACATGTTCATCCATCCAACGAGTTTCCATGGTACCTTTACCAAAACGCCATAAGCGCAACATACTAATATTAACTGCGCCAAAACGTATCATTTTACCTTGAAAAACCCGTCTTAATCCACAATAAACTCCAGCAACGTCCATTGGTAGTGTTGCTAATTTATTTTGAATATCCGCAATATACACATCTGATAAATATTCATCCGCATCAACGCGCATAATCCAGTCAGCATCAGCATCTACTTGTGACATGCCCCATTTAAATTGATCCGCATAATTAACCCAGCTATGCTGCAAAACTTTTGCACCATAACTTTTAGCGATTTTCACCGTATTATCGCTCGAAAAACTATCAACCACTAAAAAATCACTCGCAATACCCCGCAAACGTTCTAAACAGCGCTGAATATGTAACTCTTCATTAAATGTTAATATAATTGCCACTATTTTCACAACCAATTATCCTTATATTAATCTAATCGAACAAATTTTGGTACAGTTCCACCCTCAAGTACCCAGCTATATAATTCAGCCATCATTGCAGATACCATGCCCCATGAATATTTATCCTGCATCAATTTTCGTCCATTTTGCCCCATATGAATTAGTTCATTTTGCGATTTTTGCATCATATTTTGTAATGCAGTAGCAAAACTAGAACTATCTGTATCAACCCAACAGCCTGCATTATAAGTATCTAATTCCTGCCACGGCGCTCCTTTACTAACTACAGCCGGAACCCCACAAGCTAGTGCCTCAGCTACTGACATTGCAAAATTTTCGCTATAACTTGGCAAAACGAACAAATCAGCATTGTGGTACTCTTGCCACTTTTGTTGCTCATACACAGCACTAATGAAAACCACACGCTGAAGAGATAACTTAGACTGTAACTCTTGAAGTTCACTTAAGTGCCCAACATTATCTGGACCAACTATTTTTAATTGCCAATCTGGAAAAGAGGACTCCAGTTTTGCCCAGGCCTCCAATAACATGGCTAAACCTTTAATTGGATGAATTCTTCCTAAGAAAAGTACAGTTTTCGATTCATTAACTTGCTTTTGAAAACCTTCTGGTAAATCAATTCCATTCGGAATAATCGCTACAGGTTGGGTGTATCCCATCCGACGAATGTCCAAATATTCAGATTCAGCGGTAGCATGAAAGCAAACTGTCGGATCCAATGCTGGTTTTTGCAACAATGGCCAAAATAATTGTTTAATCTTAGAACCGCTTTCCCACGCTGCTTTAGCAAAAACTCCACGTGGTGAGGTAATCAAAGGAATTTTGTATTCACGTGATACCCAACCAGGATAAACATTCGGCATCATCCATAAGCCATGATTATGCAACAGCTTCATTTCACCTAATTTTGCTTGTTGACGTAAATACTTTAACATTTGTGGTGCGCAACCCAATTTAGCTGGACCAAGTCCTGGAGCAAAGCTCCTCGAGAAACCTGGTAGCGTAACACCTGCACGATAATCCGCATCTACTAAAATAACTTGATGTCCCTGAATATTCATTTCTTCATATAAACGACGCACCGAATACGAAGGGCCTTTTGCTTCATCAGCAATAGAATGAATTGTTGCATAAAGTTTATTCACTATAAATTACCTTTACTACTATTATCACCATTTAAATCTGGATTAGCTTCATTATGCTTATAGATTATTGACTGCAGCCAAACTACAATGGGTACCATCCGCACCAATAACACAATCAAAGCATCCATATTTAGCTCTGCAATTGATGAAATCATCACAACTGTACTCATTGCAACCAATGAACCAGCACTAGTTCTCCATGGTTGAGTTATGCCAAGTGTCAAACGCTGCATGCTTCCGATAAACATAAATCCAATTAATACCAGCAAATACCCGCCACCGATATACAAATAAGTTAAAATCCCCATTGCAGTAGAAGAAAACGAATACTTCAAATCCATTACCACTTGGGTGTACCATAATCCAATATTTTGCAACGTTTTACCCGACCAAATAAAGCGTGGGATCCAAGAGTAGAGTGGTGAGAGTAAGACCTCTGTAATCACATGTGGACTTCCCTCTGGCATCTCATCTCGACTATCATAAAAAGAAACCCCCAGCGAACCAATTTGCAACATACTGGTCCGTGACATAACTTTCAGATACGTTGGTGTATCATCAACTTCATCATCGTCATAAGATGCGCTACTAAGCTGCTCATCGGTGGGGAAAAACATCATTTGAGTAATATCCACCAGAGATGTACTAGGAAAACTTTCTTCCATTGAATTACGAATCGCACGAAACCTTTCAATAATTGGATAAGCTAAATTCATACTAATCACAATTAGCAATACCCAAATTATATTTGTCTTACCAGTACGTGAATATTGGCTTAAGATAATAACAATAAATGGCAAAATAACCATTTTCTTAAATCCAGTTAAAAACCCACCAAAAAACACCTCTAAAAAGACAACAAAGAAAAACCACATTCTTGTTTTTAATGAAGGAGGTTTAGCATAATACTGAAGCGAAATTACAATTAAAGCAATCTTACCAAAATAACCGCCAAGATTAAAATATTGCGTATAGACAGCGGCTTTAATAAATGCCTCATAACTCCCAGAATAGCCATACACGCCCATATATAACTGCAAAAGTCGACTAAACAAACCAACGCCAACCAGGAAAATAATCGCAGTGTCTTTTAATTCAGCATCATACGTAAAATAACGTTTAATCATACGCTGTGCATAATTAGAATCAATCATTTTCTGCGCAGATTTAGACCAATATCCGACCCACATTCCAGCCGCAGCAATAATTGCGATAAATTCCAATTTAGTCATCGCATCAGTAACAATTGGCTTAATCCCAACCGCAGCAACTTTTTCAGCGGGCATATAATATAACGTATTCGTAATACCATAATAAAGCCCTAAGGTCATCACTGCACATAAAAATGCAGGATTTAAGAAAAACCGCCGATTATCAAGGCGATACAAGCGCACAACTTCAAGCGCTAAATAAACCAATAACATTGATGTCAAAATAATTAATGATTCCGAATATTCAATAAACCCAGCCGCGCCAGAATAATATACCGCACCCGCAGCGGTTAAAACCGTCATTGCCGCCATTGGTACCGAGATTGAAACTCTATTTGCCACTGTCTTTATACTCTAATTGTACTTTTAGACTACAGGCATGGGATAGCCCTGTGCTTGCTGATCTAAAGTAGCTAAAATCAACTTTAAGCGTAATTCATAAGTATGTTCTCGATGGGCACGCTCTTTGCCAGCCTGCGCAATTTTTTCACGTTCGGCAGGATTATTTAACCAATAATCAATTTTCTCAGGTAGTTCAGCCATGTTTTTAAAACTAATGATTTCTTCACCATCTTTAAAAAGTTGAGCTAAGCCAGGACGCCAATCAACCATTTGGAAAGCACCTATGCCTGCAGCTTCAAACGTACGTACATTCAGCCCCCAAATTTCACCATAGTGTAAATTATTTAAAACAATTTTGGCGCCAAGAAAAGCTTGAGCCTTATCACTATTAAACACCATTTTATTTTGAAACATTTGCTTTGTTGTGGCCACAGGCATCCATAACGGAGCAGGCGGGCCCCAAATTTTTACGTTATAGTTTTTAAGATGTTGATAAAAAGCAACGCGCCAAGAATGTGCATTGCCAGCCGTAGTAATTTCACATTTATACTCATTAGCGATTGCAATACCTTCTGCTAATTTGTGTCGCTTGGGATTAAAACATTCTGGCATATAATACACTGGACTTTGTGGTACATTTAATAATGCTTTAACAATAAATGGATCTTTAAAAA
>Ga0247839_1009156_pt1 | contig 10058 bp, 4 predicted proteins | sample LaCruzMarch2015__6_FD_192405 | JGI IMG/M metagenome (GOLD analysis project Ga0247839, IMG submission 192405) | Freshwater microbial communities from meromictic Lake La Cruz, Castile-La Mancha, Spain - LaCruzMarch2015_16m | ecosystem: Environmental > Aquatic > Freshwater > Lake | place: Spain...
TCTTAAAGATAAATCCCCCCTGGCCCCCCTTTTTCAAAGGGGGGGAAAGAACACGGCCCCAAGGGTATCCCCCCCTTTACGAAGAAAGGGGGGTGAGGGGGGATTTTGAAGTTTCTTAGAAGAGAAGAGGAAAATCACTTCGGAGGGCTAAAGAGACTCGACTCCCCAGACGACGTGTCTCTTCAGAAATTTCCCTGGGTTTGGGGAATTTCTATTGACATAATTTGTAGTCGTGATATAATCATTCCCGTCTATGAAAAACGTTTTCTTAAAAAAAATACTTATCGGCATTGTTGTCGGTGGGGCCTGGGGGGCTTGGGCCGAGGGCGTTCCGTCTGAGGATCGCACGGTTTCTCTGTCGGAATGTGAAAAACGGGCTTTGGCTCAACATCCCTCGGTTCGTTTGGCGGCCCAAGAAACGGCTTTGGCCCGACAGAAAAAGTTTGAGGCTCGGCGGGCTCTTGGGCCTGAGTTGGTGTTGAAGGGAGAATACACGGACGGGGCGGCTCTGCCGGAGTTGGGCAGTCCGGGGTTTCGGGAAGAAAGTTATGGGGTTCAAGGCAGTCAGCCGGTTTTTCAAGGAAGACGACTTTACAACGTTTACCGTCAATCCAAAGCGTCGTGGGAATCGGTGAAGGCCCGGGAAGAAAAGACGAGGCAGGCCGTTCTTTACACGGTGCGGGAAGCTTTTTGGAATTTAGTGAAAGCCCGACGATCCACAGAAATATTCAGAATTTCCGAGAAAAACCTGAAAGAAAACAAAGACAAATCCGATGTCCTCATTAAAAAAGACATGATCCCCTCTCGGGATTTTCATGAGGTGGAGACCGAATATTACCAAGGGGTTTTGGAGCGAGAAGGGGCCGAGGCCGATCAAGAGGCCCGTTTGTGGCAGTGGACCGCGGCCTTGGGGTTGTTGTCCCCCCCTCCAGAAATTCCACCCGCGGACATTCCAGAAATAAAAAATGAAACCCCCTTCACTCTGGCTTTTTGTTTGGAACGGGCCACCCAAGTTCATCCCGATCTTCTTTTTCAGAGGAAAGCCACGGAAGCGGCCTATTACGGTGAGCTGGCGGGGAAAAGTATTTATTACCCGAAATTGTCCGTGAACGGTTCTTACGGCCGAAGCGGGGGGGCTTTTGACAGCGAACCCTTATCCCTTCGAGAAGATTGGTTGATTGGGTTTCAGGCGTCTCAATATTTTGGGGGCAACAGTCTCAACGTCAGTGGTTTCGATCAACGGACCAGTCCGAAAATTGGGCAAACCAATCGCACCGAGGCCAAAACCATTTCTGGTTCTTTGGGCCTATTGGACAGCACTCGCCAAACCACGGAAAAAGAAGAAGCCTCTTTGATGTCGGACCAGTCCCGGGTTCAACTGGACCAAACCATCATGGACGTGGCCAACGGGGTTCGGGACGCCTACGCCGAATGGAAAAAATCCATCGCTCGTCTTCATTTGGCCGAGCACAAACGGGCTTTGGCTAAATCCGAATGGACCATTGCCACCATCAAGGGATCTCGAGGGGAAACGCCTTGGTCCGAACGGTGTGTGAAACGCAACGAATGGGCCCGGGCCGAATCGTTTGCCGTGGAAGCCCGAGCCTTGCACCACATTTCCCAAGCCGGTCTCTGCCGAGCCGTAGGGGACCCGAACCTTTTTGAGGCGGGGCAACAATAGATGATGGGGGCGAAAGGCAAATCCCCCCCGTCCCCCCTTTCTTCGTAAAGGGGGGAGGAAAAACAGAGGGATTTGGTGTGTTCCCCCCTTTACGAAGAAAGGGGGGTGAGGGGCAATGCCAGTAACTTAAGGCTCGTCGTTCCGGCGAAGGCCGGAACCCAGTTTGTAAAATTGTTGTTTAATAACCAGTTTGAATTCATGGATTCCGGCCTTCGCCGGAATGACGAGCATTTTTTGCCTTAAGTTACTGGCATTGGGGTGAGGGGGGATTTTTTTGTGGGGTCATCGCAATTTTAGGGGGTTTTGAAAATGGCTAAAAAAACTTGGTTCATGTTGTTTTTCTTGGTGGTGGGGGTGGGGTGTTTGATTTGGATTCTAAAACGGGGTGTGGCTTCTTCGGTTTCTACGGTTCCGGTGCCACCGGGGGCCACGGCACCTCAGGCTGTTGAACTTTTTGAGGTGTCGTCCGTTAGGTTTACGGATTCCCTTGAGGGGTTGGTGGGGACGGTGAAGGGGGACACGATTGAATTGGCGTTCACGGGGTCCGAAGAACCATTAACGGCGGTTCATGTGACCGTGGGTCAGCGGGTGAACCGGGGCGATCTTTTGTTTGAAATGGACCACGACCGGGCGAAGGCCCGTCGGGAGCAAGCCGAGTCGGCTTTAGAGCGGGCGGACGCTTTGTTCCAAGCCGGGGCCTCCACCGCCCGGGACCGAAAAGAAGCCCAAGCCTCTTTTGACATCGCTCGCCGGGATTACGAAGACACCTTTATTCGGGCCCCGAAATCCGGGGACGTGACCCAAGTGAACAAGCAAGTGGGTGAAATTATTGGGCGTGGGGAGGTGTTGGGAACGTTGGTGAGCAATCAAGACAAACTGTTTGTGGAAACCGGTGTCATCGAGGGAAAAGTGGATCGTGTTCGGGCGGGTCAAAAAGCAAAAGTGTGGTTGGGCTCAGGCCCCGGGGATTTTATGGAAGGGCACGTGATGGGGGTGTCCCGGGAAGTAACCACCACGGGCCGAACCGGGACGGTGCTCATTTCTTTGCCCGACAATCGCCAAAAGAAATTGCGTCCGGGGTTGTCGGTCCGGTGCCAAATCCTAACGTTCGATAAAGACACGATGATCATTCCCTTCAAAGCGTGGAATTCCGAAAAAAACAGCGTCATGCTTCGGGACGAAGCGTCGGGCGAAACCCGCTGGGTTCCCGTGGAACTGGGAGAATCTTTCGCCGATCATCACGAGGTTTTGAGTGGACTTAAAGCCGGCGATCTGGTGGTGAACGACTTGGTGGCCGACCCGGTCGCCGAGGGCACGGTGTTGGAACGCTCGGTCCAACCGAAACGGTTTCAGCCGGTGAACAAGGACGAGGCGGGGCGTTGATAAGTAACTCCAAAAGTCCAACAAGGGGATTTGTTTCACTTCGAAGGATCTTATGTCAAAAGTATCAAAAAATTCTGGATCCCGGCCTTCGCCGGGATGACGAACCTAAGAAGGAACAACGAATCTTTTCCCTCCTTTTTCCGGTAATCTTTTTTTCGGGCACACCGTTGGATACCGGCGTTCGCCCGTATGATCAGCAAGGCTGGATTTCCCTGTGAACTTTATTCGGTTTTGTGTCGAACGTCGCGTCACCGTGGCCATGCTCACGGTGACGGTGATGATTTTTGGTGTGATTTCTTGGTTTCGGTTGGATCGAGAGTTTATGCCGGAGTTGCAATTCCCTCAGTTGACCGTTTTAACGTCTTACCCCAACGCGTCCAGCCAAGAAGTGGAAAATCTGGTGACCAAAGTGATCGAAGAATCGGCGGGGACCGTGAAAAACGTCGAGCGGATTCACTCGTCGTCCCGGGAAGGTATTTCTGTGGTGACCGTGGAGTTTTTGTGGGGCACCTCCATGGATTTGGCGTCTTTAAATTTACGGGAAAAAGTGGATCTGGCCAAGGCGAAACTGCCCCGGGACGCGGGCGAACCCCGCATCGAAAAATTCAACCCTTTCGCGTTGCCCGTCATCACCCTCAGCCTTTCCGGTCCTTTGGAAGACCACGAACTGTTGTTGTTGGCCCGGCGACCCGTGGGGGAAATTTTAGAGAAAACCCGAGGCGTGGCCGCCGTGTCCATCGCGGGCGGGCGGGAACGAGAAATTTTGGTGGAATTGGATCAATCCCAATTGGCTTCTCGGGGGTTGCCGATCCTCGACATTGGGCAGGCCATTTCCCGGGCGAACATCACCTACCCGGCGGGAAGTGTGAAGGACGACACCTACGACTACGTGGTTCGTGTTTTGGGCAGTTTTGATAACCCAGAGTCTTTGGGGAATACGGCGGTGTTGGTGGATCGAAACAGGTTGTCCAGCGGGTTAAGTCCCGCGGAAATAAAACGGAACAAACAGCGAGGCCCCTCTTCGACCCAAGCCCCCCAGACCGTGCCCCTTTCGGCCGTGGCCCACGTGAAAGACACCTTTGCCGATCCCACCAGTTATTCCCGGTATGATGGTCGCCCCACCGTGTCCTTATCTATTCTAAAGCAGGCCGAAGGCAACGTGGTTCGCACGGCGGACGAAGTGAAAAAGAAACTGCCGGACATTCGAGCCAAATTGCCGAAGGGTGTTTCTTTGGACGTGGTTTACGATCAGTCGCTTTTTATCACATCGGGTATCCATGGCATGATTCGTGACGGGTTGGTGGGGGCGGTGTTGGCCTTTTTTGTGCTCCTGATATTTCTGGGGCGTTGGTGGGACGCGGTGGTGGTGAGTGTGGCCATTCCCGTTTCCCTTCTGGCCACGTTTTTCCTTTTGGACGCTTCGGGCCTAACGATCAACACCGTCACCTTGGCAGGGTTGGCCATTGGCATCGGTATGTTGGTGGACGGGGCGATTGTGGTGCAAGAAAACATCGCTCGTGAGAGAGGGTTGGGAAAAGATTGGACCGAGGCGGCGGTGATCGGAACGAGCGGTGTTGTGGGGCCTGTGACGGGGTCTATTTTAACCACGGTCGCGGTGTTTTTGCCTTTGGTTTTTGTGTCGGGCGTGGTGGGGCAGGTTTTTCAGGGGCTTTCGTGGTCCGTGGTGTTTTCTCAAACAGTGTCTTTGGTTGTGGCTTTTACGGTGGTCCCTATGCTGGCCGGCGTGGCCCCCCGCTGGGGTGAACGTCCGATTCGGTGGGTGGCCCCCATGGTTCGTTGGTTTCAGCCCGCGGGTAAAGCCTACGATCGTTTGCTCACCCGCGTCTTGGCTCGTCCCGGCCAAGCCTTGGGCGTGACGCTGGTGGTTTTTGTGGTGAGCGTGGGGGTTTTGTTCCTCATGCCTCGCTCTCTCTTCCCCCATGTGGACGGTTCCGAACTTCAATTGCGTTTAGACTTGCCGGCGGGTACCCCGTTGGAAAGAACCGACGCCGTGTGTCGGCGGGTGGAATCGGTTTTAAAACAGAAAGAAATTTTGCACCTGTCGTCTTTGGTTGGGTCCACGCCCCAAGAAGGTCTCCAACCTCTGGGGGCCCATCAGGCCCGGATCGTGGTGGCGTTGGACCCGGATCGAAACCGTTCCACCTCGGACGTGACGACGGACATTGTGGGGGCTTTCAACAAACTCAACATCCCAGACGCTCGGCTCTTTGTGTTCGAGCAGGGGGGGACGTTTTCGTTTTTAGGGGGAGCGGGGGCGGCCGTCACCGTGGAAGTGAAAGGGTCCGATTTAAACCGCTTGGAGAAAACGGCGGAAAAAATTGCCGAGCGATTAACGTCCGTGCCGGGGTTGTTGAACGTGCGGGCGGCCCTCAGCGAATCGTCCCCGGAGCTTCAATTGGTTGTGAAACGCGACGCTCTGGCGGATTTTAGTTTGTCCGTGGCGGACATGGCCGAGGCCACGTTGATGGGGTTGAAAGGAAAAGTGGTGTCGAAATTTCGAGAGGCCGGAAAAGAAATTGATATCCGCGTTCGTTTGCGTCCCGAAGACCGGGAGAACCCCTTGGCGGTGGAATCTCTTCTTTTGCAAAGTCCTTTGGATGTGTCTGTTCCCTTAGGGGCCGTGGCTTCTTTTAAGAAGGGCCGTGGCCCCAGTGAAATCATTCGTTACGATCAGGAACGGACCGTGCTGGTCACGGCAGATCTCGCCGGGCGATCCATTGGCAAGGCGGCGTCGGACATTGAAAAAGAACTGAGCGTTTTTAACGATCAAAAAGATCTGTCCGTTCGTTTGGCCGGGGAATCGGCCCGCATGGCCGAATCGTTTAACAGTTTAAAACTGGTGTTGATCCTCTCCATCGTGTTCGTTTTTATGATCATGGCGGGCCAGTTTGAAAGTTTGTGGCAACCCTTTTTGATTTTGTTCACCATCCCTCTGGCCCTCATCGGCATGGCCCCGGCCTTGCTGATTCGAGGCATGGAACTGAGTGCCATGGCGGGGATGGGGGTGATTTTGTTGGGGGGGATCGTGGTGAACAACGGCATCGTTCTGATTGATTTTGTGAACGTGAGTCGGGCCCAAGGGTTGCCTCTTAAAGAGTCCCTGCGGGCCGCGTGTCACACACGAATCCGTCCTATTTTGATGACGGCCGTGACGGCCATTTTGGGGATGTTGCCTTTGTCTTTGGGCCTTGGAGAAGGGGCGGACATGCAGGCCCCTATGGCGGCTGTTGTGGTGGCGGGTTTGTTTGTCTCCACCCTGCTTACCCTTGTTGTTTTGCCCGCCCTCTTTTTGATTACCGAAGAGCGTTTGTTCAATCCCGTCGCTCGCCGGGCCTTGTGGGATAAGTTCCGGGGGAAACGGGGCCGGCCTTGACCGTCGCCCAACTCATCCACTTAACGATTTTCGGTCTGAGCCTCTCTCTGTTGGCTCGCCGTTTGCCCCGACTGGCCATGGAACACCCCATCAAACTGATGATGGTGATGGCTTCTGTGGTTTTGTTTGGTTCCATGGCCCTCTGGCGGTTGCCCGTGGAACTGATGCCGAACACCGCCTACGGCAACGTCACCGTGTTTGTGGACGTGCGTGGGGGAATGCCCCCGCCCGAGGTGGAACGGTTGGTCACCAAACCCGTGGAAGAAGCCATGGGGTCCGTGTCTCATTTGCGAAACTTGGTGTCGTCTTCCAAAAAAGATCGGTCCGTGGTCACCTTGGAATTTGAGCCGGGCCGGGACATGGATTTGGCCGCCTTGGAAGTGCGAGAAAAATTCCTGCGGGTCAAACCGAAACTTCCCCCTGAAATCGAACGTCCCATCATCGCCCGCTACGAAGAAGCCGACGCCCCCATCCTGATCGCCGCTCTCACCTCGGACACCCTCACGCCCGAAGACCTCCGGCGTTTGGTGGACGCGACGTTGAAAGAAAAAGTGATGAGGGTGGATGGGGTGGCTAACGTGGAGGTGGGCGGGGGGCGGGAACGAAAAATTGTGGTGAATTTAGATCGTCAGCGTCTGGCGGCCCTGGCCTTGCCCATTAAACGGGTGTCGGCGGTGTTGGAACGCAACAACCTTATTTTGCGTTCGGGCGACGTGACCGGATCCCCCACGCTGTTGTTGGGGGTCCGCACGTTGGGGGCTTTTCAAACGGTCCAAGACATTCGAAAAATGACCATCGCCGTTTCTCCAAACGGCGGTCGCGTGCGGTTGGAGGACGTGGCGGAGGTGACCGATTCTTTTCTGGAATCCGAAAGTTATTCCCGTTTAAACGCTCGGGCCGCGGTCACGCTTTACGTGCAAAAAGAAACCACGGCCAACACGGTCCGGGCCGCGGGGCGGGTGTTGGACGTGTTGAATGAATTTCGTAAGGATTTACCCGCCGGTGTGGAATTGTCCGTGATCTCCAATCAGCGGACGTCCATTTTAGACGCGGTGAATTCCGTCAAAATGACGTTGTTGATTGGGGTGGCTTTGGTGGTCCTTGTCTTACCTATTTTTTTAGGGAAAACCCGGGGGACTCGCTGGGCGTCCGGGGGGTTGTTGTTCTTTTTAATGGCTGGGGTGGTGGTGACCGGTTTTTTAGGAGGATCTCAAAATGTTTTAGCGGTTCCGGCCTTGTTGGTGAGTTTAACCGCCGTTGGGTTGGCTTTTCGTCGGCCGGACATGCGCACGGCGTTGGTGGTGGCTTTATCTATTCCGGCGTCGGTTTTGGTCACGTTGGTTTTCATGTACGCCGAGTCGGTTTCTTTAAACGTGATGTCGTTGTCGGGTTTGTTGTTGGGGATTGGTTTGTTGGTGGACAACGCGGTGGTGGTGATTGAAAATTACGACCGGCTGATGGCCGAAGACCCCACTCGCTCCCAGTCCCAAGCCATGGCGTTGGCCACGGACGAAATGGTCACGCCGATCGTGTCCGGGACTTTAGCCACCGTGGTGGTGTTTCTCCCTTTTTCATTGTTGCAAAAACAAACCCAACTTCTTTTTTCTGGGATTGCTTTTACGGTGACGGTGTCCCTCTTTTCGTCCCTGTTCGTTTCGCTCACACTCATCCCCGCCTTGGGATCTCGAATCAACCCCCTCGCTTTCAAACTCTCAGGTCTTGACCGTTGGGTGGATAACCTGATTCTTTGGATTCATGAAAAGATCGTCGTCCCGGTAAAGACCAGAACCCAATCCGTGTTCGTCCTTTTTGCTAAAACTGAAACTCAATCCACACCCGTCATTCCGGCGAAGGCCGGAATCCAGCCGTGCACTCGACAAAACGGTTGTCGAGAAAAGGGGAAAACGAGCTTATTGTCCCTTCGTTTCGTCATTCCGGCGAAGGCCGGAATCTATTGGTTTTTAATGTTTTTGACTGAAGCTCGTTGGAAGTTTTTTCCGTTTCTTGAACGAACATTTTACAGACTTCCAAGAAACTCCAGTCAAAAACATCAAAAAATACTGGATCCCGGCCTTCGCCGGGATGACGAGCCTAATAAGGAGGAACGAGTTCTTTCCTTTTTAATTTGCTTTTTTCTCATGGGTGTTTTACTCGTAAAACTTTTTTTGACGTCTTCTTGGTGGGGGGCTGTTCAGTCCGTGTCCGCGGTTGTTTTTGTGGCGACGGGGTTGGTTATGGCTCGTCATTACGGGCCCTCGTTGAAATGGTGTTTGGCCCATCGGCGGGCGGTGCTGGGAACGGTGGGTGGGTTGTTTGTTTTGGCTCTGGCGGTGTTTCTCTTTGTTTTGCCCCGGGATTTTATGTCCGCTTCGGAACAGAGCGAGTTCGTTGTGTTTGTGGAACTGGACACAGGCGTTCGATTGGATATTTCCAACCGCGTCGTTCAAGAAGTGGAAAAAACCGTGAGAGATCTTCCGTCCATCAAGGGGGCGGTGAAACACGTGTCGTCCCGGGTGGAGGGGTGGTCGTCGAAAGTGTATGTGACGCTGAACGATCGGTCCACCCGTTCCCTCACCACCCGCCAAGTGATCGCCGAGGTTCGACCGGCCGTGACGAAAGTTTTGGAAGCCTATGAGAAAGAGTACAAAGCCTTTTGCTATTTTTCCGAGCCCATGGCCGGCAAGGAATTGTTTGTTGAACTGTTTGGACACGATTATGATCTTTTGGCCCAGTTGGCCATGGACATCGCGGGGCGTTTGGGAAAATTGCCGATGCTGTCCGATGTTAAAATTCGTTACCGGCCCGGGCGTCCCCAGTTGTCCGTCACGGTGGAACCCCAACGGGCGGCGTTGTTTGGGTTGGACACTCAAGAAATATCCGAACAACTCCACGCCCAAACGCGAGGTTTGCGGGCGTCCACTTTTTACGACAAGGCTCAAGAAGTGGAAACCGTGGTGCGATTAAACCCCGCCCAACGGGAAACCGTGGCCCAACTGAAAAATCTGATTGTTTCGTCCCCCACGGGGGAACAGGTTTTTGTGGAAAACACCGCCACGGTGAGAGCGGACTTGTCCCCGTCGGAAATTTGGCACCGCAACCGATCCCGCGTGATTCAGGTGTCGGCCAACTTGGGGTCGTCCTCGCTGGAAACCGCCGCCAAAGCCGTGAAGGGTGTTTTGGCCGGTGTTTCTTTTCCCACCGACTACTACGCGGACATCGGGGGTCAATACGAAGAAATGGTTCAATCCAATAGGGATTTTTGGAAGGCCTTGGTGTTGACGATTTATTTGATTTTTATGGTGTTGGCTTGCCAGTTCGAATCCGTGCCCCGCCCCCTCGTGATTATGGCCGCGGTTCCTCTTTCGGTCATTGGGGCCGTGGCCGTTCTGGTGTTGTGGGGGACCACCGTCACGATGGGAGTTTCGGTGGGCCTTCTGATGTTGGGGGGGATTGTGGTGAACCACAGCATTATGTTGCTGGACCGTATTTTGGTGTTGAAGGCCCAAGGCGGTTGGCCAGACGAACGGGAACGGATGGTGGAGGCCGGTCGTCAACGGTTACGGCCTATTTTTATGACCACCGCCACCACGGTGCTTGGTC
>Ga0247839_1009158_pt1 | contig 10056 bp, 11 predicted proteins | sample LaCruzMarch2015__6_FD_192405 | JGI IMG/M metagenome (GOLD analysis project Ga0247839, IMG submission 192405) | Freshwater microbial communities from meromictic Lake La Cruz, Castile-La Mancha, Spain - LaCruzMarch2015_16m | ecosystem: Environmental > Aquatic > Freshwater > Lake | place: Spain...
GGTTGCGATGTAGAGAAGTCAGCGAAAAACGGCCGCGCACTGGCCGGCCTTGATCATGGTTCCGGCCACGCGGCCCCGTAGGGTGGACAAGCGCAGCGCAGTCCACCAGCGGCGGCGCGGGATTCGGTGGACTGCGCTATCGCTTGTCCACCCTACGGCCGGAGCGATGACCATGGCCCACTGGCCATGTGCCAGGAAGCACTGCGGAAAATGCTACCTCCACTACAGTGACGGCTTGTTGATCTGGCGGTAAGTCGCTGATTTATAGATGTCGCGGCTAAAGTCGGCCAAGATAAGGGGCCAAAGATAAGGGGCCAGGCTCAATTAAATCGGTCGAGCAGAGAAAAAGTTAATTGAGTCCGGCTCCTTATGCTCTCCAGTCAAGCGGCTAGTTCGATGTAGTCGACTGCGCTGGTTGGCTCTGGAATGGGTATTCCATCCTCACGAAGCCCATCAATGTGAAAAACGATGGCATCCCGAATCTCTGCCCGAACTTCTTCGACCGTGTCACCCGTTGCGACACATCCTGGAAGAGCAGGAACATAAGCCGAAAAATTCCCTTCAGCTTTCTCGATTACTACAGCATATTGCATCTTAAACCTCACCGCTTCAGTCCGGCTTGTTTGAGGATACTCGCCTGCGTGCCTGGGGCCAAGTCATCGCTCGGCTTTCCGGGAACAGTCACCCGGCCTTGCTTCGACAGAAAATCATTCATCAAGACAGCCGCCGATCACCGATGTGTCTGTGTAAACTTTTTATTTTCTCGCTGGCCAGTAGGCCAGCACGCCGGAAACCGTGCTCGCGCCTTCTCCCTACTACATCAAACGGTCACACCAATACCTTGGCCGCCGTCTCAGGTCGGAGACTGCAACGACCTGTAACATCTGGCCTTTGACCCGATAGATAACCCCAAATGGAAACCGCCTCACGAGCAGGCGGCGCGTGCTCATCGAACAGGGGCTACCAGCCTCGGGAAAGGCCATCGCCAAGGATATGGCTCGGTAAACTTCTTCGGCCAGTTCGATGCCAAGGCCCTGTTGGCACGATTCGTAATAGGCGACCGCTTGGTCGAGCTCGGTCTCGGCCGCGTCGTGGAGAAAGAACTTCATCCCCGATATTTCGCGCGCAGTCTGCTGAACGCTTCCTCTCCATCGATCAAGGTCGCATCGCCAGACTCGATTTGCGCTACGCGACGCTCCGCCTCATCCATCCAGATGCGCTCGATCTGCGGATCGATGGGTGAGTTCAGGCTGCCGAGAAGCACATCGACGAGCGCAAGCCGCTGCTCGACCGGCAGTGCCAGAGCATCATCGAAAACGCGGGCCGTGCTGATACCCATCATCGTCACCTCGCCACTTCGTGTTACTCGCGAACCTTGGTCGGCCCGCTCGGCGCCCCCCCGAGAGCACCAAATTGGCGCGTAGCGTGGGCCTTAGTTTCCAGAGTACTCCAAGAGGAAGGATTATGTCCAATGGAGATACAGTAGAGATAGGGGGCCAGCCTCAATTAAATGGAAAGACAAGGGGCCAGGCTTGGAAAAATAAGAGGCCAGGCTTAATTAAATCGGGCAAGCAAGAAGAACTTAAGTGAGTCGGAGAGTAAGCCGGGTTCTTGCCGTCACTTAGAAGCTGTCCATTTTCTACTTCCCGATTGTTGGCCGGCGCTGGCATTCAAAGCGGGAAGCAATTGAAGGACTCGCCCAGGGCGCTCAAGCAGCAAGCTTTGTAAGCGCATCATGCAGACGCATGGCAGTGGCATCGCGTATTGCGATTAGCTCGAACCAGGATGAGGGGTAAAGATAATCTTCTCCAGACTCATCGATAATCCGCACCATTCCATTTCCCGCATCTTCGTCTACGAGCTCGTAAAGGCGACCCAACGAGATATCTTCCGTAGAAAAATCACCAAGATCATTTTTTTCTAGACAGACGACAAATTTTATAGCCATTTTTTCACCTTCAGCTTGACTTTGCCTATTCCATGAGCCTCATACCAGTGGATTTCCGCTCTTGCGATATCGCCGGAATCCAGTTCCACCATCGCGATACCTTTCTTTTTCTTCCAATTGCCATCGCCAAAGCGCTTTCTTAGGTTGCCGAGTTCTCTAATGGCGGGACCCTGAGCGATTGTTTCGACATTCGCGATTGGTCCTGCGATTCTCATTGGAATGGCACCTCACAGTGTTTCCCCACACACAACTTTTCACTTGGCCTGGCTCACGAAAATACTTGAGTTTTAAGCGGAGCCTGTCCTTGATGACCTATTTATACGTCTCTCATGTCAGATTTCGGTTGAGCCGTGGCAGGTAACCGGTCGGGTGTTCTGGTAAACTAGGGCCATGCGAGACTACCGACTCAACCCAGCCGAACTTGCGGAACTGCGTGCTGCGCACAGCGCTGCCCGTGCGGTGCGCGAGGCGTACCGGATCAACGCCGTGATCCTGCTCGGCGACGGGTGGAAGCCGGCCGAAGTTGCCGATGCCTTGCTGATCGATCCCGACACGGTCCGCGACTACTTCAAGCGGTACAAGAAGACCGGTATCGACGGCTTGCTGCGGATGAGCTACGTCGGGAGCGAAGCGCTCCTCAATGCCACGCAGTTGGCGGAACTGGACCTTCATCTTCAAAGCCACCTGTACCTGACGGCCGAGGCGGTTGCCCGCTTTGTGGAGGAACGCTGGCAGGTCCGTTACACGCCGAGCGGGATGACGGCGGTGCTTCACCGGCTGGGCTATGTCTATAAGAAGGCCAAACTCGAACCGGGCAAGCATCCGGCACCCGAGGTTCAGGAAGCCTTCGTCGAGAAGTACGAGAACATAAAGAAAAACAAGGACGAAGGTGATGTTGTCTTGTTCATGGACGCCACGCATCCGCAGCACAACCCGGTCATCGGATGCGGTTGGATCAGGCGCGGGAAGGAGCACCCGATCCAGAGCAACACCGGCCGGCAACGCCTCAATATCAACGGCGCGATCAACGTTGAGGCGCTGAGTGCGGTGATTCGGTTCGACGACACCATCGACGCTGACTCCACCATTGCCTTGTTCCAACAAATTGAGCAGGCCTATCCGCTGGCGCCCCGCATTGTCGTGGTTTGCGATAATGCACGGTATTATCGGTCAAAAGCGGTGACTGCTTATTTGGAGACATCGCGAATCGAATTAGAGTTTCTACCACCGTACGCCCCAAATCTCAATCTCATTGAGCGATTCTGGAAATTTTTCAAGCGCGAAGTGCTTTACAACACGTATTACGCGACGTTTGACAGCTACAAAGCAGCGTGTAAGAAGTTCTTTTCCGAACTTGATTCTTACGCGCCGCGACTGCGAACGCTTCTCACTGAGAAGTTCCAGATTATCGGGAAAGAAAAACCGAAAATCGCTATCGCTTGAGTATACATCTAATCCTATCTGCTTTAGAAATCCAAGACTCGCCTTTGTCGCCACTCCGAGGACTTGTAAATTTAATTGAGTCCGGCTCCTTATGCTCTCCAGTCAAGCGGCTAGTTCGATGTAGTCGACCGCACTGGTTGGCTCAGGAATGGGTATTCCATCCTCACGCAGCCCATCAACGTGAAAAACGATGGCATCCCGAATCTCTGCGCGAACTTCTTCGACCGTGTCACCCGTTGCGACACATCCTGGAAGATCAGGAACATAAGCCGAAAAATTCCCTTCAGCTTTCTCGATTACTACAGCATATTGCATCTTAAACCTCACCGCTTCAGTCCAGCTTGCTTGAGGATACTCGCCTGCGTGCCTGGGGCCAAGTCATCGCTCGGCTTTCCGGGAACAGTCACCCGGCCTTGCTTCGATGGGTGCTTATACTGCCGATGGCTACCACGTTGGGCCGCTAGCATCCAACCATCGTCACCAAGTAATCGAAGGATTTCGGGAACCTTCATAGGTACTCACTATTAAATGGCCCTGAACCCTTTACCCTCCCAACCGAGGAACCGGATGCGGAAGAACTGCACGCCCGTGATTGCGCCGGGTAACCGGCGTTGTTACGGCGGAGGCATTTCTTGGATTCATAATTGAGCCTGGCGCCTTTTCTCTCGTGGCGCCTTTTCTCTCGCTAAAGCGTAATGTCAGCCGAAAACGTCTGGTAGGACAATGAATACTCCTGCGCCAACGAGAACCAATATCACGCTGAGAACGATTACTTGAATCACAGCGGCAACGATAAGGGACGTCCCAAGGCTAAAAAAACGATTGGAAATCAGAAGGGTGCCCTGATAGGGAGTGCTTAACCATGATTGCGAAAAGATGTCGGCGGGCTCCGATGCAAAAACAGTAATATCCTTCTTAATAGAAACATTTGCTTGAGGAAAGTGCTTCACACCGTTTTTTAGGCTACGCAAGAACCCTGAATTCTTGTGAAACTTTCCAATAACAAGGATTGATCGCTCAGGGTGCGATGGGTCAGCCTGAGCAATTCGTCCATTTAGGATGCGTGCACCAAGAAAAACCCCGTCGTCTGCTTCTTTCGTGCTCCATTCGGTGACCGTGATTGCGCTAAGAGTAACTGTTTTCCCGACGAATTTTTTAGCCTGCGCCGAAATTTCGTCAGTGGTTATTGCGCGGAAATCAAAAACACCAAACCAGAGGTTCAGCCCAACAATTAGCGTGACGACAATTAAGGAAAGAGTTTTCATGAGATTTGGATACTTGTGAGAGCGCCTAACGAATAAGCTTTTATTTGACTAATCCGATCCTGACACGGCAGCCCGCTGCGGGCTGCCCCGTTCTCTAGAGAAAGAGAATTGTATCCCCGAGCCCAGGGTCGCCGGTCGGCGCCGGGTGGTTTCTCAGCACAGGGGCGATGCTCGGAGCGGCGCAAAGCGGGCATCCGCGGGGGCCGCAGGGCTGACACGAAGGCGATTTGGAGGCGATTGTAGACCATTTTTCAGCGTGGAGGCGAGCGCAGTCGCAGACTGCATGCGGCCTGTCCAGCGTGACGGGTGAACCCTGGGGCTTAGGCGGGGGCAGGCGCGCTCATCACCCCCTGGGCACGCCGCCGCGGGGCCATGTGCAGGGTCAGATGCAGCCGTCCCTGACGGCAGGTGGGGCACGGGTAGCCGTTAAAGAGTGCCGTGGCGTGCGGTGCGGTGGCGGGTTCCGGCGCCGGGGCGGCGAGGACCGTGATCACCGGGTCAGGTCGCAGCCCGGGCGGCGCCCGCGGCCGTCAGGTGTTCCAGATAGGTCCGGGAGACGGTCGAGAGCTGCTTCCCCGTCGGGTAGACCGCGTACCAATGGCGCAGCAGGGGGAAGCCCTGCACGTCCAGGATGGCAAAGGCGCCGGATGCGACGTCCAGCGCCAGGGTGTGTTCCGAGAGGCGGCGCGGCATTCGGTGGACTGCGCTGTCGCTTGTCCACCCTACGGCCGGAAAGATGATCAAGCCCGTCCGCGGCGACCTTCGGTACACCCGCCCATCATAATGCAGGGCCATGGTCGTGCGCCGCCGCGGCCTGGGCGGCACCCGCGGCCGTCAGGTGTTCCAGAAAGGTCCGGGAGACGGTCGAGAGCTGCTTCCCCGTCGGGTAAACCGCGTACCAGTGGCGCAGCAAGGGGAAGCCCTGCACGTCCAGGATGGCAAAGGCGCCGGATGCGACGTCCAGCGCCAGGGTGTGTTCCGAGAGCACCGACAGCCCCAGGCCGCCGGCCACCGACTGCTTCACCGCCTCATTGCTGCCGAGCGTCATACGGACCCGCGGGCGCAGCCGGTGGGAGGCGAAAAAATCCTCGGCGGCCAGCCGGGTACCGGAGCCCTGCTCGCGCAGGATGAAGTTCTCGCCTTCCAACCGGGCGGGATCGACCGCGCGCAATCCGGCCAGCGGGTGGTCGGCCGGGGCCAGCATGACCAGCGGGTTGTCCATGAAGGTCTGGACGACCACGCTGAGCCCCTCGGGTACCCGCCCCATGATGTAGAGATCGTCCTGATTCCGCACGAGCCGGTCCAGGATCTCATCCCGATTGATGACCTCCAGTGCCACCTCGATGCCGGGGTGCGCACGGCAAAATTCCCCCAGCAGTCGCGGTACCAGGTACTTGGCCGTGCTGACCATGGACACCCGCAGGCTGCCGCGCTCCAGCCCCTGGGTCTCGGCCAGGTCCGTGGCCAGTTGGGCCAGACGGCTCAGGATGTCGCGGCTGGCCGCGTCCACCAGCCGCCCGGCTTCGGTCAGAAAGAGCCGCTTGCCGATCTGTTCGTGCAGGGGCAACCCGACCGCTTCCGTCAGTTGCTTGACCTGCACAGAGAGGGCCGCGGGCGTCAGGTGCAGCTCCTCGGCCGCCCGGGTCATGTTCAGATGACGGGCCAGTACCGGGAAGCTGCGGAGTTGGTGGAGGGTGGCGTGGCGCAGTGTCATCCGGATCGATCCTCACGTGTTAATCCGCGTTCGGCGCGAAATGTGTAATTTTCATGGTGTGTTCGGCCTTGGGGATTTCACCAACCTCGGTGGAGACGCGGTTTAGCTAAACGTAATCTTAAGATCTATTTGCTTAACTTGAAGCATCGCGGACTCTAACCTTGCGCCATCCCGCTCCTCCCCGGCGGGCATCCGCCAGTGACCAAACTCAGGAGACCGCGATGGCTGTGAAGAAATATGAGGCCGGCGTAAAGGAATACCGGCACACCTACTGGGCGCCGGAGTATCTACCCCTGGATTCCGACATCCTCGCCTGCTTCAAGATCACCCCCCAGCCCGGGGTGGATCGGGAGGAGGCCGCCGCGGCGGTGGCCGCCGAGTCCTCCACCGGTACCTGGACCACGGTCTGGACCGACCTTTTGACCGACATGGACTACTACAAGGGCCGGGCCTACGCCATCGAGGATGTGCCGGGCGACGATACCTGCTTCTATGCCTTCATCGCCTACCCGATCGATCTGTTCGAAGAGGGCTCGGTCGTCAATGTGTTCACCTCGCTGGTGGGTAATGTCTTCGGCTTCAAGGCCGTGCGGGCCCTGCGGCTGGAGGACGTGCGCTTTCCGCTCGCCTATGTGAAGACCTGCAACGGCCCGCCCCACGGCATCCAGGTCGAGCGCGACAAGATGGATAAGTACGGCCGGCCGCTGCTCGGCTGCACCATCAAGCCTAAGCTGGGACTCTCCGCCAAAAATTACGGCCGGGCGGTCTACGAGTGCCTGCGCGGCGGTCTGGACTTTACCAAGGACGACGAAAACGTCAACTCCCAGCCCTTCATGCGCTGGCGTGACCGCTTCCTGTTCGTGCAGGACGCCATCGAGACCGCCGAGGCCGAGACCGGCGAGCGCAAGGGGCATTATCTGAATGTGACAGCCCCGTCGCCGGAGGAAATGTACGAGCGGGCCGAGTTCGCCAAGGAACTCAAGAGCCCGATCATCATGCACGATTTCCTCACCGGCGGCTTCTGCGCCAACACCGGACTGGCCCGTTGGTGCCGCAAGAACGGCATGTTGCTGCACATCCACCGGGCCATGCACGCGGTGGTCGACCGCAACCCGCACCACGGCATCCATTTCCGCGTCCTGGCCAAGGCCCTGCGGCTGTCCGGCGGCGATCACCTGCACACCGGCACCGTAGTCGGCAAGCTGGAAGGCGACCGTGAGGCCACCATCGGCTGGATCGACTTGTTGCGTGAGTCTTTCGTACCCGAGAACCGCGCCCGCGGCATCTTCTTCGATCAGGACTGGGGCTCCATGCCGGGTGTCTTCGCCGTCGCGTCCGGCGGTATCCACGTCTGGCACATGCCGGCCCTGGTGGCGATCTTTGGCGACGACGCCGTGCTTCAGTTTGGCGGCGGCACCCTGGGGCATCCCTGGGGCAACGCGGCCGGCGCCGCGGCCAACCGGGTCGCCCTGGAGGCCTGCGTCGAGGCCCGTAACCGCGGTGTCGCGGTGGAGAAGGAAGGCAAGGCGATCCTCACCAAGGCGGCGCAGAGCAGTCCGGCGCTCAAAATCGCCATGGAGACCTGGAAGGAGATCAAGTTCGAATTCGACACGGTCGACAAGCTCGACGTGCAGAACCGCTGATTCCATTCACCACGACTGATCAGGTAACCACCATGGCCGACATGCAGGACTACGAATCGACCCCCAAATACGGCACCTTCTCCTATCTGCCGGAATTCACTGCCGAGCAGACCCGGGAGCAGATTGCTTTCATTATCAGTCAGGGCTGGAATCCGGCCATCGAGCACGTGGAGCCCCACCGCGCCGGAAAGTATTTCTGGTACATGTGGAAGCTGCCCATGTTCGGTGAGCAATCGGTGGATCGGGTCCTCGGTGAAATCGAGGCTTGCCACCGTGCCCATCCCGCCAACCATGTGCGGCTGATCGGCTACGACAACTTCTCCCAGAGTCAGGGGCTGCAGTTCGTCGTCCACCGCGGCCGGTAAATCCGCCGACAGCTTGTTCCGTTGCCGATCCCTCTGGTTCGGCCGGTCCGCACCATACACGAGGGAGATTTGAACATGTCTGGTCCCACGCCCACCACCGCGCTGAGCGGCAAGGCGCTGGCGCTGGCGCGACGCCGCGACCAGGCGCAGCGCGGCGGTCGCGCCCAGTCCTCGTCCGCCGGGGCGCGCAACGCGCCCAGGGCGGCGGCATCGGTGCGTCCCGAACCCGCTTCCAGGCCAATCGGCGTCGATCCAGTCACTGCACCGGCTCCGGTGCAGACCTTCGACGCGCCCGTCGGCCTGGCCCCGGCGTCCCCGAGCGCGGTGCCGTCCGGAGTGTCAGCGGGCGGGGCGACCAATGGCCGTGATCTTGCCCGCGCACGCCGGGCAGCGCAGGCGCGGGCCGGTGCTCAGGGGATGCCTTCCCGTCCGGCCCGGCAGCGCGGCGGCACAACCGCATTTGCCAGATCCTCCCTGGCGGCGCCTCTGGTGGCCCCGGCGGCGCTGAGCGAATCAGGCAGCGTCGATGCGGAACCGGCCGGCAGTGGGGGACCAGACACCGGGGAAGCGGATCAGATCCTGGACGCCATTTGCTCGCTGGTCGAGACGTCTTCGGAGGATGAGGGGTTGCCCGCCTCAGTCCGCGAGCTGTGCCGCGAGCGTCGCCGGAACCTCTCCCACCGGGGTCAGGCCGCCCTGCCCGCCAGCCCGCGCGGCCTGGCCGCAGGGCGCGGGTCCGCCCGGATCCGCCCCGGTGCGGCCGGGCCCGCGGTGTCCGTCCGCGATCTGGCCCGCCAGCGGCGGGCCGAGTTGGGCAAGAACGGCCGCGGCACGCCGTCCGACTATCGGCCCAGCGGCCGGGTGCGCCCGCCCGCCCCGGCCAAGGTCGCGCTCGGCACCACACTCTCCGGCAGCCCCGTCACCGGGACCCTGGTGGAACGCAACCCGAAGGTCACCGGCAATGAGCCCGGCACCTGCCGGGTGATCACCGGCACCGAATACATCGGCGCCGAGCAGTTCGACCAATTCTGCGGCACCCGGCCGCTGCCCCCTGTCCCCAAGGTCGGCGTGAGCGCGACCAGCCAGGGCCAGCGGATGACCGGTACCGAGGTCGGCCGCTCGCCGCGCGTGACCGGGGACGAGTCCGGGGCCTGCCGTTCGGTCACCGGGACCGAGTACCTGGGGAGCGAGGCCCTCGCCGATTTCTGCCCCAGCAGCCCCGGCAACACGATGCTGCCCGCGCGCCCGGCGAAGGTCGCCGTGGGTGTCACCGAGCGCAAGGGTCTGGTCGTCACCGGCACCGATGAGGCTCGCGCCGGGGCGGTGACGGGTGCCGATGCCGGGGCACGGCGCGCCGTCACTGGGTCGCAGTACGCCGATGCCGGGCTGGCCCGTTTGACCATCAACGGCCCGCCGTCCAAGGTCGCGCTGACGCACACCCTGGCGGGCCGCCCGGTGTCGGGCACCGAGGTCGGGCGCTCGGTCAAGGTCACCGGTGATGAGGCCGGTGCCTGTCGGCCGGTGTCGGGGACCGAATATCTGTCCAACGAACAGTTCCAGACCATCTGCCGGACCCGTCCGGAACCGCCCCCGCCCAAGGTCGGCGAGGACAGCAGTCGTGCCGGTCAACGAATCACCGGTAACCTGGTGGATCGTTCGCCCAAGGTGACGGGGAACG
>Ga0247839_1009172_pt1 | contig 10042 bp, 11 predicted proteins | sample LaCruzMarch2015__6_FD_192405 | JGI IMG/M metagenome (GOLD analysis project Ga0247839, IMG submission 192405) | Freshwater microbial communities from meromictic Lake La Cruz, Castile-La Mancha, Spain - LaCruzMarch2015_16m | ecosystem: Environmental > Aquatic > Freshwater > Lake | place: Spain...
CGTATAGGCTTCGAGGGTGGCACCACCGGAGTCAAAGCCAGTGACGCCGTGGACGCGTTCCGTGCAGCCGCCGCCGGCGGCAAGAGCGGGCTGCACTTCGAGCAACTCACCCTCGGTTACACGGGCTTGGATTTTCCAATCCGTCACTGCCTTGGAGTCTAGTCCGTCCCAACCGAACTCAGTGCGCACATACCAAATTCCAGACACCGGTTTGGACTGCTCATCCGGCGCGGTGCGAAAAAGCGGACGCCCGTTTTTCCAGATATCCACGCTATCCACTGCCGCGACTGCCTGGACGTCATAATGAAATGTGCGCTGCGCGGCAGGCGGCAGAATGTCGCCCATCATGCCCTCTTCCGCGCTGAATCGGACAAGGATGCGGTCGCCCGAAACCGCATAGGTGTGACGCGCACGGAGTGCGGCAAAAATCTGTTCACGGGTCAATGCCTCCGCCCAGATGCCCGCCAGTCCCTCGCCGTAGCTGCCCGGACACCCCCAATGATTGTCTGTGGAGCCCACCAGGCCCGCGATCCCGCCGCGTTTCCAGTGTTCGATGACGGTCTGCGAACGCTCGGCTCCCCCCATCGAGTGCCCCCACATCGCCAGGTGCGAGTCCGCCTCGATCGAATTGCCATGCTCGGAAAACCCGTCCACGACCGGCGATACATCGGAGCACCACGTGTGCCAGTTCGCTCCGCGCCACCCCTGCTTGTACGCGAGATGATGAGGAATCAAAAGCGCCCCGGTCTGGCGGGCGAAATTTTGGAGTTCACCAAGTGTCTCAGCACGGCAAATCTCGCCGTCCGCGCCCGGCAGCAGCACATGGTAGTCTCCGTAGTGGCTCGAATGCCATTCGAAGGCCACGAAAGCAGCCAAGTGCCCCGGCTGGTTGGCCCGGTTGGCCGCCTCGCGCACCTCATTCCAGCGGGCAAGCACGCGGTCGAATCCATCGCGGTGCTTTTGCGCCACCTTCGGATCGTCCTGCGGAAGATCATGCCACCAGGCGTGCGGAGTGAAGGCATACACATCGAGCATCGCGCCCCGTGCCAGGGCATAGGAGCGTTCCAAGGACCCCTTGCCGTAACCCACCTCATTGTGGTTGTGCAGATCACCCCAGAATGGACGCGGGAATGTTTTCAAACCAGTCGGGCGAACGCCGGATTATCGAGCGCACCAATCCCCCTCGCGAGAGCGCGTGTCAACAGTGGAGAGCGGATGTTTGTGAGCATGTCTTGCTTGGTCAGAGGCAGTTCCTTGCTGAAAAATCTCTTTTCCCTCCTGCAAAAGAAAGGAAAAACATTAAATACCGGTCTATATGGTTTAAATAGAATCCATCCTCCTCTGGATCGGATGTTGATGATTCTTCACGCGACCAAGGATGTCGATCTCCCCGGAAACCGCAAGGTCCATACACTTTGTTTCGCCAGCGGAGGAGTGTATCGTCAAGAACCCACATCCAGCGCCTCCAACACCATGGGCACCGTTATTTGCCAATTCGGCGGAATGTCTTCGCTGATCATGAGGGCACAGCGGGTGTTGCCGGCTGCCGCGCTGAATCTGGCAATGTGGGCTGGCAGATTCTGCGGATCCTCATACAGGCCGAGGTTGGGATGCACCCAGAGGAACTTGTCCGGCCAGCGGGAACGTGCTTCTTCGACGGTCATGTCGCCCTCGGGTGCCTCGGTGAACGAATCGATGCCATCAAAACCGAGCTGCGCGATGTCCCCGGCAATAACCCGCAACTGGCCGTCGTAGTGAACCTGCAGGCGTTTGCCGGCGGGTTTCAAGATGTCGATCATCTGGCGGTAAAGGGGCACGAGGTATTTGCGGTAAATGCCCGGGCCCATTGTGGAAATGGTGAGATTTTCCCAAAGCTTGATGTGTTCCGCCTTGCTGGCGGCGGCAGCGCGAATCTCGCGGAGCTTGATGTCGTTCATGACCTCCAGAAGCGCCATCATCTGCGGCTCTTCCGAGGCAATGTCCACCGACCATTGCTCAAGCCCCACCCAATCGACCTGCAGGACCATCAAAGGCGTGCGGCCGGAGCCGAGCCCGATAAGCTGTCCGACGGTGATCCCCCCGTCGCCGAGACGGTGCTCCGAGGCATCAAAGGCGCTGTTATCGGTGTGGACGACCACCCCTTCCAGCGCCCGGGTCATGATTTTGTAATCCTCCGGCTCCTTGATGAAGTGCTCGATCTTCCACTCGCCCTCGTAGCGCTCGCAAATCTCCCCGATATCGGTCACGAGGCATACATCGCGCTTCACGACTCCGTTTTCCTCTCGGGTCTCCTCGATGAGTTCGAAGTTCGGGTGCTCGTGCCGGACCACATTGGCGTGGTTGACGCGGCCGAGCCCGAGCCCGAAGAGAGATTCCCAAGCGATGTGGGGACGGTGTTCGACGAACCAATCATACACGGCATAAACAGGCCTTTCGACCGGGCTTCCTTCCGTGGCGAGCTCCAACCGCCGCCTGATGCTTTCAGCCATAGGCATGAAATCCTAGTCGGTGCTGCGGAAAAGACCATCCACAGAACTGCTGAAAAGGTTTCTGAAACGGTTGCCCTCCTGCGTCTTGAGGTTCAGAAGGCCAGTCCGATCTGCTCTGCGCAGGCTTGGATGGTTGGGAGGAGGACTTTTTCGGATTTGGGAGGGTTTCGGAGGCGGAGCAGGGAGCAGGTGAGGGCGGCCACGGCCTGCCCGTATCGGTCGCAAACCGGCACGCCGAGATCCATGATGCCGATGGCATAGGAGCTGTCGGCGAGTTCGTGGTTGCGGGTTCGGATTTTTTTGAGCCGGGCTTCCGGAGTTCGGGCGGTCCTTTTTTGTGGAACGATCAAGCCGTGGGCCTGAAGAATCCGGCCGGAGACGGTGTCATTGGCGTCGAGGCGGGCGCCGGTTTGGAGGCTGATCCGGACAAGGCCGCCGCCGGGGACATCGACCAGGAGGAGGGCGGCATCGCCGTCGGGGACGCAGAGGTGGATGGACTGGCTGGTGGTTCGAGCGAAGTCCTGCATGTGGGGCAACGCGGCTTGCTGGATCTGGTGGTGCGGAGGGTGGGAGACGGCCAGGCGATAGAGCAGGCCGGAAAGCGCGTAGGCCCCGGCCGGGGTGCGCTTGAGATAGCCGCGTTGCAAGAGGCAGGCCACGGGGCGCTGCACCTCGGATACGGAAAGGCCAACGCCCTGGGCGATCTGCGTGAGCGTGAGGGGTTCGCTTTGGGCGGTGATCCACTCGATGAGATTCAATCCCCGATCCAAAGCCGGCACCAGACTCGCTTTTTCGCGCATGATAAAAGTTATTGCATCTGATAATGGAAGTGACAAGATGAATCCATGTCTGACTCCCCTCCGCCTTCGTCCCCGGATGCCTCGGTTGGTTTGCCGGATTTTTGCGACGGCTATCCGGATCGTTTGGAGAAATGCTACACGGGGGCTGTGTATGATGTGCTGCGTACGATGGGGTTGCCGGAGCAGATTTTGCCGCGGACGATCCGGCCCTTGGATCCGACGCGGGCGCTGGCCGGCCGGATTTTCACGGTGAGCGGACATGCGGATTTTTCCGTGGATGGTCACACGACGCTGTTGGAGTGGACGAGGATGCTTTCGCGGGCACCGGGCAACAGCGTCGTGATCTGTCAGCCGAACGACGACACGCTGGCGCACATGGGGGAGTTGTCGGCGGAGACGTTTGTTTACAAGGGCATCCGGGGGTATCTCTGCGACGGGGGGTGCCGTGACACCGTGCGGATTTTGGAGACGGGGCTGCGGGTTTGGTTCCGGTATCACACGCCCCGCGACGTGGTGGGCCGTTGGGTGCCGGACCGCTTCGGTGAGCCGATTGTGATTGGCGGTGTGGCCATTCGCACGGGGGACTACCTGATGGCTGACCGCGACGGGGCGCTCATTATTCCTGAGGAGATTATTGAGGAAGTCACAAGCAAAGTGGAGGAAGTGCTTCGGACGGAGAACATGGTGCGCACGGCGATTTTGCAGGGAGTGGATCCGGTGGAGGCCTATTTGCAGCACCGCAAGTTTTGATGTGATGGATACGATTCAACTATCGCCGGGAGACAATATCGTTGTTTTAACCAAGAGTGTTGCGGAGGGATCGGGCGTGTCGATTGAGGACCGGGTGTTCTATCTTCCCGTTGCTCTGGGGCTTGGCCACAAGGTGGCGGCACGGGCGATCCGGAAGGGGGACAAAATCATCAAGTATGGTGCGCCGATCGGGTCGGCAACGCGGGATATCGCAGCCGGCGAGCATGTGCATCTCCACAATATGAAGAGCGACTATTTGCCGACGTTCACGCTGGAAGCCGCGCATACCTTTCACCGGACAACATGAAGACATTGACGCCGGATGCATTTTTGCGTGGAGATGGACGCAAGGGGATCCGTAACACGGTGGCAATTGTTTATCTTGTCGAGTGTGCGCATCATGTTGCCCGCGAAATCCAATATCCCTTCCGGGAGCAGGATGTGCATCTATTGGGCTTCGGAGGATGTTATCCGAATGAGTATTCGTATCGGATGCTCTGCAAGCTCTGCTCGCATCCCAATGTCGGCGCTGTGCTGCTTTTGTCGCTGGGGTGCGAGGGGTTCAACCGGCATGGCCTGCTGACCGCGATCCGCGACTCCGGCCGGCCTGCGGAGTTGTTGGTGATCCAGGAATCCGGGGGAACGCGGACGACGATCGCGACCGGACGGGATTGGGTGGAAAAGACGCTGCGAGAATTGGAGGCGACTCCCCGTGCAGCAATGGCGCTTGAGGAACTCGTGGTGGGAACGGTCTGCGGTGGGAGTGACGGCACCAGCGGGATCACCGCGAATCCGGGGATTGGCCGCGCATTTGACCGGTTGGTGAGTGATGGTGCCACGTGCATTTTTGAAGAGACCGGAGAACTCATCGGCTGCGAGCAGATCATGGCTTCGCGGGCGGCTTCGCCGGAATTGGCGGAGATTCTGACGGAATCAGTGACAAAGGCTGCGAAGTATTATGCCACGCTCGGCCATGGCAGCTTTGCTCCCGGCAATGCGGATGGCGGGTTGACGACCCAGGAGGAAAAAAGCATGGGGGCGTATTCCAAGAGCGGGTCGTCGGCGATTTCCGGCTTGATCAAACCCGGCGACGTGCCGCGCCGGGGCGGGCTCTATCTTCTGGATGTGGTGCCGGATGGCGACGTGCGGTTCGGGTTCCCGAATATCAACGACAGCGCGGAGATCGCCGAATTGATTGCCTGCGGATCGCATGTGATTCTGTTTGCCACGGGGCGCGGATCGGTCGTGGGTTCTGCCATTTCCCCGGTGATCAAGGTCTGCGCCAACCCGGAGACGTTCCGCAATCTGAGCGAAGACATGGATGTTGATGCCGGACGCATCCTGGAACAACGCGGCACACTGGATGAAGTGGGAAGTGAAATTTACGAGCAAACACTCGATACCGCACGCGGCGGCAAAACAGCGTCCGAGCGACTCGGGCATCAGGAATTTGTCCTTGGCTACAAAAGTTTCGATCCGACTGGCCCCGGATGCCACCCCACCTACCAATGAACCTGGAACTCGAAAACAAAGCTGTCATCGTCACCGGCGGAGCCAAGGGCATCGGCGAGGCCATCACCCGCACGTTTGCTGCCGAAGGCGTGCAGGTGTGCATTCTCGGACGCAACCCGGCGGAAGGAAAAGCGTTGGTGGACGAGCTGGCATCCGCCGGCCAACGCGCGGAGAGTTACCATGTCGAAATGACCGACGAATCCGGCGTGCGCGAGGCGATCTCGCAGATTGTGGCAACGCACGGGCGCATCGATGTGGTGGTCAACAACGCCGGCGGGAATGATGCCGTGGGTTTGCGCCATGAAACCCCGGAGTTTCGCGCCTCGCTGGAGAAGAACATCGTGCAATGCTTCAGCCTCGTTCACCACAGCCTCGAGGCCTTGATTGCCTCGAGGGGAAACATCGTCAACATCGGCTCGAAGTGTTCGGTCACGGGTCAGGGCGGCACGAGCGGGTATGCGGCCAGCAAAGGCGCCATGAATGCGCTCACGCGCGAGTGGGCGCTGGACCTTGGCCGTCATGGCATCCGGGTCAACTGCGTGATTCCCGCCGAGGTCATCACCCCGCTCTACGAAAGGTGGCTGGCACAGGCGCCGGATCCTGCGGCGGCACTCGCGCAGTTGAACAGCACGATCCCGCTCGGTCGCCGCACAACCACCGCACAGGAAATTGCGGATGCCGTCGTTTTTATTGCATCGCCGAAATCCTCGCACACAACCGGTCAGCTCCTCTTTGTGGATGGCGGTTATGTTCATCTCGACCGCGCCTGCACCCAACCCACCTCCCACCTGAAAACCTCATGATTGATACCCATCTTCACCTCCTTGATCGGGATCGTTTCACCTATCGTTGGACTGAAGGATTTCCTTCATTGCAGGGAGCATTTCCAATGTCACCCTACCAGGAAGCCACGGCGGGATGTGGCGTCACCGGGGCAATTTTCATGGAAGTGGATGCGGAGGAATCTGCGGGTGCTTCACACGCAGGCCGACGAGTTGTCGCAGTCGAAGCGGTTCCGGGACAATGTGGCCCGGTTGGGTGATCTCGCCAGGGTGCTGGTCGCGGCGAATTGCAACTGGGAGTAACAATCATGGTGATTCCTGCAAGGAAAGCGACTTGCGTGCCCAGGCCATCACTTTGCGCGCGTCTTCCGCGGCATCATCGGCCAATGCCCGGTCCGCCGATGCGCCGGGATACCGGAATTCGACGGCGCAGGGACCGAGCCGGGCAAGCATTTCCGCCAACCCCGGATAACCGGAAGTTCCCGGCAGGAGGCGTGCCAGCGGGGAAAGGTCATGCGTTTTGGCGAAAGGGACTAATCCGGCGGGTCAACTCAGGAAGATCACCAACATTCCGATAACCAATGCAAACATACCTGCAATGCCGATGGGGCCGAGCCGTTCCTTCCAAAAGAACAGGCCCAGAATCTGGGTGAGGATTGTAACGCTCACGGTGACAGTCGGGAAAACGATCACCGCGCCGAGGTCCTTGATGGCGAAAGCACGGGTGAGAGTTGTCAGCATGGCTGCGCCTCCGCCCAGGAAGGCGACCAACATCCACACGGGACGACCCGAGCCCGCAGAGGGAATTTTTCGGAATGTGGAAATCAGACCAACGATCACGCCGGTGGCAAGGAAGAGAAATTTGGTTTCGCGCCCTCCCAGCGATTTTGAGCTGGCTACGACAATCTCCCAAGCCCCCTGGGCGAAGAAGGCAGCGATCAGCCACCATACCCAGCGATTCATTCCCCTCACGGGCATCGATTTAGCCAGATGGTCGCGATCCACACCAAAGGAGATCAGTCCGAGCACAATGGCGGAGACTCCCAACCCCACGGGAAGTAGTTTTTGGCGGAAGGAAGGATCTCCATGGAGGAAGAGGAGTGTCAGGGAATACAGAGTCGGTAAAATCATTGCGCTGCGGATCACAGCCATACTCACCCCAAGATGTCCCTGCTGGAGGGCACGGATTGCCGCCATTCCACTGGAATATAGCAAAACACTCCCCACGATCAGGGACGGGAGCACCTCGGGAAGAATGCGGCCCGCCTCCTCCAGTGTGAAGCTTCCGGCGAGAAGACATGCTGAAATGACTCCCAGACCGAGGCGGTAAAAATAGTTCAGCTCCGCCGCAGGAGCCCCGCGGGTCGCCGCGAATTTCAACGCCAGCAAGGCAGCCAGGTTGGCGGAGATCGTTGCAATGAGAAAAAGCACAGGTCGTCTCGGGAATAAATTGGGTTTTCACGCCCAACGAAGGAATTCCATCAGAACATGCGGGAAAAGTATCCGGCACCCTCCCCGGGATGGTGCAGATTCTCCAATGCATCCCTGTATTGGGCGGCCCATTTTTGCACGGTGCGAAAGTAGAGAGCAGAATAGTGAAAGGCCGTGGTGAGACGGTTGATTTGTGCCAACTTCATCGCGTGCCTGACCGCTTTGCTTTGCGCTGGCACAGCATCAATCAGAAGTCCCGCAGCAGTCTTTCCCGCCAACAGGTAGGCGCTTCCTGCGAGATGGTAGAGCTGGGGCAACAACCGGCGAATGCCATGTCCCATGACTTCACCTTTCCAGAGCTTGACCCTCACTCCAGACACGAATTTCTCCTTCACTTCCGCCCAAAGGGCGAGGTTGCCCCGTGTTTTTCGTATCGCGGCTCGAACTCCCGCCCTGATGGGGTTTCCATGGCTGGGCAGAAGATCCGTGACGGGTGCCCGCAGTACAAGGCGATTCCGGTCGGCCAATTGCTTTCTGTTGAGCATGCTTACGGAATCCGCACTGTGGTGCAGCCGCCAAAATTCCTGTTGGGAGGATAGGAGTTCGAGGCGGGCTGCGGGCATAAGTTACGTATTAAGTCAGAGGATGTCATGTAACGTGATCATCCTCGATCATGAGTTTCGGCGGTTGCTACTTGTGAAGCTTGGCCTTGAGCTGCCGCACTTCACGTGACCAGGCGGAGAGGTCTGATTTTGATAGTGGTTTTCCGGCTGGGTCCAGGAGTGATTCAACGGAAAGCGGACAATCCGCAAGTGCTGCCAGCAGAGAAACGTCGCCCCAAGGCAGAATGCCCGGAACGAAGATGCTGTGATTCATGACGGGAGCAGATTCCCCGATCACATAGGTTGAAAGCATGTCAACCGCGGTGATTCGTGAAATCCTTTTGTCGAGAACGGCGGCGATGAGTGAGGCAAGGGACGTTTCACCAAATCCCAGGAGCTCGATAGAGCCGTGCGAACGAGCCCGAAGTGCCTTGCCGACCGCTCTCAGGTCAGCGAACCAGTTGCCAAGCATCGTTCGCCCGAGCCAGAGGGCCGATCTCGCCGCCGTGTCGAGGGCTGCCTCCGGCTGATCCCAGCAGGTCTCACCAATATCCCGGAGATCCACCAGGCAAAGGGTTTTTCCCTTCTCCAGCATCCTTTGAATCAGCGGTTGACTGAGGCAGGCGCTTTTGCCACCCGGATGCGTGGTGATGACGACACCGGGATTGGGCGGGCTCCTGCGCCCGATCAAGGTACAGGGGAGGAGAACACCGGGCTCTGATTCGATGGTAAACTTTTCAATCCAGCAGTTGTCTTCTTCAGAGTTGGAAATTGTGCTGATGCGACCCGTCCCGCAGACCGCAGGAATCCGCAAAATCGCACGCAAGTCCCGGAGCTTTGCGCTGCGTTCGAAGGTGGCGGTATTGCGCCGTTTGGTTTGGCATTCCCGGGCTCGAAGCGATACATACCCGTTCAAGGATAACACATCGGAGGGACGCGTTTTTCCCGGAAAACAAAACAACTTGCGCTCTGGATAGTTTGTTGGCGGCGGAAGCGGGCATGGCCCTCCGCTGTCTTGCATGCCCAGCCATTTCTTGAACCACCCCAGCATGTGGCTTTGCATATCCGGGAAATATCCGTGGGGAAGATTTATGGTCTGGAGGGCGATCCGGTCCTCCCTGCCAAAGAGCCTGTAAACTTGTCGGGCAGAATCATACGAACGCATGGCCTCCCGGAGATAAAAGGCGGGAATTTCCTCTTTCAAGGCGTTCAGGATCAGCAGGGGTTTCGGGGCCATCATTCGCGGGCGGATCGATCCCCAAAGCGTCATCTGTTCTGACGGATGGCCGGGCTACGACGGCCTCGTCGACGTCGGCTACGACAAACATGTGCGCATCAACAAGCAGAAATCCTTCACCCGTGGTCGCGCCCACATCAATGGCATCGAAGCCTTCTGGAGCTTCACCAAGCGCCGCCTGGCCAAATTTAATGGCGTCAAAACCAACTTTGATCTTCATCTCAAGGAGTGCGAGTGGCGCTACAACAAATCGTCTTCTTTTTTATTCAACAACCTCTTACACCTTCTAACTCATCCTTCTGATCTTCTGGTCTAGTATTACTACGTTAAGTGATATTAGGGCGGTCTACGCTTGAATCTCGTTCTGCAAAATGGGCAGCAACCGAGTGATCGAATCAATAATGGCCGGATCTTTCGGAGAACCTCCTCCCACGTGAGG
>Ga0247839_1009181_pt1 | contig 10032 bp, 16 predicted proteins | sample LaCruzMarch2015__6_FD_192405 | JGI IMG/M metagenome (GOLD analysis project Ga0247839, IMG submission 192405) | Freshwater microbial communities from meromictic Lake La Cruz, Castile-La Mancha, Spain - LaCruzMarch2015_16m | ecosystem: Environmental > Aquatic > Freshwater > Lake | place: Spain...
TATCGCGATCAGGATAATCGTCATCGATTTGCTCCCGTAACTGAACACCCGCTGCACATAGTCTCGTCATTATCTTTATAGATTGTGCTATGAGAGCAGGAGCTTAGCTTCATCGGCAGTAATGCCGAGGCGATCCAATAAGGCTGCTTTTTCGGCTGCTTTATTTAACTCACCCTGAGCTTCTTCTTTTTTAATTTGTGTAATAACTGCATCTATTTCAGATTGCGTAGGCGCATTGCCATCAAGAACATCCCACTCAATCGTTGAATAATTATTATCAACATAAGAAAATTGAGCAGTTGGTTTTAATTTTTGAATTGCTTTAGTTAAGTAAATGGACATTATGCACCTATTTCTAGCAAAGTAATTTGAGAAGGGTCTGAATTAAAAACTATTGAGCCCGCGTTAGCAGTAGCAAAAGCGCGACCTTGTGTTTTGTAGGTAGTTGAAGAAGTAGTTGCAGGTGAGTCTAAATAGGTGTAGTTAATAATACCTCTAATACCTATATTCGGTATTCCTGTTGGGCTTGCAAAAATACCCATAGCCATTTGGTTAGCTGCATCTACAACTACTATATCTGTCGCACCTCTTAAAATCTTATATGCACCAGCAGAAGGCGAAACTTCCCGATAAACATAGGCTACTTGTGAAACAATTACTAAAACTTTACTTGATGCTGATGAAGGTGTAATGGCCAAAGATAATCCTGTATCAGTAAAAGTTTCTGATGCAACTGTTGTTTCTGTTGAATATGTCGCGCTTACGACCTGCAACACTTTTCCACCAGCAGGCGCAGCCCATTTCAGACCTGTCGGAGAAACTGAACTATCCGCTACAAAATGGGGAATGTTCTTGGAACAATCTCTAAGGATTGTGGTTGACACCAGAATAATCCCTATGTTAAAGTGGTTCCTATGAAGAAAATACCGCTAGAAACAATGAAAGAAAAGCTACAAGCACGCTATGAATCACAGGGATATGCTGAGGCCCTGTTTAGAAATGACTTCAACCTACTGCTACGCCTTGGTGTTCACCCAGAAGTAGCTACCGTTGAGGATCTGCAACGACTCATTATGGGAGTCAAGGCCACATCAACTAAGGGAACTTACGCAGCTCGCATTAGAAGTATCTTTAAGGCTCTGCGAAAGATGGGCCTGATAGAAAATGAAGCTGACCTAGACCTACCTGCTGTACGCAAGGCAAGAGGATTACCACATCCTTTGACCCCAGGCGAGGCTGAACTGGTTATGACTAAGGCTGACTTGCCTATGAGGGACTGGTTCATAATAGGCTGTAAAGCGGGTCTAAGGGCTATGGAGGTGGCAAACCTTCGTGGGGTAGACCTAGAGCAGGCTGACGATGGATACATCCTCAGAGTGGCAGGTAAGGGCGGTACAGACATATCTGTGCCAGTTGCTGCCATAGTAGCTCAGACAATTTTGAAGCACGAAACCAGTGGCAAGATATGGTCAGTAACGCCTAACGCTCTGACCAAGATGTGCTCACTTGAGATGAAGCGCTTGGGTATACCTAAGAAGACTTTCCACGCCTGTAGGCATTACTTTGCTACCAATATGCTTGAGAAATCAGGCGGAGATTTACTAGCAGTAAGAGATTTAATGCGCCACTCATCTGTGGCTACTACTCAGGTTTATACACAGCTGGCATCTGGAAGAGCTAGATCGCTGGTGAATTTACTTGGTTGATTGAAAGGAATAACTGATGGCCTACGGCGATGATATTACAGAGGGCATTCCCTATGTACTTTCCAATCCTGCTGGGGCCACCAGTTACTCATCAACCAGTGAGGCATACGATGTAGCCTTTGCTGGTCTGCCATTCTTCTTGGCTGCTAGTGATGATACGCCTTATCGTAGAGTTACAGCTCAGTATCGTAAGCAACAGATTGACCAGACCAGAGAGCCTGGCGAGCAGACTCTTACAGGTTGGTGGCTACGATCACAGTCATCATTCCACCTTGGTGCTGGTATTAAATACTTTGAACCGCTACAAGATGAGTCGCTACGCTTCCAGTTTACTGAGTCTAAAGGTGTAGATGTCTGGACTAAGGGACAGGCTACCCTGTTAAACAGCACAGTCAGGGCTGAACCTGCAACAGCAACTAACCTATACCTAGTCGGTGCTAGAGATACTGCTAATAACGTAGATGCAGTTGTCTTTACTGAAGGACCTGACCTTAAGAAACTTACTATGAGCAGTGATACACCTACTGTTACTGACTATGTTTTAACAGCAGCTCCACATACCCTTGATTTTATGGCTTTAACCTCTGATGGCAGTAGATACTTTGCAGCAGATAATGACAAACTTCATAGAGGTAATATTTTTGGTTCTACATCTGATGGTCATATCTATGACCTTGATGGTCCAGTTACCACAGTAGCACTGCGCTATGCAAAGCAACGTTTACTTGCTGGCGTGGGTAGAGAGTTATATGAATTAAATTCCAATATTGCAACTACTGCAGGTGGTCACAATTTACCTACTGCGCTTTATGAACACCCAAATCCATCTTGGATATGGACAACCATATCTGAAGGACCTGCTGCTTTTTATGTTGGTGGCTATGCTGGATCTCAGTCATCTCTATACAAAATTACATTAGATACTGCTAATGCCAATGCGCTAGGTTTTCCAGAATTAAACGTTCCTACTGTTGTAGTTGATTTACCAGAGGGTGAGATACTAAACTCCTTTGATGTATACCTTGGTACCTTTGGAGTTCTTTGCACTAATAAAGGCGTAAGAGTTGCAGTGGTATCTACTGATGGTGACATCAGCTATGGACCATTGCTGGTAGATACAGAGTGCAAGAGTGTAACTTTCAAGGATAGATTTGCTTATGTAACAACCTTGCAAGGTACTGAGTCAGGTCTAATCCGTATTGATTTATCACAGCCAGTAGTTCCTAATAGCCTTGTCTTTGCTTATGCTTGGGATGTTTGTGCAAGCGGTGAGACTGTTAACCCATCATCTACAGACTTCCTTGGTGCTACCGATAGAGTTGTATTTGCTGTTCCAGGTGATGGAATATGGATTGAATCATACGGAGTCAAGGTTGCCTCTGGTTACTTACAGACTGGTTATATCCGCTATAACACCTTAGAGCCTAAGATATTTAAGTTGCTCTTTCCTAGATTTATCTCTACCAATGGTGGCTTGAGTCTGCAGTCTATTGACTCTGCTGGAACCACATACAATATCGGAACCTATTCTCAAGGTGAAACCGTAACAGAAGGTGGTATCCCTTATCCTGCTTCAGCTCAGGAGTATTTAGGATTTAAGTTTACCTTTACTAGGTCTACTACTAGCAATTTACTTGGTCCAATATTTAATGGTTATCAGATTAAATCTCTACCAGCAATCCCTCGTCAGAGACTGATTCAATACCCAGTCTTCTGCTATGACCACGAGAGCGATAAGTTTGGCGTAGAGGTGGGCTATGAGGGTTCTGCTTGGGATCGTATGCAACAACTTGAAGCAGTAGAAAACCTTGGCGATACTCTTGTCGTTCAGGATTTCAGAACAGGTGAGTCCTTTATCGGGCTTATAGAAGAGATGGACTTTATCAACCGCACACCAACAGATAAGCGCTTCTCAGGTTTCGGGGGCACTTTGCTAGTAACTATACGGAGCGTATAAATGACACCTACAGAATGGGCAACCCTTGCAGTAGCAACACTAACCATAATCACTGGCTTTGCTGGCGTTGTACGCTGGTTAGTTAAGCATTACCTAAACGAACTCAAGCCAAATGGTGGAACTTCTGTAAAGGATCAGGTCAATAGATTAGAAAGTCGCGTTGATGAAATTTATCGTCTGCTTATTGATAGGCCTTAGCCTCACAGGTTGCAGTTATGATGGATGGGTTCGCTATCCCTGCCAAGAGTTTGAAAATTGGGAGAAGCCTGAGTGTAATCCGCCTCAATGTGAAGTGACAGGAACTTGCTCTGCTGACTTACTACCAGAGGTGTTTGATGAAAAGGACTAGACTTACTGTTGAAGAGCTACACGCAAGACTCATTGTGACTATTGGAATTATCCTTGCTATTGTCTTTGCAATGTCTGTCTTTGCTTTATTGTGGGCTTTGGTATTTGTGACTCAACCAATGAAGCAGGCTCCCAACGATGCAGCTTTTATTGACCTTGTTTCAACTTTGACAGTTTTCTTGACAGGCACCTTGGCGGGCATTGTGTCTGCTAACGGAATGAAAAACAAAAAGAAAGAAAAGGAAGATGAATGAAACCTGTGGTGAAGGCCGCAAGTCCTGCTGCGATAGTTGTACTACGACAAGCAACTGCGCTTGTACCGAAGCGGAACAAGGCATCGGATGGGCTATTGCCCAGTGCTGCTCACATCAAGGCAAGTCCTAATTCAGATCACAATACTGGACTAGCAGTAGACCTGACCCACGACCCAAAGGCAGGTATTGACTGTGCCGTTATTTTTGAAAAACTTAAAGAGGATGAGCGCGTTTCCTACCTTATCTTCAATAAGAAGATTTGGTCACGCCAGTTGGCTAGTTCTGGCAATCGCAAGTACAGTGGCAGTAACCCTCATACTAAGCATCTTCATATTTCTATTAACGCTGATATGGCTAATGACACTAGCCCTTGGTTTTGGTGGATGAATCAACCTAAGATTGTGAACCAGGCTCTGGCTAAATTACAGCCTCAGCCAAAGAAGAAGGTAGCAAAAGGTACCAATTTGGTACCAGTATGCACCTGCTGCAAGGTTCACAATACAAAACGAAAGGCAATCTAATGGAACAATTAAAGCAAGTCGGTCTTACTTGGTTTCGTGCAGCTGCTGCTGCAGCAATCGCACTATACCTAGCAGGAGAGACTGATCTTAAGGTCCTTGGAACTGCAGCCTTGGCTGGCTTCCTAGGTCCAGTACTCAAGTGGCTAGATACATCAGCCCCAGAGTTTGGACGTGGTTCAAACTAATAGTTTGTAGCAAGCGCGAGGCAAAGGCCCCTGTCACCCACAAGGTGATGGGGGCTTTTTTTTATGCCTAAAAACTATTCTCGTTCTTATCAATAGGGCAAGGCACCTTGACTAGGTTGCCACAGTTGGCACAACTTCCATCTAAACCCCACCAGGCAATCTCATAGTCTTCAAACTGAGCAAAGATACTAAAGACTGTAGAGCCACAAGAGCAGGCGTGGACTGGTCCCAGAGTTCTAAGGTTAGCTGCCTGTATTGGCGGAAGAGGAGTGCTATATTTCAGCAGCCGAAGTAGACGGAACAACACTCAGTTCACGGCTCCTTCCTGATGTCAGTCGCCTCTCGCCGCCTCTAGGCGGCTCGGAACGCTGTTACTGTTTATTCGCTCCGCTCATATTTTAATGACAAGGTGTGTCGTTACTGATACGACACGCCGTAGGAAGGTATATTTCTCTGCTATGACGACACTGGTAGGAATACAGATAGAAGATATGGTGATACTGGCTGCTGATAGCCAGATTACTGAAGATAACTTACGGACTATAAGTAGTACTACACCAAAGATTATTAGTGTTGGTAAATACTTACTGGGACTGGTAGGTGATTCCAGACCTGGTGATATTCTCGCCTATAACTGGAGCCCGCCACCTTACAAGGGAGCTGATCCCGTGGCTTGGATGGGTAAGAAGGTTATGCCATCCATACTTAAAGCATTCAAAGAGAATGGATATGAACCTTATGAAGCAGCGAAAGATAAAGAAGCAGGGTTTGACTACCTTGTATCGTTTGATGGCAACCTATTCCATATTGCAACAGACCTCTCGTTCATCCAGTCGGATGAAGGCATTTATGGAATCGGTAGCGGTGGTGCTTATGCTCTCGGTTATCTTTATGATCGTGTGGGTCGTCTCACTTTGGGTAATGTAGAGCAACACGCCAGACGCGCCGTTGAAATAGCCAGCATCCTTGACATCAATACCTGCCCTCCGATTCAATGTGTCACTCAAGGAAGGTTGCTATGAATCAAAGATGGACTATGTATGTAACTCGTGGGAGCTTAGGCAACTGGGGTTTTGGTCTTGATTACTACAGAGAATATGAAGATATGCCCAAGCAGTTGTTGGCTAGAATATTTGTAATCAATCTGATATTCTTTCGGATTACAATAAACAGGTGGGAAGAATACAAATGGATGTAAAAGATTTATTAGTTAAAGCTCTCTATGAAAAAGAGAACTCTCGTGGCAGGTCAATACAAACAGAGATAGGTCCATCAGAATTAGGCGGCTGTCGCCGTAAGGTCTGGTATAAATTAAACGCACAACCAAAGACCAATGGCGGAGAGTTAAAGCTCGCTGCAATTATGGGAACTGCTATCCACGACACCATTGAAAAGGCTTTGTCAAACAATAAAGAAGTTATGCTTGAGCAGACTGTTGAGCATAATGGGATGAAGGCCCACGTAGATCTCTACATTCCTGGGACAGGCGATGTAGTGGATTGGAAGACAGTGAAGTTGAAGAACCTAACTTACTTTCCAAGTCAGCAGCAACGCTGGCAAATCCAGACTTACGGATACCTGATAGATAAGAGTGGCTTGGGGAAGGTCACTAATGTTCATCTGGTAGCAATACCGCGAGACGGTGACGAGCGCGATGTCAAGGTCCATACGGAGAAGTATGATCCTGCTGTCGCGCTTGAAGCCTTATCTTGGTTAGAGGCTATCAAGACAAGTGAGGTTGCTCCTGAACCTGAAAAGGATGAGAGCTACTGTAAGTTCTATTGTAAATACTTTGACGCATCTGGTGAGATTGGATGCGTTGGTCTAAAAAAAGAACATACAAAGACTGAACTACCACTCATTGAATCTAATGAGGCAAGTAATCAGGCTTTGGAATTTCTACAAATAGATAACAAGATAAAAGAATTGACAACTCAGAAGGATGCAATCAAAGAAGCACTGACTGGTGTTGTCGGGGTTACAGCTACAGGTGTTGAAGTTAGGTGGACCGAAGTAGCTGGACCTAAGCAAGTAGATAAAGAAAAAGTCCAAGAGATTCTTGGATTCGTACCAACTATAAAAGGCAAGGATAGTCTGCGCCTTTCAATCAAACATAATGGAGGTAAGTAAGTGGCTGCACCAGAATCAACAAAGTTCCAGGTTAATTTCAAGACACCAGATGGAACCCTTATCAATCTTTATGCTACATCTAAGGAGGAATTGGAAGGGTTGCTAACAGCAGCCTCTGACTTTTCAGCACTTATTGTTAGCACAAGCCAAGCGTATGCAAGCGCTGCACCTGCTGCTCCCGTTTACGCTAGTGCACCAGCAGTAGCATCAGCGCCAGTATCTGCTGGCGGAGAAGAAACAGTTAATGATAAGTACGGCAACATCTGGGTGTACAACCATCCAAGCGCACCAGAGTGCTCTCGCGGGAAGATGGTTCTAAAGCACGGTAAAGCTCAGGCAACTGGCAAGCCATACAAGGGTTGGTTTGATCCTGCTACTGGTCCTAAGTGGACTGGTGCTAAGGTTCCAAAGGACCAACAAGCGGCAACGATTTGGGCGTAACACTATGCGAGAGCCGCGTGAATACGAGGCTCCGCTGTGCGCACAAGTCGGAGGAGACCATTGGTTCCCAGAGGTTACTGGAACAGACAGTAGTTCTCGTTACCATACAAGTTTTGCAAAAACTATCTGTGGAAGATGTGTCCATAAAACCGAATGCGCTGAATGGGGTATACAGAACGAAAGGTTCGGTATCTGGGGTGGCCTTACAGCCATTGAATTAAAGACTGCTAGAAGAAAAAGGAACATACCTAAACCAAGGGAGGGACGTAGTGCTTAGGTTAGACAGAGCTTGGAAGTCTTCTCGCACTACAGCACAACCCCTGCCTACAGTATGGAAAGATCTAGAGAAGAAAGATATAAAGTTTAGACGAGGCCAAGTATGTATGGTCGCTGCTGCGCCCAATGCTGGTAAGTCTATGTTCGCTCTGGTCTATACCATTCAGGCAAAGGTTCCTACTTTATTCTTCTCAGCAGATACTGATACCGCTACAGTAATGATGCGAGCATCTGCACATACAGCAGGTCATACTCAGCAGACAGTTGAGAAAATGATTACTGAAAATCCTCGCTACTATGATAAGTACTTGGAGAGTATGTCGCATATACAATGGGTCTTTGATTCCAGTCCTAATCTTGATGATATAGAAATGGAAATCAAGGCTTACATTGAACTCTATGGGTTGGCTCCAGAGCTGATCGTCATAGATAACCTAATGAATGTTGTTGCTGAATCTGATAATGAATGGGCAGGGTTGCGCCAGATTATGGTTGAACTACACGATATGTCTAGGAAGACTGAAGCCTGTGTGCTAGTGCTACATCACGTCTCAGAACAGAGTGAGTATGGTAATCCAACTGAACCTTCAGCTCGCCGTGCTATTCACGGCAAAGTGAGTCAGCTACCTGCGATGATACTTACTCTTGGCTATAGCCCAATAGAAAATACTTTGAGGGTTGCACCAGTAAAGAATCGTTTCGGAAAGCATCAAGCAGATGGCAAGGATTACGTAGGACTCTTTGTAAACTTTGCTACCTGCCAGATATCTGACTCTGATTCTTATGGCAGAGCAGTTCTCAACTCTAATGTGAGAAGCGCATAATGGGTGTTAAACTAAAACCAGAATTTCATCAGTGGGCAACAACCCAGTTTGATAGAGGCTGGAATGCTGGCATAGATGCTGCATATAAATATCATATGACTTATCTTGCAGCAGAATTAGAGAAGGCTGGCTTCATTGAAGCAGCAGAGTATTTGAGAGGTAGAAGTGAGCAGTTACAACAAGGCTAAGGGTTCTAAGTTTGAGACAGATGTGATGAAGTATCTACGCAAACTAGGACACTTTGCTGAAAGACTTGCTAAGGCAGGAGCCAATGATGAAGGTGATATCGTCACCATAATCGCAGGTCAGACCTATATTCTGGAATGTAAGAATAGAAAGTCATTAGATCTTCCGCAGTTCTGGGCTGAAGCCCAAGCTGAGGCAGCCAACTATGCGAAGGCGCGGGGGTTAGTGGTTGAACCTCCAGCCTTCGTTATAGTTAAAAGACGTATGGGAAGCATAGAAGATGCTTGGGTAATACAGAACCTAGAGAAATGGATAGAAAATGCCAGTACCACAAGGACAAATAACAACTAGCCAGATATTTACTACACCAGAAGTTAAAGAAGAACCGAAGGTGGAAGAAGCAGTAGTAGAAGAGAAGCCTAAAAAGAAATGATGTGTTCAGACTGCAAGGTGGCTGGTGAGTTCAACTCACGAGGCCAGTATGATAAAGCTGAAGAGATGCACGGATACTGTAAAGGAGACTGCGCTTGCCAACACAAGACTGGTCCAGGGTGGTGCGTAAGAAAAGGTCAAAAGGCGACTCTGATGCAAACACAGTCTCCATAGCAGATGTCGTTAGACATTTCGGAGGAGAAGTAAAAGAGGGTCGCAACATATCTGTTCGTTGTTGTATGCACGATGATGCTCGTAAGAGCGCAGTCATTGATACCTATAACAACTTGTATTTCTGTCATACCTGTGGCAAGGGTGGCAACGCTGTCAATGTAATTATGGAACTAGAGAATGTGGGGTTCAAAGATGCTCTCGCAAGGGCAGGCGAAATTATTGGAGGAAGCGGCTCACCATTACGCACAGGAGATAAGCCCAGAAGCTCTGCAATATCTAGAAGGACGTGGAATATCTGAGGAGATAGCAGCTAGGTATCGTCTTGGTTCTATTGTAGATCCGATAGAGGGACATCAAGGCTATCAAGGTTGGATATCTATACCTTACTTCACTGCCTTAGATATCTGTGTTGGCTTTAAGTTTAGAAGACTTGATGATGGCAAGCCTAAGTATGGAGCGCCCATTGGTCAGAAGTCACACCTGTTTAATGTCATTGCAACTATGTCTAATACCAGCAAGGTAGTTGTATGTGAGGGTGAGTTTGATGCGATAGTTATGGAGGCTAACTGCCAAGTGCCAGCAGTTGGAGTGCCTGGTG
>Ga0247839_1009186_pt1 | contig 10025 bp, 6 predicted proteins | sample LaCruzMarch2015__6_FD_192405 | JGI IMG/M metagenome (GOLD analysis project Ga0247839, IMG submission 192405) | Freshwater microbial communities from meromictic Lake La Cruz, Castile-La Mancha, Spain - LaCruzMarch2015_16m | ecosystem: Environmental > Aquatic > Freshwater > Lake | place: Spain...
TACTGAAGGATACAATACAGATCCAGAAGCAGGATCATCATCTGTTATAGATTCAAATACGTTTATTAACTCTAGGTTTTAAAAACCATGGCTAGAGTTGCTGTACAATTAACAAACTTTACAGGCGGAGAATTATCACCACGACTAGATGGTAGAAATGATTTAGCTAAATATTCATCTGGTTGCAAAACATTACAGAACATGGTTGTGTATCCTCATGGTGCAGCAGCTAGAAGACCAGGTACAAACTTTGTAGCAGAAGTTAAAACATCATCTGCATTTACAAGATTAATTCCTTTTCAATTCTCAACTGAACAAACTTATATTTTAGAATTTGGTAATCAGTATATTCGTTTTTATAAAGATGAGGGTGCAGTATTAGAATCAAATAAAACAATCACAGGCATTACTCAAGCAAACCCAGGTGTAGTTACAGCATCATTTGTAACAACATCTTATCCAGTAATTGAATCAACAGCTCTTTATAACTCAGCTGGATCTGCAGTAACAACAGCTCCAGTAACAATGCCAGCAAATATTATTACTGGTGATTTATTAATCATGGTTTTTAAACCAAGTTCAGCAGGTGTTCCAACAACTCCTACTGGTTTTACATTACTAGCATCAAGAGTATCTACTACTAATAGTTATATTTATTATAAAGTTTCTGATGGAACAGAAGGATCTCTTGTTAATGTTACATTAACATCTGCTCATGTATCAGCTATTACTTACAGAATATCTAATTACACTGGAGTTCCTGAAGCTGCTTTTGCAGCAACCAACGTGAATGATCCACCATCATTAACTACATCTTGGAGTTCAACAAAGAATTTATTTATTGCAGCATGTACAACAAGAAGATCTGATAATGATTTTACTGTAGCACCAACAGGATATTCTGGTTTATTAACAACTGGAAATACTTCTTCTTCTTCAACAACTCATTGTAGATTAGCAACAGCAACAAAACAAGTAGATGGTCAAACAGATGATCCAGCAGCATTTACTACAACAGGTACATTAGATAATCCTCAATCAGCTACAATTGTTGTTAGAGGTGTAACAACAGACATAACTAATGGAAGCACTATTGTTATTTCTGGCGTTGTAGGAATGACACAAGTTAATGGTAAACGATTTAAAGTAGCAAATAAAACAGCAACTACATTTGAATTACAAAATATAGATGGCAATAACGTAAATACTACATCTTTTACTGCTTATGCTTCTGGTGGAATATTTAATGTAGTTTATGAAATACCAACAACTTATTTAACTGCAGATTTAGAAACTTTAAAATTCGCACAATCAGCAGACGTGATGTATATTGTTCATCCTGATTACCCAGTTAAAAAATTATCAAGAACTGGACATACTTCTTGGACATTAGAAGAAATAGATTTTATTGATGGACCATTTTTAGATCATAATATTGAAGTAACAAAACTAACAGCTAGTGCTACAACTGGTAAAGGAATTACAATTACAGCATCAGATGTTGTTGGTATTAATCGTAATCAAGGTTTTTTATCTACTGATGTAGGTAGATTAATTCATATTGGAATAAGTAAAGGGGTTGCAAAAATAGTAAGTATTACAAGTTCCTTAGTTGTTGTGGCTGATGTTATAGAACCTATATCAACAAAAACTCCAACAGAAACAGCAAAATTTTTAAACAATTCAGATACCACTATAGATGTTGATGACACTTCACCATTTCCTGCAAGTGGAACAATATTAATTGAAGATGAACAAATAACATACACAGGAAAAACATCAACATCACCATTTCAATTTACAGGTTGTACTCGTGGAGCAAACTCAACAACAGCAGCTACACATGAAAAAGATGAAAAAGTTGTTAGTTTAGATATTGATCCTACAGATGATTTTGCATTAGGTGCTTTCTCAGAAACAACAGGTTACCCTTCTTGCGTAACTTTTTATGAACAACGATTAGTTTTTGCTGGAACAACAGAAAATCCACAAACATTATATTTTTCTAAATCAGGTGATTATGAAAATTTTGATGATAATTATCATGGCACAATTGCAGATGATGATGCCATTGTTTACACTATTGCATCTGATCAAGTGAATGCAATTAGATTTTTATCTGCAACAAGAGTTTTAATTGTAGGAACTGTGGGTGGTGAGTTTTCAGTATCAGGTGGAGGCGGAGATGATCCTGTAACTCCAACAAATATAATAATTAAAAAACAATCTAACAATGGTTGTGCAAATGTAGATCCTATTCCAGTTGGAAACGTAACTCTATTTTTGCAGCGTGCTAAAAGAAAAATTAGAGAACTAGCTTATAACTTTGATGTTGATGGTTATGTTGCACCTGACTTGACAATTTTAGCAGAACATATTTCTGAAAGTGGTTTTAATGAAATGTCATACCAACAAGAACCTAATCAAATAATCTGGGCTGTAAGAGAAGATGGTCAATTAGCTGGTTTAACTTATCAAAGAGAACAACAAGTTGTTGCTTGGCACAGACATATATTTGGTGGTGCATTTAGTACAGGCAATGCTGTATGTGAATCTGTTGCAACTATTCCAACAGATGACAAAGAATATCAAACATGGGTTATTGTTAAACGTACAATCAATGGTGTTACAAGACGTTATGTAGAATATCTTAATGAATTTGATTTTGATGAAGATGATAATACAGATTTTAATTTCTTAGATTCACAACTTATTTATTCTGGTGCAACTACAACTTTAAACACAACTATTAATAATTCTGCAAGTTCTATTATTTTAACAAGTGCTACTTCATTTACTACAACTGGTACAATTAAAATTGGTAATGAAATAATTACCTACACAGGAATATCTACTAACACATTAACAGGCTGCGTTAGAGGAACTAACTCTACAACTGCAGCAGCTCACACATCTGGTGCAACTGTATCTCAAGTTGTAAATTCAGTAACAGGTTTAGATCATCTTGAGGGACAAACTGTTTCTGTCTTAGCTGGAGGTTCTACTCATCCTGACAGAACTGTAGCAAGTGGTGCTATTACTTTAACAAGATTTGTAAATGATGTTAAAGTTGGTTTAGGTTATACCTCATTACTGCAAACTATGAGAATAGATGCTGGATCACAGAATGGTACATCACAAGCTAAAACAAAACGAATTTATAATATTACAGTTAGACTTTATGAGTCTATTGGTGTAGAAGTTGGTCCAGATCTAAATAATATGGAAGCTATTCCATTTAGATCCTCAGCACAATTAATGGATACAGCTATTCCTGTATATACTGGGGATAAGGAAGTAGAGTTTAGAGGCAACTACGAAACAGATGGTCATATCTATGTTCGTCAAACACAACCTTTACCTTTAACAGTTTTATCGTTATATCCAGAATTGATTACAAATGATGGATAAATTTTCAATGGTTAATAAATTAATTATAATTCCTTATAAACAAGATCATGGTAAAATAATCATGCAATCACAAATGAACCACATGCTTACACAAAAAGACGCATCATTTATTATTAATGATACTAACAAAGAATGTATGGATTTAGAACAAGAGCATTTAGCATTTACAGGATTAATTAATGATAAGGTTATTGCTGCAGCAGGTATGAAAAGAATATGGGGTAATGTAGCTGAGGGTTGGTTCATTGCTAAGAATGATGTTTGGAATTATCCAATTACTATTGCAAAGGCTGTAAAGCAAAACATAGATTATCTTGCAACATCTAATAATATTAAAAGATTACAAACTGCAGTGCGAGCTGACTTTGGAATTGGAATTAGATTTGCTAAGTGGTTAGGATTTACTAATGAAGGTTTAATGAAGCATTATGGTTTTGATGACACAGATCATTACCGATTTGCGAGGATTTACTAATGGCAATACCAATAGCATCATTTGCATTATCTGTCGCACAAGCAAAACAACAAAGTGCTACAGGAAAATTTAATCAAGCTATTCAAAATCGTAATGCTGAAATTGCAGACCAAGAAGCTACAGCAATAGAAAAACAAAAAGAATTTGATATAGCTAGATTTAATAAAAATTTTGCACAATTACAATCACAAACTACAACTAGAATTTTAAAATCAGGTGCAGAATTAGGAGGAACAGGATTAAAAATATTAAGATCTAATGCTGAAGAAGCAGAAGTTGAAAGAAATACCATAACTTATAATGCAAATGTAGCTGCAGCACAAAGAAGAGAATCTGGTAATTTATATAGAATACAGGGACAATTTGCTAGACAACAAGGAAGAACTGCAGCAATGACAACTATTTTTAAAGGAGCAACAACATTTGCAGGATCTTCTGCTGGTAAAACTTTATTATCAAATGTAAGAAATACTTTTTCATCATCTGGACCACAAGCTGGAGATGCACAATATACTGATTATTAAATAAAATATGCCAAGAGATTATAAACAAGAATATAATAATTATCATTCTAAAACAGAACAGAAAAAAGATAGAGCTGGTAGAAATGGTGCAAGAAGAATGCTAAAGAAGAAATATGGAAATAGTTTACTTGGTAAAGATGTTGATCATAAAGATAGAAACCCAAGAAATAACAGTATGAGTAATTTAAGATTACAATCTAAATCAGTAAACAGATCAAGGAATCAATAATGCCAAAGATACCTACATTTGAAGCACAGCAAAGAATAACAACTCAAGTACCATCTGTTGCAAGTCAATTTCAAATTCCAGTAGAAAAAGCTGGATCTCAATTTGGTGCAATAGCTGGTGCATTAGATGCTGCATCAGAATATTATGCAAGAGAACAAGCAATAAAAGATAAGACTGAAGCAACTAAAAATTATTTAGAATTAGATTTAGAATTAGATAAAATACAAAAAGGTGCTATTCAAAATATAGATCCATCTCAAGCAACACAAACATTTCAAAAACAATTTGAATTTTTAAAAAAAGAAAAACTTTCTAGTATGCAAAATAAAGCTGCTGCTAAATTATTAGAAGATAAATTAAATTTAGAATTTGTAACAAGATCAGCTCAAGTAACTAAAGGATCTAGAAATCAATTAGATTTACAATATACTAATACTTGGAATAATGAATATGAATTAAATATGGCTAAGTACACAAGTACTGAAGATGAAAATGAAAAGAAAATTTACAAATCTCAAATGGAACAAGGAATTACAAGTAGAAATTTTTATTTTAATGATGGTCCACTAAAACTTGAGCAGGATTTAAAAAAGAGTAATGCAACATTAATTGAAATGGATGTTGATAGATTAATTAATAAAGAAAAATATACAGAGGCTAAATCTTATCTTGATAATTTTGAAAAAACTAAAGATTTAGATCCTAAAAAACGTGCAGATTTTTTAGATAAAATTGCAAAACAATCAGCAGAATTAAATGAAACAAAGGCATTTTCAGATAACATTATTAATGGAACAAATCCTTTTTTAGCTACTGCACCAACAAAAACATCTGAAAAAAAAGTATTACAATATACTGAACAAACTTTAGCAAAAGATGCTGTTAATAAAAATTTAAGTGCAGAAGAAACATTTGCTTATATTGATCAAACATTTTCTAAATCAGGATTATTATCACCAACATATCAAGCCACATTAAAATCTGGATATAACGCTGGATCAATTACTACATTTGATAAACCATCTGATCTTCCAAAAACATTAGTACAAGCAGTTAAGGTTGCTGAAACAGCTCAAAAAACTGGAAGACTTAATGTTTATACAACAGAAGAAGAAGAAAGATTCTATAGTAACATTATAGCATTAAAATCAGTTAAAGGATTAGATGATTACCAAGCAATTAAAACTGCTAAAGAGGTACAAGGTAAAATAGATAAAAATATAATACCATCATTTAAAAAACAAAAAGATAAACTTCAAGCAGATATAGAATCTGATTTTACTAAGGGAATGTTTGGATCAACTAGAGTAGCAAATATAAATGAATTACAATTATATGGTGAAAAATTATTTAATATTTATACTGCTATGAATTTTTCTTCTACTGAGGCAAGAGATCAAGTTGTTGAAGATTTAAATAAAAATACAGATGTAGTAGATGGATACGCTTATTTAAAAAGAGATATTAACGCATTTAAATCAATTGGTAGTGTAGATAATGTTCCTAAAATAAAAGAATATATTATTAAAAATAATTTACCTTTAGAAGATAATAATCCTAAAGATTATTTTTTAAGACATAATGGAGCTGGTCAATTTGAAATTAGAAGAAGAATAGATATTGCTCCAGTATATGATAAAAATAATAAACCAATGATTTATTATGCTAAAGATTTATTTAACATTGCTAATCAAATAAATATTAATGTTGAAAAAGAAGCTATGGAAGCGACAATGAAACAACAAGAAATAATGCAGGAAAGAAAAAAACGACAAGCTGAAACAGGTTTTGGCGTAACTGGACCATAAACATGGCTGAAAATAATGCGTTAAATTTAGTCTTAAATACAGACTATCTTACAGTACAAGATCAAAAAGCATTAGAAGCTAAAAAAGAATCTGAAAAAATATCATTAACAGAAGGTATTGAATTAGCAGTTCAACAAGAACAAATAATACCTTCAATTATTAGATCTGCAAATAATCAAGAATTAATACCAGATTATGATTTTAAATTTACTGAAGATGATTTTAAAGAAGTAACACAAGGAATTAATCCTGATTACTGGGATAATTTTTCTAATGCTAGTTCAAAAGCTCAAGCATATCAAATAAGAGAAAAACTTTTACAAGCACAAGACGCTAATCAAAAATTAGAAACTCTTGGTTGGAAAGGAACTGGATTAAGAGTAGCTGCAACATTAATTGATCCTGCGGCTTTAGTGGCTGATGGTGTAACATTTGGTTTGGCTAGACCATTTATATATGCGAACAAAGCATCAAGAGCATCTAAATATATTAGAGCAGGATTTGTTGGTGCTGGTCAAGCTGGATTAGTTTCTGCTCCTGTTCTTGCCGCAGATCCAACTAGAGATCTTGATGAATTAGGATATATTATGGCTGCAGGTGGTTTTATTACTGCTGGACTTACTAAATTTCTTGCACCTAAAAATACTGATATTTTAGACTTTGAAGCTAAATCTCAAAAATTTTCTAATGCTATTGAAAGAACATCATTAGAAAATGATGGTTATAAAATAACACCAGAAGGAGATAAATATTTTGGAGTTAAACAAGAAATAAATATTAATAAAAATATTGATGAAGTTGATGAATTATATAAAGAACAATTAAAAAATGTACCAGTTAAACAATTAAAATATTCTCAAGAAGAAGCAGATACAATTAAATCTATAAAAGAAGGATTTGGTGATGATGAATTATTAAATAATTTTTTTAATAGAATAGATCAAACACCAGGCACTGCTAATCCTTTAGGAGTAAGAATAGATAAATCATTTGTATTAAGAAGATCATATAGTCCAGCAATGAGATCTGCTGCTGAAAAAATTGCAGACGATCCAGTTGGTAATGTAGATAAATCTACATCTATATTAACTGCAGATATTCATAAAAATAATTATTCAGCAACTAAGATGACTCAATTTTATAAAGATTATGAACCTGCTTTTAATGATTTTTTAAAAGAAACTAATAGATCAACTAATTTTTCTAAATATAATTATAATGATCGTCTTGAATTTGCTAGGCTTGTTTCAAATGCTGTAAGAGGTGAAGGAACTCAATTAAAAAGCGTACAAAGGGGAGCTGATGCTTCTAAAAAATTATTTAAAACTTTTTTAGATGATGGAAAAAAATATAATGTTAAAGGAATGGAAGATATTATTGATAATCAAAATTATTTTCCAAGACATCACTCAATTAGTAAATATCAAGATATACAAGAAAAAATTGGACAACCTAATCTTGTTAAATTTTTAAGTAATTCATTAGTTAAAGGATCAAATAATTTAAATCCAGAATCTGCCTTAAAATTAGCAAATAATATATTTAAAATTATTACAAGATCTAAATTAAGAGATGGTTTTGCAATTAATAGATTATTAAAATCTACAGATGAAACAGATCTTAAAAATATAATAAAAGATTATACTAATTTAGATGACGCAGATATTAATGATTTAGTTAAAGTATTAATTAAAGATAAAAAACCAAATCTACCAGCAAGATTAAGAAGAAGAGCTTCTTTTGATGAAACTCACGAAGAAATTATAAATGGTTTTAGAATTAGATTTTCTGATTTATTAAATAATAATACAGAATCTGTTGTTGGTTCTTACATACATCAATTATCTGGTCATATTGCATTAGCAAGAAGTGGTATAAAATCAAAAGAAGATTATAATAAAATTTTAAATAAAATTATTGATAGTTATAATCAACCAGGCGTAGCCAATAAATACAAAGGTAAGTTAGGAGAGATTAAAAAAAAATTTGAATTAGATACATTAGATACAATTTACAAAAATATAATAGGAGTTCCAACAGAATCTGATATTACAGGTGGATTTGCAACTGTTGCAAGAAATATTAGAAAATATAATTATGCAAATATATTTAACCAAGTAGGATTTGCACAAATTCCAGAACTTGGAAACGTAATTGCTGTTTCTGGCATAAGATCTTTTATAAAATATATTCCTGAATTTAAAAATATTTTAACAAGAGCTAAAGATGGTAAATTAAAAAATGAATTTCTTGATGAAATAGAAACATTAATTAGTGGAACTGGTTCAAATAGATTGGTTGATTCTGTAATAAATAGAACTGATGATTTTTCTGGATTAACTACATCAGTTGGTAAAATAGAAAAAACATTAGACATAGCAACAAGGATTACTTCTGACTTTTCTGGTTTTCATGTTATTGATTCTTTATCAAGAAGATTAGCAACAATTAGTTCGTTTGATAAATTAGCAAGGCATGCTGTTGGTCAATTAAAATTAACTGCTTCAGATATTGCAAGATATAAAAATATAGGATTTACAGATGCTGATTTACAGGCTGTATTAAAAAACATTAGAGAAAAATCTTCATTTGTTGAAGGTGGATTAACAGGAAGAAAAATAAGAAGATTGAATGTAGATCAGTGGGATGATCAAGATTTAGTTAATCGTATTTCTTTATATATGTCTAGACATTTAAAAAGAGTTATTCAAGAAGCAAACTATGGAGAAATGATTGCAATAGGAGCTGATGGTACAATAGGAAAAACATTATTACAATTTAGAAATTTTATGTTGAATGCTTATGCTAAACAATTACTTCATGGAATACACATGAAAGATTTTACAGCTTTTTCTGCTGCTATGTCTTCAGCTTTTATAGCATCTCTTGTTTATGTTGCTCAAACTTATGCTCAATCAGTTGGTAAAGGAAGACAGCAAAGAGAAGATTTTTTAGAAGATAAACTAAATATTAAATCTATAGGAAAAGCTGCATTTCAAAGATCTACATATTCAACATTATTTCCTACATTAGTTGATACTGGTGCTTATTTGACAGGATTTAATCCTTTATTTAATTATAGAACAACTGGTCTTGACAGTAACATTATAACTGGCAATCCTACTTATACACTATTTGCAAACGCAACTTCTGCTGTAAGAAATACAGGCAAAGCAATATTTGATGATGAGTATGATTTTAGTAAATCAGATGCAAATAAATGGTTAAGAATACTTCCATATCAAAATATGTTAGGTATTAAGAATATAATGCAATATTTAATTGACGCATCAGATCTTCCTGAAAAATCAGAATAAATATGATAGACATTAACAAACAAATTTAATATAGACAAACCATGACAATATCTTCAACTACAGTTAGAAACAGTTATAGTGGTGATGGTTCAACTACCACGTTTACATATACATTTAAGATATTCCAAGACTCAGATATTCAAGTAATCATTCGTGCTGCTAATGGTACAGAAACAACTAAAACTATTACAACTCACTATACAGTTACAGGTGCTGGTGTATCATCAGGTGGTACAGTTGTATTTACATCTGGTAATATTC
>Ga0247839_1009190_pt1 | contig 10024 bp, 14 predicted proteins | sample LaCruzMarch2015__6_FD_192405 | JGI IMG/M metagenome (GOLD analysis project Ga0247839, IMG submission 192405) | Freshwater microbial communities from meromictic Lake La Cruz, Castile-La Mancha, Spain - LaCruzMarch2015_16m | ecosystem: Environmental > Aquatic > Freshwater > Lake | place: Spain...
GCGCCTTGTTCCTTGCCGTGGAAGGTGAGGCTCAGCAGGTCGCCAAGCTCGGCCGCCTGGGCGCGTAGTTGCTCCAGCAGCCAGGGCGTCAGCCAGACCGCCATGACCGCACCGTCCGGGGTCTGCACCAAGGCTTGCGTCTGCTCCCCGAACGGTCCGGCCACCTTGCGCGAGCCGATGATGACGCCTTCCAGGGTCTCGCCGGGGGTGGGCTTCCACACCGTGACCTCGGCATTGAGGCGGGCCTTCTCGCGCAACCGGGTCAGGGCGTCTTGGTCGATCGGTGCCAGCGCGGCGGCGGGCCGGTCATGCGGGATCGGGGCGGTCATCGTCATGCGGGGGTCTCCGTGGCGGGGCGTGGTGTCGAGGGCGTTGGCTCTAGCTTCGCCCCACGGCCGGTGGGGGTGGTGATGCCGGGCGTTGGCGAGCCGGGCCAGGTGTGCGCGGCGAACTCGCCCAAAACTTGAAGGGCGTCGGCCAGGCGCCAGGTCACCGAGTCCACCCGATCGGCCGGATAGCGGCCGGACTCAATGCGCTCAAGGATTCGCAGCGCGCCGGTCACCAGGGCGCGGGCCTCCGGGAGCGGTCCGGGGGCCGGCCGTTCCAGGTCGATGGTGATCAGGCGGTAAGGGGCTGGGGTTTCACTCATGGCGTCGTGCGCTCCGCGATGACCGCGGCAATCGCCTCATCCTTGGTGGCCCATCGGCGGTCGCAGGGGCGAATAACCTGGCCGGTGGCTCGGTCCAGGATCAGCGGGGTATCGCTCCCCAAGTCATCAACGGTGACGGGATAAGCGTTCGGGGTCTCTTCATTCGCCAGCGCCACCGCCAGCAATTCAGGGTCAAGCGCCCAAGCAACAATCGGCGTTTCCTCTACCCATGGTTCGCCGTCAGCAGCGACCGTGACGCTCAGCAGGACCAAGTTCGGATTGGCGTTCGGCACCACATACGGGGGCGTCATACGGCACCCCCAGCAACCAGTTCGCGCAGTGCGCCAATCGTCCAGGGTGTTGGCAACGCCTGATCGCGCAAGACCGCAACCTCGTGGCGGCACGCGGTGCAACTGCGGGCGCTGGGGTCGCCGATGTCGTCGCCGTCCTTGCAGAACCACACGCTGTTCTCCGGGCCGTGCATGTCTTCGGTCACCGTCGCCGTGCCCGTCCAGCCGCTCAGCGTCGGCACCTTCAGGCGGATGCGGTCGCCGATGCGCAGGACCTTGGCGCGGCTCCCATGCAACGCGGGGCGCGTCTCCGGCAGGGGCCAGCAGGCACCGACCGGCAGGCACGCGGGGTTGATGTAGAGGGTTCGGCCAGGCGGCAGGTAGGCACTGCGCACCGGGTGGTACCCGTAGGTGTCGGCGAGGGAGCGCAGGACCTCGGGCGAGACGTGGCTGTTCCCGCCGTAGGTCACGGCCGCCAGCCAATGCCGGGTGTAGGTGTCTAGCTCCAGTGCGTACCCACGGCAGTAGCGGCGCCCATGGACTTTGCGCCGGAACGCCACGGGGGCACGCTCCAGGTCCTCAGCCGCGCGCCCGTAGTGCGCCTCGCACCAGCGCAGCACAGCCCCTGCCTTGGCGGGAACCGACGATGCCGGATCATGCAGCACGTGGGGGGCTTCGCGTTCAGGGTATTCGAGCATGGTGTTACCTCGCGTTGGCGGTGGTTGGTGTCACTGTGACGGGATCGGTGGCCCCATGGCGCAGTTGCCATCGCAGGCCGGGCTTGTGCTCTCGGACGTAGGGCAACCAGCGGGCAACCGCGGCCTCGCTACCCCGGACCCAGAGCTTGCCGGCCGCGTCCAGGGCCAGGGTGATGCCGTCCGCTTGGGCGCGGGCGATCATGGCGCGGGCGTCAAACATCGGGCTGGCCCTCGTGCGGGTCCGGCTCGGGTTCCGCCGATGCACCGGGATACCAGGCTTCGACCTCGGCACGGGTGGCAGGCGGGGTGAACGAATGCGACACGCGCCGGCCGTCCGGGTGGGTGACGAGCCACAGGCGGCGCGGCGCGGGGTCGGGCCTGGACAGCAGTTCCAGCAGGGCGGGCTTGTGCTCTGCGATCAGCCAGCGCAAACCGGGGGTCAGGGCTGCCGATGGGCCAGCACGGAGGGCGCCATCACGAAGGTCGAGCCGAACCCCGGCCGTCCGCAGGTGGTCGAGTAGTTGAGTCGGGAGCATGGCTATACCGCCACCATGTCATCAGTAGCCGGGCCTGTCTGGGGGTCTTGCGCCAGTTCGGTTGGGCCGGGTGGGTGCGCCGCTCCAATCCCCACACCCCTATGCTGAGAACTGGCGCATAGGGGCGTTGGTTCGCGCCAGTTCTGTGCCGGTTCAGAACTGGCGCAAACTGGCGCATCCGCTGAGCGAGAAAGGATCAGCCGCTCCTTGGGTTTTCGGTTGTCGCTGCGGTAGCTCTCCGCCCGGATTTCCCCTGTCCGTAACAGCCGAACAATCCCCTCGCGGAAGCGGGTCTTGTTGTCCTTGAGGGGCTTCGCCAGTTCGGCGTAGGCACTGAGGATGTGCCAGGTCGTGGCTGGGCCAGTAGCTGCGCTGGGGACGCTTTGACCGGCCTGTGCCGCTGCCTTGAAGCATTCCAGCAGGGACGCATCGTCGGCGGCATAGGCGGCGGCCTGGGCCGCTACCGCCCCCCCTTGCCCGGCCGGGACCGGAACCGCGCGAGGCGTCCATGCGATCGGGATAGGGATCTCCAGCGCCTTTCCGACATTGAGCTTTTCTTGGCGTAGCTCGTCGTCGGCCAGGGCCAGCCGGGACCGGGCCGAATTGTGCCAACCAGTAGAACCTGAGTAGCTATTCTTCCCCGCGCCATACCGTGCCGCGTTCTTGTCGATGTGCGCCAATAAGAGAACCGCGCCGTTGTGCGGCTTTACCGAGCCCGCGCAATAGCGCACAAAGCTGCGTACTTGGCGCCGGTTGTTTTCGTCGCCGTCGAAAGCATCCGATGCGTTGTCGATGATCACCAGGTCATACCGCTCGGCGCCCACCATGGCTTGCAATTCTTCTCCGTCGGCGGTCGGTAGGACCTTCTTAATTCCGAATTCTGACGACTCGAACATGATTGCCGCCGCCGCGGTCGCGTCGATCACAGTCAGTCCGGCAATAATCTCGGCGAGGTTCAGCGCGTATTCTTCGGCGATCCCCCGCAGCCGCCAGAACACCAGGTCCTCGTCGTCTTCGAGCGACACAAACAGCACGCGCCCACGAACCACGGACAACCCTGCCCACGTCCGGCCGCACGTCACATGGGCGCCGAACACCAGCCCCAGCGCGCTCTTGCCGCTCCCGCCGTGTCCACCGAACAGGGTCAAATACCCGCGCGGAATCAGCGGCTCAACGATAAAGGTTGGCGCCTTAAGCGCCGCGCTGTACAGCTTGGTCATGTCGCATCTACGCAGCTTGCTCGGCGGCGGCTCGGCGGCGGTACCGGCCAGTCCAGGGTCGCCGTCCTCGCGCGGCGGTGGGCCGTCAGGGTCGGGGTCGGCGGCAGCGTGCAGCAGATCAGTTACCGGGCCGGTGGACCCACACGCACACAGCGACCCCAGAAGGTTTTCTGGCATGTTCATGCGACGCCCCTCCCTGCCATGGCGCGCAACCGATACCAATCGTTGTAGTCGGTCGGCTTACCGGACAGGTCCAGGCCGGTGAAGTCCGGTACCAGGAGCTTGGCGCCGATGGCAAGGGCCGCCTCCCGGCCCTTGGTGACACCGGGATTGCCTGGGGTCCAGGCGTCATGGTCCGCGCAGACGATAACGGCCTCGCTCGGGTGCCGCGTGCGGACAGCGCGCGCCACAGCCAGGAGGTTGCCCGCCGCAAAGGCGCAGTAGGTCCGGGCGCCGGTCTGCTCGTGGAGCGTCGCGCCGGTGGCGAAGCCTTCGCACAGCAGGACCTCGGGCCGGGTGACGGCGGTCTCGATCAGGTACCAGCCGCCCGCGATCCGCCCGCCCTTCAGGAACCGCTTGGGCGGGGTCCGTTCCGGGTCGATGGTCTGAACGCTGGAAAGCGCACCGTCGATGGTGACCGGAATCACCAGCCGCGGGCCGTGCTGCCGAACGCCATGGGCGCCGATGGCCTTGGCGATCAGGTACGGGTGCGCCGGGTCAGCGGGCGTGGCGCGGGTCCACAGGGCCGTAGCGACCGCCGCGGCGGCAGCGTGCCGGGCCGCATCGGCGGCTTGGCGCTCGGCCTTGGCGCGCTCCACCACGCGCCGCAGGTCGGCCCGTTGGTCGGCGGTCAACTGGTCGCGTGCCACGGAACACCAGGTATGAACCTCGCCAGACTTCCATGAGCCGAACACCCCAGCCGCGACACCATCCAGGTGGAGCGCGTACCAGCCGTTGCGGGTGCCGGGCGTGTCGCCTTCCACCTGGAAGCGGTGGACCTGCCCATCGGCGATGATGGCGCGAGGTGACCCAAGGCCAGCGCTGACGATGGCGGCGGCGAAGTCATCCGGGGCACGCCAACGGTCCATCGCACTGTACGGATGCACAGCCCCAGCGGACGCGGTATGATCCGCCTGTCGCTCTGTCGTGTGCGACCCTCCCCGCGGCTCGTCCGGACCCCTCCCGGACGGGCCGTTTTCATGTTCAGCGGCGGCCATCAGATGACCCCCTCCGACCATGCGTCGGCGTCAGGCTCCGGTCCCGTGTCGGGCTCCAGTGCTGACGCCTCGGCCGCGGCGGCGGGAGCCAGGGCGGCGCGTTCCAAGTGTTCGATGACCTCCGGGTCTGCCCCGCGGCGGCGGCGCCATACTCCATCATCGGTGCAGGTGCGCCCCACGGAGTGCGCCCCCTCGATCCACGGGCACCCGCGCGCGTCGCGCAACTCGCCGGTCTCGGGGTCGGGTTGCGGCCAGGCTGGCGGCTGCTCGGTGGGTGGCGTGGCGTCGGCGGGCGTGGGTGACTGCTCGGCGAGGGCCGCGCGGCGCTCGGCGAAGGCGGTACGCGCTTGCGATTTTTCGGCCTGATCGGTCAGCGTCCCGGCTAGATCGGCGGCGGCGCGCAGTGCCTGCGGGCTCTCAGCCTCGGCGATAGCGCGCAGGACCTCAGCCAGGTCTGGACCTGGGTCCGGGGTCCCTTCGGCTGGGGCCGCGGCGCGCTGGCGCAGGAGGCGTTCCTTCAGGTCGGCCGTCCGGCTGTCGGCTGGGCGGCTGGGCGGCTCCGGCTCCACCACGTGCGCGGCGCCCATGGCACGCTCGGCGGGTATGTCCTGGACTTCCTCCGCGACCTGGACGCCGCGCAGCACGTCGGGGAATACATCTCGCAGCGCCCAAGCGCGGGCGCGCATCTGGAGCATCCGCGTCGGGTATTGCGACCACGGGCCTGACTTGCCGGCGAGCCCGGCTCGCTTGGCGTCGGCCATCGTGAAGGTCCGCGACGTGGCCGGCTCGCCGCGGCGTTTGACCGTGCAGGTTGCTGCGTCGGCCGCCACGTCCTCAACGATCGACTCGGCCAAGCCTGAGGCGCGCACCAGAGCAATGACGGCATCACCCCACAGTGATGGGCGCCCGTTGATGACGGCGATGCTTTGCATTGCTTGGAGCGGCGGCAGACCGAGCTCTGCGCCCCACGTCACCGCAACCAGGATATTGCCGGGGCTGCCCTGGTATTCGCGCGGCAGGATGCTGGACTTTGACATGCATTCGCACCAACGCAACGCCTCATCAATGTTCTGCGGCGTCAGGCTCATTGGTCGGGGCTGTACGGTCTGTAGGTCGGTAGTCATGCGGCGAACTCCTTGGCCAAGCGCAGCACGCGGGGGCCGGGGGCGCTGGTGGTGTGGGCTTGGATCAGTTCATTCGGCGCGTTGAGGCTGGTCGCGATGGCGCGCCAATCGGTCTTAGGGCTGTCCTTATTGTTTTTGAAGGTGAGGATTTGCCGCCCGTCGTAGGTCATCGCGTCCGCGTCGCCAATGGCCGGGATGAGCCGATCACGGATAGCCGTCTCGGCGGCCTCAAGCGCCTTGAGTTGCGCTTTGATCCGGTGTAGCTCGCGCACGTCGTCATAGAGGGCTGAATCGACCTCGATCACCTTACCGGGCGCGTGTCGTGCCCATCGTTGCCGTGCCTCAACCTCGGAATGCGGGTCGGGCGGGGTGTCGGATTGGACGCAAGCCCAGAACGCGCGGATGCCGTCGGCGATCAGCACATGGATCTCCGGGTCGGCCTGGATCGTATAGACCTTCAATTCAGGACCGGGCACCAGGGCAGCGACATAGGCGATCTGCGCGCCCGTCAGCAGCATGTACCCTTGCATTTGCAGCAACACGCCATCGTCCACTTCGTCGGTGCCGTCCTCGCCGAAGCGATGCCGCGCGCCGAATCCGAGTGATGTTTTCATGTCAACGATGGGGCGCCTTGCTTCTCCCTCGATCCGCTCCGCGCGGTAATCGACGTGCCCGATCAACGGTAAGTCCGGATGAAGGTATTCGCGGCGGTCCCGTCGCAATTCACGTCCGAGCCGCGCAGCAACGAATGGGCGCAATACGCCTTCCATCGGTTCCCCGAGTGCAACCCGCAGATCACCCCCGATGTCGGGCCGCTCGGCGCGGCCGGTGTATTGCTGCCATAGCTCGTATGCGGTGCCGTATTGCGAGAGCCCGAGTGCCTGGGCGATTAACGAGCATCCAATGCGCTCGCGATGACTGGCGGCGACGTCGATCATGGCGGTCATGACCTACCCCCATGGCGCAGGGCCTCGACCTCCACGGTCAGTGCATCCACGATGGCGCTCGCGGTGGGGTCGTATCCACGGCACACCCTGGCGCACGCCCAGCGGCGGACGCGCACCAGGGTGCGGCGGAACCAGGGGATACGGGGCCAGGCGTGGGCGGTCATACCGCACCCCCGGCCGCATGGGCAGTGCGGCGGGCGCGGGTGGGACGGGTGGGCGGTGCCGCAGGGGGTGCGGCTGCGGCGGTCTGGTCGCCGCCCGTGGCGAGGCGGTCAGGACCGTCAGCCGGCCACATGAGCCGGCCAGACGGGTATTTTTTCGGCGTTATGCCGTAATACGAGCCCGTCTTACATAGTCGGACCCTAACGGTCGTATCCTTGACGCCAACTGCGGCGGCGAACTCGGCAGTCGTCAGGTCAGGGGCTGGGGGTGGGTAGTGCATGGGGCGTCTCGATCAGTCGGCCGGGACCGGCCGGGAGACGCCATTAGATTGATTTCCGTTGTCGCGGTATAAGGGTGGTAATTACCCTCACCGCGCGGTGATTTCCTGCCCTCATCGGGCGGTCATGGCGCGTCGTCGCTCCGGGAGGGGCGTATCACATCCAATAGGCACGGGTCGTTCCGATGGTCCTGGATGTGATCGACGATGGTCGAATCGGATGCCTTGATACGGCAAGCCTGCCCGACCTCATGCACGAATAGCAGGAATGGCCCGGTGTAGGCTCCTGCGTAATTGTCCCAAGCATAACCGGCAGTCAGTCCCGTGCCCTGTTCATAGAGAACCATCAGCCGTCCTACCCATTCCCACAGTGGGCTATGCCGGCCGCGTTCAATCCGTTTGGCCTTGATAAATGCCGCGGTTTTCTCCGCCTTCTCTTTGACTTCCTGTAACGCTTTGCTAAGGCCGTCCGGGTCGATCTGCAACGGCCAGCATTTTGTTAGCGCGTCGTCAAGCTGCGCCGCAAGTTTGCCCGCGCGACGGACATGCGGCAGCACTTTCCGATAAGTCGGCGGCTCGGGAAAGTGATACTCAAACGCGGCGCTGTCTATTGCGGCACGAGCGCGGTGCCGGGGGTAATTGTCGGCAAAGCCGTGGCGCGCCAGCAGGGATTCTAGGTCACTGTCAGAGAGCGAACAGCCAGCGAACAACGGATCAATCGACGCGCGGTTAGAATCATCCTCAGCCATTGCTGAACCTCCGAACAGGTTGGGTGTGGTCAGGGCTCAGCGGGTGTTTGCGCACCCACTGAGCCCGCCTTGGCGCTACGCGGCCTTGGTGGATGGATCGCTTGCCACTCATGGACCGTGGACAGGGCGCGGCCGTAACCGTGCTAAACCAGCTTGGCCACCTTCAGCAAGACCCCCACCACGATGGTGGTCTGAAGGAAGCCGGCGCCAATGACCCAGCGGGTCAGGTCGGCCTTGGTCTCGGCTAACTTGGTCTCCAGCTTCAGTTCGATTTCACGAATCCGCGCGTCTAACCGCAGTTCCGTCTCACGAATCCGCGCATCCAGCCGCAATTCAACCTCGCGAAGATCGCGCCGCAGGTTGTTCTCGTGTTCAGCCATTTCGGCCTTGGTCGCCATCTGCCGATCCAGGATTTCGGCCAGCGCACGCGATTGCGTTTCGGCTTGTTGGGGGCTGAACCCGCCCGCCTTGAGGGTGTCGGTATAGGCCAGGGTGTCAAGAATGAAGGTGGTCATGGCGGGGCGCTCCGGGGGGGGGTGATGCGTCACTGCGCGGCGGTCAAGCGGGCCGGCTGCTCGGCCACGACGCGCAGTCGGGTCGCTTGGGCTTCGGCCGGTTGCGCGATCCCCGCCTCGGCCAGAATCCACGCCTCAAGCTTGCCGTGCCATTGGCGCAGCAGGTCCAGGGGGCGGCGGCGGTAATGCTTCTCGGCGGTCGCGCTCGGCTTGTGCCCCATGATCTGCGCGACCACTCCGGTCGGCATTTCAACCCACTCGCTGAGCGTGCCGAACGAGCGACGCAGCCCATGGAGCGACAAGTCAGGGAGTCCGGCAGCAGTTAGCGCGCGGTTGTGGGCGATCCGGGGTTCTTGCAGCCGTCCGGACTCGGCCGCGGGGCTACTGAACACCCACGCATTGCGGCGGGGCAGGGCGGCCAGCAGGCCAGCGACGTAGGGCGTCAAAGGAATGGTCCGCTCCCCCTCCACCTTGTCGCGGATGGTCATACTCGACCACTGAAGATCCAGGTTCGCCCAGGTCAGTGTCCCGAGTTCTTCGCGGCGGGCGCCAGTCAGCAGCAGGGCTTGCAGATAGGTGGCGATCACCGGGTTGCCGATCTGGCGCACGGCGGCGAACCAGGCCGGCAACTGCTCGCGCTGTAGCACATCGTCCTTGGCGGCCTTCTTGGGCAGTTCTTGCCGGGCCACGCGCGGGGTACAGGTGTCAGGCGCGGCAAGCCCGCGGTACTCGGGCCGATCCTCGCACCAGGAAAGGAAAGTGCGGAAGGCGGTGAACGCTTGCCGGGCCTGGGTCGGCCGGTCGGCGGCCTCGGGCTTCAACCATTCGCGGATGCGCTCCGGCGTCAGGTCGGCGAGCTTGAGGGGCAGCAGGGGCGCCAACGGGCCGGGGGTGGTCAGACCGGGGCCGCGTCGCTTGCGTTCTCCACCAGGACGGGCAAAGTTCTGGTGGTCGGTGCAGTACCGCTCACCCCATTGCGGGCGGCGGTCCTCCAGGTAGATCGCCCAGGCTTCGGCCACGGTGGCGTCTTGGCGATGCACCTCAACGCGCTTGGCCTCGGTGCTGGCGATCTTCTCCGCTTTGTCGGTGCGGGGGTCGGTCCCCTGATCGACCAGCGTCAACAGGCGGCGGGCCTCGGTGCGGGCTTGGTCGATGCCCCAACCGCGCACGTCGCCGATGGTGACGCGCAGCTTGGCGCCGTTCAGGCGGGCCTCGAAGATGTACGCCTTGGCACCGCGGGTGGCCCGCACCGCCAACCCAGGGGCCTCGGTGTCCCACAGAAAGGATTGCTGTTGTCCCTCGCGCAGCCCGAAATCCCGCACCCGTCCCGCCGTCAGTTTTTCTTTCGCCATGACCCGAAGGTGAATCCGTGTAGCCACTATGTAGCCAGATTATGCAACGCAGGCTAACATAAATCAACCTTCGGGTAATTCGGCTACACGGCTAATACGTTGTTTTACATTGCAACGTGGCCTATGGTGAAACGCTGATAAACGCCGAAAAACGCCTAGACGCTCGGGCTCATAACCCGAAGGTCGTAGGTTCAAATCCTGCCCCCGCTACCAAAACAGAACAAGGGCTTATCGGTGATTCCGGTAAGCCCTTTTTCGTTGCCTGTCATTTGTGTATGATGCCCACGA
>Ga0247839_1009191_pt1 | contig 10024 bp, 6 predicted proteins | sample LaCruzMarch2015__6_FD_192405 | JGI IMG/M metagenome (GOLD analysis project Ga0247839, IMG submission 192405) | Freshwater microbial communities from meromictic Lake La Cruz, Castile-La Mancha, Spain - LaCruzMarch2015_16m | ecosystem: Environmental > Aquatic > Freshwater > Lake | place: Spain...
GGCGGGCCAAGATACCACCGGCGACTGCTGCGACTTCCGCGACAAACCGCGATCTCACGACACCTCCCGGATCGCGTGGGCCAAACTCATGGCTCGGGTGGGGGAGGAGTTTCCGCTGGAGTGCCCGGGGTGTGGTGGCGATATCCGGCTGATCGCGTTCATCACCGAGCCAGGGCCGATCCGGAAGGTCCTCACGCATCTGGGCGAACCGCTCGAGCCTCCGCCAGTCTCTCCTGCCCGTGGCCCGCCCACCGACTGGGGAGAGCTCGTCCAGGTCCACGACGACCGGGCGATTTTTCAGGCGTCACCCGTCGAGCTGCCCGACATCGACATCCACAGCCTCTGACGGCATTCCATGCCACGGTGCGGACGGCCCGCAAGAAGAGCGGTTTCAAGGCCGGTCTGCGCCAACGAGAAAAACCCGGCCTTGAGCGTGGATAGGAAGCCCCTCGGCACCTCGAAGCGAGCGTCGCATCCAGCCAGGCCAGTCCCGGCTGTTGCTCCTCGTGATCCTCGCTGCTCGGCCGACGCTTGCCGAAGTGCCATTGGCCGACCTATCCTTTTGGAAATGCCTATCGACATGGTTGCGGAAGTGTCATTGGCCGGACTATCCGTTATTGCTAGGGAAGAATCATGGGCTTTCGCGGCATGCTCACGAAACGGTCGGTATCCGTAGGGATTTCTCGGCGGGGCTTCATTTCTGGAGGGGACGTTGGTCAACAGTTGACAGCTCTCCTCATGCTCTGTGATTGTTCGGTCCTCCGCATTCCCGGGCAGGCAGCAGGGCGGTTGCATACATCTCTTCGCGGTCGCCGACTCGACACCACGAGCCCACATGGCTGGTACGCTAAGAAGTCACCGCTGCATGAGCAGTTTGTGAATACCTTTTCTTCTTACGAAATGTCTCGGTCAGACTGGCTGCAGGGCACCTTCCTTCGGCCGCTCACCTCCTCTCCAAGACAGCTCCGCGTCAGGGGTCGAACGCAACTTTACGCGATGGAGCAACGTACGTCCTGCTCTCCGCTCCGACACGGTTTCACGCTCGTCGAGCTTTTGGTCGTGATCGCCATTATCGGCGTGATGGTCGGCCTGCTTCTGCCGGCCGTGCAGGCTGCCCGCGAAGCTGGCCGCCGGTCGGCCTGCCAAAACAAGCTCAAGCAACTGGCACTCGCGATGCACAACTTCGAGTCGGCCCAAAAGGCTTTCCCATCCAACTACCAGGGGGGAAGGGTAGGCACACAGTGGGATCACTGGAACTGCCTCAATGCCACCTACATGATCCTGCCCTCCATGGAGGAGGAGTCGCTCTACGGCCGGATGACAGCCGCCCGATCCGACACGCACTTCTGGACAAATCTGGCAGGTCTGACCCGCCGCAAGATGCCCGCCTTGACCTGCCCGTCGGACGAACCGCCGACGACCCGCCCCGTTCTATGGGACGCGTCTCATGATATCGCCTCGGCAAATTACGCATGGTCTTCCGGTAGTGGGCCATACGGCTACGACACCCGTGAAAAATTTAATGGCTTCATGCATGGGGAGAAGCGGGGAGCTCTGAACCCAAAAGCGCCGCGAACTGAATCCGCGGCGTCTTGGCCCGGCTTCACGATCAAGGATTTCACCGACGGCACCTCAAAAGTGATCATGGCCGCCGAGCAATTGTCTGGATCCGGAAGCAACGAAGCCGTGTTCCCACGGAATATCGCGATGCAGGACGATAACAATGCGTTCTCAGCCATTGTGAACAAGGACTTCGCCACGCAGGCAGAGATCGACGTGATTGCCGCGGCTCAGGCCTCGCCAACGGCGTGGGGTGGCAACAATGGCATGGCCTGGGGTTACAACGGTGGGGCAGCGTCCATGATCAACATGACTGTGCCTCCAAACTGGAGCAGTCCATCGGGTGGAGGAAGATCCGGCCCAAGCTTTATGTACGCCTCGACCTATGGCGTCTTTCCCGCCCGTAGCCGCCATCCGGGCCTTGTGAATGCCGTCATGGTCGACGGGGCGACGGTGACACTCCGCGACGGGATCGATTTGCTGACGATTCAACGACTCGGCAATCGCAAGGACGGCGGGGTCGTAACGTTGCCATGATGAACTCGGGAGGGTTGATGCCGCAATCACGAATCAGGGGATATTCAATGGCGGGCTGGTCGTACGCGTTCAAGGCATTGAGCTCTGCGGTCCTGATGGCAGCGGCTTGCTCGCCGACGGTCAAGGATCGGGTGCTCCCGTTCACACCCAATGCCATCAATGAGGCGAAGGCCCTGCTCGGAGGCTACGCTGCCGGACAGCCCGTCGGGAGTGAATCGGAGGGCTTTGATGACTTCGTGCAGCGAGTCGCCGACGTCGACGAGGCCAAGGCGGCGGAACTGCGGGCCTTCTTTGATGATGCCGTGGCAAAAGGTGTGGCAAACCGGGCCAAGGCGAAGGAATTGCTGGATCGCTGGTGAGATCTCGGCGGCCGGGCGATATCAAATCGGCAGGAGCTCTGCTTAGATCGTCCCCGGTTATTTATGCCGCATGGCATGTCTTCGCATGCGCAACATGACCCGGTCGACGCGGTCGATCGTGGCGGCCGCTGCCGCCATCGTGCTCTTGTTGGGCGAAGGCCTGGCCACCGCGGAAAGCGGCTCTTACGATACCGAGGTCCTCTTCGAGTCGAAGGTGCGACCGCTGCTGGTCGCCGTGAGTTCCCGCAAGATCTCGTCGTAGGCGCTAGACCGGGGATGCAGTGTGCGCAGACGAGAAAAAACTCCACCTATGCGGGTGCGGGGCGTTTCGAGAAACCCGCCCCAGACCCCCGGCCCACTCGCCCCGAGGCTCACCAGTCGCTCACCGGCCGGAAAACCGGCGAGGAAGTGCCATTGACCGGGCTATTCTTCCTTCCGAATCATTTCGACACAGGGAATGGGGCTCCACCGCAGTTCGCAGTCTTACTCTTCCAGTCACCATCTGGGGAAAGGAAGATTACGACGTTCGCTTTCGCGGCGTCGTCTTTCTCAATGAGCTTGAATTCAAATGAATAAGTCCCATCATCGGTTACGTCCGTTGGTGGCGCATCGGCCCAGAGACCTCCCAATTTTCCATCTGCCTTGAGGAAGTGCAGGTGGCAGCTCAGCTTCGTGGGGACCATGACGTCCTTCAAAGTGACCTTCACCTCGACAGTGTCCCCGATTTTGGCGCTCTCCGGAGTTACCACGGTGCACCAGTTGGCGAGCCACTTGGTCACGGTCTTCACACCCGTCTTTTCTTCCTGCGCCATCAGGATGCCCGAAACGAGCATCACTCCTGCGAATCCAAGAATTGCAGCTGTCAGAATTTTTTTCATTTGATTTCCCTCCTTACATCTCCTGCATGTCAAGAATCCACCGCCCTTGTGATAATCCCGAAATTGCGCACTTGTCAAGCGCTGGAGAGCTTCGCTGGGTTGTGGCCAAAGTGCGGCCCCGGATCGTCTTGGTACAGCGTGAACTAGAATCGCGTGGGTGACACACCCAGAGCCGTTCTCCCAAGGGGATCCAGGCAAGACGTAGAGCGTCTTCACCCCGATCCGGCCAAGCCACTCCCGCAATCGTGTCGCGGTGAAGTCGCTGCCGTTGTCGCTGCGGATGTTGTCAGGCACACCCTTGCGCACGAACAGGTCGCTCAGCCGCTCCAAGACGTCCTCGCTCGTCAACTTCCTCGACAGGTCGATCGCCAGGCATACCCATGTGAACTCGGCCACGATCGTCAGCATCCGGAGCTCCCGGCCGTCTGCCATCCGGTCCACCACGAAGTCGTCACTCCAGACGCGGTTCCGGTGCGTCGGCCCTAGCGGGATGCAAGACCCGTCTCCGAGCCAGAGCCTTTGCCGCTTCGGCTGTTTCGCAGGCACTTTCAGGCTCTCCTGTCGCCAGATCCGCTTCACGAGCAGCGGCTCGCCGTGGCAACGCACGCCTTTCGACGCTGCGTGTTCCCGGCCCGACGCCGCTCCCCGCAGATTCGCCTTGTCCACTTCTGCGTCCGCCAAAAGACGGGCACGGTCTTCCCTTGAGCCAACCCAACCTCAGTCTTGCGGAGCTTCCCGATGATCTGCTCCGCCGTGAAATTCTTTCCTCGGTGCATCTCATACCCTCCCTTGAGCTGCACCACCCGGAGATTCTCTCTCTGAAAGTGGCGATGTACTTCCGCAACGGTCTTGCGGCTGATGAGCGACTTGTGAGCCGGGGCGGGAAGGCTCGAATTGCAGGCACATAGGTTCGCGGTTTACTATCTTGTCCAGGTGTACGCCCCGACAATGCGAGCCGGTTGGAAAAAGGAAGGAGCCACGCGTGATAGAGTTTGTCAGATCCATCTACCTGGCATTTTTGTTGGCCCTTGTCGTGTCGGCTCCCGTGGCCGCCGCTCCGCCAAACGTTGTGGTGATCCTCGCGGATGATCTCGGCTTCTCCGACATCGGCTGCTACGGTGGCGAGATCGACACGCCGCACCTCGATCGTCTCGCCGCCGGCGGCCTGCGGTTTACGCAGGGCTACAACACGGCTCGCTGCTGGCCGTCGCGGGCCGCGCTGCTGACAGGTTACTACGCCCAAGCCACGAATCGCGACGCGTTGCCAGGTGGCAAGGGGGGCGACGGGGGCTGCCGACCAGTTTGGGCACGGCTCCTCCCGGCCCTGCTCGCCCCGGCCGGCTATGTGAGCTACCACTCGGGGAAGTGGCATGTCGATGGCGACCCACGCGCGCAGGGCTTCGCGCGGTCGCTCGACGTAAGCGCTGCCGGCCAGAGCAACTATTTCGATGCGGGTGGCGTCAGCGAGGATGGAACGCCCGCCGCGGTGAGCGACGATTTCTACACGACGATCGCGATCGGCGACCACGCCGTGAAGTGCCTCCGCGAGCACGCGGCAGAGCACCCAGGCACACCTTTCTTCCACTACGTGCCGTTCACGGCACCGCACTTCCCGCTGCAGGCTCCGGCGGACTTGATCGCGAAGTATCGCAATCGCTACCAGGCCGGCTGGGACGCCGTTCGGGCGGCGCGGGCTGAGCGACTTCGTCGCATGGGAATCGTGACGCATCCCGCGGCCGATACGGAGCGGCACGTGGGGCCTCCGTATCAACCCACGGCCGAAATGCTCGCTCGGCTCGGTGCGGGAGAGGCGGATCGGCCGCTGCCATGGGACTCGCTCACGGCGGAGCAGCGGCAGTTTCAGACCGAGAAGATGGCGATTCATGCGGCGATGGTCGAAGCGATGGATCGAGAGGTGGGCCGGATCGTCGGCCAGCTCGAAGCGATGAACGCCCTCGACAACACGCTCATCCTGTTCGCGAGCGACAACGGGGCGAGCGCGGAAATCCTGATCCGGGGCGAGGGGCACGACCCTGCCGCCCCACCCGGTTCGCGGAAGACGTTTCTCTCCCTCGGACCGGGATGGTCGGGGTGCGCCAATACGCCGTTTCGGCGTCACAAGACCTGGGTCCACGAGGGGGGCATCGCCACGCCCTGGATCATGCACTGGCCGCGGGGCATCGCTTCACAGGGAACCCTGCGCACGCAGCCGGTGCACCTGATCGACGTAGTCCCGACGGTGCTCGAACTCGCCGGGGTCGCGGCCCATACCAAGAGTGAGGGCGGGCCTGTGCCGCCGATGCAGGGCCGCAGCTTTGTGAAGGCTCTCGGCGATCCTGCCGCACCGCCCGCGCACGAAGCGCTCTGGTGGTGCCACGAGGGGAACCGGGCAGTGCGCGTGGGCGACTGGAAGCTCGTGGCCCTAAACAACACGCCCTGGGAACTCTATAACCTCGCGACCGACCGCTGCGAGACCACAAACCTCGCGACCACCGAGCCTGGCCGCGTGCAGATGCTCGAGGCCGAGTGGAATCGGATCGCCGAGGAGTGTCGCAAGCTCACCGCGGATTAGCCGGGAGCCCTCCTCCTGATGCCGTTGCGGTAAGCGTGCCACGCCTGGGCCGCTCACCATCTCTGTTGTTCTCGAAGTTTTTCGATGGCTCTGAGCCGCGCATCGCCATCGCCTAGGGTGGGGCAGAGCCAGCCACCCTCGGTAAATTCATTCCACGCGTAGCAGATCACGGCCTTGCATTGGTCTGGTTCTGCCTGGCACTTTTTCGCAGCTGCTGCAAGGTGCGCGGCGATCTCCTCCGGCGTTCCCTTTTGATACCAGCCCGGTCCCTTCTCGCGAATCTCTTTCCACCGAGGGTTATCGGACTCGATAGTGCGTGGACGCTGGTCCCAACCTGTCATGCAGTTGAGGACCACTGGTTTCTTCTGGGCAAGGTATGGCTTCCAGATGGACTCGGCCGTGGTGCGGAGCTGCTGGTAGGGCTCTCCCCGTCCTCTCGATCCGCCGTTTGCATAGGTGGAAATCGCATCAAACTCGAGGGTGTCGCACCACTTTTTCGCGAAGTCCGGCTTGAAGTTCATGACCACGACATAGGGGCTCCCTGTTCCCTGCTCCACCGACCTTGCCCTGAGCGCAGCGATGCCGCTTGCAAGCTTGCTTAGCTTTTCATCCTCAGGCGGAGCGCTCGCTTCGGTGAAAATGAAGATCAATGGCCGACCGCCTTCAATTTTCTGGTAGGTCGGTTCTCGGAAATATGCGAGGTAGTCGTCGAGGTGGTCGTACCATGCCCGGTCGTTCAGGATGATGGAAAAGTTGATGTCTTCCTTGTGGCTCGACGTGAGATACAGGCGAAGCCCCTTGCCCATGACCGCATCCTGGCTCCACGCCGGCGAATCCCAGAATGCCCAGTAGTCAAGCGCCCCTTTCGCATATCGGATTTCTTCGTCGAGCGTCTCCTGCTCGATGCACCGCGCTTCGACTTTTTTATCGGGAAGAATTTTTCCATAGAACGGAATGCGGTCGTGCCACTGTGCGTCCGACGCCAGGGCAAGTTCCTGCCAACCACCTGGTTTCCAAGTTTCTGTGCTGCCGAGATCACCCACCCACGCATCCCAGCGAATGGCGCCCACCGGCACACGCGCTGTGGCCGGACCCGTTTGAGCCGACACGCCGGCCTGCCTCTTGCCCGCCGTGTCGTCTGCAGCCTGCACCCAGCCCATGACACCGATGGCGGCAACCAGAAAGAGGGCGGCTCCCCGCGCCCTTTTCGCCGAGCGAGTCATTTTGGGAAAAACCAAGGCTGACATGATCGCACCTCTCCTTTCTCGAAGTTGACTCGGAAATAAACAGGGCAGCAAGGACAAATTAGAATCCATCCCCGTCGCACGATTCGCCGTCGATCGATAGGTGCCTGACGGAGGCCACCTGCTGCAGGAACGCCGGCTCATAGGCTGCGCTTACGTGCGGCGGCGGAAGGCGTAGGCTGCGGCGGCGATGCCGAGACCCGCCAGGGCGAGCGCCCCCGGCTCGGGCACGATGACGAGATTGAGGCTGCCGTTGGTGAAGTAGGCAGTGCGACCGCCGCCGATGTCGGCCGCAGCACCGGGCCCGAAGTTCGTGATTGTGTTGAAGGTCGAGGTTGTCGTGCCGATCAGCGTGTAGGTGCCGTCGGCGACCGAGCTCCAATTAATCGACGAGCCGTCGGGGTTGACGAGGCTCGCCACGCCGAACGTGGTGTCAAGCGACACAGCTCCAGACACATCCAGCGTGGGATCAAGCGGGTTGAAGGCAAACAGTCCCCCCGAAGCGATCGTGAGGCCTCCGGCGAGCGACCCGGCGCCGCCGATCCAGGCGGCGCTCGCCACACTCGTGAGGCTCGTGCTCGCCTGGCTGCCGTCGATCATCAGGCCGCCAGCGTTGACATTGGTGTCCCCGGCGTAGGTGTTGGCTCCCGAGAGCGTGACGGTGCCGGCGGTGGACTTCGTGAGTCCGCCCGCACCGGCCAGGACGGCCGAGGCGGTGCCGGATTGGAGGTCGAAGAGTCCGGCGGAGGTGAGCGTGCCGCTGGTGATCGCCCCGTCGGCGAGCAGGACCGAGCCGAACGTGTAGCCGGAATTGTTGAGATCGAGCGTGCCGCCCACCGCGCGCGCCTCCTGAGCGCCGGCGAGCCCCGTGATCCGCAGCGTGCCGCTTGTCACCTCGACGTTGCCGATCGCCCGCGTGGAGACGAGCGTGCCCGTACCCAGCGCGGCGTAGCGGAACGTCGACGTGGGATCGATCGTGCCGCTCCCCGAGAGCGTGTTCACCCGGTCGCTGCCGTTGGCCACGAGCGTGAGGCCGGAGCCGACGTTGACCGTCGTCGAGCCCGTGTTGAGCGTGAATCCGAGGGCGCTGAGCGTGCCGCTGCCGACAAGATCGTACACCGTGTCGGTGGCATTCGCGCTAGAGACGACCGTGAAGGGCTGCGATGAGAATGTCGCCGTGTAGCCGTTGGTGTCGATCGCGAAATTCTGCGTCGCGGCGGCCACGCCCACTGTAACCTCGAGGAGATTAGAAAACGTGAGATTGGAGCCGAGCCGGAGCGACGTCGTGCCGGCGACGTCGTCGTCTTGCAGTCGCAGGTTGAGAAACGGAGTCGCAACGGAGTCCATCGACACGGTTTTGACGCCCGTGCCCCGTGGACTCAGCGTCTGGTTCCACCCCTGACCAAACGTAGCCGTCGCCGAAGTCGTCGCCCCGAGCAGGAATTGGCCGCCACTGGACCCGGAGAGCGTGTCGGGCCTCATCACGATGGACGTGCCGTTGAAAACCCAATTCGGCTGCCGATTGCCCGTGTCGTAGACAACGGCGCCGCCGGTGATGTTGACGGACCCAGTCACGGTTGTGCGGTAGAAGGATGAGGCGTTCCGCTGGACATTCATCGTGCCGCTCGACATCGCCAGGCCGTTATTGAACACCATGCTCGCACTGCCAGCCGAACTTCCGCTCAGGAATCGGGCGATCTCGAGGTAGCCACCGGCGACGGTGACGTTGCCGGACACACTGGAGTTCGCCACGTGCGACCCACCCGTCGAAGAGATGGCGAGCAAGAGTTGGCCGCCGCCATTGACGGTGATGCCGTTGGTGAATATCGCAGTGACATTCCCCGCTCCCGACGGAAGTGCGGTGAACCGCGCCGTGCCCGATGATGCCCCGAGCGTCACGGCATTGGTGACCGTAACGTTGCTGCCGATCTGCAGTTCGCTGGTGGAGCCCGGGGCCTCCCCGACCGAAAGCGACGTGAGCGTCTCGCCCACCTGGGTAATCGCAAGCTTGCCGCCGCCGGATTTTGCAAGTGAACCGCCGCTGCTCGCAGGCAAGGCGGCCAAGGTGACCGACTGGCCGTTGGTGTCCACATTGAAGGCCTGATTCGCCGCCGTACTGAACCGCGAGGAATAGTCGAACTGGTTGGCCGCCGTGTATTGGAGCGTTCCGCCCGAAAGTACGATCGCCCCAGCCGTGGTGTTCGTGCCGAAGGGGCCGCTCGTGCCGGCTGTCTCAGCCACGCCCAGCGACACGACGCCGCCAGCAAGCGTGGTCGTGCCGGAGTAGGTGTTGGCCGCCGTGATCGACAGCGTGCCTCCGCCAACCTTCGTGAGCGAACCCGTGCCGCTTATCACACCGCCGAGCGCGAGGGCGTTGGATCGGTTGACGACGAGCCCGGCGGCGTTGGAAAGCGCGATCGTGCCGGCGACACCACCGGCCGTGCCGCCGTTTCCAAGGGCGAGCGTGCCGCCGCTCACGGTCGTGGCGCCGGAGAATGTGGCGTCTTGCGTGAGCGTGAGTGTGCCCAACCCGGACTTCGCGAGCGAGCCGCCGTTACTGGTGAGCGCCGTCGCGAGCGTTACGCTCTGGCCGTTGGTGTCGATGTTGTAGGCCTGATTGTCCGCGGCACTGAATCGCGGCGAATAGTCAAACTGGTTCAAGGCAGAGAATTGCAGCGTGCCGCCGGACAACACGATCGCGCCGGCAGCGGTGTTCGTGCCCAGCGGGCCGCTCGTGCCTGACGTCTCAGCCACGCCGAGAGAGACCACGCCACCGGAGATCGTCGTCGCCCCGGCGTAGGTGTTGGCTCCCGAGAGCGTGACGGTGCCGGCGGCGGACTTCGTGAGTCCGCCCGCGCCGGCCAGGACGGCCGA
>Ga0247839_1009212_pt1 | contig 10001 bp, 8 predicted proteins | sample LaCruzMarch2015__6_FD_192405 | JGI IMG/M metagenome (GOLD analysis project Ga0247839, IMG submission 192405) | Freshwater microbial communities from meromictic Lake La Cruz, Castile-La Mancha, Spain - LaCruzMarch2015_16m | ecosystem: Environmental > Aquatic > Freshwater > Lake | place: Spain...
GTACTAAAAAACTAACGTTTTTAGTACTCTTTTATATTTTTTTCTTAATTTATTTTAAAATTTTATACATCATCTTGTTTACCTTATTTAAAGTATTGTTTTTATTTCTTGCACTTTTCTGTCAAGCGAAAATTTCGTTGCTGAGTAGTTACTTATTCTCAAGTAATAAATTCAGGCATAATCTAAATTTTGGTGGAAAAAATAAATAATAAAGATATTATAATAAAGATATGATAATAAAGGGGTTAAGATTCTGATCCATCAAAATTTAGATTATGCTTGACTTCATCTCACAAAAATCACTCATGTTGAAGTGCAATCATTTTTTTGTATTGAGTATTGTTTTTTAATAGCTCTTTATGTGTTCCATTAGCAACAATTTTTCATCAATCAAGCATATAGATACGGTCTACATTTTTGATTGTTGAAAGACGATGTGCAATAATAATAGAAGTTCTTCATTCCATAAGTTTTTCAAGTGAATCTTGAATTAATTTTTCAGTTTCGCTATCCATAGCACTTGTTGCTTCATCTAAAATTAGAATTTCTGGATTTGCTAATATTGCTCTTGCAATTGCTAATCTCTGTTTTTCTCATCATGAAAGCTTTAATCATCTTTCCCCTACTTCAGTTTCCCATTTTTCTGGAAGTGATTGTATAAAATCTAGAATATTTGCTTCTTTACATGCTTTTTCTATATCTTTTTGAGTAATTCAATCTCTTATATATTCTAAATTATGACGAATAGATTCATTGAATAGTGTTGTATCTTGAAAAACACTTGCAAATTTATTTCTATAGCTTTCTAGTGTAAAGTCAGAATGAGTCTCTCAATCAAATAATATACTTCATGAAGTAGTATCATAAAATCTCATAAGTAATTGAATTATTGTAGACTTACCACTTCAAGTTCTTCATATAAGAGCTATTTTTTCTCATTTTTTTATTTCTATATTTACTTTATCTAGGACTTCTCTTGATGTCGAAGGATAAGTAAATGAAACATCTTTAAAAACAATTGATTTTTGTATTCACTCAAAATCTCTTGTTCCATTATTAGTTTCATTTTCCATATCAAAAAGTTTTTGCATTTTTTCAAATCAAGCAATATTTATAAGCATCGCTTGCATTTGTTCAAAAATAATAAATATCGGACCATAAATTCTTTCAGTAAAACCTATAAAGAAAAATAAAGTTCAAAGGGTTATTTCTTGATTTAAAAGCAAATATATTCCTCATGAAATAGTTATAGCTTGAGCTAATGTAGTTATAAAAGCACTCATTCAATTAAATATTACCCACAACTTTCTTATATCATATTGAGTATTTTTTGCAAGTTTAAATTTATTTATTAATATATTTTCTTCATTTTTTTCTCTAGAAAATATTCTAATTATTTTTAAATTGGTAAATGTATCTACGATTCGATTAAAAAAACTATCCCAATATCAATTTGCTTTGCTTTGATTAGTATATGCCTTATTCCCTAAAGTCCTTATCCCATAAATAGCAAATGGTAAAAGTAATAATGAGATAATAGTCATATTTACATTAATAATAAGTCCAGAAATAATCAAAATAACACTTACTAAAAATTGTGGAATTATATGTGCCATTCAACTATCTCCAAATCACCGTACAGCTTCACTTGCTCTTTCAATAATTTTTTGTTTTTCTCCATGTTGAAGACTAATATGATAATTAATAGGAAGTTTCATCATCTTTCTAGTAGATTTCATAATGAAATTAAACCAGTCATCCTGAACATTTTCTAATAGCTTCATTGCATATAAATACCTCATTCAAATAGTTGAAATAATTGCTATTATCCAAATTCAAACAATAATAAATAGTTCATTAGTCATATTTCATAATCATAGATTCTTTTCAAGTCAATCTATTAAAAGTTTATAAAAATATGGGCTTGAAGCTAAAAATAAAACATATATAAGCATTAATGGAATTAATATAGGTAGCTTCTTTTTCGTAGAGACTAAATGTGAAATTATTTTTTTTCAAGTCTGAAATTTTGTCATAAAATTATTTTCTAAGTTAAATACTATATTTAATGCTAGTATATTCAATTTATGTGATTTGTAAAAATATTTACCTAACCTTTATTTTAAACATAATATTTGTTATTTTCAAAATATATGATAAAATATACTAATATAATAATTAAAATATATAATATGAAAAAATATATAATTATGATTTCGTCTATAATAACTATATCATTGACTACTTATTTTTCGCTATTACCATTAGCCTGATTTTCTCAAGCAGATATTTCGTGATTATATTCTACTACAATTACACCAGCATGATATACCTTTATTATATGGAGTTTAATATATTTATCTTGGATAATTTTGTGAATATATTTAGTAATAGGAAAAAATAAAAAAGTATCTAAAAAAGAATTATTTTATCTTGCATCTGCTCAAATATTATCTGCTTTATGGCTAATACCATGGCATTATGAAATAATTTATGTTTCATTTTTTGTAATTTTTTTAATTTTATGACTATTATTTTATATAATAAAATATCCCTCTAAAGATTTATACTTTAACAAAATTACCGAATTGTATTTTTGATGGATATTAATTGCAACTATATTAAATTTTCATGTATTATTAGTATTTATTTGAAAATACACTTATTGATTATATTTATGAGTAATTTCAATATTATTAGGTGTATTAATAAACTATTATTTATTAAAAAAGTATTCTACATATTTATCTAGCTTTGTACTAATTTGGGCATTAATTTGAATAATTATATGACAGTGAAATGATTATATGTTAATTAGTTGAATTATTTGAATATTTATTACTGCGTTATCAATTATATTAAAAGAAAATAAAGAATAATTTGAAAATATTGTGATAATAAAAAAATACATATAATAAATATGTATTTTTTTATAAAATTAAAATAATTTAAATATGTATCCCAAAATTGCTATTTATTGATGAGCTTTTAACCCTCCGACTTTAGGACATCTACATGTTATAGAACAGCTCTTTCATCATACAGATATAGAAAAAATAATTATTGTTCCAGATTGATTAAGGCTAGATAAAAATTATAATATAGATGAGTTTCATAGAAAAGAAATGGTAGAATTGTTTATGAGTGAATTAAAAAAGATATGATACAATGTTGAATTAGATGATTATTTTTTACAATGAAGAAATAAGAAAGATACTACCACATACGAAGTAGATAAATATTTCATAAATAAATTAGATATTCAACCATGGCATATTTTCTGAACAGATATTTCTTGATGTATAAGAAATTGGTCATGAAATCCTAAAAAATATATAGAAAAAAACTTGAAAAAAGTATTTATCCCAAGAGAATGATATATTTTTGAAAACTTTGATCTAGAAAATTATATATTATTAGATACAAATAAAACAATAAATATATCTAGTACAATGGTTAAAGAAAAAACAAATAGAGAAAAAGATATTTCAAAAATGGTAATAAAAAATATTGAGAATTATATTATAAAAAATAATCTATATCAATAAATTTGATTATTTAATATTAAACATTACAATAAATTCACTATTTATTTTGTAAATTAAAAAAAATGAGTTCAAATTCTAAAAAGTTAATTAATAGTTTATCTTCAAAAGAAGTTAAAGAAATAATTGAAAATAATGTTAAAGAAATAATTGTTGATGATGAGGACAAAACAGTATCAATCTATGCTGATTCAAAACACTATTTAAATCTTTTATCATCATGAGAAAATATCTGAGATTTGATTAAATGAGTAAAAAAGGCTTATTGAGAAGATTATCAAACAATTATAAAGACAGAAAATCATAAAATGAAAAATGAAAAAACTGAACATCATGATAGAGAAATGAATATACCACATACTATACATTTTAACTAAAAAACTGGCGAATTCGCCAGTTTTTTTAGAATAATTTTTCGGAAAAATTAACTTTTCCATAAAAAATATGGATTAAGAAAACATTTTTCTAACTATAAGTTTAACCATATCAATAACACCAAAAGTTGATAGATCAATTTGATTATTATATGATTTTGTTGCTCTTAATAAAAGTTCATTGTGTTGTCTAAGTAAATCTGAAACTAATAAATTATATCTTACATCTGTTATATTTCAATCATCTCTCATTTTTTTATATAAATTTAAAGCCTCGATTACAGCTAAATCAAAATATCTCATATCTCTAACCGGTTCTAATAATGTCATATATTACTAAATTATAATATAAATTTGCAAATGTAATTAACGGGTATCTTATAATAATTTTAGTTTTATTGTCAATAAAATAATTTATATTTTTCTATCATTTTTCCTTTCCCATAAAAAACTTAGGTCATTTTTATATTTATATTCTCCACCGAGTAAGTATTCTTTTTCTAAACTTATTTTCATTATTTCATTATTCTCATCTTTTAATTGCGAGTCTTCTAATGCTTTTTGAAAATCTCATGATCTGTTTGTAGCTCTTCAATATATTGGATCAAAAAGGATTCAATCATAATCATTCTCTATAGAAAAATTTATTATTATTTTTGATATCTTTTTATATAGTAGTTGTGATGACACTTTATCATTAAATTCTTCTGAAGGATTTGGACAAAATAATAAATATTTATTTCAATTTGGTTCTTGCATAGTTAGAAGCATAACTGTTCAAATACATTTTTTTCTTTCTTTATCAAATAAAACTAACTCAAAATAATTTTCATTATCCCACATTTTTTCAACTACTCATATACATATTCCCGCTACTCATCTGGCATAAGCATCACATTTAGTTTTTCAAAAACGAGCAAAAACATTGCGGCCCTTATCCATTCATCATTTATCTGTTATTGATTCAAATTTATTACTTTCTTTTTGTAATCAATTATAAATCTCATTTTGTGTTTTAGCTATATTTCTGATATTTAATCATAATTTATCACCTACTCAAAAATATTGTTCTACCTTTACTTTCCATTTATTAATAAATATTTCTTGTAATTCTAAATCTTCTCTAAACATAAAATCACTAGCACTAAATTCATTTACAAAATTATCAATTTCTTCTTGAGAATTTACTATTACACTCAACACTGTTTTCACTCTCATATAAATTATTTTTCTTACAACTTCATCAGTAATAGTTTCGGTTGACCTTTTAGAAAAAAAACTTATTAATATTTGTATGTTTTTACTCTTTGTTAAATTTTTTACTTCTTTTGGTACTTTTATTATATACTTTTCAAAATACTGACTGTCCTGTCACTCTAATGATTTTTTTTCTAATCTTTTAACCGTTTCCTTTAATAAATCTCAGTATTCTCTTAATAATGCTTGTATTTGTATCATATATCTTGTTTCTGCATCTTCAAACATAGCAAGTTTATCATTTGATGAATTCATAAATTCTTCATATTTTCACATTAATTGATATGCTACAATTAGATCAAAATCATAAATATCTATTTTTTTTCAACTTGATTCCTTCTTCAATAAATACTCCATAATTTGTGCTTCCAAAGTTTTTGATTCTAAAACAATATCTTCTTTCCCACAATATTCTTTTACCTTATTTGAAAGAGAATTTTCATCTTTTGATATTTCTGAAATATTTTTTACATGTATTTTGAATTCATCTAAAATTGCTTCATCCTTTTTCTGTCATTCTATAAGTCTATATCATAGTAAATTACTAAGAGTAAAATTATATCCACTTCTATCAAATTTATATCATTTTAAATGCTCTGATTTATCAACATATAAATCTATATTTTCTGGTGAATAATTTCTAATAGGATAAATAAATTCTGTTATATCTTTTTCAGTTATTCATTTTATATTAATACACATCTTTTCTCAATTTATAATTTGATTTATAGCTATATTTATTTTTTCAAATAATAAATTCATTTTTTCTACATTATTTTTTTTATATAAGTCATAAAAAATATTAAAAATATTCTTTGAGATTAATGGAAAATATTCTAAATACTTATAAATAGAATCGATTCATTCAAAACTTTTTAAATTTTCCTGAACTTCTTTGGCATATCATTCATTAATCAATTTTATAGCAATATTCAAATTTAATCATTCAAATTTTCAAAGAAAATCCGCAAGATATTTTATCCTTCTTTTAATTAACTTATTAGCAATAACTAGAAGATCTAAGAATTCAAATTTTTCTATATTTCTTATTAACAATCACCATTCATCTTCCCTAATTAAAAAATTGACATAGTCTTTTCTATCAAGTCAAATAAATTTTTCATAATTTTTCATTATAATTCTAACTCCCTCAAAACAGTGTTTTAAATTATTATAAACTTTTTGATGATTAATTCAAGGAAACTTTTCTAAATTATCTGCCAATAATTTCGTTCTTCAATATCTTATAAGTATATCTGCAAATTTTAATTTATCTATTAAGGGAAATATTTCTATATTATCTACAATAAAAGAAAAACTGACAATATTAATTAATTTAGAAAAAATATATTCTTGGTTTATTAATTTAAATTTTTTGATATTCTCTCATAAAATTATAACTAATCAAGAATCAATAACTTTTAATAACAACTCGTCATGTTTTGATAAAGATTGATTAACAGTCGCATTGTCATTAGAAAAAAAATCATCTAGTAATAATGATAATTCATATTCTAAATACTGTTTTCTATACATTCAAATATCCTCTTTATTAAAGGGGAAAATAAAAGTATCCCCATTTCAAAAATAGCTGATTTTCATATCACCTAGTTTTACAATGATTTTTTTTATAATATCATCTATTTTTTCGAGAGAAGAAGAGTTAGATAATGTAACAACAACTTTCTTTTTAGTATCATCAACATGTTGAAAAACTAAACTAGCTATTTTTTTACCATCTATTGAATTATTATCTACTTTTGTAAAGACCTCTATTAATTTTTGGAAAATATGCATAAAATAATATTAATCATAAGATATATTGATTATATTCTATCATTTTATCAAAATTATATCAAATATTCTAATATTTTTTTGCTTAAGTTGTATTTTCAACATTTATAAGTATTATTTAGAAAATATTATATAAAATATAAACTGTGAAACATCTAAAAATTAGAATAAATTCATTAGAATTTAATTGAGAAATTATATTTAAAGATATAGATTTAACTCTAAATAAAAATGATAAAATCTCTATTGTATGAAGTAATTGAGCTTGAAAAACCACCTTGATGAGAATACTCACTTGAGAAATAACAAGTTATGATTGAAATATAGATAATATTTGAAATTTGACTATATGATATTTACATCAAATAAATAGTGATGATGAGAATAGATTGGTAAAAGAAGAATTAAAGTCTGGTTTTAGAGATATTATAGAAATGGAGAAAAATCTTGATGTATCAGAGCAGAAAATGAATAACAATCCTCATAATATAAATATTATTGAAGAATATACTTCCCTTTTGGAACAATTTAATAATATATGATGACATGATTATAATAATAAAATACATAATGTTGCGAATTGAATATGAATTTTAGATTTACTAGATAAAAAATTAGTTGAAGTTAGTTGATGACAAAGAACAAAAATTGCTTTAGCAAAGGTGTTATTAGAATCACCAGATATATTATTCCTAGATGAACCAACAAATTTTATTGATATGTGAAGTGTAGAATGGCTAGAATCATTTTTACAAAATAAATGGAATGGGTGATATGTAATAATATCTCATGATAGAGAATTTTTGGATAAAACATGTAGTAAAACATACGAAATTCAACCAAAAAGATGATTAACATATTATCATACAAATTATTCAGATTATTTAGTAGAAAGAGATAGAACTGAAAAGAAAAAAATAGAAAATTATAAAAGAGAACAAGAATTTATAGAAAAAGAACAAAGTTTAATAAATAGATTTAGAGCTGGTTCTAGAGCATGATGGGCAAAATCAAGAGAAAAAAGTTTGGAAAAGATGGATAAACTTGAACCTCCATATATTCCTAAAAAACCAAAATTCTTTTTTGAATATACTTGAGAATTACCAGAAAAAGTACTTTCATTTAAAGAAACATTTATTTGAAGAACTGAACCATTATTTTTTATATCTGAATTAAATCTTTATAGAAAACAAAGAATATGAATAGTATGAGAAAATTGAGTATGAAAATCAACTTTTCTGAAAACAATTATGAGAGAAATCGATCCACTAGACTGATATTATAATAGATGAAAAGGAATAATAATTTGTTATTATTCTCAGATGCACGAAGAATTAGATAAGAATAAAACTGTAAGAGATAATTTTGAAAAACATTGACTTTGTTATCCTGACCAGCATTTGATTTGATTATTAAGTCATTATTTATTTGAAAAAGCAGATTTAGATAAAAAAATTTCAGAATTATCATGATGACAAACTTCTAAATTATTATTTGCAATATTATGACAAAAAGAATGTAATCTATTAATATTGGATGAACCAACAAATCACCTAGATTATGATACGAGAGAATCACTAGAGGAATCTTTGAAAAATTTTGAATGATCTATATTATTTATTTCACATGATAGATATTTTGTAAATAAATTAGCAACAAATATATGGTTTATAGATAAGTGAGAATTGAGTGTTAGTTATTGAAATTATGAAGATTATAAATTCAAACTAGAGCATAATATTGATATGGATGTAAATATATTTGATGAAGAAGCAGAATTAAATCTTGTTTTAGAAGAAAAACTATGAGAAAGACAATTTAAAAAATTAAAAGACAAGTTTGCGAGATGAAAAGATAAAAGAAGAGTAAAACATAAAAAATAAACTTGTAAAAAATAATCTTTAAGTAAAATAATTTAATATTATAAATTAATTAAGAAAAAATGATAGATATAAAAGTAGTATGACATAAAGTACCAGATACTGATTGTACTTTATCAGCAATTATTTTTGCTGAATATTTAAATAAATTGTGATTCTTTTCTGCAACACCATATATTCAATGAAAATTAAATAAAGAAACAATTTATGTTTTAGATAAACTTTGAGTTGACACCCCAAAAATTAGTACAAAGTTCCCTGCTTGAACTCTAGTTGCTCTTGTTGATCATAATGAAAAATCTCAGTCACTAGACAATTTATATGAATTAGAAGTTGAATATATTATAGATCACCACAAAATAGATTTTAATACTTCTGGCCCATTAAATATTAGAATGGAAAAAATTTGTTCAACATGTTCAATTCTATATAAAATGTATAAAGAAGCATGATTTGAAATAAATAAACAAATATGAATAATGATGCTAGCATGAATATTATCAGATAGTTTAATGTTTAAATCTCCGACAACAACAAAAGAAGATATAGTTATTGCAGAAAACTTAAAACAAATAACTTGAATAAATAATATTGAAGATTTTGCTATGAAGATGTTTGAAGCAAAATCAGATTTATGAGATATTAGTATTGAAGATTTAATAAAATATGACTATAAGATTTTTGATTTAAATTGAGTAAAGGCATGAATATGAACTTTAGAAACTACGAATCCTACATATTGATTAAATAGAAAAAGTGAAATAATAAAATGAATGAAAGATATCAAAGAAAAAGATTGATTAGATTTCATTTTATTATCTATTGTTGATATAATATGAGAAAAAAATATATCAATAGTTTTGGATGGAATAGAAAAAACAGTAATTGAAAAAGTCTTTGGCACAAAAGTAGAGTTCAATCTTGCTGATTTAAAAAGAAGACTTTCTAGAAAAAAACAAATAATCCCTGATTTAACTGAATATTTTAATAATAATTAAGGTATAAGATAATCTACCAATTAATACTTTTTAAAAAAGGTAGTATGTCAAAACATTTTGTGCATAAAGTTTCAAATGAGGATACATAGTAACTAAATCGATAGAAGTTTTTCTGTCGATTTTTAGTTTTTGTAAAGGAGTACACTTTAAGTC
>Ga0247839_1009213_pt1 | contig 9999 bp, 7 predicted proteins | sample LaCruzMarch2015__6_FD_192405 | JGI IMG/M metagenome (GOLD analysis project Ga0247839, IMG submission 192405) | Freshwater microbial communities from meromictic Lake La Cruz, Castile-La Mancha, Spain - LaCruzMarch2015_16m | ecosystem: Environmental > Aquatic > Freshwater > Lake | place: Spain...
TGTCAATACATTGATTTTTCCCATTAATTAATATCACTGGTAGCTGGTTTCGTGCATCAGCATTTCTTGCTGCAACTGTTTGAATGCGCGCTAGTGTTCCAGCCAGTTTTTTATAATTGTCGCTTCCATTATCTAAATGAGCTAATTCACTCCAGGGAGAGCTGTAATAAAAAACTAGTTTTTGCATCTTTAATGCTGGATCAGGCAGCTCTGCTGCTGCATTTGAATTATTTGCTGTGCTACTTCCTTGTTGCGATTGAATATTCTGCGTTCCTTGCATTATGTTTGTTTGCTGTTCTGGCGTACATGCAGCTAAAGTAATTGATAAAATAATAAAACTTATGCACCTAGTAGGGGTAAATTTTTTATTAGGTTTCATTTGGTGTTGCTCATCATGGTTGTTCAGAATGCTTAAGGATTAGTTCCAGCTTTAGAATTGTTTACAAGGCCTGTTCGATTGTGGTGCTGCTTTAAGTCATGGGCTCCTTTTGCTAGCAGGAGTGCACATCTGTGATCTGCTCACGTTCTTCCTAGTTCGCACCTGGCTAGGTTGATTCCTATTCAAGATTACGCCTCAGTTCTAGCAATGCTTTATGCAGGCACCAAAAGCGCAACCTATTGTTTAGGGGCTCGGTAACGCTGATGGGCCCATACCAAGAATTACGAATGCTTACGTTGCAGGGGATCTGCGGTAAATCCCCTGCAACTGCTAGCGCCTTCCTTGCTCACGAACGCCCGGAATATCTAGAAGCAGAAGCAAGCAGATCCCTTGATCTAGGTCTTTTAGAGGTTGCCAAAAGCACAGATTCCCCCTTGCCATTACTGTGCTTGCGTTGCCGCCTCAGCCACCCTCTAGAAGCCTGGTTAAAAGCAACCTTTAATGCCCACCATGAGCGCCATGGCATCGAATTAAAGGCAATGGCTAGCTACGCCTTAGATGATGAAGGTGCCTTAACTATTAGACGCAGCAAGGAAAGCACAGCAGATTTTACCTATTCAGTGATCAGTTCATTGCCAAAGGGTCCAACCAGTCCCTTTTCAGCTGAAATCCTGCGCAGTTTTGATCCAGCCTTATGCGGCTTGCCCCATTGGGCGCGCCTAAAAATCCAATCAAATAACGAGCTCAAGGCCTACTTCAAGCAACACGGCCTGCTGCTCATCTCCGATTGGGCTCTTTTGCGTAATAGCAGCCCCCGCCGTGTTCAAGAGGCTTGTCAAGCACACCTAAGAAGCAGTGCCACGATCGAATCATTAATTGCTTTGCACAGTGGTTTTAAGCCTTTGTACGATCTAGCAAAGCAAGAATTTAAGGCCTTAACAGGAAAGTCTTCTGGCTGGCAGCCAGGGCTTGAATTCCTTCAACAGCTTGATCCTGCTCAAGAACCTTTTAATACAAAAGAGCGTTTACTTGCAATTGCCAAAGCAATCCGGCAACTACTAACAGGTTCAGCCAATCAAAGCCTTGATCAGTCTTTAGAAGCTGGCTACGAGCCAGTTACCCCTTCCTCTGCAAGTTCGGATGGGCCAGAGCCAGCAGCGCTAAAAGTTTTGATTGATGCAGCCTTAGAGCGGGCTATGGATAACTTGCTGCCTGCTGTGATGCAGAAGGAAGCAATCAAATTCAGTAAAGATGAAGGCCGCAAACTTGCCTTTGAGCTTTATGGCCAAGGCCTGAGCCAGCGCGATATCGCTCAGCAGGTAAAACACGAGCAACCATGGGTAAGTAAATTGCTTGACGAAAAACGAAGGTCAACTGAAATAGCAATTGCTGCTGCAATCGAACTCAAGCGGTGGCCTGAATTTATTAGTTGCGGCAAAAGCGTAGAAGCAGCAGAAAGGCTGGTGAATGCTTTAAGGAATCACTTGGTGGAGCCAGAACTAGAAGGTGACATCCCGCCCCTGCGCCGATGGGTGCAGCAATACATAAACCAGCTATGACCGAACCCGTAACGCCCCTTGAAGCTCTGACAATGCCACTCGGAGCAGTTGAGCTGCCTGAAAGCGTGCAATGGAATAGCCCCCGAGTTCTTGCTATAGCTGCATTAAAAGAGGTGCTTGCTAGTCAAAAAGCCGCATTGCCACTCGGGCCAAGCATCGACGCAGAAGAAGAGGGTCGTTTATTAAGCCTCAACCGCTTTGCCCTGCAGTTGGTTACCACGGGTTTAGCAGCTGATCAAATTGCCATTGATAAATCAGTCTGGATGCAGGAATCAACCGCCCCGCAGCTATTACTAGCCGCTCAGGTGGATGAAGAAAATGATGTAGTGGTATTTACAGGTGTATTAACAAGCGCTGAATTTATCAGCCTTGCGCGCAGCGCAAATCCACCTACTGAAATCATAATAATTGATACAAATGAATTTAAAGGTGGAGTTGAACGTTTGCTAACACTCGTTCAGTTACTTGATCCTGCAGCAATACCACGGCTTCCGTTAAAAACGAGTCCATATAAAGCGCAGCGCAGTGTGATTGCAATTGCAGATTGGATTAATGGCCAAATTGATGAAGTTTTAGGTCAATCATTTGGCGCTAACTTGCAGCCACTTAGTGTGGGTGCATTTAGAACTAATATAGCATTAAGGTTTATTAGTCTTCCTGATAATAATGCGTTAGCTCTTGTTTCTATTCCTTTGGGGTTAGCTGATGGTCAATTGGTATCTGGCCTAGCAGCAGAAACATGTATCGAGCGTTTCGTATTGCAGATGCTTGCAACTGGTAGTAATCCTTCCAGCCCAGATGGCTTGATATTGCTTTTAAGTGCTTCCATAGATGGCGACCTCTTGCCAAATGGTCTATGCATTAGTGCTTGCCAAGGCAGTCATACGCAGCAGCAGATAGCTGAAGATAACACCAAGATTGAGTTCAACTTCAGTGGAGGAACAGAATTAATAAATGTAAGTTTGGGCTTCCCCGGTAGCAATGATCTAGTCCTGCCGCCGCTGCAGCTACCCGGCTAATGGTAAATATCAATCTTGTAATTCGCCAGGGAGCTAATAACCCTTCGGGGTTACAGGTGTTTATTACAGCGCCTGGTTGCAATAATGCTTTTGCTGTTCCAGAACCAAACCAGCTTTATGAGTTGCAAAAGTCGTGGCGACATCGATTTTTAAAACATCACGACCCTGCCTTTGTTTGGCCCCAAGGCGCTGCTGTTGTGAAAACCTACAGCAATCAATTGCGTTTAGCGCTGCAGCAGTGGATTGAAAGCCCTGACTGGCAACCACTCCAGCAATTACTTGTTGCTTTGCCAAACCTGCCCCTAACCCTGCGCCTTGAGCAGGTAAAAGCTGAGCTTTACAGCTTGCCTTGGGAATCCCTTTGCTTGCAGCGCCGCATCTGGCGTGTTGATGGAAACGGCTTATCAAATATCAAGCAGGTAACACTGCAAGCACGTAAACCCCGCGTCTTACTGGTTGTTGGTGCAGAACAAGGATTAAACCTAGATGGGGAGATAAATCAACTAATGCAATTGCAGCGCAGTGGGCGTATCCAGCTCACGATGCTGAGGGCTGAACACTGCAGTGCTATTTCTCTGAGCAATGCGTTAGCAAAAAGCAGTGGCTGGAATGCTGCCTTGTTTTTAGGCCACTCAAATAGCGGCCCGATGGGGGGAGTGTTGCACCTTGGTGATGGCAGTCAAATAAATGGTCAAAGCCTTGAAAGCCACTTGGCTATTGCAGCTAAAAATGGCTTGCGTTTGCTGATGTTTAACAGCTGCAGCGGTTTACAGCTAGCAAGTGTTGCAGCTCGCGCTGGCATTAATTGGTCTATTTGTTTTTTAGAGCTGGTGCCATCAAAGGCAGCGGCCACAGCCTTTGCAGAATTGCTAACTGGCTTAGAAACAGGAGCTGATTTAGTTACATCGCTAGCAAAAACTAAAGCAACACTTGCAAGCAACGAATACTTTGAGGGTTGTGATTTGCTGCTTGCATCAGTTGCAACAAGTGACGCAGAAGAGTTTAAATTACCGTTAAGGCGCAGGAGGCAGCTATTGCTGCGCCTAGCTAGTTCAAGTAGACACCAAGCAATAGCGGCTGTTGCATTCACCGCTGTTGCGCTTTTGATGGAACTCAACCCCTCTAACCTAGTTAATACCTATCTGCTTGATCGGCGCCTTGATGTGCAACGTACTTGGCGGCAACTGGTTAAACAGCCGGGCCCCCAAGTTGATATAAGTAATAAACCAATTCCAGTGCTCCTTCTAGATCAAGCTACATTTCAATCTTTAGGGGTGCCAGCTGTTGCTGATCACACTTCAAGATATGCCCTTGCAGAAGTTTTAAAGCGCACACCACCTGATCAGGTGCCTCTTGTTGGCCTAGACGTGTTGATTGATCAACCCAGGAGTGGCACAAATCAATTAGCGGAGGTAATTCAAAAGCAACCTGGAAGGCGTGTTGTTGCTGGCTACTTGAGCCCCTACAGCGACCCAAGCCAAGGAGCTGTTGGAAATATGTGGTTCCAATCATCGATTCTCAATAAAGTTGGCATGAAATCAGCAGACTTGGCTGTGGGTACTGCCGCAAGAGATGGTTTGCTTAAACCAGTGCCCTTGCATACTCAATACGCAATTAGCAAAGAAAATTTTGCTGGGGCTTTAAGCAAGCCTCCTCAAAGCTTTCTACCGAGTGATCGAATAATCGATTGGTCGCTTAATTGGGCTAACTGGGTCTACTTGGTTCAACCTGCAGGCCTTGCTTCCTTGCGAAATCCAATATTGCTAGTGGGAACAAACGGCCGACTTGGGGAGAATGCAGTTGACCTTTTTGCTGCTCCAGCAACAGTACAAGGCGCATTACAGCGGGGCGACAAACCTATTTGGGATGGAAATGCCCGTGAAGTCCCAGGTGTGTTAGTTCAAGCAGTGTTGATTCAAACGCTAAATCTTGGCCATTGGCTTACACCCATTTCACAAACACTTTGCACAGGAGCCGCAGCATCCCTTGGGGTGTTACTTGCCGCTTTCTATGAGCAGCGGCGAAACCGGTTAATTGCTGTTGCCCTAATAGCCTTAATCAGTTGTCCACTTGCTTTCAGTCTGGCCATCTGGCAGTTATGGCTGGTGCCACTGCTTTTACCTTTACTAGCCCTTACTACCACCACCGTTTCCCGCAATGACTGAGCTTTCACCAATACTGATGCGAGTTATAGCAACAGCAGTTGCAATGAGCTACGCAATAACCATGCCGTCTTTTGCAGAAGGGCAAAACAAGAATGAAAAACCTAAATCGCCACCGGCTGCAAGTTTAATTCAAAAGCTACGCAGCTTTCTTGGGCTTAACCCTCCAGTAGCTGTAGGCGGAAGTCGTAGCGATAATGAAAAAATGGTGTGTCTAGTAAGCCCATGGCCAGGTACTCCCATAGGAGTAAGCACACCAGTGCTTATGGCATTAGGGCCATTAAACGAGATGCGTATAGAAAAAGGTGATCAAGTTTTATGGCAGCAAAGGGCAAGTTCAACTAAAGCAATAGAAGGTGCAATTCTGTGGCCGATAATGCCCCTAGAGCCGGGCGAGAAAATAACCTTGCGTGTAAGGCCTCGCGGTGCATCAGGTGGAGACTTTGCTAGCTTTAATTTTCAAGCAGCAGATGCAAAAGTGCTGGAGGAGAATCAAGAACAAGTCCAAAAGATGGGAGATGATCCCAGTAATTGGAATAAATTTCTCTCACAGCTCACACCGCAACAGGCTCCTATTGCACTAGGCCTTTTGAGTAGTCCACAGGCACCTACTAGTTTGCGGCAAAGCCTTCAGTGCAATGTCCCCTGACCAGCATCTACTAACGGTAGAATGGGTATAACAAAATTACTAAAAATTAATGAGAATACCTTCATGCATATTACTACTTGTATTATTAGGCCCATTTCAAATGTCATTAGCATCAAAAGCTGATGATTTAACTTCAAATCAGGCAACTCAACTTTTACAAAAAGCGGCTGACGCAGCATCAGCTGGTGATCCCGTAGGTGCTGAAAAAATCTGGCAGCAACTTCTGCCATGGGTTCGAAAACAAGCCACGCCTGGTTCTGCCATTCTCGCAGGAAGCCTGCTGCAGCTAGCGAAAACTCAACAAAGTCTGGGTCAGTTTGCACAAGCGGATGCAAGCTATGCGGAGGCACTATTGCTTTCCAGAGCATTACAACCGCCCCGCCCAAAGCTAGTTGCAGCACTTCTAAATGATCAAGCAGATCTCAATAGTGAGCTTGGGCGACTTGCGGAAGCCAAAAAACTATTAGAAGAGTCAATTGCTATTAAATTAACTTATTTGGGGGAAACTCACCAAGAAGTTGGTATTGCATTCAGTAACCTAGGTGATCTGTTACGTGAAATGGGCGATCAAGATGGATCTGAAAACTATTTACAGAAAAGCCTTGCCGTGCTAATGCCCGCCGTAAATGAACATCCCTTGCCAGTGGCAGCGGCACTCAATAATTTATCACAGCTTCAACAAGAACGTGGTCAGTGGCAACAAGCAGAGCATTCATTAATTAGAGCACAAAAACTACGATCAACCGTTTTACCTGCTCCACACCCAGATTTAATACTGGGTTTAAATAATTTAGGCATGCTCGCCTTAAATAGAAATAACTTTTCTTCTGCTAAAGCATATCTGAATAAAGCCTATGAGCAGGCTGTTGACTTACGCAATGGTCAAAATAGTAGCATTGCCACTCAGGAAGCTAATTTAGCTCGTCTTTCAAGTGAAACAGGCCAGCTCGGTAGTGCTCTTATGGGTTTTCAAAAAGCACAATTGTTATTCAATAAACAATTTGGCGCCACTCATCCAGACAGTTTGAATAACCTTGCAGATCTCTTGCTGTTACAGCATCAAATCAAAAGGAGTAATTCAATAACAAAACAGCTCAAAGAGTTACTAAAAAATCGTTTTAACTTATTGACAAATCAAGCATGGCAGCTCAAGCCAAAAGAAAGATTATTACTACTTAGCAAGCGAGATTATAGTTGGTATCTTGCTGATGCTCTTGCCGGATTTTATCCTGAAGCTTCACATTTAGCGCTGTCCTTGCGTCTCAGTAGCCAGGGATTACTTCAGGAACTCCAACGGGAGCAGAAGCAATTATTGGACACTGATTCGGTTTCGGAACTTTTTGATAAGCAAGGGAGTAATAGATGGATTAATTCTTCTCAGGTTGCATCAGCATTGCCAGCTAAAGGCATCTTAATCGAGTTACGTAGATATCTTGATCCTGCACTAATTCCCCGTGATCCAAATGTAGCATTGCCATGGCGTTATCGTGCCTATGTTCTTAGGTCTAATGGTGACCTTAAAATTGTTGAATATGGAGCATCAGAAAATCTTGATAAATTAATTCGCAGTGCATATGTTGCTACAAATGAGGAATTAACTGATGCTCCAAAACTATGGAATGCAGTATCCAAAAGCTTGATAGATCCACTCCGTTCTCTTGCTCCTGATGCTGATGAATGGTTTATTGTTCCAGATGCTGGCTTGCATCAAGTGCCATACCAATCGCTTGCTCCAGATCGCAATATACGCCTACTAACTGCTGGGCGTGATTTAATACGTTTAAATGAAAATAATACTTCAGCAAATCTAACTAAATCTGTGGTGGCCGGCAATCCTCAAATTATCAGAAATCTTCCAGCTACATCTACGGAATTGAGTGGTGTGGCTGAGCTTTTAGATGTTAAACCTGCCGTTGGTCTTGGCTTCACATCTAATGAGCTAAGAAAGGTAAGCAGCCCACGTATACTTCATCTAGCAACCCATGGATTTTTGGATTCTCCAAATCAAATTAATGCTCGGGGATATAATTCAACAACTACAAATGATCCCATGCTTCGTAGTGGAATATTACTATCATCCTCTGAAAATATTGAGAATGGCAAACCTGATCGCTTTAGTGCGGCAGATTTTCTAGGTTTAAAATTAAATGGTACCGAGTTAGTCACTTTATCAGCCTGCTCCACTGGTCTTGGAGATTTGCATGACAGTGAGGGTATTTACGGCCTGCAAAGAGGAGTTCAGGTTGCCGGTGCGCGCTCAGTTCTCACAAGCCTATGGCCTGTTGATGACGCTGCAACTAGCGATTGGATGCTGCGTTACTACAAGCACCTCAAGCTTGGCAGCAGCAGGGGGGATGCTTTGAAGGCTGTCCAAAACGAATTTCGAAGCCATCCCAAACAAGTTTGGCAACAGCCTTATTACTGGGCTGGCTGGCAACTTGTTGGTGATTGGAAACCGATACAAGGCATCTAAAGGCAAGCCAAAAAATCCGATTGATAAAAAATGGAATCACCTTTATTAGCTGTGAACTAGAGGAGGGCGTACCAACCAATGGCCTAAGGCCATAACCCCCATGAAAACACTCCTTTCTTTTCTTGCAGTGGCTTCCTCATTTGGAACACTATTGATTGCTGCAACTCCAGCATCAGCAGATTATTATTCCCCTTACAGTAGGCAATCCAGCTACAGCTATACACCAAGTCAGTCAAATATTCGCTACAACATTTATGCACCAACACGCTCAAACAGCGATTTCAATTCTGGTTATTCAAGTGTACGTTCCTCTAGTCGTGGCTTTGGTCACAGCAGTGGATCTTACTTTGGCTGGTAATCGAAATTATTTTAATTTATACCGTTTCTGGGGGGCGAGTTTCTACCCCCCCCCCATATTTCATCAAAGATAGTTTCTGATCAGCTACTGATATGCATTGTGGAGTAATTTCTCCATTGCAATTCCGAAAGAAAATGTCTCTTTACTTTGATGCTAATCTTCTGTTTATCATCAGAGCATTGTGTTTCAGTGTTCAAAAGTTAAAACAAAAGTAATGAGGGTATCTGCCTTTTGCATTCACTCCACATGACTTGCTGTTTCATCAATTTTTTCTGCATTAACCTTAAAGATTAGTTCTTAAACTTTATTATTAAACAACATGGAATTCTTCGACTGGGATACTGTTAATCCCAACACAGATTTACACTCTAACTGCGAATGCAGCCCCAATTTGGTCGATGCACTAACAGTTGCCCATATCAGCAATGGCATTGATCCTCTGCAAGCACTTCTAGATGCTCAGCTTCAGGCGCCATTGATCAAACCATTTTTAACTTAATCACTTAAACTATTACACCATGTCATCATCTCTCACATCTCAAAGGTATTCCAACTCTAGCCAGAATCCCCCGGTAGTTCCTAATGCATCCGAAATGCTTGATATAGCTAAATACAGCTATAGTTTTCAATCTCGTGAGATTCTTCAAAGAGTTGTACTAGGAGAACAGCAAAGACTAAGAGAGGAGCAAGCACTATGGAGATTTGGCGCTGCAGTAATTGGTACCTGCTTCGGCTTGGGAGATGGATTCCAATTAACAGATTTATTCTTAGGTATGGCTAGTTCTACGATTGCAGTTACAGCCCATGAAGTGCTCAGCAACGAAGACAGGCAATTCCTTGAAAGATGCCAACTCTTATGGCTAGTAGGTAATCATTCACCAATTGAATTAAGTCAGCGGCTTGGGCAAGCTCGTTCCCGTATATTGATCTACGACCCAAGCTGGCAGACACCAATAATTTTTAATCATCATCAGGGAATACGGGGGGAGCATTTAGTACCACTTGGAAATGCGGGTAATTATGCTCCTGGTTTTGCTGATCAAGCTAGTATTGAAGTCCTTAATAGGTACTTTGGTGCAGACGACCTTAATATTTTGAAAGCACAACTTTATCCACAAGCTGACAATACAATTTCAATTAGTTCAGTTCTACCATTAAGTCCAGGTGATGCTTTAAGCTCTGATCCTTTTGCAAGATCATTTCTTTCAAACAGTCAAGCCGTTAAAATAGCTGTGAATAATGACTCCTGTATAGGATATAAAGTGCCTATTCCGGCGCAGAGCGACTTTTAATTTACCCATTATTATTATCATGAAAAAATCAAATTCTCAAAGCAAAAGAGACATCAATGGATGTTTACGTCAAGCGGCTGTACGCCGAAATTTAGGAACTGCCGCAGT
>Ga0247839_1009218_pt1 | contig 9992 bp, 9 predicted proteins | sample LaCruzMarch2015__6_FD_192405 | JGI IMG/M metagenome (GOLD analysis project Ga0247839, IMG submission 192405) | Freshwater microbial communities from meromictic Lake La Cruz, Castile-La Mancha, Spain - LaCruzMarch2015_16m | ecosystem: Environmental > Aquatic > Freshwater > Lake | place: Spain...
CGTTTTCCCCCGAGTTGCTCGGGCTGGATTTGAAGCCGTATGGACAGTTTTCCTTCGGCTCCGTGCTGGATGCGCCGTTCGCCGACGCGGTTCGCTCCGAAAAATTTCTCCACGTTCTCGGGGATGTGCGGGCCGGGGTTGAAAAGTGCCGCTCGGAGTGCGGGTATTTTTCCCTCTGCGGGGGAGGGGCTCCCGCCAACAAATACTTCGAGAACGGTTCGTTTTCCTCTGCAGAAACCCGCTATTGCAAATACGCTGTGAAAGTTCCCACAGACTTGGTGCTCAACGACCTTGAGGCATCTCTGCCCGCTCTGCAGCCTTGATGCACCGTGTGTAGCCGCCGTCGTAAGACGGTGGTTCGGATTCTCCCGCCACACATCGGCTCCCACGCTCTCACGAGCGCGGCTACGGCGCAGTCCCTGTAGCCGCCGTCGTAAGACGGTGGCAGATTCGCCAATACAATTCCCAATACCCCTCCTTATGAATCCTCAGATCAGGAAACCCCGGAATTACGCTGCCGCTGAAACGCCATTCTGACGCATCATCGCACAATCCCTCCCTCACCGGATTTTGCAAAACATAGTGGCAGACTCCCGCGAAGGCGTCCCTCGCCCGTTCCTCCTCACGCAGTACATGGTCAAAGCCTTGTTTTTGAAAACGTCCCACAGCCAACACCGGCTCCAGATGCTTTCGCAAAAACCGTGCTGCCAGATATAGGTCGGCATCCTCGCGAATCCCCGCCAGGAGCAAATGCATGTGATCGGGCATCAGGCAATAGGCCGGGCATACACAGCCTTGCCTCGCACAGGCATGTACCATCACCTCCCGAAACCGCGCGTGAAAAAGTTCGTCCAACCATCCGGTGACACGATCCTCCAGGCAAATCGTCCAGTGAACTGCCGCCAGTCCCTGATAAAGTCCCCGCTGCAACCTCGGCAGATGGCTGCGGTCTGACGCCATGGGAGAGAGCATAGCGGATCACCTCGTTCCGGGCGATGATATTTTTTTTACGGTCAGCCTCCTCGCCACGCTCTCACGAGCGCCGGCTTCGTAGTCGTAAGACGGTGGTTCGGATCTCCCGCCACACGTCGGCTCCCACGCTCTCACGAGCGCGGCTACGGGGGGGCGGCAGCCTGCTTGCAGGCGTTGGCGGTTTCCGATGAGAAAATTTCGAGCAGGGACTCGACAGGTGAAAAGGGCCGTCTGCCTCCGAAGAGGCTCCGGCTTCTGAAATCAGGAAATCGCAGGCGAGCGACGGCGGGATAGAAACCAGAAGGAAGCAATTGCCAGGAATCCCATCAACCATGAGCTCGTCTCGGGAACTGGAGCAACAGGGGAGACGGTTGATCCGTTCACTTGCATCACGGGGACTCCGGGCTCAGGGCCGGATTCACCGGGTTCGGAACCCCAGGCGCTGATGCGTGTGGTGTGGTTGTCGGATTCAAAGCCGCTGCCACCATCGTTGCCAAAGACGATCCTGTCCCAGGTGGAGCCGTCCTGACCAAAGACATTGAAGAAGGCATAGTTTTCACCAGAGTTTTGACCAAGGAAGGGGGTCGTCGGGTTGCCTTTGTAAGTCGTGGGCAGCACGGAGAGAAGCGAGGCCGTGGTGAAGTCGGCAATCACGTCGGCACCGTTGTAGAAGGTAAGACGGTTTGTCGCATCCCCGGCCGACCACCACAGCCCGAAGTAGGCGCTCGGCGTGTTCAGCGTGAGAGTCGTCGTTGGCACGGCTCCACCAGGAGGGATGCCGTTGCTCTGCACGAGGTATGTTCCCGTTCCATCCGCTCCGCCGTATCTGTTGGCCGGGATGATCGCAACTTGGTCGTAAGTGCCCACGCCAGCCCATGTCAGGCTGCCGTCCAGATTGGGGGCAACACTGCTGAAATCCATGTAGGACGTATTCGCCAGGGTCGAGGTTTGGACACCCGGATTTTCCGCGTAGGTCAACAGGATCCCAGCTCCCTCCGCTTGAAATACCGCACCAAGTGCGAAGGCTGTCGAGAGAGCAAATTTCAGGATGTTTTTATTCATATTTACAACTGGTTGCAGAAGCTTGTGGGAAATTATTCCAATCCCTTTGGAGGTATCAAGATTTTTTTTAAAAAATTTGGTCCCTCTCCGTGGGCAGTGCACGCGGGAAGGCCTCAGGGCTCCGACGACCGGATTCTGAGCGAGCGTCCGCCCCCTTTCCCGGGTGCCTCCTGTGCTGAGGGACTGCCGGGCAGAGCCGATGGTGCCATTCCCTTGGGGCGGATCCGCTGTTCGGCCTGTTTTTCCCCGCCATCCGAATCCAGAGGAGGGTTCTGCTTCGAGCTTTCGTCGGCGACAAGAAAGACAAAGGGCATCTCGACCGAGACATTTTTGACCTGATCGGTGATTTTAACCGTGAGGGAGTAGGGTCCAAGGGGGTCAGTGTCTTCAAGCTTGATCCCGGCCATGGCCTTGGCGAGGCCGAGGCCTTTTGCTGGCGCCCCGAGAACGGCGACGAGGTTCTGCATGTCTTCATACACTGAACCATCCGGTTTTTTGAACAACAGGCTGTAGGTGATCATGGCGTCCCCTTCCGGAGTCAGCCCGTCGGTGGCAAACATCAGGGCCGGAAATACGATCTCACCACGGTGAAAAGTCGTCCTCCGTCTGATTTCCGGAGCCTGGGGATTGGAAGGATGATTCCACTCGGCCAGAAAGGATTCCGGGTTGTCGGCAAGCGCGACCCAGAGGAAAAGTCCGTCCTTCCGGTAGAAAGCCTGATCGGATTGGACCAGAAGAGCGTCGTCGGCACAGAAGGCCTTCGAGAAGCAAACAAGCAGCAAGGTCAGGAGGAGCCGGTGCATACACTGGATTCCTCGAATCTCAAAATTTGAAGCATTTGAGTCAAGTTTTTCATCCCCTCTGCATCCATTGGCTTTACCTTTCCGGGGCTGCCGTGCATCTTGTCCCAGATGATTTCCGATCGCCAGCCCGCTGCAGGCACCTCCTCCGCCCTGCCCTATACCGATGCGAAACCGGTGGGAGCTGCGGACTTCTATTTTGCAATCAACACCACTTTCCGATTTATCGAACAAAAACTCGGTCGGGATGGCCTTCTGAGGTATTGGAAGGACCTTGGGACGCGTTACTTCGCGCCCGTCACGAAATCATGGGTGGATGGTGGTCTTGATGCGGTTGCCGCATATTGGCGCGCTTTTTTTGATGCAGAGCCGGATGCCGATGTGGCCGTGGAGCACGGGCCGGATCGGGTTACACTGACAGTGAGACAGTGTCCGGCCATTTACCATTTGCGCAGGGGAGGGCGGGATATCGTCCCGGATTTTTGTGAGCATTGTTACTGGGTGAGCGATGCCATCGGAAAACCAGCCGGCCTTACGGTCCGGATAGCAGGGGGAAATGGATCCTGCCGCCAGGATTTCCTCAAGGCGGGAACGGCTCCGGAGCAAAACTTGAACCTCATTAATCGCTGCTCATGATCGGAAGCTACGACTTTTGCGGTCATTACGAGTTCACCTTCGAGTGGCTTGATGCCGAAGGAGGAATCGATATGGTCCGGGCGTATTGGCTCGAAGCGATCAGTTTGGATTCGCAGAGGCACGCCCGCGATTTAATCGTTGCTGAAGGCATCGAGGGGATGAAGAAATACTGGACCCATACCTTGGACGAGGAAGCCGCCGGCTATGCCTTCACATCCGACAACAACCGCTTTCGCATCGACATGCACGAATGTCCGTCCAAGGGTTTTCTGATCCGCAACGGTCTCAAACAATACCCGGACTATTGTGACCATTGCATCGGTTGGGTAGGTCCGGTGATGAGGGATGCGGGCTTCGTGATCGATCACGACCACGACCATTGCGGCAAATGCTGGTGGGAGTTTCGCAAAAAGGACGACCCGACCAAGCCGTCCAACATTGGCGAGTTCGCCGGCGAACGGGACGTGCGCTGCAGCCCTGAGTGGAACCACGGGCAGATCGATTCCTTCCAGCGAGCCGTGGATGATACGGACAAGAGACCCGGCTAGAGCGGTTTAAGAAGAAACGTAGCCTCGCCCGTGAGGGCGTGGAGGGATAAAAGAGGAGACCACCGTTTTACGACGGCGGCTACGACATTATTTAAACCGTTCTAGTCCTTGAATTCCCGAATAGGATGCATTTGAGTCAAGTTTTACATTCCCTCTGCATACCCCCTTTCTCCCCCAAGGAATCTATAGGACTTTTCGCTGCGAAAAGTCTTCAGCGAGGCACTGCGGGTTGAAGATGCAAACAATCAACGGCGGAAATTTTCAAACATGCCTCGCCTGGTCTGAGGCAGTGCCTCGCTAGCAGCTTGTCGGACTTGGCAGTGATCAACAACGGGGGCACACTCCTTGGCGTGAATGTCACCATACCGCTTGCGATCCTTGTCGGCGCAGCCTTGATTGCGTCCGCAGTTTACCTCAAACCCACCCCGGGCTACCAAGCCCTTTACGGAGACGGATACGTTTACGTGGTCGATCTCCGGATGAAAAACATCGCCAATATCATCCCCGGCAAAACTGTCCGGCCCTGATGACTTGAAGAAAAAACAGGCGTCGGCCTTTAACAAGTCCGACAGCCTGCTAGTTGGTGTCCTGACCGATCGGAGGAATGCGGTTTTCGATCTTTTCTGCAGCACCTTTGACCGCATCAGAAGCGTCCGTGGCGGATTCAACCACGGCAGCCTTGGCGTCTTTGGCTGCCGCGCTGGTGGCATCCGCTGCGCGCTCCGCGGCCTTCCTGGCTTCCTCCGCGACTTTCTTTGCCTGTTCCTCCGCGATCCGCGCTGCTTCCCGGGTGCGCCTGGCGGCTTCTTCTGCCATGACCCGGGAGGCTTCTGCCGCTTCCTGAACTTTTTTCCTGGCGTCGGCTGCGGGTTTTGAGTCGCAGCCAAGCATGAGGAAAGCCGGAGCTGCAAGAAGGAGGAGGAGTCGATGGGTCTTCATGGATCGTGTGGGGGTTGGATCTCTCATGTATGCCACCGCCTCATGGCCCCAGTCAAGACAGGCGGGATGCCCATGACCGGCGTGCTGAGTCAATGATGGGAGATTGAGGCTTCGACCGAACCCAAAAAAAATCGGCTCAGACGGAGCTTCGCCCTTCCTTGCGGATTTGGGATCGTCGGTGGTCGCCTCTTACTGCCGGGTCACTTCGCGTACGAAGACATTCACCTGGCCGTCGGCCCCGACACGGATGTCGGTAATTTGAAACGGCCTCATGGAATCCCGCGAGAACGAGGAACCTTCGGAAGGAGGTTTGGACCCCGTGGGAAATTCGGCAATAACGCGGACCTTTGAGTTCTTTCCTTTGATGCCGAGGTTTTCAGCAATTGCGCCCTGAGCCCGCAATACCGCACGGTTCGGTCCCGAGGCGGTCACGACGAAGGTTCCGCCAAGGTAAACACGTTCGCCGCCCACACCGCGGCTGGAGAGTTCATTCATGTCGGGGATTCCAAGCAAGCGGCCCCGAGGCATCTGACCCGGGCCATACGTCGGCCATGCACCGCCCGCGGTTGAGGCGATCGAAGGGGGTGATGGTGCCGGGGTCGGAGACGGTGTTGGAGAGACTGCGGGCACCTCGTTGTCCGCTGCGGGAGTTTGTTGCGGGTCAGCGGCGGCAATTGGCACCGGGGTGGGTGCCGGGGTTGGCGCCTCATCCTCCGGGTTTACTGCGACCGGACGCTGAACGCGCACCAACTGAGGCGATGAGCGTTGAGGGACAAGCGGCTTGCCGTCAGGCGAGGTGGTGGCTTCCAAGCCGGCCCTGCGCCGGTATGCCATGAATTTTTGCGAAGCCTCTGCAACCATCACGGAACCGAGGATCGGGAGACCGGCCGAAATGTTAAGGCTTTTTGGCGGCTCCAGCGAGAACGTGCCCGGCCCGCTCGTCGTGGCGTAGCTGCCATACACGAGAGGAACCGCAGTGAATTGGATCCGGCCGTCGTCCAGCCGTTTCACGTTGAGCAGTGCCGAAAGGTCCAGCCCCCGCGAAAGCTGGAGATCGAGCCCGGTGAGCAGCATGCGATGAAGCACCGGAACCACCTTCGGGTCGGCGGGAAAAATATGTTCGAGCAGGACATTCGGATGGTCCTTGGACTGTGCAAGCACCACCACGCCCGAAGGGAAAAAATCCGGACCCTTGAGTTCGTAGGAATCGAGGATCGTGTATTCGCCGACGACATAAGGAACGAGACCGGGAGCAAGACGGTAGTTCCGTACAAAAGCCCGCAGCATCTCCTCGCTGGCCACATAGAGGTCGCGGGGCGTCTTCTCTCCGTAGCGTTCCATGAGCTTTTCCGGGTTGAGAAATTCACCACGCGGAGCGGCCGTGAGGTCAAATTTTTTCGGGGGATCGAGCTTGCGCATGCGGGTGAGGAGGGCGTAGCTGACCGGGTTCTCCGGGTGGCCAAACACATAGTAACTGCCAATCCAGGAGCCCAGGGCCAGCGCCACCAGCAGGAGAATGACGATCGTCCAAACAAAGAGTTCCGTCCCTTTGCTTCTTCCGCGGGGGGCTCCTGATCCAAGCACGCTTTCCTGCCGGCGCTTCGGTTGGTTTGGCATACGGTAATTCGCGGAAAGCCTCTAAGCCGTAGGCTCGAACGATGTGCCGCAACCGCAACTGCGGGCTGCCCGCGGGTTCACGATGCGGAACCCGGCTCCCGAAAGTCCATCCGAATAATCGAGGGTGCATCCTTCCAGGTGTCCGGCACTCCCGGCCTCGACGAAAACGCGGACACCACCGTGCTCGAAAATGTGATCCCCTGCCATGGGTTCCGCAACGGCCATGGCGTATTGAAGACCGGCGCATCCCCCGCGCTCCACCGAGAGACGCAGGCCCTGAGCCTCCGGCGATGCGTCTTTTTCTCGCAGCAGCCCGAGCAGGCCACCGGCAGCGGAATCCGTGATTTCAAAAACCATATAACACTTCCCTCATAGATTCGTCCGGGGCGGAAGTCAACTTGCACCCTTGGCGCCGGCACCCGCCGGATTAGTCCCTTTCCGTTTAAGTCCTGCGCAAAAAGCGCAAGACTTCCGGAAACAATGCAGTGCCTCACGGTAAAGATGGGGAAGATTGCCGATTGTTGATTCTTAATTCTCCGTGGCATCATTTTGCGCAGCAAAATTTTTTAATCCGGCGGCGACGGAGGTTGTTTCTCACCGGGTGCCCTTGCCCACAAGCCCGCCCTTGGCACCGGCACCCGCCGGATTAGGGGATGATGAACGGGGCGGTGTTGGCCCGCAGGGCGGCGGTGGAGATGAGCTGGGTGTTGAGGGTGTTGAGGCCGCCAATGGTGTTGTTGGTGACCTTTACAAATCCATCTCCCGGATCGTATATGCCGTTTCCGTTGATGTCGTAAGCGAGCAGGAGGGTCGTGATGGAGGAGACAGTGGTTGCCTGCTGGAAGGAGCCCGAGAGATTTGCTGCTGAAATGGCCGCAATCGATTGGGCTTTGATTCCGGTGACCTTGCCGTTTTTACCCGCTGTGAGTCCTGTTCCGCCGATGCCTGCGAATGCCCCCTGTTGGACATCCGGTGTGGTTACCAGGGATTCGATAAGGGCGGAGGTGGCGACCGTATTGTAGATGCCCAGAGGGACCTGGGGTCCGCCGATCGTGGCTTTGGCGAACTGTGCGCCGATGCTGCCAACGGTGCGGACCGAGGAGACATTGCCGCCCAGGCCGCCTTTGACGTCGGAGCTGCTGTCTCCTCCCGTGCCCGCTTGAACGAGATTCATTACGCTGAAGACATTCTGAGTCTGCGTAATGCCGGTGATGTGGCCTCCTGCGCCGCCCGTGGATTTGACGGCACCTGTTCCGTCTCCTCCCGAGCCTGCAAGAAAAACGCCGGAGAAAATATTTGGCGCTGTGTTTGCAACGCCCACTTGGGGCAGTGTGGTCGTGAGATTCGAGATGCTGCCGCCGTTGCCTGCGCGGGTGGCTCCATCGCCGCCGTTGCCGCCCGTGACAAGGATCGCATACCCGGCTGCGTCGTTGCCCTTGATCGCCACCAGCTTCGACGCCGAGACTGCGCCGCCCACCCCACCTGCCGCGGTTGCCGAATCCCCGCCGTCGCCGGCCTGCACGCGCACGTTCCCGGTGGGAGCCAATGCCGGCCCCTCGACGCCAAGGCTGAGTCCGCTGACCGCTCCGCCCGAGCCTGCCGCTCCGCCGCTTGCGAAGCCACCATCCCCTCCGGCAATGAATGCCCCTCCGAGCTGGTTGAATGGAATCACGCTCCCGGCTGCATTCAAGGCATTCACAACTTTCGCACCGGTCACTGCGCCGCCGTTGCCGCTCTTTGTAACTCCGTTGCCTCCGTCGCCACCAAAAACCCGGAGGCCTTCGTCTGTGGGCAGGAAGCCGGTATTCGCGCTGTGAATGTCGATGTGGGAGATGCCTTCGAACGTGTTGGTAAGTTTCACCGCGCCGCCGTTGCCGCCGGTTTTTTCAGCTCCGTCCCCTCCGCGTCCTCCGGAAAGGAGCAGGGCGATGGAGTTGACCGTGGTCTGGTTGCCGTTGATCTCATCGTAGATCCCCTTGGCCTGCACGAGAGAAAGCGCTCCACCATGTCCGCCAACCGTTCCGTTGCCACCGGCTCCGCCAAGAATGCTGACACCCAGCGTTTCATCGAGGCCGCCGCTGTTCGACGGGTTCAATTCCAGAACGATCTTGCTGACCGATCCGCCGCGCCCTCCTGAATTTCCGGTTGCGAGGCCGCCGTTGCCGCCGGCGAGAACCGGGTACCCGCTGGAGTTGATTGAGGCGTTGAGGTCCGTGACGACTCCGCCGTCGCCTGCCTTGCCTTTGTTGCCTGCACCGAGGGCAGACCCTCCGCTTCCGCCGTAGGCACTGACCGGCCCGGCCTCCGAGAAGCGGATTTTGCTGACTGCTCCCCCATGCCCTGCGGCGGCTGCCGTTGAGAACCCGCCACCGCCTCCGCTGAGCAAAGTGGCTCCGGTGATTCCGTTTGCCGTGATTCCGCTGACAACACCGCCAATCCCTCCCTTCGCCGAGGTGGCGAGTCCGAGCGTGGAACCGCCACTGCCCGCGAGAATCGCGACATTCCCCGAGATTGCGGATTCCACTTCGGTGCCCGTGGTTCCGAGGACGATATTGGTAATGAGTCCTCCCTTGCCACCGGACGTGCTGGTCGATGCGGTGCCTGCTCCGCCGTTCCCGCCCTGAAGCAAAACGTCCCCCGCGCTGTAAATGGTCAGCAGGTCAAGCATCCCACCATGGCCCGAGGTGCTGCCTTTGCTTGAGCCGCCGGTTCCTGCGAGAATTTCGAGCTCAGACGCGTCGAGAACGAGAAGGGATTTAACGTGTCCGCCGCTGCCGCCCTTGGCCGCAGTGGTTGTGCCATCGACGGATGCCCCTGCTCCTGCAGCCAGGATCAGATCGCCGGAGGCGCTGAGTCCCGGAAAAATGGTGAGACCAGCCGCGGTCGTGAAGGTTTTGGCGTTGTCAATGGCTCCTCCATTTCCTCCCGCACCCGAGGTGCTTGTTCCACCATCACCCGCCCGGATTTCGGAGTTGGCCGAGCTGAGGTTGATGCCGGTCACGTGGCCGCCTATCCCACCCTTTCCGGTGTCCGCCGCCCCGCCGTCGCCTGCAAACAGCGTGGCGGTCTTTGCAGCGAAGGGGAGGGTGACTTCGTCGAGGAGCAGAGGCTCTCCGGGAGGGAGCACTCCCTGAAATGCGAGAGCGAGCGTGGGCGAGGTTGTTGTGAAAAGATACGAGTCCGCCTCACCGCTGATTGTCTGACTTGTCATCAGAAAATTGTTGGAGAAGCCGTTGATCGGAAAATCCTGCGAATAGACATCCACCAGATTGAAGGAAGTGTCGTAAGCCAGCAGCGCTGAGGCCGAACCCTGCGATGTGAGGAGAGCGAGGCTTGTGGACGAGGTATTCGAGATATCGAGCACCGAATTGGTCCAGCCAGCCTGGAGGATTGTGCCAACCGGCTCACCATCGGGCAT
>Ga0247839_1009228_pt1 | contig 9982 bp, 9 predicted proteins | sample LaCruzMarch2015__6_FD_192405 | JGI IMG/M metagenome (GOLD analysis project Ga0247839, IMG submission 192405) | Freshwater microbial communities from meromictic Lake La Cruz, Castile-La Mancha, Spain - LaCruzMarch2015_16m | ecosystem: Environmental > Aquatic > Freshwater > Lake | place: Spain...
ACTACTCTGCCATTAATCCTGCCAGAAGCCCGCAGCGGTGTCTACCCCCTTGTGCGAACATTAACTTTTGTTAACCACCGCCAGCCCACGCCGTGACTGCGGTCACGCGGTCATGCTTCAGGGCTGCTTTGCGCGCGCGACGATTCGGGCATCGCCTTACCGCCCCCGTGAGAACAGCCGGTCCAGTTCTCCGTGGCCGATCTGGACCCAGGTCGGACGCCCATGGTTGCATTGATCGGCACGCTCCACCCGCTCCATGGCGCGCAGCAGGGCATTCTGCTCATCCAGGGTCAGGCGTCGGTTGGCGCGCACCGCCCCGTGACAGGCCATGGTCGACAGGACCTGATTGACCGCCGCGGTCACCCGGTCGGATTCCCCATGCACCGCAAGATCGGACAGCAGGTCGCGCACCAGACGCTCCAGGTCGGCATCGCGCAGCAGCGCTGGAACCTCGCGGACCGCCAGGGTGCCCGGACCCAGCCGATCGATCACCAGCCCCAGCCGCTCCAGAAATTCGCGCTGCGCCTCCAGCAGATCAACCTCGCGCGGGCTGACCTGCAGAGTGACAGGCACCAGGAGCGGTTGGCGAACGATGTGACCGGCACCCCAGGCGTCCTTGAGCCGTTCGTAGCCGATGCGCTCATGGGCGGCATGGATGTCGACGATGATCAGACCCTGGGCGTTCTGGGCGAGTAGATAGACGCCGCTGAGTTGGGCCAGGGCGAAACCCAGCGGCGGACTGTCGGTCGCCCCCGCGTCCGGCAGCAGTGCCGCTGCCGGACCCGCGGGGGACGCCTCCGGACGCTGGAACGCGAGCCCCGCGGCATAGTGCGCCGCCGACACCTCGGCCACCCGCAACCCCAGGTGTCCGGTGCGCAAGGACGCGGATGACTCCGGCGGCGGCGCGATGCGTGACTCGTCCACGGGCGCCGCGACCGCGGGCAGCATGACCGACCCCAAGGACCCCGCCGCCAAGCGCCGCTGCAAGCCGCGATAGATGAAGTCGTGGACCTGGCGCCCCTCGCGAAAGCGCACCTCGTGCTTGGCCGGGTGGACATTCACATCCACCAGCCGCGGCGGCAGCGCAAGAAACAGCACGAAGGCCGGATGCCGGCTGTGATGGAGCACATCGCTGAAGGCCTGACGTACCGCATGGGTGACCAACTTGTCGCGAACCATGCGGCCGTTGACATAGAAGAACTGCTGATCCGGCTGACCACGGGAGAACGCCGGCCGCAGGACCCAGCCGGAGAGACGCAGATCCACCGCCTGTTCGTCCACCCACAGCGCCTGCTCGCCGAAGCCCGCGCCAAGAATGGCATCCAGCCGCCCGCGCACCAGCGCCGGGTCCTCGCCCGCCGCGGGCAGTTCCAACACCGTGCGGCCATTATGTCGCAGCGTGAAACCGACCTCCCGGCGGACCAGGGCGATGCGGCGCACCACCTGGTCCAGGTGGCCGAACTCGGTCTTGTCGGTGCGCAGAAATTTGCGCCGCGCCGGGGTGTTGTAAAAGAGGTCGTGCACGTCCACCGTGGTCCCCGGCGGGTGAGCGGCCGGACGCGGCGGCGCGAGTTCGCCATCGGTACCCACGCTCACCTCGTGCGCACTCCCCTCCCCCGGCGCCCGTGAGATCAGCGTCAGCCGGCTCACCGAGGCGATGCTCGGCAGCGCCTCGCCCCGGAACCCCAGGGTGGCGACCGCGTCCAGATCGTGCAGGTCGGACAGCTTGCTGGTGGCGTGTCGCGACAAGGCCAGGGCCAGTTGCCCGGGCGGGATGCCGCGGCCGTCATCGCGCACCCGCAGGCGCTTGATGCCGCCCTGATCCACGTCGATCTCCACCCGCGTGCAGCCGGCGTCCAGGCTGTTCTCCAGCAACTCTTTCACCACCGAGGCCGGGCGCTCCACCACCTCACCGGCGGCGATCTGATTGATCAGATGATTCGGCAGGACCCGAATGCCGGGGTCAGCCGTCACCCGGGCTCCCTCCAGGGATCGTCAGCACCTGACCCGCGCGAATCACGTCGCCGTCCAGGTTGTTGGCTGAACGCAGTGCCGACAGGCTCACCCCATAACGCTTGGCGATCACGGCCAGCGTATCCCCGGCCGCGATGGCATGTTGACGGCCGCCGGGGGCACTCGCCGGGACTGCCGCGCCGCTGGCCAAAGCCTCCGAAACGGCCTGCTGGGCCGCCTCCGTGGTCGTGCCGCGCACCAGACTGCGCGGCCGGTACTTGTTGAAATACTGCTTGATCCCCGCCAGGATGGCCTGGGCCAGGCGTTGCTGGTTGGCCGCATTGAGCAAGCGTGCCTCCTCGGCCGGATTGGTGATGAAGGCCGTCTCCACCAGCATGGACGGCACATCCGGCGACTTGAGCACCATGAACCCGGCCTTCTGGACCTCCCCCCGGTGCGTGGCACCGAGCCGGCTGAGATTGCTCAGCACCGCCCGCGCGGCGTCCGCGCTGTGTTCCAGCGTCGCATTCTGAGCCATGTCCAGGAGCACGCCGGCCAGCACATCATCACTCGCCCCCAGATCGACCCCGCCGATCAAATCGGCACTGTTCTCTTTATCCGCCAACCACTTGGCCGCCTCGCTGGTGGCGCCGCCGCGGGACAGGGTAAAGACCGAGGACCCCCGCACCTTGGGGTCGGTGAAGGCATCCGCGTGGATCGAGACGAAGATGTCCGCCTCATGCTTGCGCGCCTTGCGCATCCGTTGGCGCAGCGGCACGAACACATCGCCGTCGCGGATCATCACCGGGCGCATCCCCGGCTCCTTGTCCACCAGGGCGGCAAGGCGCCGGGCGATGGCCAGGGTCACGTCCTTCTCGCGCGTGCCGCGGGACCCGATGGCGCCTGGATCCGCGCCGCCGTGGCCGGCGTCGATCGCTACCACCAGATCGCGCGCCGGGCTCGCCCGGCTGCCGGCCGCCGGGCGGGACGCGGCGGCCGCGCGCGCCGCGCTGCCGCCTTTGGCCGCGCCCCTCGGGATCAGGTCCACGACCAGCCGATGTCCGTGATCGGCGTCCGGCGCCATTGGGAAACTCTTCGCCCGCACCGGCTGTTTGAGGTCGAGGACGATTCGCAGATCATCGCCCTCGCGCACACCGCTGCGCAGACCGATGAGGATCGGGTCATCCGCGCCACTCTGGAGCGCCTGACCGGTCAATTCGGCATCCGCGATATCGATCACCAGCCGGTCCGGTCCCTCCAGGGGAAAAATCTTGTGGGTCACGGGCCCACTGAGATCCAGCACCAGCCGCGTCTGGCCCGCTGCCGGGGTCATGCGCACGCCCTGCACCGCCACCGGCCCCGCCGGCGCGGAGAACGGCAAGATGGCGAGGAGCGCGGACAGCACGATGATGAGCAGGAGCTTCACGATGTAGACCCTGTTTGGAGTGCGATTTCCAGGGAGACAGCACTCTGAATATAGCATGGTAGGGAAATTATTCCGAATATGAATCCATGTATTAGGCAGCTTTCCTCACAACTGATCTGGCTGATCTGGCTCCCACGCTCCAGCGTGGGAGCAAGTGGCGACGCTCCGGCGTCGCGTGACGCCACCGGCCGCTGGAGCGGCCGGACGGCATTCCCACGCTGGAGCGTGGGAACGAGAAATAAATGGGATTCAACGGAACGTGCCTAAACCCCATCGATCGCCGCCGCCAGCGTCTTGACCGCCAGGATTTCGAGGCCATCCACCCCTTCCTTAGGCACATTGCCGGCCGGCACGATGGCGCGCCGGATGCCGTGCTTCACCGCCTCCCGCAGGCGGTCCGGACCATTGGGGACGGGCCGAACCTCCCCGGACAGGCCCACCTCGCCGAAAGCCACCAGATCGAGCGGCAAGGGACGGTCGCGATAACTCGACAGCACCGCCAGCAGTACCGGCAAATCCGCCGCCGTCTCACCGATGCGCACCCCGCCCACCACGTTGACGAAGACATCCTGGTTGAACATCGCCACCCCGCCGTGACGGTGCAGCACCGCCAGCAGCATCGACAGCCGGTTCTGATCCAGCCCCAGCGCGACGCGCCTTGGGTTGGCGAGCGGACTCTCGTCCACCAGCGCCTGCACCTCGATCAGCAGCGGCCGGGTGCCCTCCCGGGTCACCATCACCAGACTGCCGGGCACCGGCTGATCATGGCGCGCGAGAAAGATGGCCGAGGGGTTCTTGACCTCCCGCAGACCACGGTCGCCCATGGCGAAAACGCCCAACTCGTTCACCGCCCCGAAGCGGTTCTTGATCGCCCGCACCAGCCGGAAGGTCCCGCCCGACTCGCCCTCGAAATAGAGCACCGTATCGACCATATGTTCCAGCACCCGCGGACCGGCCAGCGCCCCCTCCTTGGTGACATGCCCCACCAGGAACACCGCCGTATCGGCGCGCTTGGCGAAGCGCACCAACTGCGCCGCGGTCTCGCGCACCTGACTGACCGAACCGGGTGCCGATTGCAGCAGATCGGTATAGAGGGTCTGGATCGAGTCCACCACCATCACCCGGGGCGGATCGCGCTCCGCCAGCGCCAGCACCCGCTCAACGCAGGTCTCGGCGAGCAGCCGGATGCCCGCGCCCACCACCCCCAGGCGGCGGGCGCGCAGCCCGATCTGCTGCGGCGACTCCTCACCGCTGACATAGAGCACCGGATGCTCCGCCCCCAGCGACTCGCACGCCTGCAGCAACAGGGTCGACTTGCCGATCCCCGGATCGCCGCCCAACAGCACCACCGAGCCGATCACCAGCCCCCCACCCAAGACCCGGTCCAGTTCACCGATACCCGTGCTGGTGCGTACCCGCTCCTCCGGGCGCAGATCCGCCAGCGTATGGATCACCGACTCGGTCGGCCCGGCCGCGGCGAACCCGCCGCCCCGCCCACCCGCGCGGGATTGGCCCGCGGGCGGGCGGGCCACCTCCTCCAGCGTATTCCAGGCCCCGCAGTCCGCGCACTGCCCGCTCCATTTGGGCTGGGCCGCGCCGCAGGCGTTACAGACATAGGCGGCGCGGGTCTTGGTGGGGCTGGTAGCCATGGCTGTTGACTCTGAATCTCGTGACTGATGCCCAGATGCCCGGCCTGTCGACCTCCCCGCCGCAACCGTGACGGAATCGAGCGCAAGGGCTACCGGGCGGATGGTACCAGTTGACATCCTGCGCAACGAGGCCGATCCCCGGCGCGGTCGTGGTGGCGATGCGCGTGCCGCTCCGGATCCGCGACAGGTCCAACTAGCGGGACGCCCAGCCGCTCAAATCCAGCACCCGCGGCCTCAGCGGCAGCCGTGCCTGGCGGGCGGCATTCGGCGGGAAACGGCGCAACAGCAGGTCTATGGTCGCGGCCCCTCTGGTCGAATCCAGCCGCCGGATCAGATCTTGATCTCCATAACCGGGGATCAGGCTCACCCCGGCCCGGGCGGCAAACCAGACCGGATGGGACGACTGGCTGATGTAGTACCAGGTCGCGGTGCGCCAGTATTCCGCGTAGCTCTGACCGAGCACCGATGACTGCCGATCGCGTCGCAAAGCGATGTCCCCGATCTGCGGGACCTGAGACTCGGTATACCAGCCGTGCTCGCGCAGCCCGTAGAGCGCCGGTCGGTGCCGGCCGGGGGTGTCGAAGTCTCCCGCCGCGTGCAGGCCCTCCACGATCTTCGCCAGTCCGAAGTGCTGTCGATGCGCCCAGGTTTCGCCGGAATTGAGCGTGATCACCAAATCCGGCCTGGCATCGCGGGCCGCGATCTTGAGTCGGGCGGCGAGCAGGCGACGGTCCCAGTTGACTACACCGTTATCCCAACTGTCTTCGAAATCCGATCGCGTCAGGGAGGAGAGAAAATAAACGGTAGTCACCCCGTGCAGGGCCATGCTGCCGAGAAACTCACCGCGCCGCTGTGTTGCCAGGTCCAGGTTCGTGGGGATCTCACGCACCCGCGGACCGGCGGGAGGCGTCGTCAGCCAGACACCGGGCGCCGGATCTTCCTCAATCAGGATATCGTCATCGGATCGCGGATCGTAATCCGGCCGCAGTCCCTGGACGACACCTCCATGCTCCCCGTTGGTCACCAGGGCAATGCTCATCCGCCAGCCACGCTCCCGGAAGCGGCCCAGATTGAACAGCGTCTCGTCGTCCGGGTGGGCGGTAATCAGCAGGACGTTTGGAGTCCGCGGCGGAACGGGGCCCACCGCACCAGCAAGAACGACCGGATTCACCGCAACCAGGATCGTCAGAACAATCAGGAATCGGCAAACTCGGGTGACAGGTGCTCTATCCATTGTGCTGGGCCTCGGGATGAACAAACAACGCATGACGCGCCCATGCCGCCTGGTTCGGGCGGCCGCCATGGGTAGAGTAGGAGCCTTGCCGACGAAAATCTGTCGCCGATGCGTCAAATCTTGTGTCCACCGCCGCAAATCGAGCCGGTTGCTCAGATAGCGATGGCAGGCCCGTACCGGGGCGTCCGCATCGGCCACCGTGACGGGCTCCAAAGCCTCACTCAGCGCGGCCAAGACCGGGGTGATTTGATTGTGGTGTTCGTCCCCAAGCCCGCCGCGATGGCACAGGTCAGCAGTTGCTGCCCCGCCACCGCGACCCCGCCGCCCAAGGTGGCGGCGTAGACCGGCGTGGTGCTGCCGTGCGCATGCGCCAAACTCAACTTGGCTTCCTTCCAGAACAACCGTTTGCCCCGCCGACGGTCCGCACTGTCCGGGTCCACTAAACTGTTCTTCTTCGCCAGGCCGACCGCGACCGACTAGTCCTCTCGACCGCTGCGTCGTCAGGGCTTCCAGCCCTGACCGCTCCAGTCCCGACGCCGTGAGGCCAGGATGGCCTGACGACGCACTTTCACGGTAAGCGATTTTCTTTTCATGCGACTTTTGAGAGTGTTTGATTTAGGACATGCCAGAACGTTGACGTTTGTTCAGGTTTTTGATCAAAAAAGTCCTCGAAAAATCCAGGAACATTCAAGGAAGCCGGGTAAGAATACTGTTCCCCGTCGGTGCCAAACTCGGTAATCCAATCTGGGGGATGCTGCCCATCAATGACATCGAAAAGATCAAGCGGATAGAGGTAAGGCTTCCCTTTATCATTCAATATTCTAAAGTCGTTTGCTTCGATTCCAATAACGAAATACGGCTGGGATGCCGAAAGCTCCGGATAGTGTGGGCTCGATGACTTGAGGCGAACAATCATTTTACGAGACAACCTTCAGTTTCGTTTCCAATCGGCCGATACTATAATGTTCGTACCAATGATATTCATGCACCCTTGTACTCAAATGCAGGACTACTCTTATCTTCGCATTTGCGATGTGCTTGCAATTCCATGTGATTAGGTAATCAATTCCATTCACTACGGCTACCGCAATATGGGCCGCATCCTCCGCCGCTTTCTTCGGTAACGGCCCGTTTTGGTGGGCTGCGATGATCACATCCCGACTCGGCCGCGCTGTCAGGTAACTGACAATGGTCGTTTCAACATAGACTCTTGGTTTCACAATCGTCAATAGATCTCCGCGTTTGATTAACGCTTTGGGCTACGATGCCTCTGCCGTAGGAACGCCGGTTACCCAGCGCCCCCGGCGCAATCCCGGACGTGCAGTTTTGTTCCTCGGTTGTACTCACATTCGCGCGGACCTTCACAGTGACCCGTTACAAGGCCCAGTTGTTATTGCCCTCAGTGAGGTTGGCTCGTGGTTTCATCATCGTACTTCATCCAGGAAACTTCGGGGCTTCCCAAGTTCTCGAACGTCTCTCTTCTTACATACCACGTCCTGAGGACTCCGGCGGACTTCGGTGCTCTCGCGATGAAGCGAGCACTTCATGCTGCCTTCCAGCACGTTAAAACTGTCGGCATCCGCATTGGCTATCTCGAAACTGTACCAGCACTTCAGGGAACACGACTTCCCCTACGGCCTACAAGAGTGACCCCACCCCCGCGTTTCCCTTATCAGCCAATAGTTGGCCGATGTCTGGCGGTGTCGGTTTCAAACGGGCTTCGATGGTATCCGCGGACAGGTCTGCACCACAAGCCCATTCAATGAAGTACACTCCGTTGTGCACAGCCGCAAATTCAGTATGGTCATGAAGCGGTGCGAAAACTTCTGAGCTAAGGTACGGCTTGACATCAAAAAGACCAGTGGCCCCATCTTCAGTCTCGATGAAGAGCACGTTGTCTGCCATCGGTAAGACTTCAGCGATTCTCATTGGTCTAGCCCTCGAATCAAAAATGGTTTCTTTCCGTTGACAGCAAGGCCCCAATCCGCTGCCAACTCGTCTTCATGAATGGCGATCCATGCGACGACCATTTTATGTTTTTTTGGTGGCAGATGGCCGGCCAGCAGTTCCCCTTCAGGGATGGAGTAAACGGCAACTTGCCCTTGGAATTCGGCATGGATGTGCGGAACATTGTGCTTGTCGGTGTCGTAAAAGAACATCCTAATCAGAACGCCGTAAAACATAGAGATTGTGGGCATCGAGTTTCGTATTCCGCTTCTATGGCGCCTCAGCCGTAGGGACGCCGGTTACCCAGCGCCCCCGACACAATCCCGGCCGTGCAGCTTTCCCGCATGCGGTTTCACAGTTGTACTAGCTGTAGCTCGTGGCGGATGCTGGGTCAGGTGGATGTGGGGTCAAGGTGGAGGTGAGGTCTTGCGCTTTTCCTGGCAGGAGGCAAAAGGAAAGTCCTACTCGATCCCTTTACGACCCCATCCCATTTTTGACCTCATTCCTCCCGCAGAATACTCTGTGTACGCTTGCCCTGCAATGTTGTTCGCGGCTTGCGCCACTCCGCATCAGGACCAACACTCGATACGGGCGGGCGGCTAACCCTTACCCGACGGGGACTTTCACCCCGCAAGAGACGCCGGCCTTGATCATCGTTCCGGCCGTAGGGTGGACAAGCGCTAGCGCAGTCCACCGAATCCCGCGCCGCCGCTGGTGGACTGCGCTGCGCTTGTCCACCCTACGATGTCCCGTGGCCGGAACCGTAATCAAGGCCGAGACGCCGAGCTTTGCTCGGCGCGATAACGCCTCGCTCAGCCGAGCCGGCTGAGCGAGAGCGAAACCGGCTTCGGCTGGGGTGACTTGTTAGCCGATTAACGGGACATATCCCGGTTTTCCATATGGGATGTCCGAAAACTTCGTCGCCTCAGAGACGGGAACCGCGCAGGCGGATAGTAATAGGGTGGAAAGGACCGCAGTTACTGTGAAAGCATTCTTAAACATGGTGAAACGACAACTCCTTCTTGACTTGAACGAAAGCTTCGGGACCCAACGACTAAGCGTTTATCCGTCGTGCGCGCCGCACTGATCTCCGATCGTGGCACGGCGCCTGGCGCGCACGACGGATAAACGCTTAGTCGTTAAAACGTTAGTGGTCTAGACTGCACGCGGTCTAGCACTCAAGTATCCTATCGCACCCGCACCGCGCCGCCAAGAAGGTGGCTCGCCGATTAGTGTCCCCTCCCCGTACGTTACTCTTGATCATCGCTCCGACCACAACGGCTCTCATGGGATCGGGTCAGCTCGGTAAGCGGCGCCAAGGCGTTGATCACCGTTCCGGCGGCCTGGATCGTAACCCGGCCAGCGGCGTGCGTGGTCAGGGCTTCCAGCCCTGACGTTGTCAGGCCAGGATGGCCTGACTACGCACCCGGCGAGCCCAAGTGACCTGAATCTTGATGGAGGCAATTCCGGCCAGCTTCCGCCGAGGCCCTGGGGCGGAAAGTGATACACAGATGCTCACAGACGCACACCGATGTTTTTCTTCATCTGTGAACATCTGTGACATCTGTGGACAATTCCGAGCAGTCACTTTGGCCGAACCGGCGATCGTGGCCTACGCCAACAACCCACAGGGCGCCGCAGTTCCTCCCCGACAGGATGCTGAATCAGCAAGCTGTTGATGTACCTATGCTGCGGTTCGTGCCTGACACTGGCGGCGAATTCTCCCGACCGCGGAGTCTGGAAAGAACGTATCTCACGCCAAGGCGCCAAGCA
>Ga0247839_1009238_pt1 | contig 9975 bp, 9 predicted proteins | sample LaCruzMarch2015__6_FD_192405 | JGI IMG/M metagenome (GOLD analysis project Ga0247839, IMG submission 192405) | Freshwater microbial communities from meromictic Lake La Cruz, Castile-La Mancha, Spain - LaCruzMarch2015_16m | ecosystem: Environmental > Aquatic > Freshwater > Lake | place: Spain...
GTCGGCGACGTTGGCATCGGTGTAATCGCCGCCCGCTCCGACTCCAAGCCCGATGTTCGCACCCGCTGCGGCTGTGGCGGTGGCGGCGGTTTTGGCGGCGGTATTGCGGAAGACCAACGTCCCGGCGTTCACGGCGGTGGCACCGGTGTAGCTGTTGGTCCCCGAGAGGACGACGGTGCCGGTGCCCTCCTTGGAAAGACCGGCGCCGCCGGCTCCGCCAATGTTTCCGGAGACGAGGAGGGTTCCGCCGGTATCGGCGGAGACGTCGAAGTTTCCGAGAGTGGTTTCACTAATGGTGATGTTCCCGGCGTAGGTGCCGGAGGAGGCACCACTCTGGAGCCGCAGAATCTTGTTGTGGTTATTGTCCGAAACGATGAGCGGGCGGTTGATGGAGATGGTGTTGGCGAGTTCGAGGGTGGCATTGGTACTAATCAAGCTGACGTTCCCGCTGGTTCCGAAGGCCTGGTTGTTCGCCGCCCGGAGGACGCCGTTATCGATAGTGGTGTTCCCCGTGTAGGTATTGCTGTTGGAAAAAACTACCACGGAGGAAGCTGAGTTGCCGGCGGCGGCGATTGTCCCTGTGTCCGTGCTGGATATAACTCCGGAAACCGTCAGCGTTCCGGACCCGGAGGAGGTAAAAATAAAGGCATCGCTGGGCTCCTGTTGGACGATATTTCCGCTGTATTCGGCGGAGGTGGCCCCGGTTTGAAGGACAATACTCTTCGCAAAACCCACGGTCGTGTTGGTAAGCTGGTTGGCGAGGTTGACCCCGTTCGCCAACTCCACCACCGCGCCTGTTCCTTGGAGCTCGATCCAGCCGGTTCCGAACGCGGTGCTGGATCCAGCCACCACGGTGAGACCGAAGCTGCCTGATACAAAGTTGATTTTGGTTCCTCCGGCGTAGGAATTGTTGCCGTTGAGCGTGACCTTGCCATTGGCGCCGCCGCCTCCTGCTTGACCCACCCGGATCACAAGCTGCCGGTTCGAAGCATCCTGCGTGATATTTCCGTTGATGACCAAGCGGTGGTTGGTGAAGGCGTGAATCTCGCGGTTTGCATTGAGCTGAAGGTTGAGGTCGATGGTATCGGTGAGGGTGCCCGACGTGACTTGGGTGGTGATGATATTGCCGCCCAGGATGATGTCGTTGCCCGACAGGGTGAAATTGCCCGTTTGGCCGGCGGAGCCATTGTTGGTAAATGCGAGGGCGTAGGTGCGCCCCGCCTGGTCGTTGGTGTTCGTCGTGCGGGTGGTTCCGCCGAATTGCAGGGACGCGCCGCTGATCGGAGCCGTGTCGCCCACCCAGTTGTCGCCCGAACTCCAATTGCTGTTAGTTCCGTTCCCGCCGTCCCAAACCGACTGGGCATGGGCGGAGGAAACGATGATCAGGCCCGCGGCCACGAGCGCGGCGGCCACGGAAACAAGCTTTATAGGGTTTTGGTTCATGACTTTTTGATGAGGTTTCTGCTGGTTGGGTAAATGCTACACGCTGAAATAGTATCTGCTTCTCATCCGTGGAGCAGGAAGTGTGCCATCCCTGGGGGGAATGGGTTTAAGAGCGGCGATGGGGAGGGCGGAGAAAGAGTGCATGGGGGTATGCATTGGACACACTCCTGTCTAGCCCCCGGAAACCAGCAAGTCAAAAAAAAGTCCGGCTCCGAAAAAGATAACTGTGCATGTTTTTTTCGAGGGCGGCAGGGTGGAAAACGGAGGGAGAACGCTGCGCGGGAGGCGTGAAACGTGTTGATCCATTGCCACCGTCCCATGCGGTGTTTCGTCAGGGGTTTCACGCAGATGTGAAGAGATGCGCAGAAATCCGTGGTTTCTAGGGATGGCGGCGGGGCATCAGGTCGGCTTGATTTTCGCCCATGACGCGGCGGGCGATTTCGAAGGCGCGGGATTCGGAGAGGTCGCCGGCGGCGATTTCGGCTTCCAGGGCGGCGGCGAGCCCGTGGCGGGCCTGGGCGGCATAGGCGGCCGACATTTCGGGCCAGAGGGCGTCCCCTCCGAAGCCCAGGATTTTGTTGATCGGGACGGCGCGCAGGGCGCTTCGGAACACGGATTGGGTCGTGCGCGGGTTGATCGCCCATGCCCAGCAGAAATCGAGATAGACATTGCGGAAATGTTTGCCGAGCGCGATCCACTCCTCGCAATACGGGTAGGCGGCGTGCATGAGGATGAACTTCGTCTCGGTGTATTTTTTGAGCAGGGGGACGAGGTTGCCGGCGGAGATCCAGGGGAGTTCGATGCTGCCGTTGCCGGCGAAATACCCGCAGTGGATTTTGAATGGGAGGCCGTGGCGGGCACCTTCCTCGGCGGCCCGACCGATGAACCAATCGCCGAGCGCATGGGCGTCCTCCGTGGCCGGTTGCTCTCCGCGCAGAACCTGGTTGAAAATTCGGGCGGCGTCCCCGCGGGGGACCTCGCGCCATGCGAGGGAGCGCTGGTAGGCATGCTGGCTTTTGATTGCCACGCGGCTCGGGGCTTCTTTTTCAAACAGGGCGGAGACGGCGGCATCGAGGTCGTCGAAGGTGTGGATCGGGACGGCGGTGGATTTTTCGAGTCTTTCGATTTCGGGTTTGCCGAAGCGCCCGTCGGCCATGCGGAACCAGGAGAGGTCGTAGCGGAAGAAGGAGGTGTCCTCGCCGGGTGGGCGGTCCCAGGCTTCGCCGAGGATATTGTCGATCTGCACTTCGCTGAGGCCGGCGGTTTCGCGCAAGAGGTGTTCCCGGCGACCGGGTTTGCAGGCTGCGCGGTGCTTTACGGAGGCCTCGGAGACCGTTTTCGGGGTGAGGTCCTCGATTTCGTAAAGCTTGCGCAAAACCCAGCGCACCGATTCGCCATACCCGGTCCATTCGCAGTGCGGCCAATACCTTTCCACTGTTCTCCATCGGTCGGCTGGATCGCGGGAGGCATCGAGCAAAGCCTGCATTTCCTCGGGCGTTGCGCCGGCGGAGACGAGGTCCTCGCCCGGATATTGGCTGAAGAGGACTTCGAGGAGGTCAGCGCCTTCTGTGAGACAGTCGGGTCCGGAGCGGAGGTGCTCGTGGGTGTCGGCGAGCGGCTGCCTTTCAATGAACGACCGGATGGGCGAGCTCATGGCGCGGGAGATTCGGCGTTGGGGCGGGCATCCGCCGGTCCGCCGGGGAGGGTCGGGCGGTATTTGCAGTCCGGCACGAGCCGCCCGTCCTTCACGAAACCCTCCGGGCGAAAGCGGCTGAGGAAGTGGAGACCGGTTTATGCATGCCTTGGGCGTTCGCCTTCCAATCTAGGCCCTCCCCAAAACAGGAAGTCAAAAAAAAGTTCGGTTCCAAAACAGAAAACTGTGCATGTCTTTATCGGAAGGTGGAAGGGTGGAAAATGGAGGAAGAACGCCGGGCGGGAGGCGTGATACTTGCTGACCTGCCGCCCGGCAGCCACGAAGTTCGCCGCAAGCGCAAATACAGCCTTTCGCTGACTTTCCAAGGCTTTCGGATCCAGGTTCTCGTCGGGAACTTCCTGTCGCGAGATCGTCCGCAGATTCCAGGCATGGCTGGCAGCCTGCAACCTTGTGCGCATTCCCCTGGCACGGTCCGTCAGATCCTGACGCTGCCCGTGACGAGCCGGATGAAATTTGTGACGGGATTGGGACCCAACCCATCGGGCTGTGCGTCGAGTTCTTCGATGGCAGGAATCGTGCCATCGCAGAACTCGCCGATGCGCGTGGCGGCCTCGCGGAAGCGGGCGGCACCGGCGGCAAGCCGCACCTGGGTGGCCTCCATCCCAATCGCCTTGTTCCGGCGCAGCCATTGCCGGCGGAATGCTTTCTCCAAGTCTTCATAGGCGCCGAGGATGCGGGGGATTGCCCCGTCTTTCAGTTCGCGCAGGGCGTGCAGATCCCGTGACCTGTATGCAAAGACGAGTTTCTCGCGAAATTCAAGTTTGAGCACCATCATATCACTAAGTGCCCACAGGTAACCAAAATCCGGCGGGCCTTCCTTGTGCCTGCGCGGCTCTGCCGCATCACGCACGGCACGAAGTCGTTCCAGCACCTTCGCCCAGAAATCGTTCCCCGCATAAAGGTATCCCTGCCAGCCAATTCCGAATAGCGGATCATCCCAAAGGATCGTGCTCGCAGGAACGGGGGGGACTTCAACATCGGCCACGACCTGGAGGCCGGTTCCGAGCAGAGAGGTGGTAAAGTCACCCGCGTCGATCCCTTTGAGGAGCGCATCCAGCCCTGCCGCGTCGGCGTTTCCTCCGTAACAGCGGTCGGCGGCGTAAGCCATCCCGGCAAAGGCGGAGTCAAACTCGCAATACGAGACGACGTCGCCCCAAAGGGTGAACATGATTTCCGCCAGACCCGCTTTCCGGCAGGCCCTGACGCAGGGGTCCACGGCAGCCGTCGTCATCGCGTGGTCGTACCAGAAGCGTGCCCAAGTCCAAATGCCGGAAGCCATCAGCGGCTCATGCCCCAGTTCGCGATGGCGGTGGATCCATTCGGTGTAGAAGTCCTCGTCCTTGCTGTAGTAGTCCCAATAAACCAGATCGACGTTCTTTGGAACCTTGTCCCGCACCTCCTCGGGGATTCGCGAATCGCGGTCGTAGTATTCGTGTTTGGGACTGCCCATTTTGAAATACATATCCGACCAGATCATCGGCTTGAGCCCGTGCGTCGCGCAGATCGCCTCAACCCGGCTGAGGTGGCTGTTGAAAACATCGAATGGGGGCTGCGGACCGTTTCGGTCGAAAAAGTGTCCGCGCCCGAACTGAAACGCCTCATCCATCCCAACGTGAATCCGCCTGGAGCCCAGGTGTTCGGACCAAAAGCGGATCATTTTGTCGATCAGCGCGTAGGTTTTTTCCTCGCCAATCAAGACCACCTGATCCGTGTCTCGAATATCCTTGTAGGCAGGCCATTTCAGGATTTGCTCGAGGTGGCCGAGCGTTTGGATGCATGCCACCACTTCGATGCCAAGCCTCTTTGCATAGGCGTCGATTTCCTCAACTTCCTTTCCAGTGTATCCGCCGCGCATGTAGCCAAAATAAGGCTCTCCGGGGATCTGGTAGGTGTCCTCGGTGTAAAGCATCAGCAGGTTGTATCCCATCACGGCGAGACGCCGCATCCACCGCTTCACATAAGGCACGGTCATCACAGCCTGCCGCGAGCAGTCGAGCATGATACCCATCGACCGGAAGGTCGTTTTGGAGCTGGCGCTTTGTCCGGCGAGCGCATGGCCCACGCCTCTGGCTGCAGCGGCCAAGGACCCGTATTCAATCGTAACCACTTCGTTATCGAAAAAGGTGTTCAAGGCACCGGTCTCCTCCACCCGCTTGAATCTCAACTCGCGATTTCCCGACGACGTCGTAAGAGGGTATTCCTCTCCCAGACATTCCAACAAGGAATGAAGGTGGGGCGGGGTGTCGTTCGGTTTCCATGTCCATTTCATTCTGTTCATAAAGGGAGGGAATGTAGCAGAAGGGAGCCGTTGGGCAATCACCGGCCGCATAGCAAGTTGGGCTACCAATGCCCGAAACGCTTCGCGGCCACCCAAAGTGCTCCATTTCCGGCTCCAGTCGCCCTCCGGGCTCCTTTCGCCGGAGATGGACAAAACCAAACCAACAACGTAAGCAATAACCAAGTCCCAAACTAACTCTCTACCTGGCTCGAAAAGGTGCGTCCGCTCACCCTTTCGCGCCTTCTCCTATCCGCTAATCATGAACTCACTAACAATCGATCCCCCGCCGTTCACCCACGCGAAACTTCGGGTCCATTCCCGGGGGACGCTGTTCGAGGCCCCCGCCAGTGACTTGAAACGCCAGGCGGCCTTTTTTTGCGAACTCTTCCGAGCCACCGACGGGACGATCTATACCGTCTTCCAGACTGGTGCGATCAAGCATGCCGTGGATTCCCGACTCGTCATTTTTTGCTCGACCGACGAGGGAGCAACCTGGCGGGAGCTGCCCTCGCGTTTTTCGCAAACCTGCCAGGGCGTTCCCATCTCTCAAGCCAACGGAATGCTGGCCGAACAGACTGGCGGTACCCTTCTGCTTTTCGCCTCGTTGTTTGATCGCTCGGAGCCGGAGCGTCCGCCTTTTGATCCTGTCACCGAGGGAATTCTCAACAGCTTCCTCGTCGTTTCGGCTTCATCCGATGGCGGAGAGACGTGGTCGGATTGGAATGTATTGGAAACGCCGGGCTACACCGGGTGCAGCCTCACGGGCGGTTCGATCTCCCTCGGCAACGGCGGGTTTGGCATAGCTTTTGAGAGCTTCAAACGCTTCGATGAAATCGGAAGCTGGCCGCATCGGGCCTGCCTGATGGAATTCGATGGGAAATCGCTCCGCCCCAAAACCACTCGTGTGCTTGCCACCGATCCCGCCGGGCACCTGTGTTATTGGGATCAGAGGCTGAGTCCGGGGGCGCGTAATCGCGAGGTGTTGGATTGTTTCTGGACCCATGACCGCGCCAGCAAACGCGATCTCTCCGTCCATTTCCTGCGAGCCGATCTGGACGGGAAAATTCCCTCGCCGTGCCCCACCGGCATCAAGGGCCAGATCGCCGCGCCGGCTTTGCTGGCAGATGGGCGCATTCTCATGCTGGTGGTTGAGCGGGAAAGCGAGATCGGGACAATTCAATTGCATGTCAGCGAAGACGGCGGCGGATCGTGGCAGCCCGGACCCGTGATTTACGAACACAGCGAAGCCGCCCAATTGCACGCCCGCGCGGGCGAGGACATTGATTTCGCTGCCTATTGGGAAGACATGGGCAAATGGAGCTTCGGCCATCCGGCCTTGCTCGACTTGGGCAACGGGTCCGCGCTATGCCTCTATTATGCAGGAACGCCCAAACGCTTTGGCATCCGCTGGGCGAAAGTTTCACTGTAAAAATTTGGACGATCTTTTGAGCAACTGGGCCTACATGGTGATGACTGCGTTGGATTGGAATCTGAAGGCTTGGTTTGCCCTGCTTCTGCCCGAGGCCAAGCGAGGGGAGGCAATCCTCAAAATGGAGTTCCGGCGCTTTAGGCACTGCCTGATCCTGATCCCGGCACAAATCGTGCGGGCTGGACGGCGTATTATTTACCGCCTGCTGAGCTACAACAGTTGGGTTTCTGACCTCTTTCGGGCCTGGGAAGCTTTGCGCAGATTGAAGCCCGCACTGACGCGATGAAACCCCCGATCGACTGCACAGAATAATTCCTATGAGCATTCTTAATCAATTCAAGCTGGACGGAAAGGTCGCGCTTGTTACCGGCTGCAAGCGTGGCATTGGCAAAGACATGGCCGTCGCACTGGCGGAAGCAGGGGCCGACAGTGAGCGGAGCGCCTCGATTCTCTCGCGAATTCCAGCCGGGCGATGGGGGAAACCGGCCGACTTCAAAGGCCCGGTTGTATTCCTCGCTTCGGAAGCGTCCAGTTACATGCACGGCACCGTGATGCTCGTGGATGGCGGCTGGATGGGGCGGTAGCGCCCGGCAGAGAACTCACGACAGACACCGGCGGATCGGCCAAGCTTCCACATCGACAGGCAGTGCGACGAGGGCATGGTCCGGCGGACGGGCGGGGTCATCAAACCCGTCCAGGGCAGCGGGGAGGAAGCTGGTGACCGCTCCCAAAGCCGGAGCGATGCAGTAGGGGCTGTGATAAACACGACCTGCAAAGAGTTGGTTTTTCCGGTTCGCAGAAAAGAGGACGTAGCGTTCGACAAGGAAATGTTCGAGGGAGCCGGGGGATGCGGGCAGACAACCCGTTTTTGCAGGGGAATAAGAAAACCGGGCCGTGCTGCCTGCTCTCTTGCAGGCATAGTCCAGCGGATCGTCTCCGGTGGCTGACATCGAGGCATGAACGTAGTTGAGGTTGAAAAAGCGGCGGGCGATTTCGACTGCGAGGGGTTGGTTGCAAGCGAGGGAGTAGAACCAGACGCCCGGTGTGCCGTCGGGTCCGCGCACGTAGGTGCGCACGTTGACTTCGAGAAAGTCGGAGAGCCACGGAACCGGGAAGAGGCCGGCAGGATGAACGGACCGCATAAAAAACGGGACCACTCCCAGCCAAGCGTTGCCATCAAACAAATCGACTGTGAGACCGGAGGGAAGGGTCTTTTGGATTTCTTCCGCTTTCCATTTCCAGTGAAGAAAGAGCAGCTTTTCCCAGCGCATCCGGAGGGCGGGGCGGCCTTCCGGTCTCCCGGGTTTCAAGGATCGCCTCCGGTCATTGGAACAAAGCGCACGGGAAGGAGATCCACTTTTTTCAGTGCCCCGACAGATTTTTCCAGCAGCACGAGTTCCTGGACTTCGCCCTCGGGGCCAACGGGGATCACCATCCTTCCTCCCTCGCGCAATTGATCGAGGAGGGCGGGCGGCACATCCTCCGGTGCACAAGTCACGATGATGGCATCAAAAGGGGCCTCCTCGGGCCAGCCCTGGTAACCGTCCCCGGCCTTGACCTTCACATTGTCGAAACCCAGGCATTTGAGAGTCGCGGCAGCCCGTTCGGCGAGCGGTTTGACGATTTCGATGGTGTAAACTTCTTTTACCAGCGGGGAGAGAATCGCCGCCTGGTACCCACTGCCAGTGCCGATTTCCAGCACACGATCGGAGGGGCTGACCTGAAGCGCCTGACTCATGAAGGCGACAATGTAAGGTTGAGAAATGGTCTGTCCGAAGCCGATCGGAAGAGGCCCGTCTTCATAGGCGCGGGAGCGGGCGGCACCTGGGACGAATTCATGACGGGGAACCGTCCCCATGGCGGCGAGAACCCGTTCGTCCGAAATGCCGCGTGAGCGGAGTTGATCGCGAACCATTTCCGCGCGTTGTCCCTCCCAGAAGTTATCCTCTCCGGCTTGCACGGCGTGCGGGATTACCGCCGCGGACACCACCGAGACAAACTTGTGCAAACGGCTGCCGGGAAAATTCAGTCGGTGCCTGGGCATACAGCAACCTTCGGCCCCGGGGCGCTTGAAATCAAGCGGGAGACCCCATGCCGAAGAGCCGCACCTGCTGGTTCTTGCCCTTGAGCAGGTGCTGGCCGAGATCGGTGAAGAGGGGAGGAATTTCCGGGAGAGCATCGATAAAATCGGAGGAGGCCGCCACCCGCTGCCCGAGGGGCTTCATCGCACCTTCGATACGGAAGACCGTGTTGACCGCATCGCCGATGATGGTTGCATCGCGCTGGGCGACGAGACCGATGTTGCCGCAGGTGACGGGTCCGCGATGGAGGGCCACCGCAATCCGGAATGCACTTCCCGGCGGCGGCCAGGAACGCCCCGACGCCAACTCCAAAAGGCGCAACGCCACTTCCATGGCACGCCCCGCACAATCGCCGGCGGCGCCGCCTTCAAGCCAATAGGCGAGAATCGCGTCCCCGATAAACTTGTCGATCGTCCCTCCCTTTTCCTGCACGAGGTTCCCCGCATCGCGAAACCATTCTCCCAGCGTACGGGCCAGCACTGCCTCGTCGAGCACCTCGGAAACCGTCGAAAATCCCCGCAGATCACAAACCAACAAACAGGCAGAGGCCGCATGCTGGCCGCTCAAACCCGTGGTGGCCGCAATGGTCTGTTCGTAGCCGCCCCCGGCAGTTTCCTCCTCGCTGTGCTCAAACAAAATCTCGGCATCGGTGATGCGGATGACCGCGCCGTCATGAAGCGTCGTGGGAGTAATGACGCGGCGTCCGTCCACAAACGTGCCGTTGCGGCTGCCCAGGTCCATGATCTGATATTGAAAGGAATTGTGGCAGCGGATGATGGCGTGTTGGCGCGAAACCCTCGGGCTGGAGGACAGGCAGACGCTATTCTCCTTGCTCCGCCCGATGGTTGCCGTGTTCTCAATCTCCACCTTGCGGGGCTCTCCGGCAGGAAGACGGATTGTTAGTATCGCTCGCACAGGGGGATCATAGAACCGGCGAATCCATGAGGACAAGCCATGAGCTCAGTGAAGGCTGGGAACCGCCTTGTTCTCCCATTTTGCGCAGCAAAATCTTCTGAAATCCAAGAGGAGA
>Ga0247839_1009240_pt1 | contig 9973 bp, 8 predicted proteins | sample LaCruzMarch2015__6_FD_192405 | JGI IMG/M metagenome (GOLD analysis project Ga0247839, IMG submission 192405) | Freshwater microbial communities from meromictic Lake La Cruz, Castile-La Mancha, Spain - LaCruzMarch2015_16m | ecosystem: Environmental > Aquatic > Freshwater > Lake | place: Spain...
CTTTATTTTTAGATACGCTCAAACAGGCGTTTTTAGGGCGTAAAGAGTTATTTACGGGGCTGCATTTGGAGCACAACTGGGATTGGAATAAACAATATCCAGTCATCCATTTTAGTTTTGGTGGTAGTTCAGCCTACGAGAGTAAAACAACTTTTTTAGATATTGTTTGGCAGAATTTGCAGAAGTATGCCCAACTATATGACGTTAGTTTAGATACAACACGCAATTATGGGACTGCCTTTTATCAACTAATTCAAGATATATCAAACCATCAGCAGCAGCAAGTGGTAATTTTGATTGATGAATACGACAAACCAATACTAGATAATATTACCAACAAAATACAAGCAATCGAAATGCGTGAGATGCTTAAAGATTTATATAGCATAATTAAAGAGTGCGATGAATATATCAAATTTGTGTTATTAACTGGTGTATCTAAATTTAGTAAAGTCAGTTTATTTAGCGGTCTGAATATATTGGATGATATCTCTCTAAACACTAATTATGCAGATATTTGTGGTTACACGCAAAGCGAGCTAGAGCAAGAGTTTGCCGAGCATTTAGCTGATGGTAATATTGATAAAACTGAATTAAAACTTTGGTACAATGGCTATAATTTTGCAGGTAGTGCAGAGCAAAAAGTCTATAATCCATTTGATATTTTATTATTTTGTAATAATAATTACCAATATCGTAGCTATTGGTTTGAAACAGCCACGCCAACATTTTTGGTGCGCTTATTACAGAGTCAACATTATTTTATGCCTAAGTTAGAGCGGCTGATTATTGGTGAGGCTCAATTAGCTAGTTTTGATGTGGATAATATCCAGCTAATTACGTTATTATTTCAAACTGGTTATTTGACTATCGAAGGAACAACCAAGATAGGCACTCAGTTTGCTTATATTTTGCGTTATCCAAATTTGGAAGTGAAAGCCAGCTTAAATAATAGCTTATTAGATATAAGTGGAAATATAAATGTCAAAAATGACAATAGCTACAATTTAAGTGTCGCATTAGCTGATAGTGATTTTGCTGCTCTCGCACCTATTTTCACTAGTCACTTTGCGAGTATCCCACATGATTGGTATCGTAATAACAATATAGCCAATTACGAAGGTTTTTATGCCAGTATCGTGTATAGTTATTTGGCGGCACTGGGCTATGACCTAAGAGCTGAAGACACTACCAACCAGGGTAGAATTGATTTGACGATGATAATGCCGGATAAAGTTATCATACTGGAATTTAAACTAACTAAATACGGCAGCGCAGCACAAGCGCTTGAGCAAATCAAGGCAAAAGGCTATGCAAGTAAATACCTAGCGGAAAATAAACCGATTCATTTAGTTGGAATTAGTTTTGATGCTGAGAGTAAAAATGTAGTTGAGTGTTTGTATGAGAAAATCTAAATCATGAAAAAATTACCGATAGGAATATCAACGTTAGCTGAAATACGTGCCAATGATTATGTGTTTATCGATAAAACACGGCATGTAGCTAACTTAGTATCTGCGGGAAAATACTATTTTCTATCACGCCCACGGCGTTTTGGTAAATCTTTATTCTTAGATACGCTCAAACAGGCGTTTTTAGGGCGTAAAGAGTTATTTACGGGGCTGCATTTGGAGCACAACTGGGATTGGAGCAAAAGCTATCCAGTTATCCATTTTGATTTTGGTGCTGGAATTGTCCAATCACGCCATGAGCTAGATATTAAAATCGGTCAATTTCTTGATGAATATTATAATAAATATGCGATTGAGAATATTTATGAAGATATTAGCGGACGATTTAGTTATTTAATTAGAAGTATTGCAGAGAATAATCCACAGCTTGTAATTCTGATCGATGAATATGATAAACCAATATTAGATAATATCATCAATCCAGCACAAGCCGCCGAGATGCGTGATGGTTTAAAAAATCTTTACAGCGTAATAAAATCGCATGATGAGTATATTAAATTTGTGCTATTAACTGGGGTGAGTAAATTTAGCAAAGTCAGCTTATTCAGTGGCTTGAATATATTAGATGATATCTCCCTAAACACTAATTATGCAGATATTTGTGGTTACACGCAAAGCGAACTAGAGCAGGAGTGTGCCGAACATTTAGCCGCTGGGCAGGTAGATAAAGCAAAGTTAAAACTTTGGTACAATGGCTATAATTTTGCAGGTAGTGCAGAGCAAAAAGTCTATAATCCATTTGATATTTTATTGTTTTGTAATAATAATTACCAATATCGTAGCTATTGGTTTGAAACTGCAACGCCAACCTTTTTGGTGCGCTTAATTGAGCGTGAGCAATATTACATCCCAGATTTAGAAGAGGTTTTAGTTCCTGAAAGTAGTTTGTCTAGCTTTGATGTTGATGAAATTACTTTAACGACGCTATTATTTCAAACTGGATACTTGACAATAAAACGCGTAACGCAACTCGGTACACAAATGGCGTATGTGTTAGGTTATCCTAATTTGGAAGTAAAAGCCAGCCTAAACGATAAATTAGCGACGATAGGAACTAGTTTACAGCGCAAAGATCAGGTGCTTGGACGAGTTGCCGCGGTTCTTTTGACGAATAAGTTTGCGGAGTTTAAAAGCATTTTTAGTAGTCATTTTGCCAGTATTCCACATGATTGGTATCGTAATAACAATATAGCCAATTACGAAGGGTTTTATGCCAGTATCGTATATAGTTACCTAGCGGCATTGGGCTATGACCTAAGAGCTGAAGACACCACCAATCAAGGGCGAATTGATTTGACGATGATAATGCCGGATAAAGTGATAATTCTGGAATTTAAACTAACTAAATACGGCAGCGCAGCACAAGCACTTGAGCAAATCAAGGCAAAAGGCTATGCAAGTAAATACCTAGCGGAAAATAAACCGATTCATTTAATCGGAATTAGCTTTGATGCTGAAAGTAAGAACGTAGTTGAGTGTTTATATGAAGTTATTAGTTAAGGATGGAAATAATGAGTGTTATTGCTTTTAGTGATGTTGAAAATAAAATTATTGAAATTCGTGGGCACCAAGTAATTATTGATAGCGATGTAGCTGAATTATATGGTGTGGAAACACGTGAAGTAAATCAGGCACTAAGTAGGAATTTGGAAAAATTTCCTGAAGGTTATATTTTTGAACTTGATGCGCAAGAAAAAGAGGAGCTAATCACAAATTGTGATCACCTTAAAAAATTAAAGTTTTCACCTAGTTTTCCCAAAGCTTTTACTGAGCGTGGATTATATATGTTAGCTACAATTCTAAAAAGTGCAAAAGCTACGGCAACTACACTTGCAATAATTGACACATTTGCCCAAGTGCGAGAAGTAAGCAGAATAGTTAATACCTTGCCGACGGTAAAGCAAGATAGCGTAGAACAAAATCAACTTATGCAAAAAGCAGGTGATATTATTTCTGAGTTAGTTGTTCCTGATAATATAGAATCTGAAGAAACTGAGGCTAGTATTGAGCTAAATTTTGCTGTAGTTAAGTTTAAATATTCGGTAAAGAAAAAATCTAAATAATGAATATTATTTTTAGTTTATATGAAGTTATTAATTCTTAAATCGTAAAAAAATTATTGTTGAAATTAATGAAAATAAATAAAAATATAGTTACTGTTGGGTTAATGATGTTTTTAACTATTATAACTCAAGCGGTTAGTTTGTATAAAAGCTCATTAATGGCAAAGTATTTTGGTACAAGTGTAGAAATAAGTGCATTTAATTTTGTAAATAATATCAGTTTTTTTGTTTTTGGTATGGTTGGAGCAGCAGTTGCAACTGTAGTAATACCCCAGTTAGTGCGTAAAGATTATAAAAGTGTATCAATATTTTTAAATTTTCTTTATGTTAGCTGTGTATTTTTAGCGATTATGGTTATACTTACTAAATATACAATTGTTAAATTAATTAGCGGGGCAACTGATGTTAATTTTTTAGATTTTGCTGCAACTATTGTACCAATTGTAATGTTTAGCAATTTGATAATGTCATTAAGTAATTTTATGATTGCAGTATTTCAGGTTAATAACGGATTTAATTATCCCAAAGTAGTTGTATTGTTAACTAATATTGCTTTAGTGGTGAGTTTTATTTGTTTACCCAAAATGTCTGTCTCTCAATTTGTTCTTATTAGCTCTATTGCAAATATAGCAAATCTATTATTATTATTTTTGGATAGAAAACACTCTAAATTTGACTATAGATTTTCTTTTGACTATAAAAATAAAGAGTTTAGAGAAATGTTAGTAAATATGGTACCTATTTTTGTCGCAAATGGAGCGTATCAGATGTCTCTATTGGTTGATACAGGGTTATCAAGCAGGATTGGAGTGCATAATATTACAATATTAAGTTATTCTACTCAAATTGCGGGTATGATAAGTGGTTTATTTGTTGCAAATTTGATGAGTTATATTTATCCTAAAGTAGCACAAATGATAAATCAAAATTGTAGTTTGCCAGATTTGTCAAAATATTTGCGTAAGCTTAGCTACTTTCTATTTGGTACGATGCTATTAATTGCATTATGTTTTTTATTGATGGGACACTGGATTATTGATCTATTATTTGTTAGAGGGCAATTTTTATCAAGTGATGGATCTTCGCTCTACTGGTGTTTATTAATATTAGTTTTTTCTTTACCTTTTGCGGCTGTAAGAGATCTGGTTTATCGTGTGTTTTATGCATATAAAAATACCAAAGAACCATTTTATAATAGTGTTATTTCTACTGTTATTAATATTGTATTTAGTATTTTATTTACTTATATATGGGGTTTGAACGGTATTGTGTTGGGTACGCTGGTAGCGGTGATTATTTCTGTACTACGTATCATCGTATACTTGAATAGAAAGCAACAAATTACAATAATGTGAGGTAAACAATGATTTCTTTAAGTAAATTGCAGAATATACTAGCTAAATATAAAATCAAAAAAATTATGGCTAAATTTCAGCAACGTGGTAGTAATGTTCAACTTAATTCTGGGCAGTATATAGTGCCAGAAAAAATCATTGTTGGAGACAATGTATATATTGGTCCAGATGCATTTATTAATGCTATTGGCGGAGTAGAAATACAAAATGGTTCAATAATTGGTCCATTTGCTAAAATTCAAACATCAAATCATCGCTATGAGCATCCAGAATTAAAAACTATTCCATATGATAATATCAATTTACTATCTAAAGTATTAATTTGTCAAAATGTGTGGATTGGGATGGATGTAAAAATTTGTCCAGGAGTAACAATCGGTGAGGGAGCTATTGTTGCAATGGGAAGTGTAGTAACTAAAGATGTTCCTCCGTTAGCCGTGGTAGGTGGCAATCCTGCTAGAGTTATAAAATATCGAAATGAACAACAATATAATGAGTTAAAAAAATCTGGGGCAATTTATTTGAAATATAAACAACAGAAAAAATTTAAACCTGTATATGAAGTTAGAAAGTAACGTTATGAAATTTTTTGTATATTATTATAACGATAGTAATCTTGGTGATGATTTATTTCTGGATGTATTGGTTCGTCGTTATCCTCAACATCAATTTTATATTCAATCTGATGAAAGTTCACCTGTATTGAATGAATCATTATTAACGGCAAACAACTTATATTTTACACAAAAAGCTTTTTATTATAAGAATATAGATGAGCAGTCTAATCTTTATGATGGAGTAATTATGATTGGTGGATCATTATTCCAAGATTTGTCATATTCTTTTTATCGTGGTTTTATTGGTCGAATTTTATTCTTTAGACAATTGCAAAAACTTGGCAAAAAAGTCTATGTAATGGGTTCAAATTTAGGACCATTTAAGACGATGTTTGGGAAAATTTTATTGAAAAATACATTAAAATATGTAAATTATATATGTGTTCGAGATAAATACTCGTTTGATTTACTTAATCAATGGAAACTTGGTAATAAAACTGGACTAGCTCCAGATATTATTTTTGGTTATGATTATCAACCAAGAGCTCAAGTTGCAAGTGCAAAAAATATATTGGGGATTTCTATACTTAATACTAAGTTAAATCCAGAAGTTCGTGATGTATATATTCATAAGATGGCTGAGTTAATCAATGCATACTTGGAACAGGATAACACCCATCAAGTAAGGCTATTTGGATTTGATGGTGGGCATGAAAATGATGGTTTAATTATTGATTTAGTCTTAAATGAAGTATTATATAAAACACGAGTTACTAAAATAGAATATAACGCTAAGATTACCATCGAAGAGTATTTAGAATTATTTTTAGAATGTGGCTTTATGGTTGCAAATCGCTTTCATTCAATGGTTTTGGCAGCTAAATATAATATTCCATTTTATCCAATTATTTATTCTAAAAAAACCTCAAATGTTTTAAGTGATATGAAGTATCCATTTGATAGCATTGAGTATGCAAATATTGCTCAGTTAGATAGTCAGGCTTTAATTAAAAGCATTATGACTAACCAACGTAATTTTATTTTGCCAGAATCATATTCACATGAGGCATTAAATCATTTTTATGGACTAGATAATTTAAAATGAATAATAAACCCAAAGTAAGTATAGTTGTTCCGATTTATAACAAAGAGCAAATATTACATAAATGTTTAGACTCCTTGGTAAATCAAACTATGCAGGATATAGAAGTTATTCTTATTAATGATGGATCAACTGATAATTCTGAAGCAGTTTGCTTGGATTATGTCGAAAAATATCCTAATCTAGTACATTACCATGCGTTTGAAAACGGTGGAGTGAGCAAAGCTCGTAATCGTGGCATTGATTTAGCAATTGGTGAATATATTGGTTTTGTAGATAGTGATGATTGGGTTGCTCTTGATTTCTGCGAAAAAATGTACGATGCTGATGCAACTGATGAAGGTGTATCTATGGTTGTATGTGGAATAAATATGCTTAAACACTCAAAGATTACTCATACCCATAATTCATTTTTTGAAGATAAACAAAAATTTATTTCCAATGATCAAATATTAAGAAATTCACCAGCAAATAAGATATTTAGAACGTCAGTTATTAAGAAATATGGCATAAATTTTCCTGAGCGTTCACATAATTTTGAAGATTTAGCTTTTTTATTTAAATTTTTTGCGGTATCTAAGAATTACGTTATTGTTAAACGATGTCTTTATTTTTATAATCAAAATGATAATTCTATTACTTATACATCAAATGCAAATATCGAGCATTTATCGGAGCTATATATTACAATTAATACAACATATGATTTTTTATTTTCTAACCGCTTATTAAATTCAAATAATGCATTATTTTGTAATATTTTTATTGACAATTTATTAATAGTTTCTAGTTTAATGATAATTAGGTTTTTACGAATTAATAATAAAAATATTGAATGCTGTTGGGTAAATTTTTTTACACATGCACGGAAATATAAACATTTTCTGAGTGTTGTTAGTTATGTATATTTTATAAAAAATATTATAATGTTAATTCCATTTTTTTTTGCTCCTAGCTTAGTCAGAAAATTTAAAAAGATTAATTTAGGCAGTTATGAAAAGTTATAAGAACTTCCCAGCTTCGTTATAACTTTTCCTAAAAATATTTATATGATAGGTTAGATAGTGATCGTTAATTATTTTTTTCTTACTTGCTGTTTGTCTACTTTTTATATTTATGGCATATTAAAGAGTGATTTATTATCTCCATTGTCGATACATGTATTGTCATGGTTCATTGTTTCTTTGTTTGGTTTTTTATTTAAAGATGATTTCTTTAACTTAACTTCCAAATTTTTTGAAATTTGGTTAATTTGGTTTTTTGAAATTTCTTTTATTTTTTATGCCATATGCAGAAAAAATAAGATAATTAGACAAAAATTTAATTTGCCAACAAAATTTAATTATTATTATTTTTTATTATTCTGTAATATATGTGGTTTTATAGTAATAATCAAAACAGGATTATTAACACCGGGAGGATTTTCTCAGAATTTACGAATGGCCATGCTTGGTAGAGAAAATTCTGATTTAGGTACTGTTTTTTTAACTAGAGTTGAACCATTAATGTTAGTACTTTTGTTGTATGAGTATTTAGCAAATAGGCAATATAAAAGAAATAGATATTTGTTATCTTTAATATTGTGGCAGTTGATGTATATCGTAGGTAGCATGAGTAAAATGGCTATTATTATGCCACTTTTTTCTCTTTTAGTTGTAAGGTATTTTAAATATAAAACCCCTATGAAAAAATTATTTTTTATGATTTGTTTATTATTGTTGTTAGTATCTACTCTCCAAATTATTCGAGATCTAGGTGCTGAAAAATCTCTCGATCATGATTTTTTTGACCTTATCGCTATATATATATATTCTCCTACATTGGCATTTAATGAGGTTATTTCATATAAGCAGCTACTAAATAATAATTTTGGATGGTTTAGCCTGGGCTTTTTTTATAAAATATTTGGAGGGGTTTTTGCTTTAAAAGACTTGGGAAATCCAATGCCTGGGTGGTTATTTGTGCCAGTACCGACCAATGTATCTACTGGGATTTATCCTTTTTATTATGATTTTGGTATTATTGGAGTGATTGTTTTTGGTTTATTAATATCTGTTTTTTATGCTACGTTATTTAATGCAGCTAATCGTGGTAGTTTATTTGCTATTTTGTTATTTGCCTGCACTATTGGAAGCTTGTTTCTAGAGATTTTTAATGATACTTTGGTATTGGGATTATCTTTACTAATACAATATATTATTTGTATATATGCAGTTATAAAATTAAACGCTATAGAAATTAGAGTGAAAGTATGACCATGTCTAACTTGAGTGAAAAAGTGAATAATAAATCCAATAACATATTGATACTTTTTATAACTTATTTTCCTGATATAGAAATGGTAAATAAGATAAACTATATTTCTGCTTATTATAATTGCCTAGTTGTGGATAATACTGAGTTTATCGATAAAAAAGATGTTTTATTAACAAATCAATGTACATGTGAAGTATTAATAAATGGTGCTAATGTCGGTGTGGCAAAGGCATTAAATATGGGGTGTAAAGCAGCGCTTGATGCTGGCTACAGGTTTGTAATCACCATGGATCAAGATAGTAACATTAATAGTGAAGTAATTGATGAATTATTAGAATTTTATAAGAATAATTTATCAGATAAAATTTCTATTATTTCACCTCGTCATATTTTACAAGGTGGTGTTGCATCAACTTATGATGCCTTTCCTCTTGATGTTACCTCGGATGGAATATTTACAATGACATCTGGAAATCTTCTTGACTTGTCAATTTGGAAAGAAATTGGTGGATTTAGTGATGATTTATTTATTGACTTTGTTGATATAGATTACTATTGTAAGTCTCTTAAGCGTGGCGCTAGGGTAATAACGTTAAATACCGTAACAATGAAACATAATTTAGGTGACTTAAAGGTTAAAAGGTTTATTGTTGATTGGAAAGTGTTTAATCACAGTAGTATCAGAAAATATTATCAAATACGTAATGTTCTTATAATGCTAAAAAGACATTCATCTGATTATTTGCCAAGAGGGTTTGTTTTTCGATATTTGATTAATTTGATTATAACAACTACTTTCTTTGAAAAAAATAAACTTTCAAAAATCAAAATGATGTTTTATGGTCTTAAAGATTTTTTTCTTGGTAGAATGGGCAAGTTTCAAAATTAATTTAAGACGGCAAAGTAAGTAGTTTAAATCTAAATGCAATTATTTACTAATGGTTTTGATAAAATTAAAGTTTTCTTGAAATAGCTGATTTACAGAATTAAAATTGGAAAAGGTTACTGTATATGGGAAATAAGTCACGATTGACAATTAGCGTTGTAATGGCAACATATAATGGTGAAAAGTATATTCTTCAGCAATTAAACTCAATTCTATCTCAACTAAGTTATGGTGATGAAGTTATTATTGTTGATGATTGTTCTAAAGATAATACGAGTTCAG
>Ga0247839_1009244_pt1 | contig 9971 bp, 12 predicted proteins | sample LaCruzMarch2015__6_FD_192405 | JGI IMG/M metagenome (GOLD analysis project Ga0247839, IMG submission 192405) | Freshwater microbial communities from meromictic Lake La Cruz, Castile-La Mancha, Spain - LaCruzMarch2015_16m | ecosystem: Environmental > Aquatic > Freshwater > Lake | place: Spain...
GATATGGGCGTTGTTATGAGCGACGATGATTTATTGCCTACTATTTCTGCTGCTAAGGGCTCATTGCGAAATTTGATTCATAACGTGGAAAGGCTTGCTAGACGTAGTAATCCTCCACCACTCAATATTATTTTTTAAGGAGGTCATATGGGACGCACTGATTTTTTATCACATGGCTACACCGATACTTTAGGTTTAGCTTTGAATGCGAATACAGATCTTGAAACCGGCTCAGATTTAATAGCTGCAGCTCGAAAGTTTTCAGCAACGTATTGCAAAGAATGTAATGGTGGAATGTCATTTAGTGAAGAGGATATCAATTTCTTTATGGTCGATGTCATTGTCTATTTTAATGATGTAGGCCTAGATATTGATATTAGGCAATTAACAAAGCTCTTTGTTCTTGATAAGAAGCTGTATGAATTTGCTAACTCAATGAGCGCTGGCAAGGGTGACTATTCTTACATTTGGAAAGAACTAACTGCTGAAAAAAAAGATGCTGTATCTGCTGCACTTAAAGTTGCCAGAGCCTATTGGAGCGATGCGATAGATCATTAAATTAGAGCAATTCTTTAACGCCCACTTTCGAGTGGGCTTTTTTATTTGTCCTTTTAAAGGACAGTTCATGCTCAAGCCAACCTATCCGCCGCCATTGTTGCTGTCAACTTGCTGTAATGACGATCAATCATGGCGGCACTATTACCCATCTGCTTGGATAGCGTGTGAATATCTGTCTTGTTCTCTAGTAGCTCTAAGGTAGCGTAGGTATGACGCAGAGAATAGAGGGTACGCATCTGCCCATCGTGACTTAAGCCCAAGCCACTGTCACGCATCAAACGCTTGAATGCCCCATCAATCCGCATGGGCTGATGACCGTTGGCAAATACAAAGATCCGCTCTGGGCATCGCGTCTCAAATAGGCGATCAAAGGGAATATCCCATACGGCTCGCTGTCTACTGTGTAGTCGCTTGAGAACCTCCACAGCTTTATGTTTAGCAATAAGCCAACGCCCTCCAGTCTTACCATCCACCCATATACGCAGGTACTTCTTATCGCCTTGCGTATGCCACTCAATATTGTTCCAACAAATATTCAGTGCTTCAGTGCCATGCCGCATGCCGGTATATAAAAGCATCTCAATATAGTCACGCAGTAAGGGTCTAGTCTCATGCTCAATCTCTAGTCTGCCTTGCTTGATCCATGGCTCCATAAACTCCAATAAGCGATCAATCTCTTCACGAGTAAATGCAGGGCGGGTTTTACCTTTCTGCCCTCTCGCTGTGAGTTTGGGAATAGCCACTCTCTCACTTATCCAACCTTTGCTAATAGCTACAAGCTGTAACTTGGTCCAAGCACTGGCAAAGTTCATTAGGGTGCTGGCTCTAGGCACCTTGTTCATCTGCCTATTTCGCCAAACCTCAAACTCATGTACGTCTGTATAGGTTATTTCTTCTAGTCTTTTGTCCTGAAAGTAGGGCAAGAAATACTTCTCAATACAGGTGATGTAGCTACCGTACACGCTCTTGCCTATACCAACATCCAAGTCCTGCCGCATTGAGTAGAGAGTGGCGTGTGCAATTTCTGCAAACGTGGGCGACTTTTGTGCAAGCCCCAGTCTTTGGCGAAATCTGGTTTCATCGTAAAGATCGCAAGCCATTCGTACTGCGTGTTCAATACTGGCTTGGCGGGTGGTCTGACGATGCCATGAACCATCTTGCAGTCTAAAGCGGCAATGCCAAAGCGGACTTCCAGGTCTGCGGTGGATAACCACTTCACCATCACGCAGATAAAGCTCTGTTGGCTCTGCGTATTTGAGCTGACTTAAGGCGGTGGGTTGGGATTCCGGCTGGGGTGAGGAGATTACTTCTAGATGACTTTCAGGTACCTTGATTACCTTAGTCACTTTTTGGGCAGGTTGCTGTTGTCATACAGCTATTTTATTTTCAGACTTTGGCTTGGACAACCTGAACAAGAAACGTCCTTTAAAAGGACGTTTCTTTACACGTCGACTACGTTTATTCAGCCTTAACTGTATATGCCTCTTTATAAATTGGCTTCAGTACTTTTATCAATGAATTTACATCCATTGACGCAAGATTTGATCTTCCGCCCAATGTATCTACTTTGCTCATAAAGTTTCTGAAGCTATCCCGCTTGAATGGTGTTCCAGATGTATATGCCTCATCGGTAATTTTTAAAATAGCAGTGGTTACATTGATCGCATTAGCAGTACTGTTTCTCTCCAATAAAGATGAACGATAGTCACTGTTGAAAAATAAAATATCGAAGACTTTTTCTAATGAAAATTCAGGAATATTATTAGCCATGTAGCCCATCCACCATAATCTTGATACGGCGTTATCCCTCATTCGACCTCGAACACCACTTGCAAACCAGTGATTAGAAATGTGATTCTGTAGCTTACCTTCTTCAGAAGATCTAAAAGGCCACCTTTCATTTGAATAGTCTCTAAATTCTGAAAAACATAAGGTTACCCATAGTCTTTCGTCGGTTGCTTGTGCCGGCGTTAACTCGGGGAGAATTTGTAAAATTAATTTGCAATTTTCTGCATCCCCATTTAACTCTTGGGTTGCACCTTTGGGCATCACTAAAGCGATGTCTGGATTGACCTTATAGTTAGTTGAAACTGAGGATAAATGTAGTTCATCGCAAAGATCGTCATATGGCATTTCCATTAGACTTGGTTTTGCCAAAATTGATCGCTTGAGTTTCTGAACGCTTTCGCTTTTCAAGACGCTATAAAAATTATCCGACATTTTTCATTAACCTCTGTACGCCAATCTTGGCAACTAATTGTTGGGAATGCATACACAACTCGTTAAAGTCGCTCTCTTCGCTAATATGCCTGCCTAATGTTTCGAGCTTTAACTTCAGAGCTCTAACCCACTTAAAGCCATCAGACTCTTCATTTTTTATGATGTACTCCAAGGCCGCATGGATGCAATCTTTATATACAGACATAGCTAACATTGGCGCCTTATCGCGCTCCTCTCTATATATATCCCAGACATGCCTAAATTTTTTACCCATCAAAATAATAATCATGTCTTGCTCAAGGCTAAATCGATATGTTTCTTCGGGTATTTCGTAAGAAGTTACAACTTTAACCAGAGACTCAAACTGTAGCTTGTCAAATTCAATGTATCTGATTTGAGGATCATCAATTGCCATGATGTCGCCAACTTGCAAACTAAAGGGCTCCTCTCCAAACTCTTCATTCAAATCATCTGATTGAAAGCTATTAATATGCTCTGAAGCAATTACCAATGGAGTGAATGTAACCTTTCCATAAAGTTGTCCAGTTTCAAACTCAATAGCGCCGTTATCTCCAACCAAATAGACTTTTCTAAATAAAGTATCTGAACAATGAACATCAATTGCGTATGATGCTTTTTTAGTTGCAACTAATTTAGAAATATCTTCATTAGACAAAAGAAAGCTGTAATCAAGGAAGACGTGCTCATCTGCCCCTACCATATCTTTTCTGGTATCCATCGTTGATTGAAATTCGGAGTCGAGGTAATCGTCGCCTCGCCCCAAAATTGGATATGGAAATGCCTTAATTATTGATTTCATGTGCCTCTGCCTCAATTGCAAAATCTACCGTCTTGTCTGCAAAGGTTACTAATACATACTCTCTTTGCCCGCTTACCAACTCAACGTCAACCGCTGATGCTGGCTTGTCGTTCACTATTAGACTGATTGGCTCACTACCAATTTCACCTGATTTTTTAAATCGAATAGATGCTAGGCCAGTAAGTGGTGAATCAAAATATACGTATGCTTGATTCTTTCCAGTTGCCCTCATTCGCAAATTTTCTAATTTCAGATAGTGCTTTGGTAAGCCACCATGTGTGGGAGCAGACGGGCCAATAATTGGCTTGCCGCCTTTGGGGTCGGGTATGCCACCACCCGTACGTTTTTGTTTTTTCTCTCCGCCCCTTGCACCTCTACCACCTAATTCATCAGGTGGACCATCGCCGGGCTTTGGTTTATCTGATGGCGTTGGCTTTGGCTTAAATGAGTAGTTTCCATTTGCAATCTGAATTTGCGGGCCTCGCTCTAATGCGCCTTTGCCTTCATCTGGATTCTCGGAAATTTCAGAAAATAAGTCTTGAAGCTCATCAACTGTAACTCGATCGGATGAAGAATATTCTGCAAACCTAGACAGTAGCTCTCTTACTGCTTTCGCGAATGTATCGTATTTCTTTTTCGCAGATTTTCTCTTTTGTAAATTATCGATTCGATCAAAAGCGAAATTATTATGCTCAGGATTTTCAATGGTTTTAAGTGTTTCCGATCCTTCGCCTGTAACACATACAAAAAGATCAAAATGCTTCAAATTGGGAAATCTTTGTAATGATGGAGCGGCTCTAGTGATTAGCATTCCATTTTCACGTGCAATTGCAACTGAACGAGTCTCAACCTCCTCATTCATCCGTATATACCAATCAATTCTTCCAAAATTTGGTATTTGTTGTTCGCCCTTGTGAGTGGAATTAACTACAGTCTCAATAGCCTGAAAACACTCAATAAGATAATCTTTGTCCACCTCATTAAATTCTTGATCAAGCCTATCTTTGTAATAGTGATATTTTTCCTCTATGTTCTGAGAATTTAATTCGTCATTTTCTCCAATCTTTACAATCAAACTTTCCTTGCGAATTGCATAGAAAAAATTTGCTATTGCTGTAATAACGATTGATGGATAGGATGACAATTCAAAAATAGTGTGCGGCACATAGATGCTTGTTCCAGTTGCATTAGAGAATTTTTCTCTAATGTCGATCGCCCACTGAGGTATATCGGCGCTATCTAAAGGCCGGCAACCCTCTTGTATTCCATAGAAGCCAGTTCCTTGAGTCATTTCATATTCACTTCTACTGTATGACTGAAGAATGCTCTTTCCTTGGAATCTGAATTCTTTCTTGTTATTTTGCTCAATCTTGGTCAAATAAAATAGGGAGCGAACATTACTGTTTGCAAAAGGCGCCTTTGATCCATGACCAAATGACCCCAGCGAGGATGCTGATGTTTTTTGACTTAGGCCCGCACCTTTCGTTAACGCAAACCATGCTCCATTCGGTCCTGCTATTGGGCCAGTCAACCCGGTTGTATTGCTATCATGGATGCATAGAAAGTTAACCTTAGCTTCATCTTTTATTAGTCCAATAGCTCTGTCATAAAAATCTACAGCAGGATCTAGATTTTGTTTTTTTGCTGTTGCTTTAGCAAGCACCAAATGCTCCTCAAGTTGAGAAACTTCTGGTACATCTTTTTTATCCAAGCTAACTATATTGAACGCAACAGTAACTGGCTCGGTCTCCATTAAGCCTGCATCTAGACTGTTTTGAACAATTTCTCTAACGAGGGAGGAAAGTCTATGCCCCTTAAAAGTATCTATCCCTGAGTCATTAAACCCAGCGGCCAGACCACCCCCATTATTAGGAAAGTACCATTTCGCCTTTGACATTTTCTTCCTCTAAGATTGTTTCAATTATTTTTTTAAAAATTTCTTCTGCTACATCCGTACAAATTGCGTTTCCAATCATTGATAGCTTGGATCCCTCCGATACCCCCGGCGGAAATTGAAATTCTTGCTTATTAATACATTGCAAACTCATTAACTCTTCAACGCTTAATCTTCTAACGCCAAATTCATCCACTAGAAACGGTACATTATGTCCTCCGCCGCCCATATTTGCGGTTAAAGTTGGACATACATTTTCTGGGCAGGATCTTGCATCTACTCTTCGAATTTGAAATAGTCGATTAGCTCCATCTAACTCAGAATTTTTCCTAATCATCCTCGCGTATTTGTTCTCTTCATCTAGATAGAGCCTTGCTTCATTTTTTACTTCTTTGTTTACGTAATTCCATAAATTTTTCTTTTCTTTCTTTGGCAAAGGGAAGATAAACTTATTCTTTTTATAATAACTTGAATGTGTTGCAACTATGAATAGCCTTTCGCGTCTTTGCGCTGTATTGCCAATCTCGTAACTATCCATAATTTGTGCATTATTGACACTCACCCAATAGCCAGCTTTTCTTAGCTCGTTGATAACAACTCTGAGGCGTGCGCCTCCATCAAATAGCTTCAAATTTGGAACATTCTCGATCAATAGAACCTTGGGGGGCGCTTGAAGCTCTCCACAAATTCTTGGTATTTCAAAAAAAAGTTTTCCTCGTTCATCTTCAAATCCTAGGTTATCCCCAGCAACAGAAAATGATTGGCATGGAAATCCAGCTGACAAAATATCTATTGGCTCGTTTAATTCTGGAAAATCTGCGGGATGGACGTCCCTGACATCCTTCATATAAACGGTTGAATCTGGAAAGTTGTGTTTTAGAGTAAGACAGCACGCTTCATCCATTTCATTAATGAAGACAGTTTTTATTCCGGTTCTTTTGGCGGCTAGGACAAAACCACCTAACCCAGCAAAAAGTGCGACATGTCGATACATTTAAATTGCCTTTTCTATTACTGCTTTTTTTATTTTTTGGACTTGCTTTTGAATGTGAAAGCCGCTTGACTCTCTGCTGTGCCAGATTTATATCTTTGTTTGGCATTCCGTAGTTCGGACTCCAAGGCATCAAACATCTCTTTTACATGCTCCTCGCTATAAGAGTAGTTCCTTGTATCGCTTAAATTTCCGATTAGCCGAATGCGGTTCATTGCTTCTGATACGCGTTTTTGAGCTAGGCGCTCAAATTTCTCGTATTTTTCTGCATCTTTAATCACTTTTTTTCTCCTTGCAGTTGCTACAAATTTGATATATGTTGATAATGTATCACATTTATTGTATTTTTATAAGAAATATTTTAGCTATATTTTTGACATATAACAAGGATAACTCCATGAAATTATTATATTTTTTTCTATTTGCAATGCCTATATGTAGCGCCTATGGCCAGGCATATAACCTAAATAATTCGCCATATAACATGGAAAACAGCCCTTACAACATGGACAACAGCCCCTATAACATGCGAAATAGTCCCTACAACATGGACAACAGCCCTTATAACGCCAGCTCTAAAAATGGTGTTTATGACAACACTGGCAATAGGATTGGTTATGAGGTGAAGGCCCCAAGCGGCGTAACCAACTACTTTGATAACAGTGGCAATCGCATTGGCTACACCCCATCAAAAAAATGATCGCCTCTTTGCTTGTTGCCATGCTCTTATCGGTCATATCGCCTGAACCATTCTTGCTACGAAGTGCCGTTGATATCGCCAGAATTATTGGGCTTCCAAGAATGAAGACGTTTGATAGGCAAGTAATGAAAGTCATCAGCCTGAATGAAGTGGATTCGAGTCAGATTTATCAGGCCAACACTAGACGAGAGTTTTTTAACAACTATTTCAAGTTAAACCCTGTAAGGGTTAAGTAAAGGAGAACGCATGCGCGACTACACATATATAGAAGGCTACCGATTCATTATTTTAAATATCTATCGCAGTAAGCGATTTGACGTAGATCGTCTGGATATCAACTTTGCCGATAAAGATAAACCTGAATTTGTCAGAGGACTAAGAGTTGTTGATCATAATGAATCCGAGACTTATCTAGTTCATGGAGAGGATGCGGACAATCTAAGTTACAGTCTTTGCTTTCTTCATCATGAAAATGCAGATAACAAACCAGACTATTTTGATGAGTACCTAATCCAGGCAACCACAAATAAAGAGTATCTGGTACAAAAGTTATTTAAAGATGAAAAACCAGTGCTTGCCGCCGTTCATTGAGTCTATGGATTGTCCTTTAAAAGGACGGCTCACTATCTGTCCAGAATATCCTCTGGCCTCTTCTTTTCAACGTAATCGGCATATGTTTTGTCCAGGCTCTCCAGAAAATCAATCACTGAAGTGGAGCCAGTTAACTCAACAAGCTTTAGAGTTTCCTTTGCTAATTCAAGCCCATTCACAGTTATCAGCGGATAACTATCATCGCTAATTTCTAATTGGCTCTTCTCTGAAAAAAATGATGTTGTTACATAAGCCCCAATCCATCCTCTTTTTAGTCTAGCGACAGTTCTCGCTAAGTGAACACCATTTGTAGGTGTCGAGTAGGCCTCACACTTTGCCTGACCAAGGACAATCACCTCAACCTTAGAGAAGCCCGATCCTAGGTCGATACGGCCCACAAAGTCTATCCCGCCATCACCCGACCCTTGAGTAATCCATCCTTCCTTGTAACTGCCGCCGCTTTGTCTAATGATGTTTGCAACTACTTTAGATGATAGAAGCTCGAAGTGATGTTTGCGTCCGTCATAAAACTTATAAATTTCTCCCAGGCATTTATCTTCGCGCGACCCCTGGACTGGCAATTGATCTTGTTTGCCGACAGCTGTAATTTTATGGATGCGTCTTTTTAATTTATCCCTTGAAATCTCGCCTTCGGCCACCCAAGCTTGCCAGCTTTTCGGGGCAAGTTTCAGTGTTTCTAAATTAGTCAGCTTTGGATTACGGCGAGCCGATATCCACTCCCAAGAAAATATCTCAAAATCTTTTCTCATGTCTAATACATCAAACTCGAAGACGTAATTTGTAAAGTAGCCGATGTCTTTTTGATATTGAGTAACCAGCTCAGCAGAATTTAGTAGTCCAACACCTTGAAATACCCTATTGCCTTTAACTCGCTCGCCAACCTTAATACTTTTGAAGAATATAAAGGGGACTGCCCTCAATCGACTTTCGTAATCATTGCTTCTATGAAGTAGGAACTGCTCCAATATGTATGCATTTCCAGGCGCCTTAGATGGATCAGAAATTGACTTGTTGTCACCGAAATATTTTATGTACCCATTGTCGACATCAAACTCATCCTGCCAAGGCGTCTCCTTTGAGCCCTGCTTGTGAGTGCTACTCGAAATCAAAATTGCTGGCGTTCTAGGTCCATCAACAGTTTTCACTGCTCGTATTGCGTTAATGCCCGCCTCTAATAAAGCCTTATTTTCACCTGGTGTATTTGTGTGAAAAAGTAAGTTTGGCAGACCATCAATAGATGGAATATCTACAGGATTTGAGCTGGAGTATCTATATACGGTTCCAACAGTCAATGCACTCATTACAACCCCTAATTTAATTTTGTCCGTTTAAAGGACATGACATGGAAAAGGTACCCTAATCAATCGTGGGTGGATAGTCGAAACGGGGGGGGGATTTCTACGCGCCTAATGTTCCCTAGTCTTTTGGCCAACCTCCGATATTGTTTTTTTTGAAATCTAACTGATAAGAATCTAATTCCTTAAATTTCTTCGATCTCTCTTCATGATCTCCTGGAAATTCATTCCCACATTCAAGCCATTTTATTTGCTTCGAAAGTGTTTTAACTAATGCTGTAGTATTTCCCAAAATAAAGGCTACAGCCATAGCAATGGTTGTTCCTAAAAAATTTATTGGCTCTTTTATTCCTAAAACTTCATTTATTAATATTAAAAGTCCTGTAGCTATGGCGCCATACAAAATAAAAATTAGCGATGCGATACTAATTCCAAAAATGACTAAGATTGAAAAAGCCCAGCCTTTTACAAACTCATAGGACTTCATAAACCATGACGGAGAGCTGGGTGCAAGCTCTGATGGAGTTGCGGCCATATTAAAGAAAATAAGCAACATACTTCCTTTTGTGCCACACGAGACCCAAAACATAAGCCCAACAGCAATAATTTCTATAAAACTAAAATAAGTACCTATTAATTCAAGATAACTTCCCACTCCAGAACCGTATTCCTCTTCCATCTCATTACTCCAACAATCTTAATTAGTTACAAACAATATTTGATCATTTTGATCTTTATTTCTTTTTTAGACTATCACGGGTTTTTGACTTTTGTACAAATTAATTTTTTAGGGCTGGCTCATATAGCTTTATTAACCACTTTCTTGCATAGGGTGGGCAGTATGAAATCCTCACCCGTATCTGAAACTTGCTCGCTAAGTA
>Ga0247839_1009246_pt1 | contig 9970 bp, 10 predicted proteins | sample LaCruzMarch2015__6_FD_192405 | JGI IMG/M metagenome (GOLD analysis project Ga0247839, IMG submission 192405) | Freshwater microbial communities from meromictic Lake La Cruz, Castile-La Mancha, Spain - LaCruzMarch2015_16m | ecosystem: Environmental > Aquatic > Freshwater > Lake | place: Spain...
TTCCAGCAGGGCATCGTTGGGCGCAACCGTCACCACCGGCATCTCGGCGGTCACCAGGGCCAGAGGGCCGTGCTTCAACTCGCCCGCCGCATAGGCCTCGGCGTGGATGTAGGTGATTTCCTTGAGTTTTAAAGCGCCTTCCATTGCGATGGGGTAATGCAATCCGCGGCCGAGGAAGAGTGCGTTTTCCTTCTTGGCAAAGTCTTCTGACCAGCTGATGAGCTGTGGCTCCAGCGCTAGCACGGCCTGCAGAGCTGCCGGCAAATGGCGCATGGCCTTGAGGTGACGCTGTTCCTCTGATTCAGGCAACCGGCCTTTGGCCTGGGCCAGGGCCAGCGTCAGCAGGAACAGACCGGCAAGTTGCGTGGTGAATGCCTTGGTGGACGCCACGCCAATTTCAACCCCGGCGCGGGTAACGTAGGCCAGGCTGCATTCGCGCACCATGGCACTGGTGGCCACGTTGCAGATCGTCAGCGTGTGCTGCATACCCAGGCTTTGCGCGTGGCGCAAGGCAGCCAGCGTGTCGGCGGTTTCGCCCGACTGCGTGATGGTCACCACCAGCGTCTTGGGGTTGGGCACCGAGTCGCGGTAGCGGTATTCGCTGGCCACTTCCACCTGGGTCGGAATTTTGGCAATGCTTTCCAGCCAGTATTTGGCGGTGCAACCGCTGTAGTAGCTGGTGCCGCAAGCCAGAATCAACACCGAGTCGATTTCGGCAAACACGCGGGCTGCGTTTGAACCCGGCGCGTGGTTCATCTGCCCATCAAACAGCTCGGGGGCAATACCCTCCACACCTTCCAGCGTGTCGGCGATGGCGCGCGGCTGCTCAAATATTTCTTTCTGCATGTAATGGCGATACGGTCCCAACTCAGCCGCACCACTGTGGGCCAAAACCGTCTTGACCGGGCGCTGAGCAGGGTTTACCGGCTTGCGGGCTTTGTCCAGCAGCCAGTACTTGCCCAGTTGCACATCCACCAGGTCACCTTCTTCCAGGTAGACGATCTGGTCCGTCACCCCCGCCAGGGCCATGGCATCGCTGGCCAGAAAATGCTCTTGCCCGTCCTTACCCACGCCCAGAATCAGCGGTGAGCCAGCCCGAGCCCCAATCAGGCGGTGCGGCTCGTCCTTGCAAAATACGGCAATGGCATAAGCACCTTGCAAGTGGGTGATGGCGGTCTGCACGGCTTCGAACAGGTCAGCGTCGTACAGGCTGTCCACCAGGTGGACAATCACCTCGGTGTCGGTCTGGCTGACGAACACATACCCTTTGGCCTTCAGCGATGCGCGCAGCTCGTCGTGGTTTTCAATGATGCCGTTGTGCACCAGTGCAATGCGCCCGGGCCGCTGGTGGGCGTCCAGGCCAGGGCCGTGGCTGAAGTGGGGGTGGGCATTGCTGACCGATGGCACACCATGCGTGGCCCAGCGCGTGTGGGCGATGCCCAGGTTTCCCTGTAACGGGTGTTGCGTGTCGTCACCGGCCACCTGTTGCATCAGCTCCGCCACGCGGGCGGTACTGCGGGCGCGGCGCAAGCCACTGTGCGCGGCGCTGTCGCCCTGAACGTATACCGCCACACCGCAGGAATCGTAACCACGGTACTCCAGTCGCTCCAGACCCTGCACCAGGACAGGAACAATATTTCGGGTCGAGACCGCTCCAACAATGCCGCACATAACCGTACCCCCTAAACAAAAGATGCCGAATCGTACGTCTCACATGACAAAATATGCAGTCATTTTTTATATAAAATAAAAATAAAATTTCAATAATACAAAGATGTGAAATATTTACTCTAAATTCAAAAATAAATGAAATTATTTGATCTTGATTCAATCGACCTGCTCTTGCTCAAGCAACTCCAGCGTGATGCCAGCCTGAGCAACCAGGACCTGGCCGCACAGGTTCACACCTCGCCACCCACCTGTCTGCGCCGGGTCAAGCGGCTGCATGATGCCGGCTTGATTGAGCGCCAGATTGCCATATTGAACCCCGCGCAAGTTGCGCAGGTGGTGGGGCATGGTTTGACAGCCATCGTCGAGATCACGCTGGACCGGCAAGACGCCGATGCACTGCTGTCGTTTGAGAACCGCGTTGCGAATGACGACGCCGTGCAACAGTGCTACCAAGTGTCGCCCGGCCCCGATTTTGTGCTGGTCGTCCACGCGCTGCACATGCCGGACTACCAGGCTCTGACCAAGCGACTGTTCACGAGTGACGCCAATGTGCGCAATGTGAAAGCGTTCTTTAGCATCAAACGCAGCAAGTTTGGGGCGGAACTACCGCTCAGCCCTGGGGCAGTGGCAGCGTCAACGTGACGCAGCAACCCCCGTCAACTACCCCTTCAATGGCCAGCGAGCCGCCCATGCGCTGCAGCCGTTTGCGTGACAGCACCAGCCCCATGCCAATGCCCTCAAACTGCTGGGCACTGTGCAGACGGCCAAACACCTGAAACAGGTGGGCCTGCATGGCCGGGTTGTAGCCCACACCGTTGTCCTGCACCTGCAGCACCATAGCGCCAGTCAGCGCCGATGGCAGGGCACGAATGGCAATCACCGCCTTATCACGCGGTGCAGTGAACTTCAGGGCGTTGCCCAGCAACTCCTCCAGCACCCGTTGCAACAACGACGCATCGGCGCGCACTACGGGCAGATCCATTTGCACCTGCCAGTCCACTGCGCGCTGAGGGTGTTTGGATGTCAAGCGGTCACAGGCCTCCTGGACCGCGTCCTGCAGCCCGATCGGCTCCAGATGCAGTGGCGCGGCTGCCACTCTGGACAAAGCGGTCAACCCATCCAGCAGCAGGCCCATGTGGCGGGCCGAACTGGTGATGGTGGCCAAAAACTCCTTCACCTCCTCGCTCAGCAGCGGCCCCGCGTCCTCCTGCACCATCTGCGCATAGGACACGATGTGGCGCAGCGGCGCACGCAGATCGTGCGACACGGTGGAAGTGAACGCCTGCATTTCGGCACGCAGTCCGGCCAGTTCGGCCTGTAGCGCGGCGATGCGTTCTTCTGCGGATGCGTCGGTCATGGCGTCAATGCTGTCTTATGCCTTTGGCAGCTTTTTGGGTCGCGCCCAGTTGGCAATGCTGACCTGCTTGCCACGCGCCACACTTAGGGCACCGGCAGGCGTGCTCTTGGTGATGGTGGAGCCACCTCCGACGGTGCCGCCGGCACCCAGCGTAACCGGCGCCACCAGCACGCAGTTGCTGCCCACATGGACATCCGCCTCAATCTCGGTGCGGTGCTTGTTGGCGCCGTCGTAATTGGCGGTAATGCTGCCCGCGCCAAAGTTGACGCGCTCACCCACCGTCGCATCACCCAGGTAAGCCAGGTGGTTGGCCTTGGCGCCTTGGGCCAGTGTGGAGTTCTTCACTTCCACAAAATTGCCAATATGCACTTCTGCCCCCAGACGTGCACCCGGGCGCAAGCGGGCAAAGGGGCCAATCAGGGCGCCTGCACCCACCGTCACACCCAGGGTTTCGCCGTCGATATGGGTGAATGGGTGGATCACAGCACCCGCTTCGATGACGGCATTGGCAATCACGCAATTGGCACCAATGGACACGCCTTCACCCAGATTGACCTGCCCCTCAAACACGCAATTCACATCGATGCTGACATCGTGCGCGCACAACAAATCGCCACGCACATCAAATCGTGCCGGGTCGGCCAGGCGCACGCCTTCTTCCATCAGGCGGTGCGCCTGCTGCAACTGGTAGGCGCGCTCCAGCTGGGCCAACTGCACAGGGCTGTTGACCCCCGCCACCTGCACTGCATCGGTAATCTTGTGGGCTACCACGCCCACCCCATCGGCCACGGCGAATTTCACAATATCGGTCAGGTAAAACTCGCCCTGGGCGTTTTGGTTCTCCAACCGCGCCAGCCAGCGCTTGAGTTGGGCTGCAGGCACAGCCATGATGCCGCTGTAAATTTCGGTGATGGCCTGCTGCGCGGCGCTGGCATCCTTGTGCTCCACAATGGCCTGCACGGTCCCGTCCGGCGAGCCACTGGAGCGCACAATGCGCCCGTAACCGGCGGGGTTGTCCATCTCCAGCGTCAGCAATGCCAGGTTCGTGCCAGCGCAAGCCGTAATCAGGTGGAACAGGGTGGCGGCCTGGGTCAGCGGCACATCGCCCGACAGCACCACCACCACACCGTCATCAGCCAGCACCGGCACCGCCTGCTGCACCGCGTGGCCGGTTCCCAGCTGCGACTCCTGGCGTACAAAATTGATGGCCAATTGGCCTGCAGCCCCCGTATCCATTGCGCAAGCAGCTTCTACTTCGATAGCACCATGCCCGGTGATGACCACCGCCTGCCGCACTTGCAAGGCTTGCGCCGTGTCCAGCACATGGCGCAGCAGGGAGCGCCCGGCCAGCGGGTGCAGCACCTTGGGCAGCCTGCTCTTCATGCGCGTTCCCTTGCCCGCCGCCATAATGACCACGTCGATGGGGGAGCCCTCCAGCGCACCACCTTGAGCCTGTTTTCCGGAAGTCATCTGCATGTCCCTTTCACCGCGTATGAGTTTGCGCTCTTTTATTGATTCAGCACCCATTATCGGCGTGCTGCTTGCCACCTTGGCACTAGGCGGATGCAGCGCTGTACGGCTGGGCTACAACAACAGCCCGAGCCTGATTTACTGGTGGTTGGACAGCTATTTTGACTTTGATGACGCGCAAAGCCTGCGCGTGCGCAAAGACTTGCAAGCGCTGCAGGATTGGCACCGCAAAGCGGAGGTCCCACTGCTGGCGCAAAAGCTCAAAGACATCCAGACCATCGCACCAAAAAAGGTCAGTTCCGAGCAGGTTTGCGCCATCGTCAGTGACCTTCAGACCCGCGTACAAGTGGCACTGGAGCGCGCTACCCCAACCATTTCCGACTTGGCGCCAGGACTGCAAAGCGAGCAGTTGGAGCACATGTCAAAAGAGTTCGAGAAGCGCAACCGCAAATGGCAGGATGACTGGATAGCGGGCACCCCAGCCGAGCGCTCCGAACGCCGTGTGAAACAACTGGTGGAGCGGGCCGAGTCCTTCTACGGCACCCTTGAAGACGCCCAAATGGCGGTGGTGCGCGCCCACATTGCCAACTCCAGCTTTGACGGGCTGCGCCAGTTTCAGGAAATGCAACGCCGTCAAAAAGACGCTCTGCAGGTGTTGAGAAAAATCCGGGCTGGAGAAATCCCGCCCAGTCAGACCAATGCACAAATTCGGGGGCTGCTGGAGCGCACCTTCAAAGCGCCAGCTCCCGCCTATCGCCGCTACATGGAGCAGCTCACGACTGAAGGTTGCACCGCCATGGCCGCCCTGCACAACAGCAGCACACCCGAGCAGCGCACACGGTTGGTGCAGACACTCAAGGGCTATGAAGTCGATGCCCGTGCCCTGGCCGCACAGCGCAATGAGGATGCGCCCGCAGACCAACCCCCGTCAGTAATGTAAACATGACCCCCACGCTTGTCGCTTCGCGTACTGTGCTGCCCCCCAAGGGGGCCTCAGTCGTCTTGGGGCGGCCCGGCGACGACTGAATCACTATGGCCACTGCACCATCCGACTTTGCCCTGTATTGCTGTGAGATTCTCTCCAGTGCTGGCCCCTGCACCGCCAAACGCATGTTCGGCGGGTGGGGGCTCAGCACCGACGGACTGACCATTGCCATCATTGCCGACCTGGGCAGCGGCGAAAAGCTGTGGCTGAAAGCCAGCGACGAAAACCGCCACCAATGGGAGTCGGCTGGCTGCGAGCGGTTTACCTACGCCTCCAGCAAGGGCGGCGAGCCGGTGTCACGCAGCGCAAACTACTACAGCGCCCCCGAAGATGCCATGGACTCAGCCCACGCCATGGCAGCCTGGGCCCGCATGGCACTGCAGGCCGCTCTGGTAGCCAAAAACACCAAAAAGGCGCCCAAGCCGCGCCGTGCGCCCACCCCGCGGGAGCAGAAGCCCCAGCGCCTGGGCAAGCCACGTGCCAAAGACTGACCGCGCAACGTCCTCACGGGGCACCCGGGACCACACAAGACGTGCGCCCACTGTGCCGGAACTTTTGCTCCACGATTCAACGAGAATGCATTGCCCCGGCTCCAGCGTGAACCGTTCACCCGATTGCAGCACCACGTCACCCAAATCATTCGCGGCACCGGTGTGCGGCCCATCCAGCGTGGCCCAGACACGGCCCTGCGCGACCTGCAACACCATAGTCTTGTCCGCCTGAAAGCTCAATACACGCCCGGGTGGCAGCTGCCAGCACCGGGTTTCGACCGCTTCGGAGCGAACAAGGGACGGTTGTGAATGCAGAGCGGAAGGCAAGGCCATGGCTTTCTCCTATTGAGGGCGATCGATGCATGAAACATCAATCCGGGCTGCAATGATCACACCGTAGTGCTTGGCAGTCCAATGAAAACGCGCTACGCTATTGATGCACTTATCGAATCAATCCAGCATGCAACACCTCCACACCACCTTGCGCACCCGCACCATTGCGGTCGGCCACGTGCGGGCCTTCATGGCCGTGGCACGGCACCTGAACTTTCGTGCCGCCGCGGACGACATGGCGCTGACCCAGTCCGCCGTCAGCCGCCAGATTCAAGCGCTGGAAAGCGAGATCGGCGTGGCCCTGTTCCTGCGCCACACGCGGGCTGTGGAGCTCACCAGTGCGGGCACGCAGTTGCTGCGGGCCGTGTCGCCATCGCTGGAGCGCATTGACAGTGCGGTGCGCCTGATCCGCCAGAACGCCGGGCGCAAGATTGTCTCGATCAGCACCTGGGCGTCGTTTGCGTCCCTGTGGCTGATCCCGCGACTGGAATCGTTCCAGAGCGAGCACCCCGACATTGACATCCGCATCGATGCAACCGACGTATCGGTGGACCTGGAAACATCGGATGTCGACCTGGTGTTGCGCTATGCCTTGCCGACCACGGTGCCTGCGCAGGCCGAGCGCCTGTTTGGCGAACAGCTGACGCCGGTGGCCAGCCCGTGGCTGCTCAACAGCGGCCCATCATTGAAGAAGGCCAAAGATCTGGTCCAGTTTGCATTGATTGAGGCCGGTGACGCCTACCGCAGCCAGCACATGGAATGGCTCACCTGGCAACGCTGGCTGGATGTGCAGGGACTCAAGAGTTTTGAGCCCAAACGCTGGCTGTATTTCAACTACGCACATCAGATTGCCCAGGCAGCGCTCACCGGCCAGGGCGTGGCTTTGACCCGAATGCCGCTGATTGCCGACAGCCTGGCCAATGGCAGCCTGGTCGAGGTGTTGCCGGGCACCCGGCTGGAGTCGCCCCTGGCGTACTGGTTGATCGTGGGGCCGCGCAGCGGTCAACGCCCGGAAATTGCCGCATTTTGTGCGTGGTTGCGGCGCCAGGCGCAATCGACACGCGAGACAATAGGTGAAGTGATTCCCCACGCTCCAGCGCAGCGTGGGTCGTAAAATTTCCGCAAACAGGAGCACCACGATGCAAGCAGTTGAACCCACCGATATCACCACCTGGCACAAACGCTTTGCCATGGACGCCAACAACCGCGCCTGGGACCTGGCGGTGGTGGCCCGGACACCGGCCGAAGACCGCGAAATGCTGGACACCGCCCATGCCTCCGCCTGGCACTGGAGCGCCATTGGCACCGAGCTCAACCGCATGCGCGCCACCATGCTGCTGGCTGAAGTGCATGCACAACTGGGGCACGGCGCGTCCGCATACGGGTTCGCGCAGGAGATGCATGCCTATTTCACCAGCCATGACACCCCGGACTGGGAAATCGCATTCGCCCACGCGATTTCCGCCCACGCCGCCAGCGTGGCCGGTGCCAGCGCGGTACACCGAAGGGCCTACGAGAGCGCATCTGCTGCCGTCGCTGCCATTGCCGATGACGATGATCGGGCGATTGTGATGAAGACGTTCAGCAGGGTGCCACGGCCTTGATTGCCGCTCCACCGATGGTCAACACGGTGGATTTTCCTCCCTGGATGGCCATTGCCCGCCAGGAAATCGGGGTGTCAACCTATCCCACCGGTCAGAGCAACCCGCGCGTGACCCGGTACCACGCGCACACCAATATCGCCGGTTATGACGACAAGGCATCGTGGTGTTCGTCGTTTGTGAACTGGTCACTGGCACAAACAGGCCTGGAGGGAACCGGATCGGCCCTGGCACGGTCATGGCTCAACTGGGGAGAGCCCCTTGTTGAGCCCGTGCCGGGTTGCATTGCCGTGCTGTCACGCGACGACCCTGCGGGGTGGCGGGGTCATGTGGGGTTTTTCTTGCGCCTGGATGGAGAACACATCCATTTGCTCGGTGGCAATCAACTGGACCAGGTGCGTGAGCACTATTACCCCAAGGCCACCGTGCTGGGATACCGCTGGCCAAAGGCTTGAGGTCGCGACCTTACAAAATCGCGCTGGCGTTCTCGCCGCGCTCGTACACCACATGGGCGCGGCCCACGATCAGCGGGTCGAGCTTGCCAACCTGCGCGATGTCCTTGTTGGTGTACGGCAGCTTGTGCAGCACGTAGCGCATGGCGTTTAGGCGTGCGCGCTTTTTGCAGTCGCTCTTGATCACGGTCCAGGGCGAGTCGGCCGTGTCGGTATCAAAAAACATGCTCTCCTTGGCGCGGGTGTAGTCTTCCCATTTGTCCAGCGAGGCCAGATCCACCGGGCTCAGCTTCCACTGCTTGAGCGGGTGGTTCTCGCGCTCCTTGAAACGGCGGCGCTGCTCCTTGCGGCTAACGCTGAACCAGAATTTGATCAGGTGCACGCCGCTGCGCACCAGGTGGCGCTCGAACTCGGGCGTCTGGCGCATGAACTCGGCGTACTCTTCATTGGTGCAAAAGCCCATCACCCGCTCCACACCGGCGCGGTTGTACCAACTGCGGTCCGCCAGCACGATCTCGCCGCGCGTGGGCAAGTGCTGTACATAGCGCTGAAAGTACCATTGCCCGCGCTCCATCTCACTGGGTTTTTCCAGTGCCACCACGCGCGCGCCACGGGGGTTCAGGTGCTCCATGAAACGCTTGATAGCGCCGCCCTTGCCAGCGGCATCGCGTCCTTCAAACAGGATGACCACGCGCTGGCCGGTCTCCTTGACCCAGGCCTGCAATTTCAGCAACTCCACCTGCAGATGAAACTTGGTTTCTTCGTAGCTGCTGCGGCGCATCAGGTTGCGGTAGGGATAGCCGCCATCGCGCCAGTCGTCCGACAGCAGGTCGTCGGGGTTGATGCCCTTCTTTCCCGACTCACCCTTGAGCCGTCCGGTCAAGGCCTCGCGCAGTACCTGCGCATCGTCTGGGGAAGCACCTTCCAGCATGGCACGCAAGCCCTTGGCCCGCTCACCGGGCGTGCCGGTGGCGCCGGGGCGAACCAGATCCAGCGCGGCGGCTATGGCCTTGCCCTGTGCGGCGTCCACGGCTTCGGTAGCAATGAATTTGCCCAATGCGCGTGCCTTGGTGGACGGCGCAATGTCACCCTGCACGGCCTTGCGTGCAACCGACCGGGTGGCCTTCTTGGCAACAACGGGTTTGGCGGTCTTGATCGGTGCGTCGGGCATCTTGGAATCCTGTATCGATGGGTTATGAATTCGGCCATGCAGGCCACGGTCTTTCATGCTACGGCACGGGTCTGCGCCCGACCTTGATCAATGTCAAATACCAAAGCGGGGAGCCCTACACCGGCCACACCACCCCATGGTTGTTGAGGATCGCGTCCAGTGGCACGTCATGCGACTCGGGCTCAAAATCTTCGACAAATCCCACGCCAAAACCCAGCCCCACAGTGAACGGCTTGGGGGTTAGCGTGGCCATCATGCGGTCATAAAAGCCGCCGCCATAACCGAGGCGGTAGCCGCCCGGCCCGTAACCCACGCAGGGTGCGAACAGCAGCGTGGGCACCACCACTTCGGTGTCCTTGGGCTTGGGGATGCCATAGGCGTCTTCTTCCATCGGGCAACCCGGGTACCAGACATGGAACGTCATGGTCTTGTGCTCTTT
>Ga0247839_1009251_pt1 | contig 9963 bp, 14 predicted proteins | sample LaCruzMarch2015__6_FD_192405 | JGI IMG/M metagenome (GOLD analysis project Ga0247839, IMG submission 192405) | Freshwater microbial communities from meromictic Lake La Cruz, Castile-La Mancha, Spain - LaCruzMarch2015_16m | ecosystem: Environmental > Aquatic > Freshwater > Lake | place: Spain...
GCACGATGAGCAACGGCAATTACATCGCACCATTCGCAAATCAAAGGTAATAACATGCATTATACAAACACAGATAATCCTATAGACTTTCCAGCTTGTGGATGCTATAATTGTATGAGTAAGATTAAAGATCCTATTACAGGCTGGCCACTTACGATGAGTAGATTCATTGTATGTCCAGAATGTGGAAATAAACGTTGCCCTAAAGCAACAGATCATAATTTAAACTGTACTAACAGTAATGAACCAGGACAAAACGGAAGTAGATATGGACAGTCAAACTAAAGAAGTCATGGATATTCTCCAAGAAGAATGTGCAGAAGTAATTCAAGCAGTAAGTAAAATCAGCAGATTTGGTTTAGATAATTACAAGCCGGGTAAACCTAAAACCAACAGAGAACATCTGGAAGAAGAGCTGGGCGATATGTTGGCTATGATTGATATCCTACACAGTATGGATATTGTCAGCTACGCAAACATCGAACGTGCTCAAGCAGCTAAAGTTGAAAAACTTAAGAAATGGTCAAATATTCAGAATTTAGAGAATATCTGATATAAATAAAATTGTGAATTGTACTGTCAAGGGCAGTTCATAGAGCATAGTGCTCAAATAGATCTTACTTTAAAAGGAGATAGAAATGTCTAAGATCATCGGTATTGACCTCGGCACCACCAACTCATGCGTGGCTGTTATCGAGAATGGAAAATCCAAAGTTATTGAAAATTCAGAAGGTGCAAGAACCACACCCTCGGTTGTGGCGTACACTTCGGACGAGATCATCGTCGGCGCTTCAGCTAAACGACAAGCAGTTACAAATCCCAAGAATACAATCTATGCCAGCAAGCGACTAATTGGACGAAAGTTCAAAGAACAAGCTGTGCAGAAAGATCTCGATCTCATGCCCTATGAGATCTACGAAAACAGCAACGGTGATGCTTGGGTTCGAGCTCAAGGCAAAGAATTTGCACCGCCACAGATTTCAGCAGAAGTTCTGCGCAAGATGAAGTCCACCGCAGAGGATTACCTAGGACATGAAGTCACACAGGCTGTGATTACTGTGCCTGCCTACTTCAACGATAGCCAAAGACAGGCGACTAAAGATGCTGGCAAGATCGCAGGCCTAGAAGTACTGCGTATTATCAACGAACCCACGGCAGCTGCTCTGGCCTATGGTGTAGACAAAGAAGATAAGAAAGATCGCAAGATTGCTGTGTATGACCTCGGCGGCGGTACTTTCGATGTGTCGATTATTGAGATAGCGAATGTTGACGGAGACAAACAAATCGAAGTACTCAGCACCAATGGTGACACATTCCTAGGCGGTGAAGACTTTGACCAACGTATTATGGATCATCTCTGCGATGAATTCAAGAAAGATCAAGGTGTTGACCTTACCAAAGACATGTTGGCACTCCAGCGACTGAAAGATGCTGCTGAAAAAGCCAAGATTGAATTGTCCAGCAACACCAGTACAGATGTTAATCTACCTTACATCACTGCAGACGCTTCTGGTCCACGTCATATGAACATCAAGATCAGTCGTGCCAAGTTAGAGTCATTGGTAGAGGAACTGGTTAACAGAAGTCTAGAGCCATGCCGCACAGCACTCAAAGATGCTGGTGTCACTGCTGCTGACATTGACGAAGTTATCCTTGTTGGTGGCCAGACACGCATGCCTAAGGTGCAGGAAGAAGTTGAGAAACTGTTCGGCAAAGCACCACGTAAAGATGTTAATCCAGACGAAGCAGTGGCAGTTGGTGCCGCTATTCAAGGGGCTGTATTGGGTGGTGATCGCACAGACGTGCTGCTGTTAGATGTAACACCACTCTCCTTGGGTATCGAAACCATGGGCGGTATAATGTCAAAGATCATCCAAAAGAACACAACTATCCCAACCAAGGGACAGCAGACATTCTCCACAGCAGAAGACAATCAACCAGCTGTAGACATTAAAGTGTTCCAAGGTGAACGCGAATTGGTCAAGCATAATAAACTACTCGGCGAATTTAAACTAGACGGCATTGCACCTGCACGTAGGGGTCAGCCTCAGGTCGAAGTGACCTTTGACATCGATGCCAACGGTATCATGCATATCTCTGCCAAAGACAAATCAACAGGCAAAGAAAACAAGATCACTATTAAATCAAACAGTGGATTATCAGAAGCTGAAATTGAAGCTATGATCAAAGATGCCGAGCTGAATGCAGAAGCAGACAAAAAAGCTCGTGAGTTGATTGACACACGAAATTCAGCGGAAGCACAGGTACACGAAGTCAAGAAAGATCTTGAAGAATTCCGTGCAGAACTCACAGAAGCAGAAATCACAGAAATCGAAACTGTGATCGCTGAAGTAGAATCTGCAATGACCGGTGACGACAAAGACAAGATCAACGAAGCATTGACCAAGGTATTTCCAGCAATGAAAACACTGTTAGATAAAAAACAGGCCAAAGAACAGGCAGCACAAACACCGCCTACTCAGCCTGAAGCAGATGATGTAGTTGATGCCAGCTTCACAGAGAAGAAGGCAGACTAATCATATAGGGGTACTTTCGAGGCCCCTAATTGTTCTTACTTTATAAGGAGACTATTATGAACAATCAATTAGCTAGAATAGATGCTCTAAGCAGAGCACTTGTTGGATTTGATACCATGTTTGACCAAATGGAACGTCGATACGCTAACAGCGTGCCCAACAACTATCCTCCACACAATATACTCAAGACTGGTGAAAATCAGTATGAGATTCAAATTGCTGTGACAGGATTTGAAAAATCGGAAATCGCCGTGACTGTGGAATCTAATGTTCTCACTGTCACTGGCGAAGGAGCGGAATCTATTCGCCACGAGAATCCGGAGGTTGTTTACTTGCATAGAGGGCTGGCTACTCGTGATTTTGCCAAGGAATTTCCTCTGGCTGAACACATTGAAGTCACTGGTGCGGAGATTAAGAATGGTATGCTTATCGTTAAATTGATTCGCAACATTCCGGAATCTGAAAAACCACGTGTCATTGACATTGTTGACGTTAAATAGTACAATATAAGGGAGGGCAACCTCCCTTATTAAATACTCAACATAGGAAACATATGTCAACAGATACCGCAGTAGAAGAATCAGTAATTACAGCACTTCAACCCCCTAGTCTGTGGAAGGTGGTATTTCTCAATGATGATTCTACTCCAATGGAACTTGTAATCGATATTCTCACAGACGTTTTCAAACATACTGAATCGTCTGCTAAACAGGTGACATTAGAAATACACGAAACAGGCAGTGGTATAGCAGGCGTGTACAGTTTTGAAATCGCTGAACAAAAAGGAATCGAAGCCACAACAATGGCTAGACAACAAGGTTCCCCATTACGTATACAAGTGGATCCAGAATGAGTCTAAGAGAGATTACTAAAGACCTTCACCATGAGGCAGAAACCACTGTATTTGCCAAGATGTTGCTGAGTGGCAAGATTGAACGAGAAGACTACAGAAATTATCTCTATAATCTTTTGGCCATATATGATCCAATCGAATGGTATTGCCAGCGTCAGGGTTTCCTTGTCACTATGCCAGACCTACCTCGCTTGAAAGGCCTTTATGCTGACTTTCAAGAATTAGACGACGGATCATACTGCTATCTTACTCCGGCAACACTTGGGTATCAAGCATACTTACATATGATTGGCAATACTCCAGAACTTAAACATTTGGTTAAGGCACATTTATATTGCCGCCATATGGGCGACCTATTCGGTGGTCAAATCATTAAGAAGCAGGTAGCACATATCAGCAAGGGCAAGTTCTATGACTTTGAAAATGGCGATGCTATGAAGATGTCTATTCGAGAAATGTTAACAGACGATCTAGGTGACGAAGCTCGTGTGGCATTTGAATACGCTATCAAAATGATGCGAGATCTGTATCGTGGAGAATAATGTTTGGAACACGCTAATAGACATACAAACTCTATTTGAGAAGTCGTTCGATAGCACAGGTATCGAAGTGTTTGAGCCGGGGATGGATCGGTTTAATCAACCCGGGTGGGTTAATAGAGTTTGGACCAGTGATGATTATCGTAGAGCTCACGTCGATGTAGTCGATGCCCGATCCACAAAGGGACTCTGGATGATGCATTGCTGTATTTTCCCCCATATCCATAACCCGGCACCTATTTACGGATTTGATGTTATTGCAGGTAAGAATAAGATCACTGGTTGTTTTCATGATTTCAGCCCTGCTGGTGACGTCGAACATCACCTTATTGATTGGTTCGCTGCAGAAACTCAAAAATTACAGTGGAATAAAACACGGAAACTGCCCGAGTGGGCAGAACGTATTTTCACAGGATCTATGATTGCTGCGGGCAATGTCAGCGATCCACATGAACTAGAACAAATTACAGATCTAGTAAAACTCACTACAGGAGTATATCTCGAGCATGTAGGTGATACCAACAATACAGCACAAGATACCACAGAACAGCAGAACTACTACGCACAAAACCAGAAGCAGAACCCGCATACACCGCGTGTAATGATTAGTTTAGGGCTGTCAGAAGAGGATGTCAAGCATTTTATACAGGATTGCCTGTTCCCAGAAATACGATAAATAATCGTATGAGATTTTACGAATTTAAATTAAACGAATCACAAGGCGGCATTTTTCGTAGAGCACAAGAAGTTGGGCAAGGTGCTGAAGTAAAATTCAAAAATGCAGAATCGAACAAAGAAATTAGCCTTCAAAGTGCAGAAATTGTGCCATCTTCGGGGTCCTACGCATCTGAAGAAGAAATAGACCAAGGCCTTAGAGATTATTTTCAGAATAAAGGCGTAGATATCGCTAATGTACAATTTACAGGCATTCCAAAAACAGCAAGGGCAGCTCTTGTTAGTATATGGAAAGATACAGAAACAAATCAATTAGTTTCGTTTGTAAAGTTAGTTAAGAAGCCAGGTGAGGGTGCAGCCCCAGTATTGCAAACAAATGCAGATTTTAAAAAATCATTTGGATATGGAGCTCAAGGTAAAACAGCCCAACGTGTAACTTTACAATTAAAACCAAAATCTATAATTACTCCAGATACATGGCTTAATTTTAGTCAAGTTCCTGCAGCATTAAAAAACAAACTCGCAACTAGAGAAGATTTAGACGTCGAACTTAAAAATGGCATGATAGAAATGATCACAAATGTCGCTAGTGGATCTACTACTGCTGTGGAAGGAATGGCAAAATATGACAACAGTTTAGAAATTGATTTTGGAGAAACTGTTGCTCCTATAGCTCTGATTACAGGCAACTTAGTAGACGGGGACTATGTGGACGCTGAAAAGGGTCTACTAGTTCCGTTGGGATTAACATGGAAGAGCTTAACACAGATTCTTTATCCTAGTGCCGGTGACGAAAAGCTCTATGATAGTTATATTAAGTTAGATAACATGAATAATTTAAAAGTAAGCTCTAAAGACAAAAAAGGAGGCGCACCAGCAAGCATCACTGGGCTAGTTCAAGCATTAACTAACACTCCAGAAAAGTTTGAAGACCTTTTTCAAAATAAAAAATTCGTGCCTATCATAAAAATTCTTAAAATTATTGCGAATCCTGAAGGTAGATATTGGGGCACCGGAAAAAGAGTGAACAAGGGCGTTAACGGTCCGTTGATTCTTGGAGTAGATGAGTTTAAATTTATCAGTGATGAAGAAGCACGAATAATAACAGATTTAATGAAAAAAGCTGTGAGAACTTTACCTGATCAGGCTGTGAAAGAAAAATTGATAACTCAAAATGTTTTTCAACTTACCAGCATAAAAGGAGCAAAATTTCAAGACCCTGCTTATAATCTTGGATTTCATCTGTTAGCATGTGTGGCTAAGAAGATAGCGGTCACTGTGAATAAAGACAGTGATGCCAGCGACTTATTCAGGGCTATCTTAGAAAGATCAAATATGATACAGGTTAAAACAACTGTTAAAAAAACCGGCGATGCAGCTGCATTTTCTAAATTTACAGTAATTTATCCTCCAGTATTTGACGGCAAATTAGAAATGTATTCCGACAATAACTATATGGCTACACGTATGCCAATAGCTCCTCTTAGCTTTAGTGTCCCTTAAACTAAACAGTTAATTCTTCATCCTCACCGTGTAATTACCAACAATCAAATAGGTTATAATGATAGCTTTAAATTTTCCTGCCAGTGACAACATTCTACGGGCTACCGGTTCAGAAAAATATTGGATAGACACTGAGGAACATGGCAGGTTATTGGAAACTCTGTGCGGGAACACAGCATTCATCTTTGGTTTCAATAATCAACGGATCATAGACAGTATTACTGCACAACAGAATCAACTGTCTTATCTAGTGCATACCAACTATACCTGTGATGACAATGAACGACTTATAAAACAACTGTGTACACACGGTAATTTTCACGGAGTATCTTATGCAGTCAGCGGTACTGACGGGGTAGAATGTGCTGTGGCTATTAATGATTATTATTGGACACTCAAAGGTCAAAATAAATCTAAGATAGTGTCCTTTAGTCCAGGGTATCATGGCATAACCTATCTAGCCAGAGCCTTGCGTGGTACAGGCACAATCAAAGACAAAATCATAGTAACGCAAGCGCCTAGTTGGACACATTTGGCACACAGACAGTATTACGAAACACTGTCATTGCAAAATTTAAAACAACTGCTAGCTTCAGATCAAAATATAGGTGCAGTGATCATGGAAAGCATTCCCTGGTTTGCAGGACTAAGACCCTGGAGTGAAAAGTGGTGGTTGGATATAAGAGCCCTGTGTACAGAACATGCTGTGAATCTCATCATTGATGATGTTATGGGAGGCATGGGCAAACTCGGTCCTGTGTTCAGTCACAGTGTTTATGGAATTCAACCCGACATTGCTGTGTTGGGTAAATCACTAACTGGTGGATACAGTCCGTTGAGTGTGGCATGCACTTCAAAAGAAATAACTGATACTATCAAAGACACCTGGGAATACGGACATACCTGGCAACCAAATATGATGGGTGTAGCAGCAGCGCTAACTGCTCTAACAATGATCGATGTTCCCACAGTAAATCAAATCAGTGAAAGACTGTGTGCAATATATGATAATCTAAAAAGAAAAAAACTAATCGACGAGTATCTAGTTGCTGGACTTATGAGTCAACTGAGTTTTCCTCGTTGTCCTATCACTGCACAACAACTACATCAACACGGACTAACCTGTAATTTTCATGTCTCCGAATTTACCAGCCTGATGTTGTGTACCCCTATGATAGCAGATGATGAATATTTCGTTGAGCTGGAAACTAGATTAATCAAAGTACTAGAATGAAAGCTGTAATAACTGGACACGTTAGGGGATTAGGATCAGCTATAAGCAGTGTACTCACAGATAAAAATTTCCATGTCAAGGGCTACGATATCTCACACGGCAGCGATGTTTATGATTCCAAAGTCTGCGAGCAGATACTGCAAGATTGCAAGGATGCAGATATTTTTGTAAACAACGCCCCAGCAAATCAATGTCAATTATTACACAAAGTTTTCGAATCTTGGATTGGTCAAGACAAGACTATTATCAATGTCTCTAGTGCTGCGACCTTTTTCCAACATACAGATCTGCCAGAAGATATCACAGCATATACTACAGAAAAAAAACTCTTGGATTATTTAATCACTGTGAAAAGATCGCAACACAGTTTGCCCTATGTCATGAACGTGCGCCCCAGTTGGTTTTACAGCGAACTTGTTCAACGGTTTGATGCTGATAAAATGCAACCACAAGACATAGCAGAAGTCATAATAGCACTTTATGATTTTAGAAGCCGTGTAAAAACCTTAGATATTGTATTATCTAAATAATCAAGGTGGGTCTAAGACTATTTGTGAAAAGATGTATAACTAAATATTATTATGAGTTGGTTTAAAAGAAAACCCAGAATCAAAGAATTCGTTAAGTATCTACCTCATCATCGTACCAGCCCTGCTTCAGAAAAAATGTTAGACGAAGCAAAAAAAACAGGACCCAAGGAAAAAGCAATTAATAATCACTTTATAAAGGTTGGTAAATAACTGTTTAAGGAGTAAGCCATGCGTATATTAGTATCGGCGTTCCTATTCTGCCTAATTAGCTCCATAGCCAACGCCCAGGAGATTATCGAATTAACAAAGCCAATGAAATGCGCTGAAGCACAAGTAATGTTGAACTATTTTGTATACACTCACAAAGAGACACCGGTTTGGGTAGGAAAAACAGTGCATAATACTCATGTAACACTGTTGATGAACAAAGAAACACGTTCGTGGACTATGGTCGAGTATGACGCTAGAATAGCCTGTGTACTAGGTGCTGGTGAAGATAAGTCGGGCAGTAATCCCGAATTTATGTAACCGTAAGAATTGAGTTCATTGATCAGTCAAAGATTTATGCAGAAATGCTATGTGATTATATTAGGATTATTCCTGGTTTGCACAGCATTATCTGTTAGAGCAGATAATCGACCGTTATCAATAACTGCAGAATCTTGGTTAGTAGCAGATGAAAAAGGCATCGTCATAAACAGTGTTAATATAGATCAGCAACGAAGCATAGCCAGTATCACAAAATTACTCACAGTAATGGTGGTTCTTGACGTCAATCAAAATCTCAAACAAAAAATCAAACCTCATACGAGACAGCAATTAATTGATTTGGCCTTGGTACGTTCTAGTAATATTGCATCAGAAAAACTGTGTCAAAATTATCCGGGTGGAAGGTCAAACTGTGTTCGTGCGATGAACAACAAAGCTGCCGAACTAGGAATGCATCACTCTAAGTTTGTCGATCCGACCGGTCTCGCTGCAGGCAATGTCAGCACAGCCTGGGATCTCATACAATTGGTAAAGGCTGCTCAAACTTATCCAAAAATAGTTTCCGCTAGTAAAACCAGCGCCGTGAAATTTAAACATAAAAAGAAATGGAGAACTTACAATAATACCAATCCTATTATAGCCAAGGGTTATAATTTTTATGTAAGCAAAACTGGGTGGATTACTGCATCTGGTGGATGTATTGTTATGATGTTAGATACTGCCTTGGGGAAAAGAATTGTGATTTTGTTAGGCAGCAAAAATACTCGTACACGTATTAGTGAAGCTGAATTGATTGCCAATAAGTATTAATTATACCAGCATAATATAGTTGACTGTGCTAATTTAAATATTAGTATGGCAAAATCTTTTTTGACTGAGTTACGCGAGTATCTTGAACAAGTAAACAATCCGCTACTATTCTTTATGGTAATGTTTGGGACAGTTCTAGCGATAGCTGTATTAACCTTAACGGGTGTGTATTTCTACACTCGTCATTGATGTTTTCTAGGATGGTCGATAAACCATTTCTCTAACTGTTCCAAATTTAAATCACCATCAAAGTGTTTCTTGAATCCTCGATAGAATTTAATTTTTTCAGGATCACCATTGAATCGAGCCATGATTTCGTCTTCTTCCAACTGTGCTTGTTGAAATTCTGGCAACAATTCTTGATAAGTGTAATAAGCAAACAGAATAAAACAAGCCAGCACTGTAATTATCAAAAAAAAGGCGTTGATATACTCATGAAATATGATCAGTATAGCAGGGAATAGAAATATACCAAGTATAGAACCCATTACTATCAACAGTGTTTTAGTTACTGGATTCATTTTGTTCTTTCTTTCTACGTTCCTGTTCTAGGAAATCTTCATACTGTTTTAATCTACGCTGATGCTCAAACCATTCTTGACGATTAACTTCTTCTAGTGTATCTCGATATTTGTGCATGTTAGTGCCGCCCCAACGTTTTTGTGCATCGTGTGCTACCCACATAAAGAATCCCATCATAACAAACACTAATACTATTGCCACAACGCCTACTGAGATTTCAAAATGGTAATGTTGCATTCGTTTTTTACGCAGTCTAGCTTTTTCCAATTCT
>Ga0247839_1009259_pt1 | contig 9956 bp, 6 predicted proteins | sample LaCruzMarch2015__6_FD_192405 | JGI IMG/M metagenome (GOLD analysis project Ga0247839, IMG submission 192405) | Freshwater microbial communities from meromictic Lake La Cruz, Castile-La Mancha, Spain - LaCruzMarch2015_16m | ecosystem: Environmental > Aquatic > Freshwater > Lake | place: Spain...
CAATCCTCCGCCTTGAACGGCCGTTGCATCAGGGCTGAAATCGCATCGTCCACCAGTACGCGGCCTTCGAGGATTGAGTGAACGGCCTCGGAGATCGGCATTTGTAAGTGATGCTGACGGGCGAGTTCCACAACGGCCGCCGCCGTATATACGCCCTCCGTCACGGCGACGCGGCTGCCGAGAATGTCAGCGAGGCTCGCCCCCTGGCCGAGCGCGCGGCCGAGACTCATGTTGCGCGATTGCGGGCTGCCGCAGGTGAGCAACAAATCACCGAGGCCAGATAGCCCCATCATGGTTTCGGGTTTGGCGCCGAGTGCGTCACCCAGGCGCCGTAACTCTGCGAACCCGCGCGTGACAAGGGCAGCATGGGCGCTGGCACCAAGACCCTTGCCGTCGACGATACCGGCGGCGATGGCGAGCACGTTCTTCACCGCGCCGCCCAGTTCCACGCCAACGATGTCGCCCGACCAATACAACCGGAACAGTTTGTAGCCGATCGCCTCGGCCAGTTTCTTGCCAATGGCTTCGTTGCGGCAGGCGAGCGTGAGCGCGGCCGGAAGTCCGCGCGCCACATCGGCGGCAAAGCTCGGGCCGGACAGCACCGCGAGTGTCACGTTCGGAAGCACCTCATCGGCCACATCCGACATCAGCCGGCCGCTCGATTGTTCGAGCCCTTTTGCGCACAACACCAGCGGTTGCCCGTCGCGCATGTGGGAGGCAAGTTCGGTGGCGACGCTGCGCAGATGTTGAGCCGGCGCCACCATGAGCACGGCATCGCACACCGCCACATCGGCCAGCCGCGTGGTGGCTATCAAGCCCGGGTCGAGGGAAATGCCAGGTAGGAACGTGCGGTTGACGTGTCGCGTGTTGATGTCGCCCACTGTTTCGGCCTCGCGCGCCCACAGCACCACATCGCGGCCGGCCAGCCGCAGCGTTTGAGCTAATGCGGTGCCCCAGGCGCCACCACCGATCACACCGAAGCTATCGAAATTCATGCGCTCCACCCAGAGTTCGACGCTCGTTTCAAGCCTTGACGCCCGCACCGATGGCAGGGGGTGCCCCGGCATCGAGCGGCCAGCGCGGACGCACTGCAAAGCCGAGCGCGTCTGTGAGGCCCAGTGCCAGCCGTTCAGCCCCCGCCCACGCGATCATAGCACCGTTGTCCGAGCACAATGCGACAGGCGGCGCCGTGAGAGTGTAGCCGCGTTTTTGGGCCAATGATGTCAATCTGGCGCTGATCGCCTTGTTGGCAGCAACGCCGCCAGCCACTGCAAGCGCGCGCGGGGCAGCCGTGCCGAGACGCGCTTCAGCCATCGTCATGGCGCGCTCGACCCGATCGGCGAGGCTGTCGGTGACGGCCAGTTGAAACGACGCGCAAAGATCGGCGATATCACCGTCGCTCAGTGGCGCGAGCGCCTGGGCCTGCTGGCGCACGGCGGTTTTGAGGCCTGCAAACGAGAAATGCGGTTCAGTCCGCCCGAACATGGGGCGTGGCAGCGCAAAGCGCTGGGCATTGCCCGAAGCGGCGGCGCGTTCGACGGCGGGGCCACCGGGAAAGCCGAGCCCCAAGAGCTTGCCCGTCTTGTCGAAAGCCTCGCCGAGCGCATCGTCGATTGTTGTGCCCAGCCGCTCGTAACGGCCAACCGCTAAAACGAGGAGTGTTTGCGTGTGCCCGCCTGAGACGAGCAGTAAAAGATACGGCGGCTTCAAGCCATGCGTCAGGCCAACGGTGAGGGCGTGGGCTTCCAGATGATTGATGGCGAGGAATGGCTTGCCCGATGCGAGAGCCAGCGCCTGGCCGGCGACAGCCCCCACCACTAAGCCGCCGTTGAGGCCGGGACCGGCGGTTGCCGCGATGGCCGACAGATCTGAGAAGTGAATGCCGGCCTCGGTCATGGCCGCTGCAACTATGGTGTCGAGACATTCGGCGTGCGCGCGCGCGGCGATTTCAGGCACCACGCCGCCGTAGGCCCGGTGGTGATCCCACTGGGATCGCACGACGTTCGCCAAAATGCGCCCTTGCCCGTCCGTGGTGCGCGCCACGATGCCGGCAGCGGTTTCGTCGCAACTGGTCTCGATGCCGAGCACGATGGCCTCGGAATTGGGGCCAGAGGGCCGGATTGGTGGGGCGGCTGTCAAAAGTTAAGAACTCGGGTTTGCGTTCGGGTTTGCGTTCCGCGCCGGTCGGGGGCATTAATGTGGCCCGCCAATAGGCTAGATCACAGCCCCTACCACCCGGAGAGAAACGCTTGCAAGGCCGCACGTTGAGAATTGGAACGCGCGGGTCAGCCCTCGCTCTGGCACAGGCGCATGAAGTGCGCGCGCGTTTGATGGCGGCGCATGGCCTAACCGAAGACGCCTTCGAGATTGTCGTCATCAAGACAACCGGCGACATGATCCTCGACAGGCCGCTGGCCGAAGTCGGCGGCAAGGGGCTGTTCACGAAGGAAATCGAAGACGCGTTGCTGAGCGGTGAGATCGCGCTTGCCGTGCATTCGATGAAGGACATGCAGACGGCTCTGCCCGATGGCCTCGTGATTGGTGCCACGCTGCCGCGCGAAGATGTGCGCGATGCCTTCATTAGCCTGAAGTACTCTTCGCTCGACGCTTTGCCCAAGGGCGCTGTTGTCGGCACATCGTCTCTGCGCCGGCAAGCGCAGGTGAAGCGCTTGCGCCCCGACCTCGAAGTCGTCGGATTTCGTGGCAACGTGCAGACGCGCTTGCGCAAGTTGGAAGACGGGGTCGCGGACGCGACGTTCCTAGCATGCGCAGGTTTGCGCCGCTTGGGTTTAGCCGATCGCATCACGTCGGCCGTCTCAACCGAGCACATGCTGCCAGCTGTGGCGCAGGGCGCTATTGGCATCGAAATCCGCGCCGATGACAGCGAGACAGCGCATCTCATCGCGCCCTTGAACGACGAGGCGACGGCCATTTGTGTGACAGCCGAACGCGCATTCCTGACCAAGCTCGAAGGCTCGTGCCGCACACCCATAGCAGGCCTTGCTGAATTGACCGGTGGGCGGCTCGCCTTCCGCGGAATGCTGCTGTCCGTCGATGGACGCGAATGCCTCGAGTCGGGTTCCGGCGGGCAGCCGCGCGAGGCAGTGAGTTTGGGCATCAACGCGGCTGACGAAATTCTGAGCCGCGGCGGCGCAACGCTCAATTCGGCGTCGTAGTGCACTTTATCGTCACCCGCCCCGAGGCCGATGCCGAGGCGCTGCAAGCCCCGCTTGAGGCTATGGGGCATCGCGTCAGTCTGGCGCCGATGTTGACGATCAGCTTTCCCGGCACGGCACCACTCGACGTTACGGGCTGTGCTGCGCTGATTGCCACAAGCCGTAACGGCCTGCGCGCGCTCGAAATCCAGCGCGACTCCCTCAGCCCGGAAGTTTGGCAGATACCGCTCTTCGCCGTGGGGCCTGGATCGGCGGCACTTGCCCGCTCAATGGGGTTTGCCGAGGTGGTTGAAGGCCCAGCCAATGCCGCCGCTTTGGTGCCGCTCTTGGCCGTCCGCTTTGCCGGGCAAGCCTCGGTTTTCACGCATCTGTCGGGCGATGCTCAGGCTTTTGATCTGAAAGCGGCTTTGGTGCCGTTAGGTTTTGAACTTCGCCAGCTCGTTTTATACCGGTCTAACCCCGCCACGGTGCTGCCGGGCGACATTTTAACCGGTCTTGCACAGAACAGTTTCGATGCTGTCATCTTGATGTCGCCTCAGACGGCTCAAACCTTCGTAAAGGTTGTCGCACAGGCGGGCCTGACGGACGGCGCCCGGAAACTTGATTTTCTGTGCCTGTCGTCCGCCGTGGAGAGTCAACTGATGGCATGGCAGCCGGTGCGCGCCGCCATTGCCGCGAAACCTAATCTTGAAGAAATACTTGTGCTGGCAAGCCAGGCGACGAAACAGTTCCGTTAGACATTGTTTAGCCTTAGAATTTAGGACGTAACTCTGGACCGGTACGCCCGTACTGACAAAGCGCAACCGGTACAACGGGCCGGGCGTATAGGGATGGTGCTAATTCCAGTCGAGGCCATGTGCGGGCCGCCGGGCAAGAACACAGCGTGCGGGGCGCCGCGCGAGAACGTTGGGAGCGTTGACGAGCCGATGACGGACAAGAAAGAGCCTTCAACGCCAGATTCTGCCAAGAGTGGTGATACCGCCAAGCGCCCGCACGCGACGCTTGATCTGAAGGCGGTCGAGGTCAAGGGCACCACGGTCGCAGCGCCTGCAGGGGCAGCTTCAGCTTCTGGCAAAGCCGCACCCGATCCTGCTGCCACCGGCAAAACCACCAATGCCAAGCCCAGCGAACAAAAATCCGCCGAGACAAACCCCAGCGACGCAGCAGCAGCCGCAAAGCCGGTTCAGAAAGCGCCCGTTGCAGCCGCCCCGCGTTCGCGCATTGTTTCGCATCTCGTGTCGGGATTGTTGGGCGGCGCCCTCGCGTTTATCGGTATCGAATATGGAGCCGAGCAGGCCGGCCCTGTTCTCGGCGTCAAGCTGCCCAGTGTAGCAATGCAAGAAGCGGCTGCGGATCTGCAGCAGCGTCTCACCGCACTTGAGGCCGCTGTGAAGGCCAATGCGCTGCGTTCCAGCGAAACTGCCGGTCTTCCGCAAAAGCTTGAGGAACTCGATCAAACCGCTGCTGCCGTAAAGGCTTTGGAATCGGCGCAGGCACGGCTTGTCGCCGATGCCAAGGCCGCTGCAGAAGACGCCGTGAAGCAAGCGACGGATACGAATGCAGGTGAGCGTTTGCAAAAACTCGAAGACCGCTTGGGTACGCTTGCGGCCGCCGCCGGCACGGATGCCGACAAGGGCCGCATTCAAGGATTGGCAGCGGTAACCGGCAAGGTCTCCGATCTTGAAACGGGCTTCAACACCAAGCTCGCTGAAATCCGCAAGGGGCTCATCATCGAACTCGAAGCGCGGCTCGCGGCGGCCTCCGAGGCCAGCGAAAAGGCGCGCACGGGTACCGAACGGCTCGATCGCGAGTTGGCCAGCCTGAAAACGGATTCGGCGCGCGTTGCCCAGAACATCGAAGTGCAGAAGTCAGAAAGCGAGCGCTTGGCCGCTGCCGTGCAAGTGGTGCGCGAAGACTCCGCCAAACTGACGAGTTCGCTTGCCGGATTGAAGAGCGCCGTCGATACGCAATTGAGCACCATGGCCCGCCCGGCAGACGTGGCGTCTGCTGTCTCACCGGTTACCGAAAAGCTTTCGGCGCTCGAAAGCAGTCTGGCGGCTGTCATCAAGAGCGAAGAAGAACGCAAGATCGGCGCCGAGCGCATTGTGGTCACGCTCGAACTCGCCAACCTTAAGCGGGCGCTCGAGCGCGGCAAGGGTTATGCCGCGGAACTTGCCGACGTGCGCAAGGCCGCTGCCGGCAAAGTCGATCTCGCCGTTCTCGATCGCTACAAAGACAATGGCGTCAAAACGCTGCCGGAACTACAGCGCGCCTTGAGCCCGATCATTATCGCCGCCATTGATGCCGACACTTCAGCTACGGAAGGCTCGGTTGTTGATCGCTTGCTCGCCGGTGCCAAGGCGGCGGTGCGCGTGCGCAAAGTCAGTCACGATCCCAACGACAAGAGTGCGGAGGCCGTGATGGCGCGCATGGAAACAGCACTGAAAGACGGGCAACTGGGCGACGTACTGGCGCTCTCGAAAGATCTGCCAGAGCGAGCCTCCGGGCCGGTGCAAGACTGGCTGGTCAACGTCGAAGCGCGCCATGCCGTGGATACGGCGATTGCCGCTGTTGAAGCCGGTCTCAAAGCAACACTGACGGGCAAAAGTGCGGCCGCTGCCCCATCTGCGGCCCCGGCTGTTCAGAACTGACGAAGAAAGCGCCTCAACCAAGGTTCGCACGTTATGACGCGTCTCATACTTTTTCTTCTGGCCATCCTCGGGCTGTCGGCCGGGTTCTCTTGGCTCGCCGACAACCCTGGCACCATCACTGTCGATTGGCAGGGCTATCACGCCGAGCCGACGGTGTTCCAAGTTGTGGTTTTGACCGCAGTTCTCACCGCGCTGGGCATTTGTGCTTGGTCGATTTTGCGGCAGATTTGGACGAGCCCGGCAGCGATCAGTCACTTCCTGACGAAGCGCCGTCAGCAGCGGGGTCTCGATGCTCTGTCGTCGGGCATGATCGCCATCGGCGCTGGCGATAAGGCAACGGCGACGCGCTATGCTTTGCAGGCGCGCAAGTCTTTGCCGAACGAACCGCTGACACATCTTTTGCGCGCGCAGGCGGCGCAGCTGTCAGGCGACCGGGCGACATCGCGGCGCATATTCGAAGCCATGCTATCGGCGCCTGATACGGAGCAATTGGGTCTCCGTGGGCTCTATCTTGAAGCTGCCCGCGAAGGCGAGATTGAAGCGCAGCGGCAGTTTGCCGAGCGTGCCATTGCACTCAATCCGAAGCTGTCTTGGCCGGTCGAGGGGCTGTTCGATCTGCAATGCAGAGATGGCAATTGGGGTGCAGCTCTTGAAACGCTGAACGTCGCCCGCCGCCAGGGCACATTTGAAAAGCCCGTGATGGACCGGCGCCGCGCCGTGCTGCTGACGGGTCAAGCCATGGCACTTGAAGACAGTCAGGCGGACAAGGCGCTTGGGTTGGCGCTTGAAGCACACGGTCTCGCCAAGGATCTTGTGCCCGCAGCGGTGATCGCTGGCCGCCTGCTCGCCGCGCGCGGCAACACGGCGAAGGCCGCCAAGGTTCTGCAAAAAACGTGGGCGCGCTCGCCCCATCCCGATATCGCTGCAGTTTATGCGTACGCGCGCATTGGCGACAGCCCGCGCGACCGGCTCGACCGGGTCAAGCAATTGGCCGCGCTCACGCCGCATTCGAGCGAGGGTCCAATTGCCGTTGCTACCGTTGCCATCGAGGCGCGTGATTTCGAGCAGGCCCGGGATGCGCTGTCGTTGTTACTTGAAGGCCGCCTGACGCGCCGCGTTGCGACGCTCATGGCGCGCATCGAAAAAGAAGAGCACGGCGACAAGGGCCGGGTGCGCCAATGGCTCGCGCGTGCCGTTCACGCCCCGCGCGATCCGGCTTGGACAGCCGATGGTGTCGTCTCTGATACTTGGGCGCCAGCCTCGCCCGTGACCGGCGCGCTCGATGCGTTCCAGTGGCGCGTGCCGGTGGACGAACCGGATATGGCAGCGAGTTTGACAGGCACCAGTTCGTCGCTTGATGATTTGATAGCGCTCGATTCTGTGATCGACAGCATGACTGACGATAGCGTGTCGATTGACGCAGTTGCCGTTGAGACTCCCGGCACTTCGCAAAAAGCGGCTACTCACTCATCAGAGCCGGTTTCTGTTGCTGCCGCCGCCCGCAAACCGGAAGAAGCCGGAGCGGGCGCTGGCGGACGCAATCCGCGCGAGGTGGTGCAAGTGGCTTCGCAGACGGGTACTGCAAAGCGCGTCCAAGCCCGCGTTGATATCAAGGCCGCCACAGAAGCCGCAGTGCAGCCGCCGCCCAGCCGGGCCGCCCAACCGTCGTATGCAAACAAAGGCCATGGCGTAGATGCTGTTGAGGCCGGTATCGAAGCTGTTGACAGCGCTGGCGGTTCAAGCGGCCTTGCGCGCAAGGCAGAAGCCAAACCGGCACCTTTACACGCAGTCGCCGCAAAAGGGGCAGGAGCTTCCGAGGATGCCGAAGTGATGTCCAGAACGGCCAAGCCGCAACGGACCGCGGCCCCCAAACCGCCTATTGACCAGAAGCAAGCTTCGATACTGATCAAGCAACCAGCTGACACAGGAAGCGATCTCGCGGAACGGCCCAAATCTGGCGCTCAAAAAACGGCTGGCGCTGGTCACGTGTCGGGACAAACCCCTGGCAAGCCTAGGGCAGAGCCTTCTGAAGTCGTGCCCCTCCATGCGCCGGATGATCCGGGGCCGGACGCCGACGACGGAGACGACGTTGTCGAGCAGCAGCGCGCCTGGCCTTACCGGCTTTCTTAGGGCCTGTTCTGGGTTGCCACGCACACCTTAATTGAGCAGTAACAGTCTGGTTCTAATATCTATTGTCCCGGCGAATGGATGGCACGGCCCCCGGTTCGTGGAAACTTCGAGCCGTGCGCTTGCAATCCCGCCCGCGAGCGGCTATCCCTCGCCCTCTTACTCCGGTATGCCGCTTTAGCTCAGCCGGTAGAGCACGTCATTCGTAATGACGGGGTCAGGTGTTCGAGTCACCTAAGCGGCACCAGTCTTTTCAAGCACTTAAGCCAGATCGGACTGAGTAAGTCTTCCCTACGGGTAAGCAGCGGGTAAGCAGTAAGGAACGGTTTGCTTACCCCAGATTAGCGGCTGGCAAGTTCCCATTTTGTTCTTGCCATGCTACGCGCGCTTCCATGCGCACCTTCCGAGACCGTTTTCCACCGCCTTGGCACGTTGACGAGATTCCAGGCGGTTTCGCCGTGGTATCGGCGAACGGAGTGCGATTGGCGTATGTGTATGTTCGGGCAGCGGAGAGTGAGCGCGGGTTGACACGGGGAGAGGCGCTGGCGTTGGCTGGCGTGGTTGTGGGGTTGAGTCAGAAGGCTTGAGCCGGTGCTGCATCGGGGGGCGGTGTCCAGACGAAGTAATGTCGCCGCTACTCATACAGAGAGGCGTTGGCCGATCAGAGACTGTCTGAATAGCCGTTGGCGCGGGCCTAGAGCGGTCCCTACAGCGTTGGCTCTTGGCAAAATGGCGGTTCATTTTAGGCTTATCCGGCTTTCTGAGATGGTTTAGGATAATCGGGGTTTGTTTTTGGCGGTGCGTCTGCTTGGTAGGTTCAACCTGTCCGTCGCAATTGAAATGAATTGTTTGGGAGTGTGCGATGTTCCGATGCGGATTTCTCATGGTGGCAATTGCCCACTTCTGCATGGCTCCGTCGGCGGGCACCGCTGCTGAGAAACGTGTGGCGCTGGTCATAGGTAACTCGGCTTACAGAACCGCCAATGAATTAGCGAACCCGAGCAACGACGCTGCCGAAATGGTCGCCAAGTTGAGCAAGCTCGGATTTGAAGTCGTGGACGGTATCGACCTCGATAAAGCGTCGATGGACCGTAAGATTCTCGATTTCGCGGGCAAGCTGACCGGAGCCGAGTTAGGGCTTTTCTTCTATGCCGGGCATGGACTCCAGGTGGGCGGCGTCAACTATCTTGTTCCAATAGATGCTCAACTGTCGTCTGCGGCGGCTCTCGATTTTGAAACGGTGCGACTTGACCTTGTGCAGCGGACGATGGAGCGAGAAAGCAAGACCAACATCCTCTTTCTCGACGCCTGCCGCGACAACCCACTCGCCCGCAATCTAGCCCGCGCAATGGGCACTCGCGGTGGTACCATTGGGCGGGGCTTGGCGGCAGCAGAGTCTGGCGTCGGTACGCTGATTAGCTATTCGACTCAGCCTGGAAATGTTGCGCTTGACGGGGATGGGCGCAACTCTCCATTTGCTGGAGCTCTGGTCAAATTTATCGGCAAGCCGGGCGACGATCTTTCGACTACGCTAATCAATGTTCGCCTTTCGGTGATGGAGAACACGAAAAACCAGCAGGTGCCGTGGGAGCATTCAGCGTTGACTGGGCGATTGTTTCTTAGCTCGGGACAGCTGTCTGCCGATCCAACCGATATCAGACAGGGCAGAATGCCCGATTTAGCACCCAAACTGGACAAGGGTGTTTTTCGCACCACAGTAAAGCCGGTGAGAAGACAGGAAGCTACATCAGGAGAAACAAAATCGGTAGGCAGTAGGCCCACCTCCAGCGCCAAAGCACTCAGTCCCCGCTCTGGCCCTACTGCCAAAGCGCCGTTGGTAAGCGTCCCCAGCCCTTAAACGTGGACGCCTGTAAGATCACGTTTGGGCGCGGTGACCTGAGCCCCAAGTCTCTTCCAGTTATGGGGAGAGTCCTGGGGTAAAGTTTTGACCGTGTCCGGTCGTTGCGGCAAGGGTCATTTTGTGGTCGCGGAACTCTTCGGG
>Ga0247839_1009261_pt1 | contig 9954 bp, 16 predicted proteins | sample LaCruzMarch2015__6_FD_192405 | JGI IMG/M metagenome (GOLD analysis project Ga0247839, IMG submission 192405) | Freshwater microbial communities from meromictic Lake La Cruz, Castile-La Mancha, Spain - LaCruzMarch2015_16m | ecosystem: Environmental > Aquatic > Freshwater > Lake | place: Spain...
TCCAACAGCGCGCTGGGCGCTTCAGACAAGGCTGCGCTTCAGACCGCATTGGAGCGCGCTGCGCGCTCCGGCGTGGTGTGGAAGGGCTTTCAGTTGTACTACCCGCCCGCTGTGTTGCAGGGCAGCATCCGTCCGCTTTAGGGCACCTGGGTTCACGTCTTTATGCAGAAAATCGTACTCATTACCGGCGGCTCACGCGGCATTGGCGCAGCCACCGCACTGCTGGCCGCCCAGCGAGACTACGCCGTGGCGGTGAACTACGCCACCAACTCCCTGGCCGCTGACGAGGTGGTGCGCGCTATACGGGCCGACGGCGGAACCGCCATCACCGTGCAGGCCGATGTGGGGGTCGAGGCACAGGTGCTGGCCATGTTCGACAAGGTGGACGCCAAGCTGGGCCGCCTGACAGCATTCGTCAACAACGCTGGTGTCGTGGACGTGGCCAGCCGGGTCGAAACCATGAGCGTGGCACGCCTGCAGCGCATGTTCAACACCAATATTCTGGGCAGCTTTGTCTGCGCCCGCGAGGCGGTCAAGCGCATGAGCACGCGCTACGGCGGCGCCGGGGGCAGCATCGTTAACGTGTCCAGCGCTGCGGCCCGTGTCGGCTCGCCGGGTCAGTATGTGGATTACGCCGCCAGCAAGGGCGCCATCGACACCTTCACATTGGGCCTGGCGAAAGAAGTGGCGCTTGAGGGCATCCGCGTCAATGCAGTTCGCCCTGGCATTATTGACACCGACATCCATGCCAGCGGCGGCCAGCCCGACCGCGCCCGGCAAGTGGCACCCCAGGTTCCCATGCAGCGCCCCGGCACCGCGCTGGAGGTGGCCCAGGCCATTGTGTGGCTCATGGGCGATGACGCCAGCTACACCACTGGCACCCTGCTCGACGTGGCCGGTGGGCGTTAGACAACTAAAAGAAGCACATGGACTACAAACCCCTCATCACCCTGCTGGCCATCGTCAACCCGCTGGCCATCGTGCCATTTTTCATCCACTATACGCAGGGCTTCTCCAGCGAGCAACGCAGGCGCACCATTGCCATATCGTCGTTCAGTGCCTTTGTGGTAATTGCCGTCAGCGCCCTTGCGGGCCTGCACATCCTGGATTTTTTTGGCATTTCGCTGGCCAGTTTCCAGGTGGGTGGCGGCATGCTGCTACTGACCTCGGCACTGAACATGCTCAACGCCCAGCCGGCCGAAGCGAAACCCGCCTCACATGAACTGGAGGATGGCGCCGAAAAGGCAGCGATGGGCGCCAGCATTGCGGTGGTGCCGCTGACCATTCCCCTACTCACCGGTCCGGCCACCATGTCCACCGTGGTGATTTACGCGGAGAAGGCCAAGACCTTCTGGCAACTCTCCACCCTGGTGGGCTACGGCGTGGTCATCGGCCTGGCGACCGCGCTGTGCTTTGCACTGGCGCAGCCGATTGCGCGGGTGCTGGGCAAGACCGGCATCAACGTGATGACGCGACTGATGGGCCTGATTCTGGCGGCGCTGGCGGTGGAGGTGATGTCGGATGGGCTGATGAAGCTGTTTCCGGCGCTGGGGCGGTGAGCAGATGCGGCGTGTGAATTCGAGCGAACCGAGTGCTTACAGCGAATGCCCTGTGTTGGACGCAAAGCGGGGGCAGCAAATTCGTCATACTGAGCACTTCCAATTGGCCAGGTACGTTCCTGCAACGTTTCGATTTAGTGGTCGGCAACAGACTCAAAGGCGAAGTAGCCATTTGCGATCTGCCTCCTCCAAACCCGACGTTCACCAAACCAAAGAAGTTTTCAATTTCATTGAAAACAATGCGACAGTCCGCAAATAAACGACCAAATGTTCAATTTCCTTCACCCCCAACCAGTGGTCAGTCGAAAACCAGTCGCAGAAATGATCGTGCGGCAGGAGGTAAGGTTTGTATTCGACGCAAACACGGTTCTCTTTGCCAAACCGAGTCACCATGATCGAGAAGCTCCATCGGATGAGGCAAAAGTGCCAGTCCCTTGGAAGGCGCTCTGACGGCCCTATAGGAAAGCGTCTGGCTTCATAAGACTCACTCCCGACTTTCAAATTGATCAAATCAAAGATGATGCTGAGCTCAAAACCCGTGCAATACCTCGCCACAGGCGGTTGAATTTCCTGTCCCTGTGTGCTCGACCTGCGCGCGCGCCAGGTTGCAAGGTCGGCCCCGTATGCTGCCGCTTTTCAACCAGTCCGCGCGACCCGTAAAGCCTGCCACTTAACAAGTCCCGAGAGAAGAACCCCCATGGCCGACCCACAAGCCGCCACGCTGACCCAACTGCGCAACATCCAGCTCTAAACCGGCAAAACGATTGCCCAGTTGCACGCCGAGCTTGCCGCCAGCGGGCTGGCCAAAACTGGCGAGCGTCGCAGCCTGCTCATGGAGCGCTTCAAACTCGGCTATGGAGACGCCAATGCCGTGGCCCTCTTCATGAACAGGCCGCTGCCCGATCTGGGCGACAGCGCGCCTGCACCCATGGTCGCGCCTGGCGATCCACTGGACACCATCTACATCGCAGCGAAGGCTGCATTGCGTCCCCTGCATGAGGCGCTGATGAAGCGCATCGATACACTTGGAGCATTCGAGCAAGCGCCCAAGAAGACCTGTATCAGCCTTCATCGCAAGAAGCAATTTGCAATGCTCGGGCCGGCTACCCAGAGCAGCCTTGAACTGGGCCTGAATGCCAAAGATCTGCCGGCTGCATCACGCCTGCGGGCCATGCCGCCAGGGGGCATGTGCCAGTACACGGTGCGCATCTCCTCGCCCGCCGAGATAGATGAACAGTTACTGGCCTGGATTGAAGCGGCGTACGCCAGCGCGGGTTGATCGCGTGGCAGCTGCAAGCAGTGCCGGCTCAAGACGCACTGCTGCCCTTCGCCGACGCCTAAAGAAACCCTATGAATTTGCGAGAGCCGACCTTCGTTTTCGCCGGAAGCTGCCGGTCGCTGGCAGTGCCAAAAACTCGTAAGCTGGCATTCATCGATGAGAGTCATTTTGTTCAACTGTCGGTCTGTATCGCAGTGTTTGCTGTCGGTCACGAACGGCAGGTTTTTGGAAGTCCAATACCCATCGCCCACGCAAGCTGAGAACCGTTTTCTATCGTGGCGATAAATCGCTGATCAACGGTGCAACTTATACCGATCGCGATCAACATTTCCTTTCAGCTTTAAGGCTTCCTCATAAAACTTTTTCAAATCATAATTGACAACCAGTTGGCAAATATGGAAACTACAGATTATGTTCAGCGCATGTCAAACGTCCTTCGAGTAAATCATTTGACCTCTCATCGAAAAATTGAAGTCACCATACTGAGTGACATGATCATCAGTATTTTTCGCGTTAACTCACTTCTATTGGAGCGGGGTGATCATTTGGTGGCACCACTCCAGCTCACTAGCGCACGCTGGCAGGTGCTAGGCGCTGTGGCACTTGCAGCCACACCGTTGACTACGCCACAAATCGCTGATGCGATGGGCATCACCCGGCAAGGTGCGCAGAAGCAACTCAATCGAATGCTGGAAGAGGGATTGTTTGAAGTGCAAGTCAACCCGCGCAAACTGCGTTCGCCGATGTACGCGCTGACGGATATGGGGCGTGAAAAGTTTGAACAGGCCATGCAGCTGCAATCAGCATGGGCTGCCAATTTGGCCCGAGGATTCTCACGTGCCGACCTGGAGGCGACATTGCAACTCATGAACACTCTCTGCACACGTCTGAATTCTCCAATGCCAACTTAAAGAACGCATCTATGAAATCTGTTATCCATGCAATTGCGGCTACGACTGCCGTGCTGTGTATCGCCACGTTTTGGACATCGACCTTGGTCTCTGAAATATTCATGGACCAAGCCTCTGTCGTAGCAGTTAAACATGCCATTGCGGTATATGGTTTGGCGGTGCTTGTTAGCGCGATGGCCATCACCGGAGCTTCTGGCTTTGCGCTGAGCAAGGCCCGTACCGGGCGCTTAGTGGATCAAAAGAAGAATCGTATGCGCTACATCGGCATCACCGGAGTTTTGGTGATGATTCCGTCGGCGCTTTTTCTATACAGCAAATCTGCCGCTGGCGAGTTTGATACCTTGTTCTACGCGGTGCAGGTCGTCGAGATATGCGCTGGTCTGGCACAGCTGAGTCTGATGGGTTTGAACTTTCGGGATGGCCTCAAGCTGGCCGGGAAATTGCGCCCCAAGAGGGCGTAAAGGTAGCCACTCTCATGTAAACCTTTCGATCCCAAACCTGGGTTTACCGCAAATCCAGTAGAAAATTTATCGTCAGTTCCCCCTTTAAAAGGAAATCCCATATGTTGCAACTCAAGCCCCTCGACACAAAAGTTGGCATTTTTCAGCAGTTGGAGACAGAAGTCTCGCCTGTGGTTTTGGTCAATATTTTTCATGTGAATGAGGCCGATATCCCGGCACTAATAAAGGCATGGGAAGCCGACGCGAACTGGATGAAGCTGCAGCCGGGATACATCTCGACCCAGTTGCATCACGCCATTTCTGGAAGCAACGTGTTCATGAACTACGCGCTGTGGGAATCCGTAGCCCACTTTCGGGATGCGTTTAATCATCCCGACTTTAAGAAAGCACTGGAACACTATCCATCTTCCGCAGTTGCTTCACCTCATCTCTTCACGAGACTGAGCGTTCCTAACTTGTGTGTGGGTCCGTAAGCCTCTCTAGGTGGCCATACCGCTGGAGATCTCATCTCTGCAATCCAAATGCAGGGGCGTAGGCGTTGCAGCACGCAGATTTCCACGGTCACCGGCTCCTGCAGACTCACTGCTACCGGTGAACTTCCTGATCTGCCTCCTCCAAACCGGCCCGTCTAGGCGGCGTTTCTGGGGCAGCTTTCTGGTGACCAGGTCACCAAATCTGGCAGCTCCAGTTGACCAACAGCAGTCACAGCATTTGATTGACCGTGTGGCGCCTCGTGAGTTTGACCGCGACCATGCGCTGAGCTCCAAAGCCGCCGCTCAAAATACAGCTTTAAGGTTCGAGTGAATCGGGTGCCGGCACTAGTGAACCGCCTTTGGCGCTCAACTTGCGCAAGGGGATTGCGTCACTCTTGGACAGGAAGCTCAGGATTCATTGCGTCCCACGATTGTGCGCTGCGAGCCCATACGACCCGACTCGGTTCAACTCTTCCTGGCTCGTCGAGACTGCCGGCGTGGAAAAAATACAGGTTCGGGTAGCGGGTGGTAGTTTTAAACAGTGGACTCCCACAGCTGCCGCAAAAATGACTTTTCATTTCGCCTCCAGAATCAGACTTGTATCCATGGCTTGCCGTGTTACCGATTGAGGTAGTACTTGCGGTTGACCCGCCAACCAATACGGAGTGGCCCGTTCCGGTTATGTGCTGACAGTCTCTGCACTGGCAGTGCAGGGCGAACTTCGGTGCCTCGTGCATTTGATAGCGGTACTGGCCGCACATGCAGCCACCTTGCAGTTTATCGTTCATAGGAACTAACGGAGGGTTTGATGGCTGCTAACGCGCGGCCTGAGTGAGGGGTTCGGCCTCCGCGGTGACGCGGGGTCTCACTTAGATCGGGTCCATGCCCGTGGCACGAACTGCGGCTTGTGTGGATGGTGAGCGCAGAGTCTCCAGCAGTGCCCGCCCGGCTTCATTATTCGCCGCACTTGCGTGAACGGCCCCTGAGTAGATCGTGTAATTCTGCAGTTCAGCCGGAACCGGTCCCAGATAGTGAATGCCTTTGGCATGGAGTAGCTCACTGACTTGCTGGAAGCCAATGTCGGCTTCTCCCGCGGCGAGGAAATCAGCTATCTGCGCGCCCGAAGGTGGCTGCTTGGTCTTCGCTTTCAGTTGTTCGCCAACGGCAAGCCTTGCGAAGACTCCAACCATATGGCGACCGCTGGTACCCGAGGAAACCACTATGCTTCGGGCGGACAGCAAGGCTAATTTAAGGGCGTCTGCTGTAGAAATGTCGACCTTCGCTGCTGCCGCAGGAACTGCAGCCCCGATTCCAGAACGTGCGAAGTCCTTGCGTGTTGTCGCAACCAGCAAGCCGTCTTTGGACTGTCGGTCGATGTTTTGGGCCGCATTGACCACGACATCAACAACCTCACCTTCGGCAATACGCTTGGTAATGGCCTCTGTACCCGTCCAAACGACCACTACCTTGTGCCCGGTAGACTGCTCGAAGGTGGCGATGGCCTCCAATACCGAGTCCTTTGTGGCGTTTGGCGCCAATACTTTGATCTCCGCTGCGTTGGCAATACCAGCAAGGCAGATTGAAGTCGCTAGGCTAATTGCAAATCGAGACAGCATTATTCCTCCTGGCTTGGCGGACAAGTACGGTATGCATTGACCGGGTGTATTCGGATGCTTAGAGTAATTTAGCCAAGTGCCAATCTTGATACTCCCAGGCTAGACGACGAAATACAGACGAGTTTTGAATAGATGTGCCTGAGGAGTCAACCCATGTTGGGTAGGTCACATACCCGACCTTCACCCGGGTCAGAGAGTTTCCAACGGATTGTCGGAAGCGGGCATTCGCGGACGAATCTCAGTTTGTTGGGCTGGCGGTCAGCAGCGTGGCGTAAAGAGTCACTCACCAATGACCGGTACCTGCGTGTAGTCAACAACTTAACTCACTGGATGAAATAGCCCTGCTTCGACAAGGCTTCCGCTTTACTTTCCCCTTCGGTCGGATAACATCTTGGGTAGTTCTGGCCGTGCAAACGGATGCACAGTCAGCGGGTTCAAGCATTTGGGAGGCTGACATGAGAATGGCGATGCGTGCGGTCTGGCTGGTGGGGTGTGCCGGGGCCATCTGGTCCCAACACGCGGCGGCGATGCCAGGAGATGCCTCTGCGTGGGGCGCCCGTGATCCGGGTGCGTGCCCGACTATCGCGCTGAAATCAGCGCCCAGCCCTGCCGAGGTGGCAACGATGGTGCGTTGCAAGCACGAAGGCATTGCCAGCGCAGGGGGCGAACTTCGGCTCATGGAAAACCTCAAGGTGGCCGTCGGGGAGTCCATACCATTTGTTACTGCCTACAACGCCTATGTCATGCCCGAAGCCGATACCCGCTCGCGCGTTTACCCGATTCGCGGGTCCTTTACCTGGGTCACATGCAAAACTCGTCATGACGCAGCCATCTATGGAAATCCCGACAAGAACTGCTACGAAACCGACGTGGCGGACGCGAAGGGCGTATGCTGGAAAACCAGCTTTTCCGACTGGCGATGCCTCTTGAGTGGATCAGCGCTGGGGCGACGTGATGCAACCAGCCCACCCAAGACCCTCGCAGCAGGTCAGGCTCGCTAGAAGTAGCGTCTGGCTCAAGGGGCTGACGGGCCGGAATTGTGGCCGAACGGGTCAACTCCGAAGCGTTCACGCGGGACTCGCAGCAGCTGCAGACTCGAGAGCGGAAATGTGGCGACAGGACGGGTGAGATCGCACCGGCCACCGAGATGGACACATCGGCGGTAACCATCAGCTAAGAAATGACTCAGTCAAGTTGCTATTCATTCAATAGCTATTTGCGCATATTCCGAAAGGGTTGTGCTGCCTTTTCATTGAGGTATCTGGCTCGTGGCTATGCCAGCTTATTTCGCCGCGCCTCGGACGAAAGTTTTTAGGCATGTCTCTCCACCCATAAAAGTGCGCTCTTCAACGCAATTCAAGTACTGACGAGGGCCAAAGGTGCATTGAGACGGGAATTAACCCCATCGGATTTCTTGGAAGCGGCCACTGGCAGACGTCTGGTTACGCGACACTCCCGGCTCACGCCCGACAAGCCAAGCAGGTTTAAATATGTCTTGGCCACTTCGGGTCTACCTGAGCACCCGCGCGATTGCTGAAAAAAATGGGCTGCCCACTGCATAGGTGATCGCTAGAACCACGAACAGCATGAGCCATCCGGCAAGCGTACGAAATGGCCAAGTCCACTTCACGATGCGGTAGCACCTGTCACACCAAGACCCGGTGTATGGCACCGGCCCCGGAAAATGCCTGGTGTGGCCGGGCACGCCGCAGCGATCACAGAAGCCGCAATATCCCAAGGGGTAGCCCTGTGCCTCGTACACGGCAGGGTCTTTGTCCCACACGCTGCAATAGCAATTGCGCTCGCAAGCGGCGGTGGCCCACTTGCCTTGCACATCCGTAGCTGACTCCGCGTTCATGGCTTTTCCTCTGCTGAGCCGCCGCCTTGGGCTGTCCACCATTGCGGCAAGCCGGGGTTGATCGATTGCCACGCAACCCCGTGATACGCAGGATTGCGCATCTGCATCACGATAACCACCACCGTAGCGGCAAGTGTTGCCGCGAAGGTGATAGGCCATCCCGGCTGAGCCATCACGATCGTGCAGCCCGCCGACGTGGTAAAGAGTGTGGCCCAGGCCAGTTCCAGCGGCCGGGCGACGCGAAACACGTTGCAGAACAAAAAGAAATGGCCCACAACGAAGGCGATGATCATGCCCATCCACCACTCAATCTGGGCGGCCAGACCAGCGCCGATGCTGCCCGCAATCAGTACAAACGTGTCAGTTTTCGAGATTCGAAAACCGGGGCTGAATGGTTTAGTGGTCATGGCATAAATCCCTTCGTAGAGTGATGTCCAGTTGGCCCGCCGTTGGCGCCTCGCTTGAGTGGAAGGTCAGGCGTCATGCCTTAACCCAGTGCCCATTGGGATACCAGAGCGAGATCCGGCAAGACCTGCGTGCCGTGCTGCCTGCACCTCGTTGGCCTGTGAGTCGGTCCGCTACTTCAGAGTGCCCCAAGACCTCTTTGATCGAACAACCCGAGAAGTCAGGCTCCATTGTCGCTTCCTCACTCTCCAGCACTCTCCTCAGGTGGAGGAACGTTTGGCGGCCTCCAGTCGAAGAGCCGCAGTCCGACCGCCACCAGCCCCAAGCCAAAGGAAAAGACCAGAATGACCACGGTGATCGTCGCAAACAGAGCTGGATTTTTAACAATATCCACCACGACCCCGAGCGACCAGAATACGACCCATCCCCCTGAGAGGATGAGCAAGACGCCTAGTACAGCGGCGATAGGATGGACGTGATCACTGCGCTGCATTTTGATTCGAAAAAGAACGAATTCTTCAAGAACGCGTGAACTCAGCGGCCACTGAAGGTCGTCCGCTGGAATGAGCATTAGGCTGAACCACGAACGACATGCTCACTGGCGGGCCTTGATGCTGGAGGGAAGATCAACGTAGTCGTCCGTCCGGGGCAAAGACAGGTAGGCGGCCAGGACTGCAGGCGGCGGTGCGACCAGCTTTCGGGCGTCGAGGTCCAAGAAGCCGCCAGTGCTGGTGATGCGCGCAGCAAGATCCCCATTGGGGCGACGAACCTCGTTCTGTACTTTGAATCGACTGCCGTCTGGGGCAAATCCGGCCAGCGCGAACGTAATGTCAATCTCTTCCATCCACATGACCTCGCGTTTGTAGTCAAGCTCATCCTTCATGATAACGACGCCCAGACGCAGGCGAATGAACTCCTCAGCCGGAAAGCCTTTTTCGGCAAGGGCCAGAACGCGCGCGTCGACAACCTTGTTCAGATAGGCCGTGTTGGCCATGTGCGAGTTCCAGTCCATGTCGGCCCAGCCTGCGAGGAATCGTCTTGTGGTTGGTGAGGTGTTCAACGGGGACTCCATTTCAGTCGGCCAATGGGTGCTGTGGATGAGCAGAATGGATCGGGTACAAGGGACTCATTAAAAAATGCCTGCTTTCGCGCGCGCCAGCACGGGCGTGGTCACTCAGCAGACTGTTTTTCAAAAAGGGCGCATTCATACCCAAAGTGTGCCGTAAATTTGCTCCCATTTCGTGTCTTTGCCGCGCATTGAACAATACCGATGTTCTACAGTGTGTATTCCCCTCTGGCGCGTGCGGCACAGCGCATTGATCATGCAAAGCACCCAAGTGTGGCCTGAGTTCGTGTTGTGGCGCGACCCAGCCGCGGCGGCAAAGTCGAACC
>Ga0247839_1009265_pt1 | contig 9951 bp, 12 predicted proteins | sample LaCruzMarch2015__6_FD_192405 | JGI IMG/M metagenome (GOLD analysis project Ga0247839, IMG submission 192405) | Freshwater microbial communities from meromictic Lake La Cruz, Castile-La Mancha, Spain - LaCruzMarch2015_16m | ecosystem: Environmental > Aquatic > Freshwater > Lake | place: Spain...
TGTGGCCCCAAAGTAGTAATGTCCCCTTCGCCCCAAGTACAAGTGTCCCCTTCAATGGTGTTGGAGGACGATGGTGGAGTCACAGGACAAGCTGATGAGTCAGAAGGAAGTGCAACGTCTGGAAGTGCTCAGGCGGATGCAGCAAGACGGGTTGGGGCAGTCCCATGCGGCCCAGCAACTGGGGGTGTCGGTTCGCCAGGTCAAGCGCCTGGTGCGCCGGTTACGCGAGCATGGGGCGCAAGGGCTGGTGTCGGGCAAACGCGGCCAGCGCAGCAATCGAGGCATCGACGCCTCGCTGCAGTCGCGCTACGTTGAGCTGGTGCGGCTGCACTACGCTGACTTTGGCCCGCAACTGGCCTATGAGCACCTCGAGCGCGAGCACGGCTTTGGCTTCAGTGTGGAGACGCTGCGTAGTTGGATGATTCAGGCTGGTCTTTGGCAGTCCAAGCGCCGCCGGGCACAGCGGGTGCACAGCCCGCGCCCCCGACGGGCATGCCTGGGCGAGCTGGTGCAGATCGACGGCAGCCACCACGACTGGTTCGAAGGTCGCTCCGCCAGGTGCTGCCTGATCGCCTTCATCGACGACGCCACGGGGCGGGTTCTGGGGGCGCGATTCTTCGCGCAGGAGACCACCCAGGGCTATCTGGAGGTGCTGCACGCACTGGTGCAGCGCCACGGGGCCCCACTGGCCCTGTACAGCGACCGCCACGGCATCTTCACCAAGAGCGACCCGGAGGACTCCACGCCCACGCAATTTGAGCGCGCACTGCTGCAACTCGATGTCGAGCCAATCTGCGCGCGCACTCCTCAGGCCAAGGGGCGCGTGGAGCGACTGTTCCAGACGCTGCAGGACCGGCTATGCAAGTCCATGCGGCTGGCCGGCATCGACACTATGGAGCAGGCCAACAGCTACCTGGGCGAGTACTTGCGCGGGCACAACGCGCGCTTTGGCGTGCAGCCACACAACCCCCAGGATATGCACCGCCCGTGGACCGGCAGCGCGGCGGCGTTGGCCGACATCTGCGCGCTGCACCACCAGCGCCAGTTGAGTGCACAGGGCGCCTGCAAGTTCGAGGGCCGCATCCTGCAGTTGCTGCCCGGTCAGGCCCATGCACCCAAAGCGCGCGCCATGGTGAATATCGCCCAGCACGCAGACGGTACGCTGCGCCTGAGCTACTGCGGCCAACCCCTGGCCCACCGCAGTCATGCCTTCGGCATCAATGTGCCCAATCGCCAGGCAACCGACCACAAGACGCTCAACGCAGTAGTGGACAAAGTACGCGATACCCAGCGCAACAAGCTGCACCGCCTGGCCGCCGAGCTGGCATTCCAGGACAGCCAGCGCAAGGCGGGCATCTACACACCGGACACCGTGCCTATCGTGCCTCGTGCTTCTTCAGGGCGCTACGGGCTACGCCCTCCGCACCCTCTCTCCCACTCGGACTGAAATCCTTCAACCCCAATACCAGGGGACATTTCTACTTTGGCCAAACAGGGGACATTTCTACTTTGGGTTGACATTCGGTAGATGCCCGTAGATGCCCGGAAGATGCCCGGAAATGTCACGTGATCAGCCTGTTGCTGGAGGCCTGCCTGCCAGCAGGCCGGCGGAACACAGCTCGCAGCCCCGGGCCAGTTGCAGCAAAGCCAGTTCGGCATGGGGACAGCCGATCAGTTGCAGGCCCATGGGCAAGCCATCCAGATCACCCAGCCAGGCGATCCGTATGCGCGACAGATCCGGCGGATGCAGATCCAGCGGACCGCCCGGCCAGCCACCGCTGATCGACAGCGGTGTGCGGTCGTCGCGCCCGGCCTGCGCCATCAGGAGGCGCGCGACGTCCTCGACGCAGCGGCCCATGGGCCCCTCGGTGCCCAGTTGAGCGACCCAGTGGTCGGGCTTGGGCCACGCGGGCACCCGTCCCTGGCTGGGCCGCAGTCCGAAGACATGGTTGAAGCCCGCCGGGTTGCGCAGCGAGCCCGTCATGTCGCTGTCGTCGGCGACCGGCAGCATGTGCAGCGCCAGCGCCACGGCCGCACCGCCGCTCGAACCGCCGGCCGTGCGCGACGGATCCCAGGCATTGCGGGTGGCGCCGAATACCGGGTTGCAGGTGTGCGAGCCCAGCCCGAATTCAGGGGTGTTGGTCTTGCCGATCAGGATGCCGCCGGCAGCCTTCATCCGCTGCACCATGAGGTCGTCCTGCGCCGGCACACGGCGGGCCAGCATTGGCGAGCCAGAGGTTGATGCACATCGTGACGGAGCCCGCCACCGCAAGACATCCGAAATTGCGGAGAATCAGCCATGCGCCTAATTCGAATTGCCACCCACAACGGCAGCTTCCATGCCGACGATGTCTTTGGTGTTGCCGTCCTGATGTTGTTGCACCCCGGTGCCGAGCTGGTGCGTACGCGCGACGAGCAGGTGGTCGCGGCAGCTGATTTCGCGGTCGACGTTGGCGGCGAATGGGACCCTGCCCGGGGTCGCTTCGACCACCACCAGCGGGGCTTCTCGGGCGCGCGGCCGTCGGGTGTGCTGTATGCCAGCGCCGGCCTGGTCTGGGCTGCACATGGCGCGGCCCTGGTGCAACGGATGTTCGGTCTGCAGGATGGCCCGCTGGCGCTGGCCATCGCAACCGACCTGGACGACGCGCTGGTACAGCACCTCGACAAGGCTGACACCGGTGCATCGCACGGTGCGCCCGGCCTGTTCGGGTTGTCGGCGCTGCTGGGCCAGTTCAACACCACCTGGGACAACCCGGCCGCGGCTGACCGGGACGGCCAGGCGCACCGGGCCGGTTTCGAGCGCGCGCTTTCCACGGTGACTCCGGTGTTGCTGGCGGCCCTTGACCAGCTGCGGGCGCGGCACCAGGGCGCACAGATCGTGCGCGATGCCCAGCGCCTGCACGGGGGGAGGGTGCTGCTTCTGCCGCGTGGCAGCTTGCCGTGGAAGGACGTGGTCAGCCTGGAAATGCCCGAGGTGCTGCTGGTCGTCTACCCGGACTCGACCGACACGCAGCACCAGTTGCATGTGGTGACAGTGGAGCCGCAGTCCTTCGTGGCCCGCAAGGACCTGCCGCGCGACTGGGCCGGATTGCGCGCTGGCGAACTCGCCGCGGTCTGCGGGGTCCCGGACGCGGTGTTCTGCCACAACGGGCGCTTCATCGCCGGTGCGGGCTCACTGCACGGAGCCTTGCGCATGGCGGAACTGGCCCTGGCCGCCCGGGACTGACACATACGCCGCGCGCGCAGTCTCAAGCGACGCCGCACACGGGGCATGCGGCGTGCCGCGGCAGGTGCAGTTCCGTCCACTCCATGGCCCGCCCGTCGAGCATCAGCAGGCGCCCCGCCAGGGAACGGCCGGCATCGCACAGGAGCTTGAGTGCCTCGGCCGCCTGCATGGTGCCGATGATGCCCACCAGCGGGGCGAAGACACCCATGGTCGCGCAGCGGACTTCCTCGAAATCGTCCTGTGGAGGGAACACGCAGGCATAACACGGCGAGTGGCTGTCTCGCCTGTCGTAGACACTGATCTGCCCGTCAAAGCGCACTGCAGCGCCCGACACCAGCGGGCGGCCGTGTCGCACGCAGGCCGCGTTCACGGCATGGCGGGTCTGGAAGTTGTCGCTGCAGTCCAGCACGACGTCGGCCTGGGGAACCAGTCTGTCCAGCAGCGCGTCGTCGGCACGCTGCTGCAGCGGGTGGACAAGAACCTCCGGATTGATCGCGGCGATGGCCGCACGCGCCGACTCCACCTTCGGCCAACCGATGCGTGCGCTGGTATGCGCCACCTGGCGCTGCAGGTTGGTGAGGTCTACCGTGTCGTGGTCCACCAGGGTGATCTGCCCGACACCGGCGGAGCCCAGGTACAGTGCCACTGGCGAGCCGAGCCCGCCAGCGCCGATGACCAGCGCATGTGCGGCCCGGATACGTTCCTGCCCGTCGATGCCGACCTCGTCGAGAAGGATATGCCGCGAGTACCGCAGCAGCTGGTTGTCGTTCATCGGCTGCGAGGCCGCTGTCTGCCTAGTTTTCCTTCGGCGCGTCCTTGCGTTCGGTCAGCGTCTTGCTGACCATGACCGGGCGGCCCTTGAGCTGGTTCAGGGCCTGCGCCAGCGGGAAGTCCTTCTCTGTGCCGTACTCCGGCATCCGACGCTCGGCGACGGGTTTCTTCGCTTCTTCCTCGAGGCGCTTGCGCGCTTCTTCGCGGGCCTTTTCACGGTTGGCGTCCTTCTTCTCGTCGCCCTGGCCGCTGTTGAGGTGTTTCTCGAGGTCTGCCTCGCGGGTGCGCAGGGCGGAGAACAGGTTGCCTTCTTCGGTTTCATCCACCATGACGTCGGGGACGATGCCCTTGGCCTGGATCGAGCGCCCTTTGGGGGTGTAGTAGCGAGCCGTCGTGATCTTGAGACCGGTGTCGGGGCCAAGCGGGCGCACTGTCTGGACCGAACCCTTGCCGAAGGTCTGGTTGCCCATGATCGTGCCGCGCTTGTAGTCCTGGATGGCCCCCGCGACAATTTCACTGGCCGATGCGGAGCCTTCGTTGACGAGCACCACCAGCGGTATGGTCTTCAGGGCCGCAGGCAGGCGCTTGAGCGGGTCTGCGGTGCCGCGGCGCAGGTAGTACTCGGGCGAGGCCTTGTAGGTGAACTTGCTTTCTGCCAGTTGCCCGTTGGTGGAGACGACGTTGACATTCTCGGGCAGGAACGCTGCCGAGATGGCCACCGCCGCATCGAGCAGCCCTCCCGGGTCGTTGCGAAGGTCGAGGACCAGACCCTTGAGGTTGGGTTCCTGCTTGTAGACCTCCTCCACCTTGCGCACGAAGTCCTCCACCGTGCGCTCCTGGAACTGGCTCAGACGAATCCATGCGTAGCCGGGCTCCATCACCCTGCCGCGCACGGACACGGTGCGGATTTCCTCGCGGGTGATCGTCACCGGGAAAGTGCGGTTCTCGTCCTTGCGGAAGATGGTCAGGATCACCTTGGTGTTGGGTTCGCCGCGCATACGCTTGACCGCCTCGCTCAGCGAGAGACCCTTGACGGCGGTATCGTCCACTCGGGTGATCAGGTCGTTGGTCTTGATGCCGGCGCGGAATGCTGGCGAGCCTTCGATCGGGGAGACCACCTTGATCAGCCCGTCTTCCTGGGTGATCTCGATGCCGACGCCGACAAACCGGCCCGCAGTGCCTTCGCGGAATTCCTTGAACGACTTCTTGTCGAAATACTGGGAGTGCGGATCGAGGCTGCTGACCATGCCCGATATGGCTTCGGTGATGAGCTTTTTCTCGTCCACCGGCTCCACATAGTCGCTTTTGACCATGTTGAACACGGCCGCAAGCTGCTGCATTTCCTCCAGCGGGAGGGGCCCGAACGTTCCTCTGGCGACGGTTTGCAGCGAGACGGTAGTGAGTGCGCCGGCGACGATGCCGATCGATACCCAGCCGGCAATTTTGAGTTTCTGGCCCATGATGATTCCTCTTGCGGTTCAATATACACCTTGGAGGCGCGTCGGGCGCGCCAGTTCCGCGAGCCCTTGGTATTACTGGGCTCTTGTGGCGCGAAAGCGGGCAAATTTACTCAGGCTTTACCTTGGGCCGCCACGGCGGCGGCGGCGGCGGCGATTGCAGCCGCGTCGCCCAGGTAGTAATGGCGCAGCGGGCGCAGGTTCTGGTCGAGCGCATACACCAGCGGGATGCCATTGGGAATATTCAGCTCCACGATGGCTTCGTTCGACATCCCGTCCAGGTATTTCACCAGCGCCCGTATCGAATTGCCGTGCGCCGCGACCACCACGCGTTTGCCGCTGCGGATGGCAGGCGCCATGGACTCGTTCCAGAACGGCATGACCCGGGCAACCGTGTCCTTCAGGCACTCCGTCAGAGGTATCTGGTCTGGCTGCAGCCGGGCGTACCGGATGTCGCCTCGCTCGCTGCGCGGGTCGTTCGGCTCCAGTGGCGGTGGCGGCGTGTCATAGCTGCGGCGCCAGGCCAGCACCTGTGCATCTCCGTATTTGCGGGCGGTATCGGCCTTGTTCAGTCCTTGCAGCGCACCGTAATGGCGCTCATTGAGGCGCCAGCTGTGCGCCACCGGAAGCCAGGTGCGGTCCATCTCGTCCAGGCAATGCCACAGGGTGCGGGTGGCGCGCTTGAGCACGCTCGTGTAGGCCAGGTCGAACTCGTACGCCTCCTGGCGCAGCACGCGGCCGGCCTGTTTGGCCTGCTCGATGCCGGTGGCGGTGAGGTCGACATCCGTCCAGCCAGTGAAGCGGTTTTCAAGGTTCCAGGTGGATTCCCCGTGACGGATCAGGACAAGTTTGTACATGGTTTGCGGGTTTTGGTGGTCTGGGGCCGGCATGGCCTGCGGGGGCATTCTAAAATGCGGAGTTTTCGCCAGCTGCAGTGCTGGCCCAACCACAAGGCGCCACCGTGAAATTCATCGTCGACAACTGGATGTTATTGGCCGTTGCGCTGTCCTCGGGGGGCATGCTGCTGTGGCCGGTGCTGCAGGGGGCGGCCCAGGCTGGCCTGACACCTGCTGGTGCGGTGCAGCTCATCAACCGGGAAAAGGCTGTCGTGATCGATGTCTGCGAGTCCGAGGAGTTCGCCGCCGGCCATGTCACGGGTGCCAGGAACGTCCCGCTCGGACAACTCGAGGAAAAGCTGCCCGCCGCTGTCAAGAACAAGGCGGTCCCGGTGATCCTGGTATGCAAGTCGGGCGCCCGCTCCGGGCGTGCCGTGGCGATCGCCAAGAAACTCGGCTACGAGAAGGCGCAGTCCCTGGGCGGCGGCCTCGGCGCCTGGAAAGCTGCCAACCTACCGCTGGAAAAGGCCTGAACCACCATGCAGACTGTCAAGATGTACACCACGGCGGTATGCCCCTACTGCATCCGCGCCAAGCAACTCCTGACTGCCCGGGGCGTCACCCGTATCGAGGAAATCCGCATCGACACCGACGCCGATGCCCGCAGCACCATGATGGCCGTGACCGGCCGGCGCACCGTGCCCCAGATTTTCATCGGCGAAACGCATGTGGGCGGCTGTGACGACCTCATGGATCTCGACAGCCGGGGCGGGCTCATGCCGCTGCTCGCCGGCGCCTGAGATAATTCCCGCGTGCCCGGGCGAACCGGCCCGCCGATCCCGTGGCGGCCGAGCGCTCCGGATTCTCTCCCAACTGAAAGTTTTTCCATGGCTGACGACAACACCCCGGTTTTCCAGATCCAGCGCGTTTACCTCAAGGAGTCCTCGCTGGAGCAGCCCAATTCACCGGCGATCCTGCTCGAAAAAGACCAACCCTCTGTCGACATCCAGCTCGGCGTCGAGGCCAATGCCGCGGCCGATGGCGTGTTCGAGGTCTGCGTCACGGCGACGGTCCACACCAAGATCAAGGACCGCACGGTGTTCCTGGTGGAAGTCAAGCAGGCCGGCATCTTCGAGATCCGCAACATCGCGGACGAGCAGATGAGCCAGATCATGGGCATTGCCTGCCCCCAGATCGTCTATCCCTACCTGCGCTCCAATGTGGCCGATCTGATCCAGCGCAGCGGTTTCCCGCCTGTCCATCTGTCGGAAATCAACTTCCAGGCCATGTACGAGCAGCAGCGCGCGCAGGCGGAAGCGGACGCACCGAAGATCGTGACCCAGTAACTGCCTGGCTTGCCCGGCAGCGCCACGCAGATGCCTGAGGCGATGCAGATCGCAGTCGTCGGTGCCGGAGCATGGGGCACTGCGCTGGCCATCAGCGCCGCCAGCCGGGGCCATGCCGTCAGTCTCCATGTGCGCGACCCCGACCAGCTGCGGGCCATGCAGCGGGAGCGTATCAACACCCGTTATCTGCCAGGGGCGGACTTCCCCGCCGGGTTGGTGCTTGCACCCTGGGCGGGACGCCTGGCCAGTGCATCGGCTGCGCAGGATCTTCTGATCATTGCGACGCCAATGGCCGCTGTGCGCGGCGTGCTGGAGCAGGTGCGCGAGCTGGCGATGCCCGTGGCGTGGCTTTGCAAGGGTTTCGAGGAGGCCCGGGACAACGCGCAGGCAGTGGGCCTGATGGCCCATGAAATCGCCCGCCAAAGCGCCCCCGAATTGCGCGTGGGTGTGCTGAGCGGTCCCAGTTTCGCGCAGGAGGTCGCGCGCAACCAGCCGACGGCCGTTGTCGCAGCGAGCCCCGATGCGCAGGTACGCGCCGTGATGGTGAGCGCCTTCCACAGCCCCTTTCTGCGTGTCTACACGAGTGACGACATCGTGGGCGTCGAAGTCGGCGGCGCGGTCAAGAACGTGCTGGCGATTGCCACGGGCCTGTGCGACGGCCTGCAACTCGGGCTCAATGCCCGCGCTGCCCTGATCACCCGGGGCCTGCACGAGATGACGCGTTTTGGCGTGGCGCTGGGCGCGCGGGCCGAGACTTTCACCGGCCTGAGCGGGCTGGGCGACCTGGTACTGACAGCCACCGGCGACCTGTCGCGCAACCGCAAGGTGGGGCTGGCCCTTGCCGGCGGGCAGACCCTGGGGCAGGCGGTACAGGCCTTGGGCCATGTGGCAGAAGGCGTCTATTGCGCCCGCACCGTGGTGCAACGTGCGGCGCGATTGGGTGTGGACATGCCGGTGTGCATGGCCGTGAACGAGTTGCTGGAGGGGCGAACCACCCCTCGGCAGGCGGTGGCGGCACTGATGGCGCGCGAGGCGCGCGACGAAATCCGCAACTGAAGAGCCGTGATCAGGCCACGCTGTAGGCCAGCCGTACGTAGATCGGCGCGAAGGACTCGGCCTGGGTGATCTCGATCAGGGTTTCCTTGGCCAGTTCGAGCAAGGCCAAGAAGGTGACCACCAGCACCTGCGGTCCGCGTGCAATGTCGAACAGGTGTTCGAACTCGACGAACTTCTGCCCCTGCAGGTGGCGCAGGACGATGCTCATGTGCTCCCGTACGGACAGTTCTTCGCGCGAGATGTGGTGGTGCTGGACCAGGCGTGCGCGCCGCAGGATGTCGCGCCAGGCCTCCTGAAGATCGGCCACATGCACGTCGGGGAAGCGTGGGTGCAGTGCTTGCTCGATCAGCACCTGGGCCTTGAGAAAGTCGCGCTCGACCTGCGGCACTCTTGTCAGCGCTGCAGCGGCCAGCTTGATCTGCTCGTACTCGAGCAGCCGGCGTACCAGTTCGGCGCGCGGGTCTTCGGGTTCCTCGCCCTCGGCCACCTTGCGCGGCGGCAACAGCATGCGCGACTTGATCTCGATCAGCATCGCTGCCATGAGCAGGTACTCGGCGGCCAGTTCCAGGTTGCGGCCGCGGATCTCGTCCACATAGACAAGGTATTGGCGCGTGACACCCGCCATCGGGATGTCGAGGATGTTGAAGTTCTGTTTCCGGATCAGGTAGAGGAGCAGGTCCAGCGGGCCCTCAAAGGCCTCCAGGAACACCTCGAGCGCATCCGGCGGGATGTACAGATCCTGCGGCATCGAGAACAGCGGCTCGCCATACAGCCTGGCGAGGGCTACCTGGTCCACCACGTCCGGCATCGCAGCCGACGGGGGAAGGTCCGCCGCACCATCCGGTGGCCGATGGATCACTCTGGCGCCCTGTCTACTGGGCGTCGGTCTGGTAGACGTAAGGCTTCTGCGGCACCTGCGCGGCGCGGTACTCGCGCCAGGTCTGGCGGTCCACCGGTTTGTCCCACAGCAGTTCGCGGCCCTGGCGCTGGCGGACCTCCAGGTCGGGTTTCTGCTGTTTCAGTTGCGTGATGAACTGGGTGATTTCGGATTCGTAATCGGGACGGCGGAATATGGACATGGATAGAGACCTCTGCGTCGGATTTTACAGGCCATGCCCCGGCAGACTGCAGATGTGGCCCCAAAGTAGTAATGTCCCCTTCGCCCCAAGTACAAGTGTCCCCTTCAATGGTGTTGGAGGACGATGGTGGAGTCACAGGACAAGCTGATGAGTCAGAAGGAAGTGCAACGTCTGGAAGTG
>Ga0247839_1009271_pt1 | contig 9945 bp, 7 predicted proteins | sample LaCruzMarch2015__6_FD_192405 | JGI IMG/M metagenome (GOLD analysis project Ga0247839, IMG submission 192405) | Freshwater microbial communities from meromictic Lake La Cruz, Castile-La Mancha, Spain - LaCruzMarch2015_16m | ecosystem: Environmental > Aquatic > Freshwater > Lake | place: Spain...
AGCATCACCCCCGCGCGGCGCTTCGCTCCGACGGTCCAGTTTGACCTGGAACAGCCGTCCAGTTTGCGGCGGAACAGGTGTCCAGTTTGCGGTGGAACGGCTGTCCAGTTTGCGTGGAATACGCATATTCAACAGGGTATTGCGAATCTCGTTCTGTAACTCGCCACGAACACTCGCCAGAAGTTGCTCCAGTTTCTCCGCCCGCTCGACCGTTTCCATCCATGCTTGCTCCGCACGGTCAGCGTTCCTCGCTGTCTCAGCGGCAAGCTGCTTGAATAACTCCGCTTGCTTGGCAATCGCCGCCTCGCTAGCTGCACGAATTCGCGCCTCCGCCTCTGTGAGTTTCTTCCCGAGCGTCTGAAGAGCGGATTCCATATCGCTCAGCAGAAGGTCCCAACTCCGCTCCGATTCAGCTTGTGAGTCCTCAATCTGCTTCTTCAGTTCATTCCAGTCGCCTTGCAATTGCTGGAGCGCAAGGCGGGTTTCTTCCAGATCTCCCAAATATTTCTTGCCCTTTGTGCAATCGCTTCTAAGTTGCTTGAGCAGCTTCTCCGCATCGGACCTCGCTGCAACAATAGTTTCGGCCGCCCCGATCGCACCCTCTACACGCTCACCGAACTCGCGCAGCTTCGTGCGGATGGCATCAACGCTTGTAATCTCAGGCACGGAATGCCTCCGCCAGCCGCCGCGCTTTGTCCTTCAGCAAATGGCCTTCGTCCGCAGCAGCGGATTCGACGAAAAGAAAGAAGTCAAGGCACTCGCCCATCATACGAACCTCCCCGCTTTGGCGGTGTTGTGGCTTCGCGGCCTCCGCGGCAAGAAACCGCCATCCCTCGATCGAGTCACATGCGCTGCCGGGGTCGTTCGGGAGAAGCAAGAGTTCAGATTCCATGTTCTTGGGCGAGGTATGGTAAAGCGCTGCGATGTCGGCAAGAGGTAGGCGTCGCTGGTTCGCGGCAAGTAACAAGCGCTTCGCATTGCCAATCAACTCCGCTGACGGGGGAAACTCGCGGGATAGGTAGAGCGCAACCATGTTGTTCGGGTTCCCTTCCAGAATACTCCATGCCTGACGATACTTCGCTGTTGGATAATCCCTGAAGTCACCGACGATTGCGCGAATCATCTCCAAGTCAAAAATGTCCTCCGCAAGTGCTTTCTCCAATCGCCTGTCTTTCTCTGTAGGGCTTGGTATAACCGGTGCCACGCGCTGTTCGGGGAATACAAGGTCTGGCGCGCAGATGTCACACATGCCGCACCGATACGACACATCAATATTGTTGAAACTCTCGTCGCCTAAACGCTGGAGGAAATTGAGTCGGCGGCATTTGTCAGTCGCCACAACATCCAACAAGTTGTAAAGCATGAAGTAACGCATCTTGACTACATTTCTGTAGGTATGGTCCAGAAGCAATAGCAGGTGTTCGTAAGCGGAATGGAACAGAGCTGGCGCCTGGCCGTAAGCCTCAAACTTATCAAGTTTTTGCGCAAAAAATTCCAGCGGCCGGTATTCCTCTCGACAGCGCGCCATCCGCTGAGACATCGTTTCCTGGCGGCTGCCAGAAAAATTTGCAAAGTAGTCAGCAAGCCGCACCGAAAAATTCCCTTCCAACCTGGAAAGGGACGCTTTATCGGTCAGTTCGGCACCTACAAATAATACGTCGAATCTTGGCGTTCGCCCATAAGTAATGACGTAGTCGGCTATGAGCCCGAGAACCATTAGTCGATACAGTGCAATTTCTTTGCGCGAAATATGTGCATGCGACGCATAGACGCCAATAGAATCCTCCGGCCGAGCCATCCAAGAAGCGATCAGCTTGTCAAGCACGCCGAGAGCACTCATGGCATCAGCCTCCGCACCGGGATAGCTTCCACTGATGAACATGTGTTGCTTCCCGTAATCGCACAGGTTCGGCTTGCCAAACGAGCATCCGGCTCCGTAATTGCAGTCGGGTCGAGGCACAGTTAATTCAAAAAGTTTCCTGCTGCAATCAGGGTGGGGTGGTTCGCACAGAAGGACGATGTGGGCGCGTTCGTTATCGCGTCCCGCGCGGCCAACTTCCTGATACCAGGACTCCAAGCCGGACGATAATGAAGTATGGACAACGAAGCGAACGCTGCTCTTGTCAATACCCATTCCGAATCCCTTGGTCGCCACCAATATGTCAAAGCGTCCCTTCTTGAAGTCAATCTGGTTTGACTTAAGTAATTCTTCCCAGCCCGGTGGCGTGATGGCGTCTGCCGCATTGAATTCATGTTTGCAGTGAGAACACAGCTTTCTTCCCGCGACTTTGCCATCACTTCTTTGATTGGAAACGCGCGCCTTGTCAGCCCCGTCGTCATCAGAAAGCTCATCCGGATCAGCGGCAATACCCGCCTTGCTTGTGTAAGCATAAGAGTGACACTTGGGACAGAGTGTCGGCGGCTTGCTTGAGAACGCCCTTACCTTCCCGGTTGAAAAGGCATCCAGGCTGAATTTCCTTTTCCCCCGCCCCGCAAATAATGCCCCTGGTTCCAAGATCGTCATCGTCTCCAACAAGTAATGCGCGGTGCCATCCAAAATTGAATGCTTCCCGTGTGGATCTGCATAAATGCAAAAAATTATACCGAGCGCCTTTTCCCCGCGACGATTATTCTTGGCCAGAAGCTCACGCAAGCCCTCCTCACCGTGTCCATGGCCAAGGGCCATGGGTAAATTCTTCGTAAGAATCTCATGATATGCTTGCGCTTTTGTGGAGCCGTCCTTGACTGCGACTTGAAAGCTGAACCGCTCGCGGTCAAGGTGCCGCGCGCGCGTTCCAAGTGGCTCTTGTTCAAATTCAAGATCCCTAGCATATCGGCTTCGACTTGTTGGCCGGCAGTGGCTGTCAGGGCAATGAGTCTAGCAGCGAGGGTCTTGCGTAGGTAAGGAAGCTTAAGATACGAAGGCCGGAAATCGTGGCCCCATTCAGAAATACAGTGTGCCTCGTCGATTGCGAGGAAGTTGATGGGCACGAATTCCTGTAGGTGGGTAAGCTCATCAAGAAACTTCTTGATACGTAGCCGTTCGGGGGAAACATAGAGAAGACGGAGGTAACCTAGTTTGACTTCTTCCAGAATCCGGCGTTGCGACATTGCGTTTATGTCTGAATTGATAAACTCAGCCGAGGCGATGCCGTAATTCAGGAGTGTGAGACGCTGGTCCCGCATGAGCGAGCGCAATGGAGCAATGATAAGGGTAAGGCCGGGTTTCAGTAATGCCGGCAGCCAGAAGCAAAAGGACTTGCCGCTACCTGTTGCCGAAATCCCTAATACGTCGCTGCCATTAAAGACGCGCTGAAGTACTCTATCTTGAAAGCCCTGAGTGCCGTTTGGATACCCAAACAGGTTATCTGTGAAATAGAGAAGCCGCTTGTGAATATCGTAGTCGACTGAAAGATTAGCCCGAAACTTGATGTGCCCCGCGGTGGACGGCGGGGCCGGTATCTTGTGTGCGGAGCGCTGTGCGGTTGGACCATCAAGCGCCACCCCGGCAGTGTCGGTGCCATCCAACACTGAGACATAAGGATGCAGACGGACACCCCAATTGCGCGGGGGGCGAACTCCGCAGACGGTGACTCTTGGCAAATCGAAGTCGATGTCAACTATTTCAGCGACGGCCGTCAAAAAGTCAAACAGGGCGCTGACAGCCATCGCGACGAAGGGAAACTTCAGACCGAAGCAATCCGCGAGCGTGATACGGCTACTTGCGGGCGTCTCACTGAGCATCAGATCTGTGAAGTGGTCCTGCACTCTGTGGAAATCGTTGACCAGATGCACAGCGTTCTGCCCTGTTTGGGATGGCTCGAAGCCGGGCAGAAACGGGGTGTGCGGTGCGCTATCAATAGCCAAGAGGCCGCGTATCTGAGGATCGTCTTGCAGGAAAGCGTATAATTCTTGAAGCGTCGCGTCGGTGGTCTCCATCACCTGACCATAGGTATACCGGATGACGGTCCATCCTTCCTTGGCGATGAAGTTCTGCCGTCTTACGAAATCGTCGAGGGCCTTGCGCTCCCGAAACTTTCCGAAGCCATCGGTTTCGAGTGCGAATTTCCGTGCCCCGGAGATGAGAGCAAAATCCAGGCGGTAGCGTCCAACCTCCCATTGAGGATAAACAGTACCGAGTCCAGCATCCGTAAGGAGGGGGGCCAGTATCTTCTTGACGAACTGGATCTCTAAGTAATTTTGGGCATCTTTGAGTTGGGAGTCCGTTGCCAATTTGCCGTCAATGACGGCATTGTTGAAGTAGCTGTGTTTCTGAAAAAACGCTGCTGCGCGTCGATTGCTTGCCGCCGTCGTCTTGGTAAGGGGAATGGACGCTGACCAAGATTCGTACTCGAGATCGAGCTGTCAGCGAATTTCCTCCTCAATGTTGCGCGGCAAGAAGCGGAGCTTCCTGCGAATGAATTCCTGGTAATCCTCGTCATCTGTGACAGTGGAAAGTTCGTCATCGAAGCGATACACGCCACGAATCACTGACGGAAGGAAGTGCAGGACAAGAGGGTTCACGGATCGCTATGCTCCAAAGCTAGCCAATAACCCTGCGCTGTTGGCAGTCCAGGCCGAATCGGTAACCTCCTTGGCAAGTTGGCCGAGCGGATTGCCTACCCGGTAAACCTCCCAGGGGGCGCAGACGGCTATAATCCGGGTCACTGAAGTGGCACATCTTCAGCCCGGGTGATTAAAACTGCTGCGGAGTTCGTGGAGCTTGAACTGCCCCTCACCCACCGTCTCGCGGCAGAGCTCAACCAGATGCTTGTGATGCGTAAACAGGAATATCTGAGTCCGCCTGGCGAGCTCAGCGAGCTGCGGAAGAATCGCCCTGGCTCGTTCATTATCGAAAGTAATCAGCAAATCATCCAGGATGAGAGGCATCGGCTCATGCTCCTCCAGATAACGATCCATCGCTGCAAGACGAAGGGCGAGGTAGAGCTGATCACGGGTTCCATCACTCATTCCTTCCACAGGCACAGGGGGTGCCCCATCCACCCTGCGGCCAACCATCACCGGAACATCTTCGTTGTTGAATTCCGCCGCGAGGCCATCAACGGCGCCTTGACTCATCTGCTTGAACACTTGCCCTGATTGTTCCAGCAGTGGCTGTCCCCGGCTCTTTCCAGTGTGTTCTTTTCATGATTCAGCTTGATCAACTCGGCCTGTAACTCCTGCATGATCCGGGCACTTTCTGTCTTTCGGCCTTCCAGACTGGCCTTGCGCTGAGGCAAGTCATCAGCGTTCTCGGCTTGAACCCGAGCGATAAATTCATCCACACCCTGGCCTCGGGCGAGTGCGCTGAGTGTTTCTCTCAGGCCGTCGATCCGGTCTTGTAGGGCCTTGCGCTTCTCCAGGTTGGCGAGCAGCGGCTCCAGTTCCTCCGGCATCTCCAGATTGGACAATCGCATCAGCTCCAAGTCGTCTTGCAACGCCTGTGTTTCCGTCTGTCTCGCAGTCGTCAGCTCAGCGTTCGCGCCTGTCATCTGAGTCATTAGTTGATCATGCTCCGCCTGCGCCTTCCGAGCCTGCGAAAGCGCCTTCCACAGACCGGCCTCCTGCGCTTCCGTCAGGTCTGCTTCAATCTCCAGCGCGACCGCCTTTTCGGCAACACTGCGTTCATACTGACTGATAGTGGCCGTAGTGATCTCAGCTTCACCGGATAATTTGCCCCACGAGTCGAACTTTGCGAGGAGTTCTTTACGTTCCTGAAGCAATCTAAGGCCCGAGTCCGGAGTCGTGTATTCCGCCAAGCCCGCTGTCCGACTGCGCGACATCCAGTTCGCTTTCGCCGCTGCGAGCGCACCAAGCAGATCGACAGACCTTCGATTAAGGTCCGTCAGGGTCTGTTGCTGCTTTTCAAGGCGCTTCCCGATGGCGGTGCGCTGTCCTGTCAATTCCTCCCCATGCTGGACGCGGTTTCTGGCCGCCTCGAACAGCACGGAAAACGGTTTATTGGGGGATTCCGTCAAAACAGCCGCAAGCGTGTCTCTAGCTGCCTGAACCTTTGCATTTTTGGCACTGAAAGCGGCCTCAGCTTCTCTCAGCTTGGTGACGGTGTCTCTGAACCGAACCCAGTTTTCACGCCAATCGTCCATCTCGTCGGGCGAACGGGGGGCGATACCGCTTGGCGCCCACTCTGCCTCCCACGCCGCCAGGCATTTCGTGACCGCATCCCGGTGTGAAGCGAGTGCCTCTTTCACCTCCATGATCGTTTTCTTGCCGCTTCGGATCTGGAGACGCTTTTCTTCAGCCTGGGCAACGGCTTCGGCATCCGATCGCAATTGATCAGCGATGCTGTCCGCCTTGATAATCGCTTGCGGGAAGGCATCTTCCAGCGGTGAATCGGGGTCGAACGCTTCCTTCGCTTCGTCCCCCTTCCATTCCGCAAGGACCAATTGCCAACCGTGGTCACGATGCTCCCTGGCTTGCCCGAGGGACTCCTCGGATGGCAACGCACCGCGCCGCTCAAGACGGCGCAATTCGTCCTCCGATTCTTTGACCTTTCGTTCCTCTTCTCGAACAAGCTTGCCGGCCTGATCGATTTCGCGCTCCAAACGGTCAAACTGTTCACGGAATTTGCGAATGGTGGCGGGTGCAGGAACGGCGAGACGTGCGGCGGCCTCCAGGTCCTCGGGGACACCAGAAGCCAGCGCCTGCCCGGTGGCAACGGTGCGACTCAGGTTCTCGACTTCCGCCTGGCTTGCGGCCAGGGTCTTATTCGCTTCCGTCGCCTCCGCAGCCTCCGCAAGGGCCTCTCGCAAAGGCGTCAGGTCTGTTTCCGGGAGCAAGGCCAACTCTGATTTTTCATTCTCAATCTCGGCCCGCAACGCTTCCCCCGTGGCAGCATTCTCTGAATGCCTTTTCATCGCTTCCTGCAGGGCGTTTGCCGCCTCTTCGCAACTCAGTTGTACGGCACGGCTCAGGCGTAAGGTTTCCAGGGCGGGCAGTTGGCCCGAGACGCCCAGGTTCTTCATTCCCACCCGCAAAACCGGTTCGATGCCTGCGAGTTCTTCTTTCAACATCGCGAGCCTTTTCCTCTGCTCGTGATACGCACCCAGTTCCTGATGCAAGGAGTCCAGCGTCTCCGCATCAGCCATAACCCTCGGGGAGGTTGCACAGCTGGCCAGCTGGCTATTGAGCTGGTTGATTTGGGTGATGAGAGCCTGGACACGATCTCTGGACCCGGCGACGGCGCTGCGAACCAATCGCGCCCGTTCTACAAAATCGCTGGCGACATTCGGCATAGAGGGAAGCTCGCGGAGTGATCGTATGCCCTCGCTCAAACGTCCGACACTCGGCAATGCATCCTCACACCGGGCAATCCAGGCGAGCTCGCGCGCGATTTCGTTGATCTCGTTCTCAAGGCTTTTTTGGGCTGGCGCCTGTTGCGTCAAGCCCTTTTCCAACTGGTCCCACGCCTCAGCCTTGATCATGGCATCGCGGCTTTGCTTCACAAGGTCCTTCTGCCGGTCCACCGCTGGCTTAATCGAGACATTGGCTCTCGCCCGACCTTTGAAGAGTTGTTCAGATTCTTCAACCAGTATATCCAGAACATGCTGGATCGGCGTTCCTCCAAGGCTTGCGGAAAACAATGCAGTTCCGATTTCGCCCTCTCCCTTGAGCAATTGCAATGCACCCTCGCGGAGTTCTCTACCGCCCAGGCCAAACATCGCTGAAAAATAGGCCTGATCAATACCGCCAATGAACGGCGAGAGGGCATTGTCCGGCAGGGAATTTCTATCCCGGTCCAACAGCGTATTCTTGTTACCCTTGCGGCGCATGAACACCAGTTGTTCACCCGCCCGGTTCTCAATCTCGCCCAGGACCAGCAGTTCCTTGTAGGCGTGCAGAAAGTTGTCAGGGGATTGGGTGTGAATGCCGAATAACAGATCGCGTATGGCTCTCAGCAGGGAGCTCTTGCCGGCTTCGTTCTCACCATAGATCACATGCAGATCGCGGCCCGCTGTGGGAAACGAAAGATCCAAGTTGGTAAACGGGCCAAATGCGGGAATGCTTAGTCGCTGGAATCTCATGCGGGCGTTCCTCCTTTCGTTTGGAGCGAATCCAAAATGATGGCACGGACATCCGCCATCAGCGCGGCACGCCGGCCTGCCTCCCATTCGCCTTCCGCCTCGGCCCGCACTTCCAAAGGCAGAACATCGAGCATCTCGATGATGTCGGCTGGCAGGTCATCCAGGTCATGGGTCGCCTGGTCCAGCGTTTCCAGCACAATCTTTGTCAGGACGTCACGCTCCGCCAATTGGTTGAGGTCATACACCGGTGACGTCGCCACTTTGACCTGCTCGATCCAGACAGCGGCCTCACCAAAGTCCTGTGCTATCCCCAGAATCTCGGCCCTCCAGCGCTGAGCTTCCCGGTGCAGATTGCCATGGAGCGGGCTTGCCCCGGTTAATGTGATTCTGGCAGCCAACAAGCGATCCTCGGCCATCTTCACCGCATCAGCGAGGGCGGCGCGAATGCGCTTAATCGCTTCGGCTTCCTCCCCCACTTGATCCAATATCACCGGCACATCCTGCCAGCGCACCACATCCAGCGTGCGCCGCTCCACGCTTTCGACTTCGAGCGCTTCATTCACACTGACCAGGCAGCAGCCACGCGGCCCCGTTTCCCGGGCATGCCGCCCCTGGCAGTTGCCGGCGAATACAATCCACGGGTCTTTGCTAATCACCTCAGGCTGATGAACGTGACCCAACGCCCAGTAGCCGTAGCCCCTGCCGCGCAGGTCCTGCTCGGAACACGGCGCATAGGTAGCGTGGCCGGGGCGCCCAGTCAAACTGGTATGCAACAGGCCCAGGTTGAATTTTCCCGGTATGGCGGACGGATAGTCCAGTGCGAGGTTCTCCGGAACGGCACGATGGGGAAATCCGCGGCCATGAATGATCACCTGTAGCCCGGGCACCTCGAAAGATTCCGTGGTGCGCGTAGAAAACACCTGCACGTTGCCGGGAAGGTCGAGCTTCTTAGAGATCACCGAGGCTGCATCATGATTCCCGGCAATCAGGTAGATGGGAATGCCAGCGTCATTGAGTCTGACCATTTGGCTGCGAAAGAACAAACCCGTGCTGTAGTCTTTCCAATCGCCATCGTAGAGATCGCCGGCAATGACCACGAAAGCAACCCGCTCTTCGATCGCGAGCTGAACCAGGTTCTCGAATGCCCGGCGGGTCGCACCGCGAAGCAGGTCAAGGGGCGCTCCCTCGTGCGCTTGCAACCCCTGGAGTGGGCTATCCAAATGAAGATCAGAGGCGTGGATGAAACGAAACAGGGGCGCGTGAAATTCAGGCATTGTTTCGGCTACCTTCGGTTGCGCCAGCAAGAGATGTACGTCCTGCCCGAATACCAACCCAACGTGCCTCCCCGACCCGAAAATCTCGGCGGCTGGTATGGACGAAGACGAACTCGCAGGCGGGATAGGCGCGATGAAGACGCCGGTAGGCGGCAAATGCGGCGGCGCCATCGGGACACTTTTCTACCACGGCCGTGTCATCGGCGACGAACACATCCCCGTCCTCATGGAATTGGATCGCCTCCACGACAAGCCAGTCGTTCGGATGCTCGGCTTGCACCTCTGTCCACTTCATGTCTACCTCCGGGCGCTACAGAAAAGTGTCGATCTTTTTGGTCACATTCTGCGGATGTCCGTGCACGGAAGTTAGGGAGATGATTCTTCCAGCGAAGGCGGGGGTTCCTCCACCTTAAGCCCCAAGCCGTAAAGCTCACCGTCCTCGGTCTGAGCGCGAACCCGCAAGGCACAAGGCTCGTCAAACTGAATCGGCGAGAAAACCATTAGAAACCGATAGGTACCTGCGTGATCTTGCCTGTCAGGCATCTCCTCGGCGAAATCTGAAGCAGCCACCAACTGGTCTTCGGAGAAGTGCATTTCATGCAGTGTCTTATCGTTCTTCAAAACGCGTA
>Ga0247839_1009274_pt1 | contig 9944 bp, 10 predicted proteins | sample LaCruzMarch2015__6_FD_192405 | JGI IMG/M metagenome (GOLD analysis project Ga0247839, IMG submission 192405) | Freshwater microbial communities from meromictic Lake La Cruz, Castile-La Mancha, Spain - LaCruzMarch2015_16m | ecosystem: Environmental > Aquatic > Freshwater > Lake | place: Spain...
TTAAATAAGTATCCTTATCGTCAATTCCACATTCTTTTACCAAATTATAGTCTTCAAAATTAGTGTAGCCATTTTGTTTGGCTTCATAAAAACTGCTAGCATTTGGAAATGATGATTTCATTGCTACGTTATAATCTTCAAGGGTGTTAAATCCAAGGGTGTTTTGTTGTAATAATCCACCTTTATAACTGGTTGCAAAATGAGTAATTTCATTAAATTCATTGGTAAGTAAAAACAACGACTTTAATTGATGAGAATCAACAAATCGTTGAAAATCGGATATTTCAATGAATTCAAGCAGAAACTCACTGTTTAATTTTTTTACCTTATAATAATCAAAAGGTTTGTTTGTTTTTGACATGGTAGTTTTTTATTAATTATTTGGTTTTATAAAAATGGTTTAGTTCTTAGTAGTTGCCTAATCAATTGTCAAATATTTTTTTACTGATTGAATAACATCTTCGTTTTTTACATCTTCTACAACAGGTGCATTTGGTAAATCAATTACCATAAAAGGTAGTTTATAGTTTGAAATTCCTTTATCGTTCACATAGTTATTTACAATTGTGAGTGTTTCGTCTTTAAGCACATTTACTTCAATAAAATATTCCAACAACATTTTTACCGAAATACATCCCACGTGTAAATCAACTTGTGTATCTCTAGCCATAATTTTCTCAATGTATTTTAATATTTCGTTATCGTTTACACGAGTTTGAATAGCATCCTTAAGAGGCAAAATATTTTTGATAAAATAATTTAACGAATCAGGCGAATTGTTTTTGCTTAGTTCAATCCATTGGTTAAATGCTGTAATAAAAGGATTCATTAATTCATTCAAGTCATTTTTTATTGCTTCTAACTCCAAATTGCTTAGTGTATGTATACTAGGAAATGAAAAAAAAGGTTCTAGCATAATTGTATCTGCTTCCATAGCATTAGCATCATTGAATTTAACAGAAGAAAATTTTTCGAATAATTCTGTTTCAAAAAATTCATTAGTTAAACAAAGCATACTACCACCATTTTTGTGAAGATCTGAAAATGGTTTTGTTTCGAAATTATTATCTAATATATATTTAAAAACATCGCTTGGCTTTACATTTTTTTCACCCAAATTCTTTATGTTTTCGCCAACTTTAGCATCTAAATTGAAGTAATCTATTTGATTTCTATCTAATAAAGGTCTTAAATGATAAAGTCCATAATCCTTAACCTTTGCAATGCTTTCCTCAATTTGTTCTTCGAAAATTTCATCAATTATCCGTTGCATTTTTTTGTGTGTTATAATTACATCTGGAGTTTTGAACTTTATTTTATTATATTTTTTAATGGATTGAACAACTTCTTCCATCATTTCATAAAGCTTTTTGTCTGATTTTTTAACATTGGTACGAATAATACTAGCTTTATACTCCATGCAATGCGATTTATCAAAAAAGTTATCGTAAATAAGTATTGAAGTACCAATAGTTCCTATAATAACAGGAAATTTGCTAAATACGTATGACATACGCATGGCTAAGTTTTCGGTAATTGGTGAAACTTTGCTATCACCATAATTTAGTATTACTGTATTCATAAAACAAAAGTATTGGTTTTTATCCATTTTTTAATGGTTAAATTATCAGCAATATATTATATAAATATAAATATATGTGTCAAATAAAGAATAACGAATCGAATAAATAATTAGTTTATAGTAAGGAATAAAATTACAAGTTACTTAGTTTTCAATAATTTGAAAAAAGGCAAACAAATTAGAGAGTTAAAATTACCCCAAAAAGTAAAAGCTCGTTACATAAAAGTAGTAGCTAAAAACTTTGGTAAATTAACCTAAGGACATCAAAGCGCAGGTGGCAATGCCTTTATTTTTATAGATGAGATAGAAGTGAAGTAGTTGATAGTTGATAGTTGATAGGCCATGGTCATGGTTAATTAAAAATCGTTTATGGTCTATGGTCTATCGACTACTTAGCTTGCGTAATTGCTTCGTATTTCGAAACGTTTGTAATATCAATTTCTGAAAGTAATTCTACAATTTTGGGTTTTTCAATAGCAGTAGCACCTTTATATATATTAATCATTTCATCGCGTTTTGAGTCAAAAAACATTAGCAACATAACGGTATTTGGCGCAATGGCATATACTTTTCTCACTTCTTCTACAGCTTTAAAAATTTGCTTGCGAGCTTCTAAAGGTTTCTTTTGAAATACATCCATTCCTTTTCTATGGTAAATGTAATAGGCTGTTCTAATAGGCTTAAAACGCTCGTTCAAAATATTGTCAACCAAGTTATACCTAGTTCTTAAATTTCTGCCAAAAGCAGTCCAGCCAGCACCACTACTTTTACCTTGCGCCAGCGATAAAATTTGTGCAGCTTTACTAAAATAAGGAGTTCCAGCTTCTAGTCCAAAACTATCGTAATCTAAGCCCAAAGCATAATTACAGTAAAATGCCAAAAGCCCAGTAATTTCGGTTCCATACTGCCCATCTATATAATCAAAACGCTGTTGATCGAGGTAAGTAAAATTAAAGTTTTCGTCTCTAAAATTCAGTAAAATAGAATTGTAATTGGTACCAAAAACAGGTCTTCTACATTGTATCATTGCCACTGCAGTTACCTCGCCAGTTGTTTGGTTATAAGCCGAAGGAATAATTTCAATGGTTAAATCAAAAAGCTCCGATGGTAAAACTTTATCAATGCTCCATTTTTGAATAGAAATAAAAGTTTTTATATCATTTTCCATTCGCCTAAAAATAGTTCTATCGGTAATTTCAATTTGATTATCAGTTACCCTTACTTGAATGTTAAAGTCGGGCTGAGCTTTTACTAAAAGGCTGGTTAATAAACCTAATACAAAAAATATTTTACGCATCAATGGTATTTGTAATTTTAACAATTTCATTCACTATATCGAAAGCAACATTGTTTTTTGATTTTAAATGATAGGCTATTTTTTCGCCATTTTTCTTTAAAATAGTAACCTGATTGGTATTGTGTCTAAATCCTGCTCCTGGAGTTTGCAATGAATTTAAAACAATAAAATCAGCATTTTTTTCATTCAGTTTTTTCAAAGCATTTGCTTCTTCGTTATTGGTTTCTAAGGCAAATCCAACCACAATTTGTTTGTTGGTTTTTAATGAACCAATATGCTTTAAAATGTCTTTGGTTTTTTTCAACTCTATAATCAAACCATCGTCATTTTGTTTTTTTATTTTTTCGTTTGCTACCGCAATTGGCGAATAATCGGCCACTGCAGCACACATAATTGCAATATTATTTTCAGCAAAATTTTCGTTAACTGCATCAAACATTTGAGCAGCAGAACGAACATTTATTCTGTTTATGTTTTTGTTGTTATGAACCAAATCAACAGGACCAGCAATGAGTGTAACCAATGCGCCTCTGTTTGCTAGTTCTTCGGCCAAAGCAAATCCCATTTTCCCACTCGAATAATTTCCAATGAAACGAACAGGGTCTATGTTTTCGTATGTTGGGCCAGCAGTAATTATTACTTTTTTACCCAATAAATCTTCAAAAGTTTTAAAGTGTTTTTCAATAACTTCAAATATTTCTTCAGGCTCAGCCATTCGGCCTTTGCCATTTAATCCACTAGCCAACTCACCTTCATTGGCATCAATCATAATGTTTCCAAACGATTGAAGTTTAGCCCTATTTTGAACAGAAGAAGGGTGAGTAAACATATCTAAATCCATTGCGGGAGCAAACATAACTGGGCATTTAGCCGAAAGATAAGTGGCAATTAATAAATTATCGCAAATACCGTTAGCCATTTTAGCAATGGTATTTGCACTTGCTGGCGCAATTAACAATAAATCGGCCCAAAGCCCTAACTCTACATGGTTAGTCCATTCGCCATTATGGTTCAAAACAAAATCGGAATAAACAGGATTTTTACTCAGTGTACTTAAAGTAAGTGGGGTTACAAATTCTTTGGCAGCAGGAGTAATTATTACTTTAACCTCAGCACCAACTTTAACAAGTAACCTAACCAAAAAAGCCGCTTTGTAGGCGGCTATGCTGGCACTAATGGCTAAAATAATTTTTTTGTTTTTCAATTTACTCTTGTTATAAAAAGTAGTTCATGAAAAATACTAGAATTGTTTTCCATCTCCAGTTTTAGCTGGATTATTGTAGTAAATTTTACCATTTATAAACTCTTCTGTAGCTATTAAAGTCGATTTTGGTAATTTTTCGTAAAAGTTAGAAATTTCTATTTGCTCACGGTTTTCAAAAATCTCTTCTAAAGTATCGCTATCATTATCAAATTCGTTTAATTTGTTGTGTAACTCTTCTTTCATTTGAGCTGAAATTTGGTTAGCTCTTTTAGCAATAATTGCAATTGTTTCGTACAAGTTTCCTGTTTCAGCTTCTAATTTACGCAAATCGCGGGTAATAGTAGATGTAGGTACGTTTTGGTAATTGTGATTTAAGTTTGCCATGTATATTTATTTGTTTATTTTATTTAATGCGTTAACTGCTTTTTCTTTTATTACTTTGGCGTTAGCCATGTATTTACTGCTTTCGGTGTAATATTCTGTAAACTCATCAAAAGCACTAATTGTTTCTTGGTAGCGTTGAATTTGTTTTTCAGGAACACTGTTTTCGGCTAATAAATAATTTGATTTTAAAATCAAAAAATCTATTTCTTCTCTTTGTGCTATTTCCGGAAAATCATTTACTAAGTTTCTAAGTGTAACAATTGCACTTTTATAAGAACCAATATTGTAATATAATTTTGCGTTGTTATAAGCTTTTAGCGAAAGTTTAGCACGTAAAATATCCAAGTATTTATTGCAATCGTTCAAATATTTACTTTCAGGATAAACACTTACAAATATTTTAAATGTTTCAATGGCTTTATAAGTATCTACTTGGTCTAACTCCGAATCTTGCGATTCTAAATAAATACAATATCCATTTAAATACAAAGCTTCTTCGGCATTTACACTGGTTGGATAAGTTTCGTAATAAATTTTGTACCTATAGCCAGCTAACGAATACATTTTTAAACCATAATCGCATTGTGCTTGATAATATAAAATTTTCTCGGCCAAAGGAGTATTTGCAATTTCGTTATCTAATTGATCAAATAAGGTTTGTGCCCTATAAAAATCTTTTTTCATAAAAAAATATTCAGCTACTTCCAATTTCTTTTTGGAATCAGTACTTTTTAAAGCCTTTTGGAACTTACTTCTACAGCCGCCAAATAATAAACTAATTATAATAATTGATAAACTTAAATACTTCATTTTTATAGGTCTGCGAAAGTATGTTTTTTGGTTTAATTTAGAAAACTTATTTTCGTAAATTACCAATGAACAAAAAAAGGATTTCAATAATATCATTTATTTTATTTATAGTGTTGAATACTTGTTGTTTAATTTCTTATTCTCAGTTGCTTAATTTGAATAATTACGATAGTATTTCAAATAACACAAACGACTCAATCAATCAAATTGTTACATTTTCAAGTTTAAAACACAAAGTTTTTAAAGCAGATTCTATGATAATTTTTGGTAAAAAGTATTTGGGTTTAAAATACAGACGTGGTGGAATTTCTAACCGTGGTTACGATTGTAGCGGATTTACAATGACTGTTTTTGCAAAATTTGGAATACGTTTGCCACATACCAGTGCTGGTCAAGCTTTAATTGGAATAGAAGTGAATAGTAAAAATATTCAAAAAGGTGATTTGATTTTTTTTAAAGGCCGAAGCCGAAGAGGTCATAGAGTTGGGCATGTTGGTATTGTGGTTTCGGAAAGAGGAATGCCTGTAAAATTTATTCATTCATCGGTAAGCGATGGGGTAAGAGAAGATTGGTTGGTGAGCAATTATTATAGAAAACGTTTTGTTAAAGTAACGCGCATAAAGCAGTGGGAACAGTAATTTAGTTGTTAGTTATTAGTTGTCAGTTGATAGACTTTTTAACAGAAAGTTTGCTATCAACTATCAACCAACAACTGTCAACTATTAAAAAAATCCTTCTTGTATAATTTGCTTTACTTATTATATTGCCATTCAAAAAATCGATAAAAAAATATGAGCGTTTGGCGAAAAAAACCAATTAGTGCCTTTGAGGCCGAAATGAAAAAAGGCGGGTTAAACCGTGTGCTTACCCGTTGGGGTTTAACATCGTTAGGAATAGGTGCAATTATAGGCGGAGGAATTTTTACCTTAACTGGTATTGCTGCCCACGATTATGCTGGGCCTGCATTAGCGCTTTCGTTTGTAATAGCAGGTGTTGGCTGCTTATTTGCTTCACTTTGTTATGCAGAATTTGCTTCGGTTTTACCAGTTGAAGGAAGTGCTTATAGCTACGCTTACGGAACAGTTGGCGAATTATTTGCTTGGTTCATTGGTTGGAATTTAATTTTAGAATACATGATGGGGGCAACCACTGTTGCTGTAGCTTGGAGTGGTTATTTTGTTAAATTATTACACTTATTTCACCTCGATATTCCAATTTGGTTATGCAATGATCCTGTTACTGCAGCTACAAAAGCAGCTGCTCTTGGAATTGATATTCCTACTTTTGCATTTAATTTACCAGCATTTATTATTACTTGGTTTGTTACTAGTATATTGGTAAAAGGAATAAAAGAAGCAGCTAGTACCAATAATATCATTGTAATTATAAAAATTGCTGTGGTGCTTTTTGTAATTATAGTTGGTGCTTTTTATATCAATGTTGAAAACTGGCAACCTTTTATTCCAACCACAGTTGAAACCATTACTGATGGAGTGGTAAGTAAAAGTTTTGGTTGGGAAGGTGTAGTAACAGCTGCTACAATTGTGTTTTTTGCATACATCGGTTTTGATGCAGTTTCTACTCAAGCAGGCGAAGCAATCAACCCTAAAAAAGACGTTCCTTTTGCTATTATTGCTTCATTGGTAATATGTACTGTTTTATACATTTTGGTTTCGTTGGTATTAACAGGAATGGTAAAATACGATGTATTAGATAAAGCTGCACCTGTTGCTTCTGCATTTAGCGAAAACGGTTTAACTTGGGCTGTATTTATAATTACTATTGCTGCTACTGCTGGTTTAACATCGGTTATGTTAGTGATGATGTTAGGACAAACACGTATATTTTTAGGAATGGCTAAAGATGGTTTATTGCCAAAAAGTATGTTTGGTGCATTACATCCAAAATTCAAAACTCCTTATAGATCTACCATTTTAGTGGGAGCTATAATTTCGGTGGTTGCAGCATTAACTCCTATAGAAAATGTAAGTGCCATGTGCAGCATGGGAACTTTATTAGCTTTTGCTATGGTTTGTGTTGCAGTAATGTTGCTCCGCTACAAAAGTCCAGAATTAGAAAGACCATTTAAAGCACCAGCAGTTTATTTGGTGGGTACTTTAGGAGTTTCATTCAATTTATTTTTGATGTGTTTTGTAAGAATAGAAACTTGGATAGCATTCTTAATTTGGGGAGCAGTTGGTGTTTTGGTTTATTTCCTATACAGTAAGAAAAATAGTAATTTACAAAATTCTCAAATAGAAGCATAGGTATTTGGAAGCCTTCCAAGGATGCTTGGAAAGACTTTTGGTATCCTTGGAAGCCTTCCAACGATACTTGGAAAGACCTTTGGTATCCTTGGAAGCCTTCCAACGATGCTTGGAAAGACTTTTGGTATCCTTGGAAGCCTTCCAACGATACTTGGAAACACTTTTGGTATCCTTGGAAGCCTTCCAACGATGCTTGGAAAGACTTTTGGTATCCTTGGAAGCCTTCCAACGATACTTGGAAAGACTTTTTGAATGCTTGGAAATTTTAAAAATAAAAAAAACTGCTTTAGGAAAAATTTCAAAGCAGTTTTTTTATGTTACATGTATTGATGTTTTGTAAAATAAAACTGCAAAATACTATTGATAATTGTTTTTTTATTGTTTACGACCCCAATGGGGTCGTAAACAATTCTAACTTTAAAATTCTACCTAAAATTTAAAGTAAAAACCACAAAAAAAGCGGAAAGAAATTTCCGCTTTTTTAAGGATATGTTTGATTTTATGCAAAAACCATCAATTCACTTTCACTTCTGTTTTCAGGTATTGTTAAACCGTCTAAAATAATTCCTTCCAAATGAAATTGAATAGCTTCATAAATCAATTTTTCGGTTTCCAATTTAGTTTGCGATGCTGCTATACAGCCTGGTAAATCTGGTACATAAGCAGAAAAACCAGTTTCTGTTTTCTCAAATATTACTAAATACTTTTTCATTTGTTTATTTCAGCTTGCTTTAAAATACTTGATAATGTTCCTTTTGCAATTTCGTCAGAAATACTATGAAATGCAATGGTTACTACACCTTTTTTTGTTTTATGTTTAAACTGACGGTGACTACCTTTTTGCCTAGTCAAATACCAACCATCATCTTCAATTATTTTTAAAATTTCTCTAAATTTCAAATCTTATAAAAATTTTATTCAGGATTTTTTACTACTTCAAATACATCAGGGCTAAAGCCAGTATTGTTAAATCCACCATCGTGGAAAAGGTTTTGCATGGTAACCATTCTGCTAAAATCGCTAAACATTAACGCACAGTATTCAGCACATTGTTCAGCACTTGCATTACCCAAAGGACTTAATGCTTCAGCATAATCAAAGAAATCGCCAAAGCCTTTTACTCCACTTCCAGCAGTAGTTTTGGTTGGACTTTGTGAAATAGTGTTGATACGCACTTTTCTGTTTTTACCATAATGGTAACCAAAACTACGAGCAACACTTTCTAACAATGATTTAGCATCCGCCATTTCGCTATAATGAGGGAATACACGTTGTGCAGCAATATATGTTAAAGCAATTACTGAACCCCATTCGTTAATAGCATCTTTTTTATAACAAGAAGCCAATAAACGGTGGAAACTCATAGAAGAAATATCAATGGTATCGTGCATGAATTTATAATCTAAGTTCAAGTAATCGTTACCTTTTCTCATATTCATACTCATTCCAACTGAGTGTAAAATAAAATCGATTTTACCACCTAAAATTTCCATCGACTTGTCAATCAAATTGTCCATGTCTTCGTTTTTACTCACATCGCAAGGAATTACTTGAGCATTACAAATGGTTGATAATTCATTTATTTCGCCCATTCTCATGGCAACTGGTGCATTGGTTAACACAAATTGTGCGCCTTGCTCATGGCATTTTAAAGCCACTTGCCAAGCTATTGACTTATCGTTTAACGCACCGAATATGATGCCTTTTTTTCCTTGAAGTAAATTATTCATATTGAAAACTTAGATTTTTATTTATAGCGCAAGTTTATACAATTTAGTTTTATGTTTGAAAAAAAATATTTAACAAATGTTTCACCATAAATTCTTCATTTCCTTTTTATTAGTCGTTTTGTTTGGAAATTTAAGTGCACAACCCTTTTCAAAACAAGATTATTTGCACGGAAAATTAACAAAACTCCGCACTTGTTTCGATGTAAAATCATATGAAATAACTGTAAAAGTTGATATTGAAAAAAGGTTCATTTCAGGAAAAAATGAAATTACTTTTTTGGCTGTAACTGATTTGAATAAAATTCAAATTGATTTGAAAAGGCCAATGAAAATTGAAAAAGTAGTTTTTGAAGATAAAAACCTTTTATATGAACAAGATAGCAATGCTTATTTTATCAATTTTACTCAAAAAATAACAAAAGGTTCTTTGGCTAAAATCACGGTATTTTTTAGTGGATTTCCTCCAATTGCTAAAAATGCGCCTTGGGATGGTGGTTTTGTATTTAAAAAAGATAGTAGCTACAAACCTTGGGTTGGCTTGGCTTGCGAAGGAATTGGTGCTTATTGTTGGTTGCCTTGCAAAGACCATTTGAGCGATGAAGCAGAAAACATGACCATGCATTTGCAAGTTCCTAATGGTTTAGTAGGAGTGAGCAATGGAAAGTTTACT